>Ga0209640_10006405_pt1 | contig 10310 bp, 9 predicted proteins | sample RifCSP10_1_FD_184018 | JGI IMG/M metagenome (GOLD analysis project Ga0209640, IMG submission 184018) | Soil microbial communities from Rifle, Colorado - Rifle CSP2_sed 10_1 (SPAdes) (version 2) | ecosystem: Environmental > Terrestrial > Deep subsurface > Rock core/Sediment | place: Rifle... | reverse complement strand
ACACCATAAACAGATTCATGGTCAAGGTGATGACCAGTGCAATAGCCTTTCTAAGCGTTTTGGTGCTCATGTTGATCTCCTATACTTTGGTTGTTACTCGCTTCCCAGCTTCACAGAAGGTTGCGCAGATTAAGCCACTTTGCCGTGGAGCCGCCCGCATCTCGGACGCTCCCCTCGTTGCTTTGAATGCGTACTGCATTCTCCCCTTCAATCGAGGCGCGATCCTTTTCGGCGTTCTAACTCGGTTGTCCTTGAATCACGATTGGGGTAGGCAAGCCATATTCCAACTCCCCATCAGGCTCCCTGCCACCTGTCGGGCCGGAATTATAGCACTTAATGGCGGTTCGGGTGCGCATTTTCGCCGCCTCTTCGCCGGAAAATATGAAATTCTGGATTCCCTTCCAAATTCTTGAATCACTGGCTTGAATCATTGAATTGTGTCGGTCGCGCTTTCGGGGAGGATCATCGGAATCGGCGACGCGTGGTGGTGGACCAGCAGCCAGCGGTCCTGCCGTCGCACGAACAGATTGGTCGCCGCCGCCTGCGTCGAATCGAAACTCGATTCGAAGAAGATGGTGATGTTCTCTATGCACGTGACCCACGCGAAATCATCCGAGGCGTGAATCGAAACGTCCGAGGGCGAGATCCTCATCTTCTGGCCGCCCTCGAATATACGCTTCCAGCTCTCGCGCACTCGTTGCCATCCCGAGATCATCTCCCAGCCGGGATGGACGCAGCGGACCCAATCTTCGTGGGACCACACTTCGTCCAGGCGCTCGATCTCCTCGGATTCGATCGCACGGTAGAACTCGGCATTGGCTTCCTCAATTGCTTTCTTGCTTTCCATAATCAACTACGGTCGCGAAACGATATACTCGCTCCACTGAGAATTCAAGGACCGTGCTGCGCCCGCATCTGCTTTGATAGCCCTCCGCTGCGAATGGTAAGATGAGCCTTCAATGGTCGATGATGATTGAACGAGGTCGCTGAATCATTCGCTCATCATTCATCGCACCGTGTTCGCTTTCGGCTTTTCCAGGTGAACAACCACGTTACAGTAATCGGAGGCGGGCTGGCCGGAAGCGAGGCCGCATGGCAGGCGGCCGAGCGCGGCATCGCGGTCCGGCTCATCGAAATGAGGCCCGTGCGGCCAACTCCAGTTCATGAAACCGCCAACCTCGCCGAGATCGTTTGCTCCAATTCGCTCAAGTCCGACGAGCCGGGCACCGCACCCTATCTCCTGAAGGAGGAATTGCGCCGCGCCGGCTCGCTGTTGATCTCCATTGCGCACCAAACCGCCGTACCCGCAGGCGCAGCGCTCGCGGTCGATCGCGAGAAGTTCGCTGCTGAAGTGACTCGGAGACTACTCTCACATCCCAACGTCGAAATCGTCCGCGAAGAGGCCACCTCCGTTCCCGAGTCCGGGCCGGTCATCATCGCGACCGGGCCGCTCACTTCGCCTGCTCTATCCGAAGCAATCCGCGGACTCACCGGCTCATCTCATCTTTACTTTTACGACGCGATTTCGCCCGTGGTCGACGCCGACACCATCGACCACAAGATCGCTTTCCGCGCGGCGCGATACGACAAGGGCGGCCCCGACTACCTCAACTGTCCGATGGATGAGTCCCAGTACCTTCGGTTCTACGATGCCCTGGTGTCGGCTGAATCAGTGCCGCTTCATGACTTCGAGCGGACAATGTACTTCGAGGGCTGCTTGCCCATTGAGGAACTCGCGCGCCGAGGCGTGGACACACTGCGCTACGGCCCGATGAAACCGGTTGGGCTCCGCGATCCGCGGACCGGGTGGCAGCCGTTCGCCGTAGTCCAGCTTCGCCAGGAGAACATGCTCGCCGACAGCTATAACCTCGTCGGCTTTCAGAATCATCTGAAGTTCGGCGAGCAGAAACGGGTGCTGCGATTGATCCCGGGGCTCGAGGGCGCCGAGTTCATCCGCTTCGGTCAGATTCACCGCAACACGTTCATCTGCGCGCCTAAGCTCCTCGCGGAGACTTTGCAGGTGCGCGCCGAGCCGCGTGTATTTTTCGCGGGGCAGATATCAGGCGTCGAAGGGTACATCGAAGCGATGGCGACGGGTTTGATGGCTGGAGTGCACGCCGCGGAAATCGCGATGGGGGGCACGCCGCTCGGGCCGCCGCGCCGGACAGCGATGGGCAGCCTGGTGAACTACATCAGCAACGCGCCGGCCGCCGGGTTCCAGCCCATGAACATAACCTTCGCGCTGCTGCCGCCCCTTGACGAGGCCGATCGGCGCAGATTGAAGCGCAAGGCCGACCGCCGGCGCTGGCAGGTTGAGCTGGCGCTGAAGGACTTCGAGGAGTGGAGGGCGAATTATTTGTCGCGCGCCCTGTGCCGCGAAGCTCACCCCTGAAGCCTATGACCTTGATGAGAAGGCAAAAAGGAAAAAGCAACAAACAACAGTGTCGAACGGCTTTGATGTCGTTTCGGGCGCTAGCGCTTCTATGTCTTAGCCTTCTGGCCTTCTCCCTTTTCGTCCTGGCACAGTCGGGAAGACAAACCGACCAGCCGCAAGCTGCGCGCCCGCGGCGTGTGACCGAAGAACAGGAAGGCAAACCCATCAAGTTGAGCGCGGACCTGGTCACCGTAGTCACTTCAGTCACCGACCCCGCGGGCAATCAGGTCAACGATCTCACCCAGGCCGATTTTCAGGTCTTTGAGGACAACGTTGCTCAGGACATCGCGGGTTTTTATCGCGGAGGCGAGATGCCGCTGCGGCTGGTCTTTCTGTTCGACACGTCGACGTCGATCCGCCATCGGTTCGACTTCGAACAGCGCGCCGCCGCTCATTTTTTCCGTCAGGTCATGCGGCCCGCGGATCAGGCGGCGATCATCAGCGTGTCGACCGATCCAAAGCTGGTCGTTCAATTCACGTCCAACGTGGACGAACTGGTGGCGGCGCTGGCCGGCCTGAAGCCGGAGGGAGCCACGGCGCTCTACAATGCGCTGATCGACGCGGCCCGCTACCTGCGCCCCGCCGAAGGGCGTCACGTGATGGTCGTGCTCTCGGACGGGACGGACACGACATCCAGCTCGTCGCTGGCGCAGGCGCTAAACGAAGTGCAGAGGTCGGACGCGGTGATCTACGGCGTCCACTCGACTGGCGTCGCGCCCTCGGCCAGCGTTCAGGACCTCGGCGGCGAGGCCGTGCTCAAGACCATGAGCGAGGACACTGGCGGGCGCGCGTTCTATCCCGCGATTCGCGAGGACCAGAAGAAGGAATCTCGCGAGCTCGACGAAATCTACCGCCGCGTAGCCGCCGAGGTTCGCGCTCAATACGTGCTGACTTATTACGCCAGGAGCGAGGCTCGGCCCGACATCTTCAAGGCGATTCGCGTTGAGGCCAAACGGCCCGGACTTCAGGTGCGCGCCCGGCGCGGTTATTTCACCTCCAGTGGGAAGTCATGAGGAGTCGATGAACTCGAGTTCCCGGTCCGCGCGTTCATCGTCACGATCTCGACTAGAAAGGACAGTCCGATTTATGAGCTCACGTCTATTGAATCTCTCAACGACCTTGGCCGTCGCCCTGCTCACTGCGCTGATGTTTGTTGTCTGCGGCTCCTCCTCCGGTCAACCCGAAGAGAGCGCTCAGCCGGAAAGGGCGGCCCCGGCTGCGGCGTCAATGGACGACGCGGCGCTTCGGGCGCGCGCCGCCAGACTGCATCGTGAGGCGATCGTCATCGATACTCACAACGACGTCACGTCGCCGATGCTTGACGAGGGCTTCGACCTCGGAACAAGCGGCGTTGGGCCGGATGGGAAACTGAAGACCCACACCGATCTGATGCGAGTAAAGCAGGGCGGCGTGGACGCCGAGTTCTTCGCCATCTACGTCGGCAAGGAGTTCGTCAACAAGAAACCCCTCGAAGGCGGAGGGGCGGCCCGGCGAGCGCTGGACATGATCGACGTCGTCTACGATCAGGTGCGGTGTCACCCGGACGCGCTCGAGATGGCTTACACCGCCGCCGACATTCGCCGCATCGCAGCCAAAGGCAAGACCGCCGCGCTGATGGGAATAGAAGGCGGGCACGCAATCGAAGACTCGCTGCACGCGCTGCGGATGTTCTACCGGCTCGGCGTCCGATACATGACCCTGACACACACCAACACGAACGACTGGGCCGACTCCGAAGCCGATCTCGCCAACGATAATATTCGTCACCACAATGGCCTTACTGACTTCGGCCGCGAGGTCATTAGCGAGATGAACCGGCTGGGGATGATGGTCGACATATCTCACGTCTCGGACAAGACGTTCTACGACGTCATCGCCACAACCCGCGCCCCGGTCATCGCCTCGCACTCCTCCTCGCGCGCACTTGCGAACCATCCGCGCAACGTCAGCGACGACATGCTTAAAGCGATTGCCAGGAATGGCGGCGTGGTGATGGTGAACTTCTACGACGGATTCATCGACGCGCGCAAAGCCGGGATTACTCTGCGCGCTCGCGCGATGCAGGAGGATTTAACGCGGCAGTACCCCGGCGACCCTAAGCGCGTGCAGGAAGAAATGAACAAGTGGCAAGCCGCTAACAATCCGGGGCGCACGCCGCTCTCGGTCCTCATCGACCACTTCGACCACATCATCAAGGTAGCCGGCATCGACCACGTTGGCATCGGCAGCGATCTGGACGGAGTGCCGATCGACGGCTTGCCCGAAGGTATGGAAGACGTTTCGAAGCTGCCCAACATCACGCTTGAGTTGATGAAACGCGGTTACTCCGACGCGGACATCAAGAAGGTGCTCGGCGAGAATCTGCTGCGAGCGATGTCGGCGGCCGAGGCTGTCGCCCGCGCGATGCAGGCTGCGGAACCGGGCCGTGCAAAATGAGGCGCGGGCCTTAGCTAAGCACCTCAATGGCGTCTTGCGTGAACTTTGCTTCCTCCAAGGTAAGTTGATCGCACCACATAATCCACCTAACTACCCTCTGTCACAGGCGTAGGTTCGTGTCGCTCAGGTCGACGCCGAGATACTCGTCGATCTCGCAGCGCATTTGCCCATCTGCGCTACGAAGCCTTCGGACAGAATCGCATAGCCTTCCGGCGACTCGTCGCGCTTAATCTCCTCCAGAGCAAGCTCGAGCGATGCGATCTTGCGCTGTGTGTTTTCCAGTTGGTTTCGGTTGTGAATGGCCATCAGAACAGCACCTCTACCACGCCGACTGGCTTACTCCTGAACCGCCGCTCGAATTCGACCAGCCTCGCGCGATGAATGCCCTCCGACAGATCGTCGTCATCATCTAACTCTGGCAGCAATAAATGGTGCCTCCCCTTCCGAGTGGCGTGGCGATTAGCGCTTCACTCCAGAGCAGCAGTGGCCTATTATCCCCTATCGGTCCGCGAGAACTCAATTGGCGATTAGGGAATGGCAAAATCCGTCACCCCAGGAAAACTCTCCCCCAACAGATTCAGGAGGTGGCTCCTCGAAGGCGAGGTAAAGCCCGTCGCCGGTCCGCTCGCGCGCGAGGGCCAATTCCACTCCCACCGCTGGCACAAAGTCATGTGCCTGACCGGCGTTGATTACTTTTCGACGCTGGGGTATCAGCCCGGCATCGCGTTTCTGGCGGCCGGCGTCTTGTCTCCGGTCGCGACCTTGATACTCGTGTTGTTGACGCTGCTCGGAGCGCTGCCGATATATCGCCGCGTCGCCCAGGAGAGCCCGCACGGCGAAGGGTCGATCTCGATGCTCGAACACCTGCTGCCCAGGTGGAAAGGCAAGCTCTTCGTCCTGTGTTTGCTCGGGTTCGTCGCGACTGACTTCATCATTACGATCACTCTGTCGGCGGCGGACGGAACCGCCCACATCGTCGAGAACCCGTTCACGCCCCAACTGCTTCATCATCGAGTCGCGCTGACGCTCCTACTGATCGCGCTGCTCGGCGGAATCTTCCTGAAGGGATTCAAGGAGGCAATAGGCATTGCGGTATTCCTGGTCGCCGCGTACTTGCTGCTGAACGCTGTAGTAGTCGGCGTGGGCGTTTATGAAATCGCGACCCACGCCAGCTTGCTCCCGGAATGGAAGAACGCGCTGGTCAAGAGTCACTCGAGTCCGCTCGCAATGATCGGCGTTGCACTTCTCGTGTTTCCCAGGCTCGCGCTCGGGCTTTCGGGCTTTGAAACCGGCGTCGCCGTCATGCCGCTCGTGCAAGGCGAAGAAGCCGACTCCAGCAGCCGTCCCACGGGCCGCATCCGCAACACGCGCAAGCTGCTCACCTCGGCCGCGCTGATCATGAGCGTGATGCTGATATCGAGCAGCCTGGTGACAACCCTGCTGATCCCGCCGGCTGAGTTTCAGGTGGGTGGTAAGGCGAACGGCCGTGCGCTCGCCTACCTGGCGCATCAATACCTGGGCGAAGGCTTCGGGACCGTTTACGACGCCAGCACGATAATGATTCTGTGGTTCGCCGGCGCGTCGGCCATGGCCGGACTGCTGAACATAGTCCCGCGGTATCTTCCGCGATATGGAATGGCGCCGGGGTGGGCGAGGGCGACGAGGCCGCTCGTACTCGTGTTCACTGCGATAGCCTTTGCGGTGACGCTGATCTTCGACGCAGACGTCGACGCTCAGGGCGGCGCCTACGCGACCGGGGTCCTGGTGCTGATGAGTTCCGCGGCCATTGCGGTGACGATGTCAGTCTGGCGAGGAGGCGCCCTCAGGTGGGCCTTTCTGCTGATCGCGATCGTCTTCGGATACACGACGATCGCGAATATCTTCGAGCGGCCGGAGGGCATCAAGATAGCGTCGTTCTTCATTGGTTCGATCATCGTCATCTCTCTCGTCTCCCGCGCGATTCGCGCGACGGAGCTGCGCGTAGATAAGGTGATTCTGGACGAGACCGCGAAGGGCTTCATCGGCGAGGCCAGCAGCCGGGAGATTCGCATTGTCGCCAATCGGCGCAACGAGGGCGATGTGCACGAGTACCGGCTGAAGGAAAAAGAGCAGCGCGAAGACAACCACATCCCCGCCGAGGACCCTGTCTTGTTCTTCGAGGTGCAACCCGGTGATGTGTCCGAGTTTTCGGGCGCTCTGCTCGTGCGTGGCTCCGATGTTGGCGGATACCGCGTGCTTTACACCGAGAGTCCGGCGGTCCCTAACGCTATCGCGGCGTTTCTGCTGTACCTGCGTGACCGGACCGGCCGAATACCCCACGTCTACTTTGGCTGGACGGAAGGCAATCCGCTGTTCTACCTGCTGCGATACATTTTTCTGGGCGAGGGCGAGACCGCTCCCATAACTCGCGAGGTGCTTCGGCAAGCCGAGCCCGACCCGGAGAAACGTCCCGCAGTCCACGTCGGCGGATGACGGATGGAATGCGCGGCGACGCCATCGACGCCATCAGCGTCGATTTACGAGCACGCACCTGTGCGATAGAATCTAGCTTCATTGATAGCGGCGCAAAAACCGGGACGCACACGCGCCGCTCTTGTTTTACCGACCAGCGGCCACAGACCGCACAAGGGGAATAATCATGGGACGAAAAAAGATAACCGTCGTTGGCGCCGGAAACGTCGGCGCGACGGCAGCGCAGAGACTCGTTGATAAAGAACTCGGCGACGTGGTGCTCGTCGACATCATCGAAGGAATGCCTCAGGGCAAGGCGCTCGATCTGGCGGAGACGTCGCCAATTGAGGGCTATGACTCGCGCCTCGTAGGCTCGAACGGCTACAAAGAAACGGCGGATTCGGACATCGTCATCATCACATCGGGCCTCGCGCGAAAGCCGGGCATGAGCCGCGACGACCTCCTGCGCACAAACGCGGAAATCGTCGGCTCGGTGACCGATCAGGTGATGAAGTATTCGTCGAACCCGATCCTGATCATCGTCTCGAACCCGCTCGACGCGATGTGTCACGTCGCGATGAAGCACTCGCGGCTTCCGAAACAGCGGGTGATCGGGATGGCCGGCGTGCTGGACTCGGCTCGCATGCGATGTTTCGTCGCCGACGCGCTCAACGTCTCGGTCGAAAACGTCACAGCGTTTGTGCTTGGCGGCCACGGCGACACGATGGTGCCGCTGACGCGCTACTCGACCGTTGCCGGCATACCGCTGCCCGATTTGATGCCGAAGGAGAAGATCGATCAGATAGTCGACCGCACGCGGAACGGGGGCGCCGAGATCGTGAGCCTGCTCAAGACCGGCTCTGCCTACTACGCTCCTTCGGCGGCTGCCGTCGAGATGGTCGAGGCGATACTGAAGGACAAGAAAAAAATCCTGCCGTGCGCCGCGTACCTCGAAGGCGAGTATGGAATCAACGGTCTGTTCGTGGGTGTGCCGGTGAAGCTCGGCGCGCGCGGAATCGAAGAGATAATCCAGATCAATCTATCGACCGACGAACGCGCTGCGCTTCAGCGTTCGGCTGCCGCCGTTCAGGAGTTGGTCAACGTGCTCGGCCGGTAGGGTGGAGCGGAGGACCTTGCCAACAAAAAGCCCCGCCCAATTGGGCGGGGCAATGCGAGCGAAGCATGCGCCTTGCGGATTCTCGTCAAAGCCTTTTGACGGCTTCGGCCTGAGGTCCTTTCGGGCCTTGCACTACTTCAAACTCGACGGATTCACCTTGCTTGAGTGACTTGTAGCCGTCATCTTGAATCGCCGAGTAGTGCACGAACACGTCGGCGCCGCCCGGCTGCTCGATGAACCCGTAGCCCTTCGAGTTGCTGAACCATTTGACCTTGCCTTGTGACATTGACATCGAATGATCCTCCTCCGATTCGTTCCGTGTTTCCCACCTGAGCATCGCGGCGCCGCTACGGCAAGAGAATGAAAAGCCGCGAGGCGAGGCTCATGTCCGTTGAGCCTCCCCTTGCGGCTTCCATCAAGCTGTCACAGCGTCCTGCTCAAGACTTCTCTACCACTCCGGGCTCAGTCGCTGCCCGAAAACGGCCGCATAGTAGCCCAGCACACTTACAGTGTCAAGCGGAAAAGCAAGTGAAGACATGGCCCGCGGATGGCCGGCGTGGCTCGCGAGGATCGCTTGGCCGCTTGCAGTAACCAATGTAATCTGTCAGCGGAGTTGTCGGGCAGCTTGCTGCGACGAGAGACCATAACGAGTGACGAAGCAGGTGGACAGCGAAGTGACCGCGATACTTCTGGCGGCCGGCGAGTCGCGCAGGATGGGCGAGTTCAAACAGCTTCTGCCTTTCAAGGGCAAGAGCTTCGTCGAGTGTTGCGTCGATACGCTGCTCGCCTCTCACGTCAGCCGGATTATCGTCGTCACCGGCCACCGCGAAGCCGATGTGCGCGCGGCCTTGGAAGCACGGCCGGTGACCACCGCCTATAACACCGACTACAAATCCGGCATGGCAAGCTCGATCAAGCGAGGCGTTGAAGCATTGCCGCCCGATGCACGCGCCATCCTCATCGCGCTGGTCGATCAACCTCAGATCGCGATCGAAACCGTGAATCACATAATCGAAACGTACGAGACTCATCGCCCGCTGATCGTAGTGCCAACCTGCCGGGGTCGCGACGGGCACCCCGTACTGTTGGATTCCAGCCTCAAGCAGGAAGTACTCGACATGGATCCGGGTCAGGGTCTGCGACAGGTCGTGCGTTCGCACCTGGATCGGACCATTCGCACCGAGGTCGGGAACGAGGACGTGCTCGTGGATTTTGATTTCCCGGATGAGTATCGCTCGCGCAAAGACTGACTGCGTCCCAATGCCCCATAAGGGCGTCTCTGCACATCTGCGACCGTTCGTTGCGTGGAGGGACGCGGTGCTCTAGATTTGTCTGCGTGCGCGATCTCTCAACAGCAACGCGGCGCGAGAACCTCGAACGCATGCAACGCGAGGTGTTTGACCTCGCCATCATCGGCGGCGGCATCACCGGAGCGGGAGTCGCGCTAGACGCGGCGTCGCGCGGCTTGAACGTCGCCCTCATCGAGAAGCGCGACTTCGCCAGCGGCACAAGCTCGCGCTCGACCAAGCTCATTCACGGCGGACTCCGCTACCTCGAACAGTTTGAGTTCGGACTCGTGCGCGAGGCGCTGCGAGAGCGCGCAACCCTGTCGCGCATCGCCCCGCACTTGAGCGAGCCGCTCGCGTTCCTGGTCCCGGTCTATGACGCGCGCAGGCCGTCGCCGCTCGGAAGAAACAAGTTGAAGCTGCGGCTCGGACTGTGGCTCTACGACCTGCTCGCGGGGCGGCAGAACATCGGACGGCATCGGTGGCTCAAACCTGAAGAAATACTGAAGCTCGCACCCGCGCTTGAGGCGGGCGGGCTGAAGGGCGCGCTGCTCTACTACGACTGCTTGACCGACGACGCGCGGCT
>Ga0209640_10006404_pt1 | contig 10310 bp, 7 predicted proteins | sample RifCSP10_1_FD_184018 | JGI IMG/M metagenome (GOLD analysis project Ga0209640, IMG submission 184018) | Soil microbial communities from Rifle, Colorado - Rifle CSP2_sed 10_1 (SPAdes) (version 2) | ecosystem: Environmental > Terrestrial > Deep subsurface > Rock core/Sediment | place: Rifle... | reverse complement strand
CTCCCTCGCAGCCCTGGATCCGTTTCCTGCGGCTCTACGTGCCGTTCCTAGTGCTGTTCGGCGCGCTGCTCGCCTTGCTCGCTTGGTGGGAGCGGCACCTCCTGGCGACGGCCGAAGTTCGGGGACCGCAAGCCTCCATCGAGCGCTGGCTCTCGCTGACGCTCCTCTTCGCCGCGGTGCTCGCCGCCGTGGTCGGCGTGGCGCTCGCCCAGCGCCTGCGCCTCGCCGCGGCGCGCGAGAGCCTGGCGCGCGATCGGGCGGCGCAGCTCGGATTCTTCCAGCGCGCTGCCGACACGCTGCCGCTCGCCGTCTTCGTGCGCGACCGGGAGGGCAAGCTCTCGGGGGTCAACCGGGCCGGCTGCGAGCTCCTCGGCCGCCCGGCCGAGGAGGTGATCGGTCACGAGCCGCGGGAGTTCTTCGCCGCCGACCAGGCGGCGGTGATCCAGGCGGTCGACTTCAAGCTCAAGTCGGGCGCGGCGCGGGAGCAATACGAGCTGCGCCACGCCGGCGCCGACGGCAAGGAGCGCGAGCTCAGCGTCCACCGCGCGCGACTCGTCGGGCCCGGCGGCGACTACCAGGGGTCGGTCTCGGCGGTAGTCGACCTGACCGAGCTGCACGAGACCCGGCGGCGGCTGGCGCGCAGCGAGGAACGCTTCCGGACGCTGGTCGAGAACTCGTACGATGTCATCAGCATCCTCGAGGACGGCGACCGGATCTCCTACGTCAGTCCGTCGATCGAAGCGCGGCTCGGCTGGGCGCCCGAGGAGATCGCCGGCCGCAACTACCTCGATCTCGTCCATCCGGACGATCTCGCTCGCGTCGCCGCCGCGCAGCGGGAGCGGCGCGACCGCCCGGGTTCCAGCGCGCCGGTGCGCGCCCGTTTCCGGCACCGTGACAATTCCTTCCGCGTCATGGAATCAATCACCAACAACCTGCTGGACGATACCGTCGCACGACGTGCCTTCGTCTTTTCGCGCGACGTCACCGAGGCGGTCGAAGCCGAGGCGCGGGTGGAGGAGGCGCGGCGCGTTTTCCAGGCCGTGGTCGAGGAGATGCCGGCGCTCTTCCTGGCGCTCGACGAAGGGGGCACGACGGTGGTCTGGAACCGCGAAGCGGAGCGGATCACCGGTCTCCTGCGCGACGAGGTCATCGGCCGGGGCGATCTCTTCGAGCGGTTGATCCCGGACGTCGACTATCGCGCGATGGCGATGCGCCGTCTCGAGCTCGATCGCGGCGCCTTCCGGGACCTCGAGATCGAGGTCGTCGACCGGTCGGAGAAGCGGTGCGTGATCGCCCTCTCGAGCGTGGCGCTGCGGCTGCCGATTCCGGGCTGGTCGACCTGGATGATCGGCGTCGACGTCACCCGCCGCCGGGAGGCCGAGTCGGAGCGCACGCGCGCCACGACCGCGCTCGAGCGCTGGACGCAGCGGCTGGTGACGCTCAATCAGATGGACGACCTTCTGCTCGCCTGCGCCAGCCTCGAGGAGGCCTACGAGACCGCCACGCCCTACCTCTCCCGGCTGCTCGGCGCGGCGGTGGGCGCCTTCTACCGCTTCGACACCACGCGCGACCAGGCTTACGCCGTCCTGGCCTGGGGCGACTTGCCGGAATCCGCCCGCACGCTCGCCAGCCGCGACTGCTGGGGCGTCCGGCTCGGCCGTCCGCACGGATTCGAGGCCGACAGCAGCGAGATGCGTTGCGGGCACGTCGGCAAGGAGTTCGAGGGCCAAGCCGTCTGCGTGCCCGCCTTCTCGGGATCGGAGCTCCAGGGGATCCTGCACCTTCGCTTCACGAACGAGGCGCTGACGGCGGCCGACTCCGACGCCTTGCGACAGCTCTCGGTCTCGATCGCCGGACATCTCGCGATCCGCTTCTCCGCGATCGGGCTGCGCGACGCCTACCGCAGGCAGTCGACGCGCGATCCGCTCACCGACCTGTTCAATCGCCGTTACATGGAGGAGACGCTCGGGCGCGAAATGCGGCGCTGTCTGCGCGCCCAGGAGAGTCTGGCGGTTCTGGCGCTCGACCTCGATCACTTCAAGTCGATCAACGACGAGCTCGGGCACGATGCGGGCGACGCCGTGCTGGTTGCCGTCGCCTCGCTCTTGGCCCAGCATTCGCGCGTCTCCGACGTCGCCTGCCGGGCAGGCGGCGAGGAGTTCATCGTCGTGCTGCCGGGCATGCCGGCCGAGGGCGCGGCGGCACGCGCCGAGGCGATCCGGCGTGCCGTCTCCGACCTGCGCGAGCGGCGCGCCGAGCCCGCCTTCGCCCACCTGACCGTGTCCGTCGGTGTCGCGGTCTATCCGGAGCACGGCGGCGAACCAGCCGAGCTCCTGCGCGCCGCCGACCAGGCGCTCTATCGTGCCAAGCGCGGCGGCCGGAACCGTGTCGAGATCTCTCCGCCCGGCTCCCCGGCGACCTGACGCCGCCGAGGCGGGGGAGAGAGGCCTCCCTCACGAGCTCGGGGCAAAGCTGGCGCTCTTGCTCGCGCTCGGCGCCGGTCTGTTCACGGCGGCCGATCTCATCGTACGCACCTGGCCGCTCGAGCGACTGCCGCTCTGGGACGGCGCCGGCAACGGGTGGGGGACGATCGAGCTCTGGTCGGCGCTCGCCGACGGCAGGCCGATCGACTTCCTGTTGCGGCTCAACGCCCAGGACAAGTGGCCGTTCGGCTACTCGCTGCTCGCGCTTCCGTTCCTCGCGCTCGAGGGCGGCAGCTTCCAAGGCGCGACCATGCTCCCGGCGCTCGCCTTCGCCCTGGTGCCGGCGCTCCTCGTCTGGGCAGGACGGGAGATCGACCGCGACGGCCGCGGCACCGTGGCGGGGCTCCTGGCCGGCGCGCTCTGGCTCACCGGCCCGCTGCCGCGCGCACTGGCCACCGTGGCCATGCGCGAGACCTGCGGCGCGGCGCTCGCCCTCGCGGCGCTCGCCGCCTACCTGCGAGCGCGGCGGGTCGCGACGCTCTCCGCGTGGCGGCTGACCGGCGCGGTCCTCCTGCTCCTCTTCCTCACCAAGTACAACTACTTCGTGTTGGCCGGCTCGGCGCTGGCGCTGCACGGCGTGCTGGAGATGCCGCCCGAGCGCCGGCGCGAGCAGGCGGCGCGATGGCGAACGGCGGCGCTTCGAAGCGGTTGGCGAGCGCCAGGGAGATGGATGGCGGCCGTGCTCGCGGTCTCCGCGGTCCTGCTGCTCGCTGGAGAGAATCCCGGCAACTTGCTCTACGGCGTTCTGGTCGTCGCGACGGTGGTCGGGCTCGTCTCTCGCCGGAGGTCGCTGGCCAATGCGGGTGAGCTGGTCGCCCGGCTGCCGCCGGCGCTGCGTGGACTGATCCAGACTCTGGTGGCGCCGCTCTGGATCTGGCTTCTCTCGCCGTATCCGAGCCATCTCCGGGATTTCTTCGCCTTCCTCCGCAATCGACCCGGACAGCTGCCCGTGACGAGCGCCGGAGCCTTGGTGTATTACCCGCAGGCGCTGGTCGATGACTACTTGCCGAGCGGTTGGCTCGGCTGGCTGCTGGCGGGCGTCGCGGTCTCGGCAGCGCTCGTCTTCGCCGCGCGCAGGGGCGATCCCGCGCGAGCGGCGGCGCTGGGCGTGCTGATCGGGATTCTCGCCCTCGAGCTTCATTCGCTGAAGGAGAGCCGGTTTCTCGCTACGGTGATGCCCTTGTTGCTCCTCGTGGCGACCGTAACCTTGTCGCGGACCGGCTCGCGGCTTCTGCCGGCGAACGCCGCGGCCCGCGCGGGCATCGTTGTCGGTCTTCTATCGGTTTCCCTCTTTGGGAGCTTTCGCCTGGCCTCCGGCCACGGGGCTCTTTCCAGGCTGGAAGCGGATCATCGTCAGATGACCGGCGATCCCGCCTACTTGGCGCCCCTCAACGCGGTCGTCAGCCGCGTCGTCCACAGCGAGGGACGCGCCGGTCTGCTCGGCGGATTCAACGAGCTGTCCGAGAGCCTCGTACGGTGGGAGGCCTGGCGATCCTCGGGCCGCGAGGCACGGCTCGTGCGTCCCCTTCGCGGCGTCGACGGCGCGCCGACAGCAGAGGTCGTTCGCTCGAAGCTCGCCCGCTGGCTCGATCGCGAGCGCCCGCGGACGCTCGTCGTCGTCCGGCCGCTCGCCGGCAGCAGGCGTCTCGAGGAGCTCGACTACCGCCTCTACAACCGCTGGCAGCTCGAGGCGCTGGCCGCGCTCGAGGAATCGCCCGAGTGGATCCCGGGCGACGCGCGCGTCTTCCCGGAGCTCTCGCTCGAGGTTCGGAGCTGGACGCTGCATCAGCACTAAACCCAACGGATTCAATATTTTCGAGAGATTCTTCCGGCACCGGAACGGCCGGCTGTCGCGGATGCAGGACGGCGGGGGACCGGCGCACAGCTTGCAACAACCAATCGACAAGAGGAGAGGAGTTTGCAGCGAAGGCATGCCGTGAAGGAGGCTGCCATGTTCCGAATACTGCCCAAGTCATTCCCACCGCTCGGACTGATCGTCCTTCTCGGCGTGTTCTCGGCCTGCGACGGAAACAGTCCGAGCTCTCCCAGCGGATCGGGCCGGCTCTCGGTCGAGCTGACCGACGCCCCGACCGACGAGGTGTCGGAGGTCAACGTCTTCGTCACCGGCCTGACCATCAAGCCGTCGGACGGTCCCGTCGTTCGCATCGCGAACGAGATCGGGCTGATCGACCTCCTGACGTTGCAGGGCACCACCGAGGAGCTGGTGACGCTCGGCGTCGAGGCGGGAGACTACGAGTTCATTCAGGTCGACCTCGACCAGGAGCGGAGCAACGTGGTCGAGCTCGACTCGGGCGACACCGTGCCCCTGCAGATCTCGAGCGAAGAGGTCAAGGTCTTGAGCGGCTTCACGATTCCCCTGGGCGGAGACACGACCGTCACGCTCGACTTCGACGCCGAGGCCTCGCTCCGCCAGCTCGGCAACGGCGACTGGCTCTTGACGCCGGTGATCACGAGAGTCGAGGCGCCGTAACTAGCCTCAATCGGAGGCCGGTACCTCTTCTCCGAAGCGCCAGCGCGCCGAAACGGAGAAGACCTGCGCGGTGGCGACGAAGCTGGATGTTCCGGCGTCGGTCGCGAAGCGGTCGGCATCGGCTTCCGCGCTCTCGTGGTACGACCAGCCGAGATCGAACGACAGGCCGGGAAAGTCGTAGCTCGCGCCGAGCGCTGCGACGCGCGCATCGCCGTAAGGGAAGTCGAAGCCGCGCGTCGAGTCCGGCACCGGCGATTCCTGCCAGGCGAGACCGGCACCCAGCCGCCAGCCCGAACGGTGGCGGTGCTCGAGCGCGACCCGGACGCCCACGGTGTCGCTCCAGTCGCGTTCGGGCGTCAGGCGCGCGATCTCGTCGCCGCTCGCGGCGTCGATCGCGCGCAGCCCATCGGCGGCCGACCAGCGGGCGAGCTCGACGTCGAGCTCGAGGTGCGTGCGCTCGCCGGCGGCGAACCAGAGCCCAGCGGTGACCTGCTCGGGGAGCTCGAGCTCGTGCCGGATGCCGAACGGCGCGAACTGCGTGGCGAGCCCGGGCAGCGCGCCCGTCGCTACGTCGAGCGCCTCGAACGAAGCGTCGCCGTCGCCCTCGAGCTCGATGCCGCTCGTCCAGACCAGGCCGGTGCCCCAGCTCGGCGCCGCGTAGCGCAGGGCGAGCTCGAAACCGGCGCCGTCGACCGTCGAGTCTGCGTCTTGTCGCAACGCGATCGGGGTCGTAGCGCCGTCGGGCGCCTCGTAGACGAAGCCGTCGATCGCCGCCTGCTCGCGCGAGCCCGTCACCCACCGCGTCGCGCCGCCGACGCTCCAGCGATCGGTCAGGGCGAAAGCCGCCCCGGCGCGCCCTTCGAGCAGTGTCACCTCGCTCTTGAGCGCGGAATGGGCGAGCGCGTTGGTGCCCGGCCACTCGAGCAGCGACCAGAACGGCGAGTCGACGCCGAAGCCGAGCGCCCAGCGTGCCTCGGGAGCGCGCTTCCAGCTCAGGTAGAGCGCGGGCGGGAACTGGATCTCGTGGATCGCCTGGGCGTTCCCTCCGCCATCCCCGGGCGCCGAAAGCTCGACATCGGAGACCGTGAAGTCGAGCCCGGCCTGCAACTGAAACGAGTCGAGCCCGACCAGTCCCGCCGGGTTGTAGCGGAGAGCCGACGGTTCGTCGGCACGCGCGACCAGCGCGCCGGCCTGGGCGGCGCCGCGCCCGCCGTGTTGGAAGAGGGTGAACCCCGAAGCGTGCAGCGGAGCAGTTCCGCACGCCACGACCAAGCCGGCGGTGACCAAGGAGCGACGAGTCGTTCGCGGCATCGGCGCAGTCTAGCCGAGGCGTTGATGCGGCTCGGCCGTGGAGAGTAGACTGCGCTCTCGCCTCGCCATGATCGTCGAGAAGCGCCGCCACGGCGCCCATACCGTGCTCCGAGTCGAGGGCGTCGTCCGCATGGGCGAGAGCGCGCAGTTTCTCGCCCAAGCGCTCGAGCGGCTGCTCTCGGAAGAGAAGGGCAACGTGCTCATCGACCTCGAGCGCATCAACTACATCGATTCGACCGGCATCGGCGAGCTCGTCGGCTATTTCGGCAAGTTCCGCGAGCGCGAGCGCCGGCTGATCCTGGTGCGGCCGGCCGAGCGGATCCGGAAGCTGCTCGAGATCGCCAAGCTCGATCGAGTCTTTCCGACCTACGACGACCTGGAGGCCGCTCTCGCCGCCGAGTGCGCCTGAGCTCGCGCCGGCCGGCTTGACCAGCCTCGCCGCGGTACTGCGCGGCGGGCTCGTCTAGTCGATCCCCTTCGGCGCGGTCGCGGTCGTCGCGCCGGGCGGCGCGCTCGTCGCGCTGGCCGGCGACCCGCGGCTCCCGATCGTCACCCGATCGACGATCAAGCCGTTCCAGGCGCTGCCGCTCGTGCTCGCCGGCGGCATCGATCGGTTCGGGCTCGACGACGCCGACCTGGCGCTGATCTGCTCCTCGCACGGCGGCACGCCGGCGCACGTGGCGCGCGCGCGATCCCTGCTCGGTCGCGGCGGCTTCGAAATCGAGGCGCTCGGTTGCGGCGCACACCGGCCGATGGACGCCGACGCCGCGCGCCGGCTCGACGAGAGCAGCGAGCCGCCCAGCCCTCTCCACAACAACTGCTCGGGCAAGCACGCGGGAATGCTGCTCGCGTGCGCCGCCCTCGATCTGCCCGCCGCGGACTACCTCGCGCCCGAGCATCCGCTCCAGCGTCGCATCGAGGCGGAGCTCGCCGCCTGCTGCGGCGTCGCGCCGGGACTGCGGCGCGCCGTCGACGGCTGTTCGGCGCCGACCTTCGAGCTGCCCCTCGCCGCGCTCGCCCGCGGCTGGGCGGCGGTGGCGGGGCCGAGCGAGGCCGGCCTCGATCCGGCGCGCGCCCGAGCTCTCGATCGCCTCGCGCGGGCGATGGGCGCAGCGCCCGAGATGGTCGCGGGCCCGGGCCGGTTCACGACCGCGCTCGCCCGGGCGACGTGCGGCCGCGTGCTCGGAAAGGAGGGCGCCGAGGCGCTCTACGCGATCGCCATCCGCGGGCCGCATCCGCTCGGCGCCGCCTTCAAGATCGCCGACGGCGGCGACCGCGCGCGCGACACGATCGCCCTCGAGCTCCTCGGCCAGCTCGGCGCTCTCTCCGGCGACGAGCAGCGCGGGCTCGCGCCCTACTACCGGCCGCTGCTGCGCAACCATCGCGGGCTCGTCGTCGGCGAAATCGTCTCCGAAGTCGAGATCGTCGAGAGCTCCGATTGAAGAGAACCGGCTCGCTTGCGCGGGCGCGGCGAGATTCGGGAGAATGCTACGCCCGGGCGGCCGCGCCGTAGGCCGTTCGCGCCCGTTCCCTCCCGAGGAGAGTCCATGACCGTCGCTTCACCCGTCGATCTCGCTGCCGCCGCCGAGCGGCTGGCCGAGCTGCTCCCCGGCCGGATCCTGTTCGACCGCGCGGTGCGCGAGCAGTTCCAGACCGACTTCGGGCGCTGGCGCTACCGGGTTCCCACCGCAGTGGCGCGCTGCCACGGCGCGAGCGAGATCGCGACGGTGCTCAAGTTCTGCTCGGAGAACGGGATCCCGGTCGCGCCCCGCAGCATGGGGCACACGCAGAGCGGACAGTCGCTGACTCCGGGCATCCTGATCGACACGCTGGCGATGAATCGCGTGCTGGCGATCGACGAGTCCGAAGGCTGGGCGGATTGCGAAGCCGGGGTGGTGTGGCGCGACCTGGTTCTGGTCGCCGCGCAGAAAGGGATGATCCCGCCGGTGCTGACCAACAACCTATCGGTCACGGTGTCCGGAACCACGTCGGTCGCCGGGCTCGGCGTCGCGTCGTTCCGCCACGGTTCGCAGGCCGACAACGCGCTCGAGATCGAGTGCGTCACCGGCGACGGCGAGATCCACCTCTGTTCGCGCGAGCGGGAGCCGGAGCTGTTCGACATGGTGCGCTGCGGGCTCGGGCAGATCGCGATCATGACCCGCATCCGCACGCGGCTCCGCCGCTGTCCGCCGATGGTGCGCATGTACACGCTGGTCTACGACGATCTCGGCAAGTGGATGGAGGACGCGAGCAAGGTGCTCGACCCCGCCGACTCGACCTTCGCCACCGCCGGCGGCATCTGCACGCCGGCGCCGATCGGCTTCCGGAAGATCGGCGACGGGCTCGAGCTCGGCAAGGGGATGATCGGCCAGGGGCTCTGGCTCTTCCCGCTCTTCCTGACCGTCGAGTTCGCCCCCGGCGAGGAGCCCGACGACGCACGCGTTCTGTCGCGCCTCTCGCCCTGGCGAGTCGCGCACGTGCAGGATCTCAGCGCGGTCGAGTTCGCGCGCCGGATGGAGCCGATGTTCGAGGCCTGGAAGCTCTCCGGCTACTGGGAGCAGCCGCATCCGTGGATGGAGACGACGCTGCCCTGGGATTCCGCGAAGGAGTACATCGAGACGATCCTCGCCAACCTGCCGCCCGGCGCCCTCGGCCCGGGAGGCCACGTCCTGCTCTGGCCGGCGCGCACGGACACCTCGCACGTGCCGCTCTTCGCCCACCCGGGCGGCGAACGGGTGCTCGGCTGGGGGATCCTCGGATCGGTGCCGCGCGTCAAGCTCGACGAGATGCTGTCCCAGCTCGACATGGCTTCGGAGCTCTCGATCGCCTATGGCGGCAAGCGCTACCTGTCGGGCTACATCACTTTCGACACTCCCGAGCGGTGGCGCGCGCACTTCGGCGACGACGCCTGGTCTCGGCTGTGCGCAGCCAAGAAGCGCTGGGACCCGGCCGGCATCCTCGCCCCCGGCTTCATCCAGTACGAGTAGCGGACGGAGCCGGGGAGTGTCGCGCATCGCACTGCTGACCGGCGGCTCGACGCCCGAGCGCGACGTCGCGCTGGCGGGCGCCTCGCAAGTCGCGCCCGCGCTACGCGGCCTCGGTCACGAGGTGGTCGTCGTCGAGACGATCGAAGGGCCGCTCTCGCGCGAGCGCGAGCAGACCCTGCTCGATCCGTCGGTCGCCCGCGAGCCGCCCTCTCCCGAGGAGCTGGCCGAGCTCGCGCGCCGCGAGAACCTGCCGGCGCTCGTCGCGGGACCGGCGCTCGCGGGCTTCGACCTCGTCTTCCTCGTCCTGCACGGCGGCGCGGTCGAGGGCGGCCTCCTGCAGGCCCTGCTCGAGCTCGCCGGCCTGCGCTTCACCGGCAGCGGCTCGCTGGGATCCGCGCTCGCGATGGACAAGGAGGTCTCGAAGCGTCTCCTGCGCGAGGCGGGCATTCCGACCGCCGAGTGGGGAGTCTGGCCGCTCGCGAGCGACCGGCTCGCGGCGCTGGGATGGCCGCTGGTCGTCAAGCCGGCGAACGCCGGCTCGTCGGTCGGCGTCACGGTGGCGCACGGAGCCGCCGAGTTGCCGGACGCCGTCGAAGCGGCGCGCGCAGTCGATTCCGAGGTGCTCGTCGAGCGCTTCCTGGCCGGCCGCGAGTTCACGGTCGGCGTTCTCGGCGATCGCGCGCTGGGGGTGGGCGAGATCGTGCCCAGCCACGAGATCTTCGACTACGAGTGCAAGTACACGCCCGGGATGACGCGCGAGATCTTCCCGGCGGAGATCCCGCCCGCGCTGGCCGAGCGCATGCGCGCGCTCGGGCTCGCGACACATCGCGCCTTCAAGCTGCGCGACTTCTCGCGGATCGACTTCCGGCTCGACGCCGACGGCACGCCGTGCGTGCTCGAGGCGAACACGCTGCCCGGGATGACTCGCACCTCGCTCCTGCCGCAGTCGGCCGCTACGCTCGGCATCGACTTCGGCGCGCTCTGCGCCGAGATCTGCCGGCTCGCGCTGACGCGCTGAAAAAGAAGAGGGCGGCCGAA
>Ga0209640_10006403_pt1 | contig 10310 bp, 7 predicted proteins | sample RifCSP10_1_FD_184018 | JGI IMG/M metagenome (GOLD analysis project Ga0209640, IMG submission 184018) | Soil microbial communities from Rifle, Colorado - Rifle CSP2_sed 10_1 (SPAdes) (version 2) | ecosystem: Environmental > Terrestrial > Deep subsurface > Rock core/Sediment | place: Rifle... | reverse complement strand
GGTTACAATGTCCACGGTGCGGCTGTAATTGGGCCGGACTGTCCCCGCCAGGATCCCGGGATTCTCCCGGAACTGATCCCGCACGTCTTTGATGACGTAAAAAGCCGCCTTACCCACGGCCCGCATCGCCAGAGCGGAAAAAAGAAAAACCAGCATCGCGCCCAGGAGCCCGCCCACGAAGATCTCCGGTTTGACGATGTTGACGACCTGGAGTAGCACACCGTAGTGAGAGACCTCGTCCATGTAGGCGGAAAAGAGGAGAAAGGAGGCCAAGGCCGCTGAACCAATGGCATAACCCTTGGTGAGGGCCTTGGTAGTGTTCCCCACGGCATCCAGCCGGTCGGTTTTTATTCGCACGTCCAAAGGCTGCCCACTCATCTCCACGATTCCTCCGGCATTGTCAGTTATCGGCCCGAACGTATCCATGGCCAGAATATAAGCCGCGGTTCCAAGCATCCCCATCGTGGCCACCGCGGTGCCGAACACCCCGGCATGCGGCAGACCGCTCATTTTTCCCAGATCATAGGCGCCGATCAGTGCGGCGGAGATCACGAGAACGGGGAGCGCCGTGCATTCCATCCCGACGGCGATCCCGGCAATGATGTTGGTCGCCGCGCCGGTTTGAGAGGCCTCGGCAATCGATCTCACCGGACGATATTTGTATTCGGTATAGTACTGCGTGATGTACACGAAGGCCTGACTGGTAAGGATCCCGACCACACCGCAAAGGAAGAAGAAAAACCATGCCGATTCGGCTTCCGGATGAGCGGCCGCGTCGACGCGAAGAAGCCAGCGCGTCGCGACAAAAAACCCCGCCATCGCCAGCAGGCTGGTCACATAATAACCTCGGTTTAGCGCCGCCATCGGATCGCCATTCTCGTCGGTTTTGACCACCAGAATTCCGACTATGGAGGCCACCAGCCCGAAGGCACGCGCCACTAAAGGGAAAAGAATTCCGTTAACCCCGAAGAAGGGGAATAACCCTACTCCCAAGATCATCGCGCCGATGTTTTCCGCCGCGGTCGACTCAAAGAGATCCGCTCCCCGTCCCGCGCAGTCCCCCACGTTGTCCCCCACGAGGTCGGCAATGACCGCGGGATTGCGCGGGTCGTCCTCCGGGATCCCGGCCTCTATCTTGCCCACAAGATCAGCTCCCACATCTGCCGCCTTGGTGAAGATACCCCCACCGAGCTGGGCGAACAGGGCGACGAACGACGCCCCAAATCCGTAGCCGACAATCATAAAGGGGATCTTCTCAGGGCTATAACCCATCAGGTCAAGCAGCGTATAAAGTCCAGCCACCCCAAGAAGGCTCATCGCAACCACAAAGATTCCCGACACCGCGCCTCCCCGGAGCGCAAGGCGCAGGGCCTGGTTCAGACTGCTTCGGACCGCCGCCGCTGTGCGGATGTTGGCGCGGATGGATACCCACATCCCGACATAGCCGGCGATGATGGAACACAAGGCGCCCAGCACAAACGCGAGCGTCGTCCAGAGGGCAAGCTGTAGAGGCGGCGCCGGATCGACAGGATGGGGGACGCGCACAAGGTCATAAAGCGAGAAGATCAAGAAGGCCAAAACACAAGAGAAGAAAAGAATCGTCTTGTTCTGGCGCGCCATAAAGGCCTCCGCGCCCTCCTGGATGGCACCGGAGATGTTCTGCATCTCCCGGGTTCCGCTCCCCTGCCGGCAAACATAGCGGGCCAAATACCCGGCGAACCCCAAAGAAGCGAGGCTAATCACGATAACGAAGACGATCAACACAATCTATGACCCCTTTCCCCGGATGGATCTATCGTCGGTCACTTGGGCGCATGAAATGGTCTACCCGTTATTCTTGCCTAAAATCGGCTACCGACAACGAACCGCCCGATCCATTCGGGGACCTCGGTGAACTCGAAGGATAAAGAAGACCACCAGGATAAATAACGATCAACATGCAGATAACCCTCACGGCTTTCTGCGACAGGCATACGCCACCCCGATGCTCAACAGGTAAAGCAAAGTCAAGGGAACCGCCAGAAGGATCTGCGACACCACGTCGGGCCCTGGAGTCAAAATGGCTGCGACGGTAAAGATGACGAGAATGGCGTACCGAAAACAGCGCCACAGGAACCGGTGGTCCCATATCCCCAAGCGGACAAGGAAGAAGGTAAAAACGGGCAATTCAAAAGTGATCCCGAAGGCCAAAACCATGCGGAAAAAAAAAGTGAAATACTCGCCGATGCGGACCTCCGGGGAAACCCCCAAGGAGCGATATTGCTCAACGAAGTAGAGGAACGCGAAGGGCAGGACCACCCGGTAACAAAAATAGGCGCCCCCGACGAAAAAAAGAGTAGTAAAAAACACGAAAGGGACCGCCAGGCGCCGTTCCCGCTCCTGCAGGCCCGGCGCGATGAAGCGCCAAATCTGGTAAAAAATAAACGGCCCGGCAAGAAACAGGCCGGCAACCAAGGCGACCTTCAGTTCGGTAAAGAAGGCCTCCGTCACACCCGTTCCGATCAGCGCCTTTCCAGGCTCAAGAAGCCGTTGGAGAGGCGCCACCATGAAGGCGAAGATCTGCTCGGAAAAGAAATAAGTCAGGACAAATGCGGCTCCGACGGCTGCCAAGGATTTCAACAAACGCCAGCGGAATTCCTCCAGGTGTTCGACAAAGGTCATGTGGGTGTCGCGCGCCACTTCGTCACTCCAAAAAAAATTAAGAATCCGATCGATCCGGCAATTTCACGATTCACGGATAATCAAAAAGAGGGGAAGGATCGAAACCCTTCCCCTCTTTTGGTCGTTCAAACCTTAATAAGGCTGTTCGGACCTTACTTGGTTTTTGTTCCCTCCGCTTTCTTCTCTTCGGGCTTGCTCTCCGCCGGGGCTCCTGAAGCAGCCGGAGCCGCCTCACCACCTGCAGGTGCAGGGGCCACGGCGCCAGGCGCACCAGGCGCTCCGCCGGCCGGGGCCGCAGGCGCGGCAGGCGCAGGGGCGGGAGCGGTTTGCGCAGGTTCTTCTTTCTTTCCGCAACCCGCTAAAGCTAGAGACACAGTGAAGAGGATTACGGCCGACCACATACCAACCTTCTTTACCATCGCTACTCACCTCCTTTCAGGCTCACCGAGATACCGTTCAGGCTGGCAGATTTATTACATAACTCCGGCTGACTTGCAAGGGAACAGACATTGCCCGGCACCTCGATAACGCAATCGAGGAGCGCTGAAAAGTTTTGCGGCACGATGCGCCAATGCGCCGGAAAAAAGCGGGTTAGCGAAAATTCGCAGGCAAAAAATTTTTTCCTTTCACATTACGCCTGAAGAACACTCAGCGACAAAACCTCACAAACCCACAAAAATTGTGCATAACTTGTGGATAAGTGAGTCAGGGGACAACTCGGAAGCTTGAAACTAGCTTGCCCCAGCGGATTGCCTAAATATTTAGCAGCGGAAACATCGCGAATTCATAACCTTAAAAAGATTTGCCAAAAAGTCGCCGCCTTTTCCCGACTCCCAGATCGCGCAGCGCCCGCCACTCCGGGCCGCGCCACAGAAAACTCATGGCAAGGTAAAGCAAGATCCCCAGCCCGAGGAGCGAGATAAAAACGATCCCGTGCGCCCACAGGCTCCGATCGTACGCGACCCAGTTCACTCGCCGCACGATCAGCGCAAGAGGGAAGGCCATGACGAGCGCGTTGACAAGATTGCGGCCAAAGGAAAACAGAAAATCGCTCCAAGGGAACTTCCCCAGACGGCGATCCAGGATCACCAGCAAAAGCAGAAAATTGAACGTGGCGGAGATAGAGGTCGCCAGGGCGAGCCCGCCGTGAGAAAGCGAAATCACGGACAACTGGTGGGAGAGAGCGGCGACCGCGAGGCCCACGGAATCGGCATCCGGGCCGGCGGTGACTTCCCCCATGAGCATGAGACTCAAGACGAGGTTCAAGATGAATGACCCCAAGCCTACCCAGACGGGAGTTCGGGTATCCTGCATGGCATAGAATACGGGCAGGACCAGCTTGCTCCCGGAGAAGCCCCACAGGCCGAGCGAGTAGTAAACGAGGGCCTGAGCGGTGCGCAGCGTGGCGTCCGCATCAAAGGCGCCTCTCTGGAACAGGAGGGAAAAGGTTGGAACCGAAACCACGATCAACCCTAAAGTGGCCGGCAGAGCGACGAAATTGACCAGCTGGAGCGAATAGGAAATCCCTGCCCTCAACTCGGTAAAGTCTCTCCTGGCCACAAGGGAGGCAAAGCTGGGCAGCGCCGCAGTACCAAGGGCGATAGCAAAGATCCCGAGGGGAAACTGGAGCAGGCGGTCCGCATAATAAAGGTAGGAGACGCTTCCCTCCGGAAGCATCGAGGCCAGAATCGTGCTGACCAGGACATTGATCTGATAGACGGCGGCGCCGAAGACCGCCGGACCCATAAGAAAGAGGAGCCGCCTCAGGGCAGGATGGCGAAAGTGAAAATCGGGAGAGTACGAGACCCCGTGGCGAGAAAGATAAGGGATTTGCAGCAAGAGCTGCGCCACCCCGCCCAGCAGGACTCCAAAACCCAGACTGACGACCGGCTGATGGAGGAAGGGAGATAGGAGGAGCGCGCAAAAAATAATCGCAAGATTGAGGAGGACCGGAGACAGGGCGGGAGCCATGAAATGGCGCAAAGAGTTGAGCACCCCCATGGCGAGCGCCACCAGACTCACGAACAAGAGATAGGGAAACATCAGGCGAGTTAGAAATACCGTCAGGGTGAACTTCTCCGGATCAGCCAAGAAACCCGGCGCGAAAATACGAGTCAGGGGCGCGGCAAAAAGAATACCCAGAAGCGTGAGCGCTCCTAAGGACAGCGTCGCAAAGGTAAAAACGATCCGAGCTAGCCTTACCGCCTCGTCCTTACCCCGGTGGGTGAGATAATCGGTAAAGAGGGGAACGAATCCCGCGGTAAGCGCCCCTTCGGCGGTCAGGCGGCGCATGAGGTTGGGAATGCGGAACGCGACGAAAAAGGCATCGGCCACCCCATGGGCGCCGAAAAGGTAGCCTACGACCATATCGCGCATTAGCCCCATGATGCGACTGAGGAGGGTAAAAAAACCGATCACCCCCGCCGCTCTTGTCAGCTTTCCGACCTCATCCATTCCATTGACTCCTCAGCGGGCAAATGGTAGACAAACAAAAACGATTTCAGGAGGTGCGGCTTGGCAGTTCATCCATCAGCAATCAAAAGGCATCGACAGAGCTTGAAACGAAGGGCGAGAAATAGAGACACTAAATCCCGAATCAGGACCCTGATGAAAAAGGCCAAGCAGGCGATAGAGATGAAGGATCAGGAGGCGGTCTCCGTCCAGTTGCGGCAGGCCAACCGAGCCCTGGATAAAGCCGTAAGCAAAGGCATCCTCACGCGCAACACCGCCTCGCGCTGGTTCTCCCGGCTCTCGCAATTGGCCAACCGCTCAGCTGCCGGGTCCTAGCCGGCGCCATAAAATTTCTCCCGTCCTCTAAAACATATCGAGAAGCCTCTGCTGCAACTCGCGGGCAAATCTCTCCACCAGCCGCTCTCTCGTGTCGAGGCTCAGTGTCTCGGTAAGCTGAATATCCGTAAAGCGACGCACGTCCGAGGAATTCAGGGTCCCCGATTTGAATTCCGAGGAGGTGGTCACCACGCTACCTCGCGACGCGCTATAAACCTCGGTGAGCCGAGCACCGCGAGTGCGCCACAAGACCTCGTCCGGGGTGCGCCGGCGAAGATTCATATCCACCACCAGCGTCGCCTCGTATTGCAGAGCTTCATCCTTGCGATTCACCGCCACGACTCGATGATCGAAAGCCCGGATGACCCCGCTCAGGATGGCATCCGCTTGCTCCAACCCGTCGACCACACGCAACCGCCCGAGCCGGTGAAATTCGCTTTTAAGTACCGCAGTGATCTCCCCGTCAATCCCGACATCACGGCTGCGATTGACGAAAGGCTCGATAAAGACCGTACGCACATCCTTGGGGAACGCCTCCCCCGCGCCGGAAAGCTGATACCCGCATCCCACTCCCGTCAGCGCCAAGAATAGGCCGAAAACAGGAAGCCAATTTTGAATTTTGCCTACTGTCTTCCGCCTTTCGCCTTCCGCCTTCATTTTCAGCCCTCCAACACGATGTTGACCAGCCGGCGCGGCACCTGGATCACCCGCCGGACTGATTTGCCCTGAAGATAACCTTGAATCTTCGGATGCGCCAGAGCCTCCGTCTCAATCTGTTCGCCGCTTGCGTCCGCCGACACCGTAATTTTCCCCCTTACCCTGCCGTCCACTTGAACCACGATCAGCAATGCTTCCTCCTGCAAAGCCTCAGCGGAATACTCGGGCCAAGGGATCTCTTCGAGGCTCCGCCGATTGCCCAGGCTCTCCCAGAGTTCGCTCGTCATATGGGGAACAAACGGATACAGGAGAACAAGGATCGCTTCCAAACCTGCGCGGATCAGCGAGGCTCCCTCAGCCGTTGCCGACCCCTCTCTGGCCGCCAGGCTGAGCGCGTTAAAGAGCTCCATGACGCAGGCGATGGCAGTGTTGAAATGAAATCTCTCTTCGATGTCATCGGTGACTTTTTTGATGGTCCGGTGGACCAAGCGACGTAGCGCCGCGAGACTTGGGGGGAGTCCCGGCGGATCGAGGTCCGGGGCCACACCGAGCAGCGCCTGCCGATGTTGACCCGCAAAGCGCCACAGCCGACTTAAAAAGCGGTGCGCCCCTTCCACCCCATGGTCGCTCCAATCCAGATCCTTCTCCGGGGGGGCGGCGAACAGCGTAAAGAGACGGGCCGTATCCGCACCGTAGCGCTCGATCAGAAAATCGGGGTCCACCACGTTTCCCTTGGACTTCGACATCTTGGCCCCATCTTTGATCACCATCCCCTGCGTCAGGAGATTGGTGAAGGGCTCGTCTAATTTGAGCCAGCCCAAATCGCGCAGAGCTTTCGTAAAAAAGCGCGCGTAAAGCAGGTGCAGGACGGCGTGCTCTATCCCTCCTATATATTGGTCGACCGGGAGCCAATAGGCCACCCGGGCTTTATCGAGCGGCCGGCGGTCTTCATCCGGGGAAGCGTAGCGGGCAAAGTACCAGGAGGACTCGACAAAGGTATCCATCGTATCGGTCTCTCTCTCGGCCGGACCGCCGCACTTGGGACAGGTGGTTAGAAAAAACTCCGGGAGTTTGGCAAGGGGGGAGCCGCCTTCGCCGCTAAATTCCACGTCGCGGGGCAAAATCACGGGAAGCTCGGATTCCGGGACCGGCAGCATTCCGCAGGAATCGCAATAAAGTATCGGGATCGGAGCCCCCCAATACCGCTGGCGGGAAATACCCCAATCCCTTAACCTATACCGGATATCCTTCTTCCCCCAACCCTTCTCCTCAAGGTAGTTTGCGATCCGCTCCCTTCCCTCGGCGCTGGGTAAGCCCGAAAAGGGCCCGCTCGCCGCCATCACCCCATCTTCCACATAAGCTTCCGTCATCTCCTCTGGCTTAAGCGTCTGGCCTTGCGGTTGAATAACGACACGGATCGGGAGGTCATACTTACGGGCAAACTCAAAGTCCCTCTGGTCATGAGCCGGAACGGCCATCACCGACCCGGTGCCATACTCCATAAGCACGAAGTTGGCCAGATAGACGGGGATCTTTTCTTGCGTGAAAGGATTCAGGCAATAAGCCCCCGTAAAAACCCCTTCCTTCTCCACCTCCTCCGTTCCCCTGCGCGCCTGACTGACCTTTTTCATCCGCTCGACAAAGCCTCTGACAATGCCCTGCTGCGAAGTCCCCTGGGGGAGCTCCAGCGCCAGCGGATGCTCCACCGCCAGGGAAAGGAAGGTGGCCCCGTAAATCGTGTCCTGGCGCGTGGTAAAGACATTCAGGCTTCCGTCCCGGCCCACAAACGGGAAGATAATCTCGGCGCCCACGGACTTCCCAATCCAGTTGCGCTGCATGGTCCGGACTTTCTCCGGCCAACCTGTGAGCCGATCCAAATCCCGCAGCAGCTCCTCCGCGTAAGCCGTAGTGCGGAAAAACCACTGCTCCAGTTCCCTCACCCCAACCTCCTCTTCGCAACGCCAGCAGCGTCCCCCTTCAACCTGCTCGTTGGCCAGCACGGTTTGACAGCGCTCGCACCAGTTGACCGTCGATAGCTTCTTATAGGCGAGCCCGCGCTGGAACATCTCGATGAAGAAGAGCTGCTCCCAGCGGTAGTAGCTCTCGTCGGAGGTGGCGAACTCGCGCCGCCAATCATAGCTGAAGCCCATCTTTTTGAGCTGGTCCCTCATGTAGGCGATATTCTCCGACGTCCACTTCGCCGGGTGGATGCCGCGCTCGATGGCCGCGTTCTCTGCCGGCAGCCCGAAGGCATCCCAGCCCATGGGGTGAAGCACGTTGTACCCCCTCATTCTCTTGTAGCGGGCGATCACGTCGCCGATGGAATAGTTGCGCACGTGGCCCATGTGGATCCTGCCCGAGGGGTAGGGGAACATCTCCAAAAGGTAGTACTTCGGCAGCTTCGGGTCCTCGCCGACCCGGAAGCTCTCATTCTCCTCCCAGATCCGCTGCCACTTTCCCTCTATCTTTTTCGGTTGGTATCTTTCCTCCATAGACTAACGCAGCGATGCCCAGAGAACATGCGGAGTCTCCCTATTGTGCACATTGCAAGCCTTCAGTGCAACGGTTCCCCGCATACAAAATAATTGACAATATGCCAAAGACTTGCTAGCGTCCCTGCCCGGAAAAGGGCCTCGTTCGGGAGATCGGCACTAGAACAGAGGAGAACCATGATGGCTGGGCACTGTTTGCTGATTCAATATAATATAGGTTGGAGGGAATTTGTTGGTCTTCTCGGATTGCTGTTTGTTCTGGTTGCATGTCTTGCCGACGCGGCCACAGACGGCCCGGGCAATCCCGAAAAAACCGACATGGTTGTCGCCTATCCGCAGCCTAGCGGAGCTTCCACTCCTCTTTGGGTCGCCTACGAGACTGGTCGGTTTAAGAAATACGGGCTTAACGCCACACTCCAGGTTCTCAATCCTCAAGCGGCGGTCCAAGCCGTCGTTTCCGGATCAGCCGATTTTGCGGGAGTGGGAGTAGACTTGCTAAATGCGCGCCTCCAAGGAGCGCGGCTCAGAGTTCTGGTCCGGACTCTTGAGAGATTCGTCTTTCAGACCTGGGGGGCAAAGGAAATAACAAATGTCCAACAGCTTAAGGGGAAAATAGTTGCAGTCAGCACTCCCCGGTCACTGATCGAAATCGCTACTCGAGAAGCCCTCAAAAAAATCGGCCTGACAGCAGATAAAGACGTTAGGTTCCTTCCCGCCCGAACTGTGGACGGAATTCTTACTGCCGTCCTAGCCGGGCAAGCCGCCGCGGGCACCTTATCCGCTCCTACAACTCTCAAAGCACGAGATGGGGGTTTAAACCTTCTCGTGGACATCGGGCAAATGAACATCCCCGGACTCCATGCTGCCTATGGGGCGACTGAGAAATACATCAAAGAGAACCCGAACACGATTTATGCGTTCCTTCAGGCGCTTGCGGAGGGCCTAGTATTAACAACAAGGGACCCGGCAACGGCAAAAAGAGCAATTGCAAAATATACGAGAATTGACGACCCGAGGATGGTCGATGAAGCCTATGAAGCCTTCACGCAGTATTGGGCCCCCAGCCCTGCGGTGCGCGCCGAAGTGGTTCAGGCATGGTTCGGGTACCTTGATGAAAAAGAATTTCCGCAGGCTAAGACGGCCGACCCGAAGGAATTTTACGACAACTCCTTCGTGGATAACCTCAAAAAATGGGGTTTCTTCCAAAAAATTGGATGGGGCGGATAATATTGTAGCCAGCTCGCCTCATTGATTTTCGCGGCCCATTTCCTCCTTTCCGGAATGGTTTGAAAAGGGGCTCCGGTTAAAGGCTCTTAGAGCCTCGGCTAACGGTCGACGACCGCGATGGCTTCGACCTCGAAAAGGGCTGCAGGATCATACAAACTTGTGACGACAACGCCGGTGCTGGCCGGATAAGGAGGCTCAAAGAACTCTTTACGGACTTCGATTAAAATTTTGCGGTAGTCCGGGTGCGTGCTGTAGGTATTGATCTTGACGACGTCCCGCATCGTCGCCCCTGCTGCCTCGAGGGCCGCTTTGAGGTTCTGGTAACACAGCCGCGCCTGAAAATACGGATCCCCGGGACGAATGGCCTTATGTGATTCCGACCATTCCGGATGATCTTCCGAAACATTAGCGCACTGGCCGGAGACAAAGATGATATTGCCTGCCTTGACCGCGTGCGAGTAAACAGAGGACTTATATAACGTCGCT
>Ga0209640_10006402_pt1 | contig 10311 bp, 20 predicted proteins | sample RifCSP10_1_FD_184018 | JGI IMG/M metagenome (GOLD analysis project Ga0209640, IMG submission 184018) | Soil microbial communities from Rifle, Colorado - Rifle CSP2_sed 10_1 (SPAdes) (version 2) | ecosystem: Environmental > Terrestrial > Deep subsurface > Rock core/Sediment | place: Rifle... | reverse complement strand
GCTGGCATGTCGCCGTCGCGCGCATGCGCTGAGGTGCTGGCCTGGTCGCTGCGCCCGGCGAAGACGCCCACGCCCACGCTGCGCGGGCTCGCGCCGATCGTGCAGCTCCTGCCACCGAAGGGTGCCTTCCTGTGAGCGAGCGTGGTCAGTGCAAGAGCTGCAACGCCCACATCCTGTGGGTGGAGACAGAAAACGGCAAGCGCATGCCGCTCGACCTCGAGCCCGAGCGCCGATTCGTCATCGAGGCCGAGGCCGGCGCCGACCCGATGAAAGCGAGGCTGCGCAACACGTACGCGTCGCACTTCGCGACGTGTCCGAACGCTGACCGCTGGAGGAAGACGTGAGAACCGCGAGAACCGCCCTGCGTGTAGTCACAAATTCAGAGCTGCGCGTGCGACGTCGCTGTGCACGCGAGCACTTCCACATGTACGTCCAGGGCTACCGCCTCATCGAGGACAAGGCCGAGCTCCGGTTCGGGTCGATGTTACACGACGGCCGCGAGGAGCTCTGGCGCAGCGGCTCGCTCGATGCCGCGATTGTCGCAGCTGCTGCGGGCGCTGCTGACGAGTACGAGGCGGCGAAGGTGCGCGTGCTGCTCACCGGCTACGCGGCCCGCTGGGGCGACGGTCCGCCCGAGGACTTCGTGGACGCGGAGGTGGAGTTCCGCGCATCGCTGACGAACCCGGAGACCGGGGCGGCGAGCCGGACTTTCGTGCTGGGCGGGAAGATCGACGCGCTCATGCTGCGCCGGTTCAACGAGCTCAAGACGACGTCCGAGGATATCGGACCCGGCTCGATCTACTGGCGCCGGCTCACGCTCGATCCGCAGGTCTCCACCTACTACGCGGGCGCGAAGGCGCTCGGGCACGAGGTGGACAGCTGCGAATACGACGTGGTGCGCAAGCCCGCGTTGCGGCCGCTCAAGGCCACGCCGGCCGAGTCGCGAAAGTACACGAAGGACGGCCGGCTGTACGCTGCGCAACGAGACCAGGACGAGACGCCCGCCGAGTACGAGGCGCGCCTCACCGAAGAGGTCGCTACCAACCCGGACAAGTACTACCAAAGAGGGGAAGTGGTGCGGCTCGAGGCCGACGAGCGCGAGGCGCAGCAGGACGCGTGGCAGCTCACGCGCGCGATGCGCGAAGACGAGCTCGCCGGCCGGCGTCCCCGGAACGCTGATGCTTGTGCGCGGTACGGGCGCGTGTGCCCTTATTTCGATGTCTGCTGCGGCACAGCGTCGCTCGAGGACGCGACGCGCTTCGAGCTCGTGGACAACGTGCATCAAGAGCTTTCGGCCAACGCGGCCGAGTAGGTCGAGAGAGGAGACCAAACGTGACAATGCAAGGAACGAAACAACAACCTGGGCGCGCTGCGCCCGCGGCCGTGCCGCCCCGCATGCAGCTGGGCGCGGTCCAGCGTGGACGCGTCGAGCGCCCGCCCGTCGTGCTGCTCTACGGCACGGAGGGCGTGGGGAAAAGCTCGTGGGCAGCCAGCGCGCCCGAGCCAATCTTCCTCGATCTCGAGGGAGGCACCGACCGGCTCGACGTCGCCCGCTTTCCCAAGCCGGAGAGCTGGGAGGACGTGCTCGCTGCCGTCGCCCAGCTGACCACGGAGCAGCACGAGTACCGCACGCTGGTGGTCGACACGCTCGATGCGCTCGAGCCGCTCTGCTGGGCGTACGTGTGCCAGCAGGCGAAGCAACCGGACATCGAGGCCTTCGGCTACGGCAAAGGCTACGTCGCAGCGCTCGACCAGTGGCGCGTCTTCACGGCCGCGCTCGAGCGCTTGATTCGCCAGCGCAGCATGAGCGCGATTCTCATCGCTCACAGCTGGATCCGCCCCTTCAAGAACCCCGAGGGCGACGATTTCGACCGCTACGAGCTCAAGCTCCACTTGAAGGCCGGAGGCTTCCTCAAGGAGTGGAGCGAAGCCGTGCTGTTCGCGCGCTACGAGACGTTCGCGCGCAAAGACGCAAAAACGAAGCGTGTGCGCGGTGTGTCCACGGGCGATCGCGTGATTCACACGGCGCGCACGGCCGCGTACGACGCCAAGAACCGCTACTTCCTCCCTGAGGTGATACCGCTCGTCGACTGGCAATCCTTCGTCGATGCCATCGCCCTTGGAGCGCCGGCCGACGCGGCCACCCTGTACGCGCAGGCGCTCCAGATGATCGCGCAGGTCACCGATGCCGCGCTCGCCACCACGATGCGCGAGACCGTCGAGGCAGCGAAGGACAACGCCGCGCAGCTCGCGCGGATCATGAACCGCATCCAGGGACGCCTGTTCGTCCAGGCTCAGGCAACGCAGGAGAACGCACAGTGAAAGTACAAGGCAGAGCCCGCGAGTGGGCGCTCGGACACGCGGACAACGGCACCGAGCAGATCGGGATCCTGTTCGACTACAGCGACGAGAACGGCGAGCCGAACAAGATCACGTACTACGGCTACTTCACCGAATCGACGGCAGACCGGACCATCGAGTCAATGCGCTACTGCGGCTGGGAAGGCGACGACTTCGGCCAGCTCGATGGGCTCGATCGAAACGAGGTCGAGCTCGTGATCGAGGACGAGACCTACCAGGGCAAGACGCGCCGCAAGATCCAGTGGGTCAACCGGCTCGCGAGCGTCGCGCTCAAGAGGCCGATGGACGCGCAGCAGATCGCTGCGTTCGCTGCGAAGATGCGCGGGCGAGCTGTCGCGAGCAGGCAGAAGATGGCGGGCAGCTCGGCCGGCGCGCGCACGCAGCGCCAGCCCGCTCGGGCCGCCGGTGGCCCTGACATGAGCGCGCCGCCTCCGGGCGACGACGACATTCCCTTCTGAGCTTTCGCCGCGCGACGGGCAAGCCTGGGCGCTGGTGCCCAGCCGCCGCGCGGCAGATTTCCGGCCTGAACGACACGAGAAAACGCTGCAGCAAGGAGACACCATGAAGAACGTAGAGAGGATGGCGGCGCAGGGTGACCTGCTGGTGATGCGCGTGGACGCATTGCCGTCTGGGCTCACCGAAGAGAAGCACACCGGGCACATCGTCGCCGCGCACAGCGAGACGGGGCACCACCACATCGTGGAGTGCCACCAGACGCACGAGGCGCGGCTGTTCCGGTCGACCGACCCGTTCACCTGCTACCTGCAGCTGGCCGGTGCGGGTGCGGAGGTGGTGCACCATCGGCCGTTCGATACGCACGAGACGCTTGGCCTCGGGCCAGGCCTGTGGATGATGCGCAATCAGCGGGAGTACGAGCCGGAAGGCTGGCGCAAGGTCAGCGACTGATCGCCTGCTCCAGCAGACCAGCGAAGGTTGGTCTGCTGCATGGAGGCGATCGGATGGCAAAGACACGCAAGAAGAAGGCACCGAAGCCGGAGATCTACACGCTTCAGCCGGAGCACAAGGCCCAGCTCTGCGTCTGGCGCGACAGGTGGATCGCGAACGCGATGCGCACTGGCGCGTACAGCGACGAGGAGCGCGGCGCGGCGATCACGGCGATGCGCGGGCTGTACACCGCCGCCAAGCTCCAGCCGCCGCCGCGCGAGATCTTCGTGCCGTCCCCGATCTGCGGCGCCTTCGCGACCGGAATCGCCTCGGGCGTCTGGTGGCTGCGCGAAAACCCCCAAGAGCATCGCGGGCTCTTCGGCCGCTCGCTGAGCGAAGCGGACATTCAGGCCGGGATGGCACATGCTTGTTCCGTCGCGGACGGCCGGGCGCCGCCGAAGGCGGTGGTCCTGGTCGCTGCGACGCGCGATGCGACGGGCGCTGCGACGCGCGATGCGACGCGCGATGCGACGCGCGATGCGACGCTCGCTGCGACGCACGCTGCGACGCTCGCTGCGACGCGCGATGCGACGGGCGATGCGACGCGCGATGCGACGGGCGATGCGACGCGCGATGCGACGCGCGATGCGACGGGCGATGCGACGGACGCTGCGACGCTCGATGCGACGCACGCTGCGACGCTCGCTGCGACGCGCGCTGCGACGCACGATGCGACGGACGCTGCGACGCACGCTGCGACGCGCGCTGCGACGCGCGCTGCGACGCGCGATGCGACGGACGCTGCGACGCACGCTGCGACGCTCGCTGCGACGCGCGATGCGACGGACGCTGCGACGCGCGATGCGACGGGCGCTGCGACGCTCGATGCGACGCGCGATGCGACGGACGCTGCGACGCACGCTGCGACGCACGATGCGACGGGCGATGCGACGCGCGATGCGACGGGCGCTGCGACGCTCGATGCGACGCACGCTGCGACGCTCGCTGCGACGCTCGCTGCGACGCGCGATGCGACGCGCGATGCGACGCACGATGCGACGGACGCTGCGACGCACGCTGCGACGCGCGATGCGACGCGCGATGCGACGCACGATGCGACGGACGCTGCGACGCGCGCTGCGACGCGCGATGCGACGCGCGATGCGACGCACGATGCGACGGACGCTGCGGTCGCGAAATTCCTGCTCCGGTGCTCGCTCAACTGGTACCAGAACTACAACGGCGGCAACCAGTGGTCCGGGTGGACCTCGTACCTCTCGTACTTCCGCCATGTAGCCCAGCTCGAGCTCGACTACGGCAAGTGGCAGCATTACGAGGCGGCGACGCTCGTTGGCCCGCGCTTCATGCACGCCAAGTTTTGGATGGTTTGCGCGCGGCCGGACGTGCTGCGTGTCGACGATCAGAACCGCCCGCACTGCGCCACGGGCCCGTCGCACCGCTGGCCGGACGGGCGCGAGCTCTACTACTGGCGCGGGCAGAAGATCCCTGGCGAGTGGATCACGGACGCGAAGAACGTCGACCCGATGCACGTGCTCACCTGGCCGAACGTCGAGCAGCGCCGATGCCTGGCCGAGATCCTCGGCTGGACGAAGTTGCTGGAGAGGCTCAACCCGACCGTCGTCGACAAACATCCGGACCCCGAGGTGGGCGAGCTGCTGCGCCTGGACCCCATGCCGGGCACGGACGAGGACCCGATCGGTCAGTTCCTCAGGGTGCGCTGCGGCACTGGGCGCACGTTCGTGCTGCGCGTGCCGCCGAACGTGACGACAGCGCTCGAGGCGCAGGCATCGCTGTGGCAGGTGCCGCCGGAGCAGTACGCGCAACTGGAAGTAAGGACCTGACGATGGGCGCAGCAGTAAATGTCCTGGTCCTGACTCCCGACGAGCTCGAGGCGATGCTCGAGCGTGCCGCGGCGGTCATGCGCAGCGTGGTCGGGCATGCGGACGAGAAGACGAACGCGAAGTACGGCACGGCCAAGGTGATCGCGTTCGCGGCGAAGGTCGAGCGCGTGGTGATGCGGCCGGCGAAGGCGGCGAAACGAAAGGCTAGGACATGAAGAAGATCTACGTGGCGTCATCCTGGAGAAACCCCACGCAACCCAGCGTTGTTGCGGCCCTGCGCGAGGCCGGCCATGAGGTCTACGACTTCCGCAACCCGGCGCCGGGTAACAGCGGCTTCGGGTGGCGGCAGCTCGGCCTGGGCGACGCGAAGGAGTGGACGCCCGGCATCCTGCGCGAAGCCCTTCGGCACCCCGTCGCGCAGCAGGGTTTCGCCCACGACATGGACGCGCTGCGCAGCTGCGACGCCTGCGTGCTCGTCCTGCCGTGCGGCCGCAGCGCCCATCTCGAACTCGGCTGGGCAACGGGCGCGGGCAAGCGCACGTACGTGCTCACCGCCGAGACGCTCGACGAGCCAGAGCTGATGTACCTGATGTGCGACGGGATCTGCCTGTCGGTCGCCGAAGTGGTCGAGCTACTCAAGGAGTAGGCTGCCGTGGCCGCGGCGACTGGTGGGCAAACTGGTGGGCAAGTTTCGGCCCACGACGAACATGGTCAAGGCGAGGGCTGCGCTGGGCAGCGGTAGGGCGCCTTTTGCGGCGAAAACGGCGATTCCCTCGAGGGAATCTGGCCGCCCGGAGCCACGTTTTGCCAGAGCTGGTGGGCAGGCTGGTGGGTATTGAGCAGCGGTTTTCAAAACCGCGTGGGAGTGCCAGTGGTTGCAGATGGTTGCGCGAAAACTGGGGGCGAACCGGGGGCGCGCGGGTACCAAGACGTGGGCGCCCGAAGCTGGCTGCTCAGCCTGAGCGGCAAGTACGACGCGCGCGGCGTGGAGCTGGTGCGCGGGCACTACTCGCGCCGCAAGCCGGACTCGCCGCAGTTCATGCCGCCGGGGGAGACGTTCGTCCTGGTGTCCCGCGACCAGCACGCCCTGTGGGGCTGGTGGCGTCCGCACCCGCGCTCCGGCGTCCGAGCGATGAACGGCCTGGACGGATGGACGTGCACCGTCCTACGTCGACCGGCGGAAGGTGCGCAGCGCGAACCCGGGCTACTGCTTCAAGGTCGCCGGCTGGTGCCGCACGGGCCGGGCGGCCAAGGGCGCAAAAGACCTGCTATGGAAGCCGCTGGCGCTGGCCGGTGTCGCCGCGTGCGGCCTGCTACGGTCACCAGAATGAAGCGCCGCCCGCCCACCGCTGAGGAGCTCGAGCAGCTGCAGGCGGAGCGGCGCCAGCGGGCGCGAAATCGACAGCGTGTTTGATTTTTGTGTTGCACGCGCGACAGGGCCATGCGACAGTATCTTTGTGAGCGGCTGAGGCCGCGGAAGGAGACGGGACATGGCGATCAGCGGGTACACGTATTGCGGTTTTACACTCGACGAGATTCGATCGAAGGTCGAGTGGCACGAAGCAGCCTTGCTCGACGCTCGGCAAGCCGTGCAGACGAACGAGTCGTTCGCGCGAATAGACCAGTGCTCGCAAGAGGCTTTAGAGTGGGCTCGTGACAGGCTGGATGCGCTCGAGCGCGCACTCGAGGCGAGCGACGCGCTCAGTGCGACGCAGCCGGACGTGGCCGCGGACTACGACGCTACGGGTGGCGTGTGATGGACTGCTACGACCGACTAAGCGGGGAGAGATTCTCGGCCGAAAACGAGGACGAGATCCGCGCGTACTTGGCAGACGCGCTATGCCCCGGCGAGACCGTGGACTACGACGTCGTCACGGACTGTGGGCAGTGGTTCCGGGGCGAAGTCACGGGCGAGGCGGCGTGATGGCCGCCCAGCAAGAGCACGGCGGCCGCTGGTCCGGCTTCGGCCCCGAGCCGCTGACCGACGCGGAATGGCAGGCACACCTGCGTGAGGCCACGGACTGCGAGATCGCAGAGCTGTGCAGCTGCGACTACGTCCGCGAGCGCCACGACGCGCAGGACGAGCGGGACCGGCGCATCGAGCGCGGCGACTGGAGCCGGGATGTCTAGAGGCGGTAAACGCCCCGGCGCGGGCCGCCCTGACGCCGGCACGGCCGCATCGGGCACGCGGTCGATCCGCCTTCCGCTGTACCTCTGGCAGGCGCTGGAGGGCCTTGCCGTGCGCCGCAGGACGACGGTCAACGCGGTCGTGCGGGAGTCCTGCGAGGCCATCACGATCAGCGCTGTGCAGCCGGACGGCAAGTGACTAGCCCCGCGGCGGCGGCAGCGTGATCGAGCTGTGCCCGCCCGCGATGGCAAGCCGCAGGTCTCGCAGCTCAGCCGCGAGCGCCTCGGCCCGGGACTCCGCGCGCAGTCGCTCCGTGCGCTCCATGGCCGCCTGTTGGGTCAGCACGTGGATCTGCCCCTCCAGGTGCGACGCCCGGCTGACCGCCTCGCTGAGCAGCTGCTCGAGGTGGTCGACCTGCGCCTGCAGCCGCTCGCGGGCGGCCTGCTCGCGCTCCAGGTCGCGTCGCAGGTCGCTCTGGCGCGCCACGAGCTCGACGACCGCCTTCGCGGCGGCCGACTCGGTCTCTGCCTCAGCAGTCTCGACTGCCGCGCGCGCCCGGCTGCGCTGCTTGATCGCGTCCGCGATCGCCCAGATCAGGCCGATCAGCGCAGCGCCCATCGCTGGACCGGCGAGCCAATCAGGCACTACGGCACCCTCAGGTATTCGCGTGCCAGCTGCTCGATCTCCTCGGGCTTGGCGTTGCGCACGCGACTCTGCAATGCCACTGGCACCGCCTGGATGTGCGGGCCGTCCCAGTACGTGCGGCCTGTCCTGGGCTCGGTGAGGCGCACGCGAGTGAAGCCGAGCCCCAGCGCCTTGCTATGCAGGCGATCGAAGAAGTCGCAGCCGTGATTCGCGCAGCCCCACTGGTGGCGCGCGCAGATGATGTCTGCCGCGATGCGGTAGCAGTGCATCGACGGCCCGCCCTTCACTTGGCTCTTGCCTGCTGCCACGAGCTCGGCGCTACGCTCCGGCGTGCGGTAGGTCTCGTGCAGCACTGGCTCGTACCCGTCCTCGCGTAGCCACGCCAGGAGGCGCTCGACGCGCTCGCGCACGGGCGAGAGCAGCTCGGCGGGGTCGGCGGTGCGCTTCACTCTGCCGGCCCCCGCGCGACCAGCACCGACACGAGCTGCCGCAGCTCGCCCACGGTGGCCGTGAGCTGCTGCACGGCCACGACCACCTGCAGCATGGCCTCGGTCTGCCGTGCGATCAGCCAGCGCAGCTGCGCCTCTGGGTCGGCTGGTTGGCTCGGTCTCAGCGCTGTCTCGGTATCCATTGTCGCAACCTCCTGAGCCTTCGCGGCAGCGGTACGCGGATCACCGGCCGAACCGCTCCGCAGCCTTCAGCACGAGCTCCTCGAGCTTCTGGCTTTGTTCGGACGTCAGCCCCTGCCGACCGAACTTCCGTCGCCACCACGCGACCATGCCGTGAGGGCGCTCGCGCTCCACGCGGTCGGCCCAGTCACGGAACGGCTCGCTCTGGATGAGCTGCCCGGCCATCCACGACGTGAGCTCGGGCGCGGCGCCGTAGAGACGCTGGCGGATGACGTTCTCCAGCTGCTTGCGGCTCATGGTTCTTCTCCTGGCGGCGGGATGATGCTCTCGCGCTTCACGCGCGCCTCGAGCTCCTTCGCGTCGCTCTTGGTCAGGTCGCCCGGCCACTTCAGCGCGAAGCCGACGAGCGCCGTGCACGCAAGCGCGATCCACTGCGCCGGCGTGATGTGCACGTCCGCCTTCTGCGCGATGTTGATCGCCTCCGCTACCGCGCCGACCGCGCCAGCGCCGAAGAGGAGACTTCGCAGGTTGAACCCGTTCATGAGCTTCACAGGCATTCTCCGATTTCAGCCGCCGCCTGCGCCTGAATCTCGACAGTCTCCGCGCCGTACACGCCCCACAACCCCGCGCGCAAGTGATCGGCGTCAATGTCCCCGTCCACGCATGCGGCGAGCACGTGCACCCACTCGTGCACGCTGGTGTCGACGAGCTGCACTGGCAGGCGGCCCTCGAGCAGGTAGATCGCATCGTCCTCCACCGTGCAGCCGACGATGATGCTGCCCGGCTCGTCCTCGCACGGCATCTCGTCCGCGCTCACGACCTGCACGGGGTAGACGCGGTCGAGGTACGCGCAGTCCTCCGGCACGCGGTCGTAACGGACCTCCCAGGCCTCGAGCGTGGGGCGGAACGAGCGCACGCAAGCTCCAGCGATGCCGGGCTCGTCGGGCGGCGGATCGGGGGCCTCGCACGCTGCGAGCGCGAACAGAGCAAAAATCACCGCGCGTGGACCCCTAAAAATCATCGTGACCTCCTCATGCCCACGACGCATGCCCCATTGCGAGCGCAAGCGCGTCCTGCGCGATTGTGTAGTTCTGAGCGGTCTTGTGGTGCAGGTTGTACGCCTCACGATCGGCCGGCGAAGGCGGCGTGATCAGCAGGTGGTTGGCGTCCGCGATTGCAGCGATCTCTGACTGCACGTGCGCCCATCCCGGGTAGCTGGTGTCGGTCGGCACGAACGCAGTCAGCTTGCTGACGATCGCGGGGCACTGCGCAGCAGTTTTGCCGGCCCAAGTCCGCAGTCCGGCTAGCGTCGCCTCTGTGTTAGCGCGCCAGCTCGGCGTAGGACTCACCGCGTCGTTTGGGCCGATGTAGACGCAGATCCCGCGCAGCGTCGTGTTGCGGCGCGACATCGCGCGCTGCAGGCGTCCCAGCGCGCCCGCGTAGTTCGACTGGCCAGGAACCCACTGCGCGGTGGTGCTGCTGCCGATGCCGGCGTTGATCACGCACGTCTCGCGGCCTGTCTGCTGGGAGACGAGCCACCCGAACATGCCCCACGGCCCTACGCCCGCGGTCGATCCGCATGGCTCGGTGAGCGCGACCTGTCCGGCCGCCGCGGTCTGGCACATGTAGAGCAGCGCTGCGGGCGGGTAGCCCTCGGGCTCTTCCGCGGTCTCCCCGAGTCCGCCACACATGCTGTCGCCGATGGCGAGCCACACATCGCGCGGAGCCTTAGAACCAGGTGTCCAGGCAAGTGGCATGTCCATTACACCGCCTCGCTCACGAGAGTGATCCCAGATGCGGC
>Ga0209640_10006401_pt1 | contig 10312 bp, 11 predicted proteins | sample RifCSP10_1_FD_184018 | JGI IMG/M metagenome (GOLD analysis project Ga0209640, IMG submission 184018) | Soil microbial communities from Rifle, Colorado - Rifle CSP2_sed 10_1 (SPAdes) (version 2) | ecosystem: Environmental > Terrestrial > Deep subsurface > Rock core/Sediment | place: Rifle... | reverse complement strand
GAACCCGAGCCAGGCCACCAAGAGCTGCGGCAGATCGACCGCGCCGCGCTGTCGCTGCAGCCGCCGGACGTTGGCGACAATGGACTCACCCCGGTCGACGAAGTTCAGCACGGCGATATTGGGATAGCGCTCGGCGCGGTCGTAGGCCGCCAGCGGGCACTCGTGGATGGCGTTCCGTGCCGCGACGCTCGGGGGCACGAGCTGCTCGTCGACCGGCACGGTCAGGAACGTCTCGGGCGACGAGACGATCCCGATCTGCGACCAGAACGCGGGAAGGAGGTCGCTGCGCAGGTGCGACTGCGCGACGCGCAGCCGGAAGTCGCTGACACTCGACCCGCCCAGCAGCAGCACGCTGCCCGGGCGCAGCACACCGGAGGGAAGCGAACGCAGCCACGCGAGGTTCGAGCCCTGCGCCGCCACCTCGGCGATCTGGGAGTTGCGCTGTCCGGCGCCGGAGGGACGCGAGGTAATCATCAGGCCACCTTCTTGAAGAATCGCTCAGCGACCACCATCCCGTCGGTGATGCCGTCAGCCGGTTCGGTTTCCCACGTGCGGATGCGAAGGTTCAGGCCGCCGCCGCGCGCGGTGCACTCGAGCGTGATGAAGTGATTGGCGAATCGCCGCCACGTCGTCAGGTTCGTGATCTGGACGCCGGCGACGCCCGGGATCGGATCGGCCGGAAAGCGCTCCGGCGCCTGCTGCCACGACCCGCCGGCAGTCCGATCGACCAGGGCCATCGGCGAGGAAATGATCTCCACGAGCTCGGCGCCCGAGCGGAGCGGCGCCGTGGCGATGCGGCCGTAGTGCACGTCGCCGGTAATCACGACGATCGACTGCCGGCTGTCGAGGATCGCCTTCGAGAGCCGCGAGTACTGGTAGAAGTCCGGCAGGTTCCAGTCGGCAAAGCGCCCGCGGAATCCGGCCTTCGTCGCGAAGAGCGGCTGCCCGACGACGAGCATCCCGGGCGCGGTCAGGTCCGACACCCAGCGTTCGAATGCCGCGATGTCGGCCGCGGTAATGAACGCGGAGCGATCGGCTCTGCGATTGATGCGCGTGTCGAGCATGGCGATGCTCAGCGCGCCGACGTTCATGGTGGCGAAGCTTGCCGGCGACTGGAACGCGCGATACAGGCCCTGCGCCTGGGTCCACCACGAATCGCGGCCGCCGCCGGTCCAGGTGTTCACCGCGAAGCTGCTGGGATACGGGCCGTTGTTCCAGAACTCGTGGTCGTCGGCAGAGAAATAGTTGGCGCCGGCGCTGAGCAGGTGATTGAACCCCTGGTGATCGCTGCGCTGGCTCCAGGTGCGAACGTAGTGCTCGAGGAATCCTCGTCCGAGGCCCGTGGCCGTCTGCGGCGTGGTGAAGCGGTACCACGGGCTGTCGAGATATACCTGGTCGCCCACGAGCAGCTTCATGTGCGGCTTCGCGCCGCCCGGGAGCTGCGCGAACGTCCGGCCGACCCGGCCGCTGGCGTCCTGCATCCGGCAGAAGCAGGATCCGACCAGGATGGTGAACGGAGGTTCTCCGGGCGCCGGCAGTCGCTCCGGAAACGTCGTGATCTCGAGCTGACCGTGGACCGCGCCGCCGACCTTCAGCACCAGCGGATAGCGCGTGTGCGGCCGAAGCCCGTTCAACGTCACGCGATCGTGCCGGATGAACGAGGCCGCATCGCCGGGGACGGTCCAGCGCTGCCACGCCGCAACTGGCCAGCGGGCGCCGCTCGCCGGGTGCTCGATCCACACCTGCGCCGGATCGGCGGGGTGTTCGACGGTGCTCCCCACCCAGATGCGGGCGGACCGCGCGCTGACGTCCGCGGGCACGGCGAGGAATTCAGACGATGAGGGCATAGCCGGGGTCGAGGCGCTGGTGGTGCAGGAGGATCTGGTGGATGTCGTACGGATGCGTCGGCCGGCCGGTGAGCGTGTTGCGCATGACCTGGAACGCGTGCGCGAGCCCCGCCGCATCGTCGATGTCGATGTCGGCGCACCAGTCGTCGCCCTTCACGAAGAAGGTGAGCTGGAGGTTGCCGTAGTGATCCTGCGTCTTGAAGCTGCCCGCGTGCTGGTGGTCTTTCGGCGGATGGTGCAATGACGAGTCTGCCGGGGCAAACAGGCCCGCGGCGGCGGCGTTCTTGGTCTCCTCGCGCAGCTCGCGCGTGACCGATGCGAAGAAGCGATCGCCGCGGAGCTCGGTCGCCTTCGTGACGTACGACAGCACGTTGCGGCCGGAGGCGAACGTCGTCGCGCGGGTCTTGGACACGATGTTGAGCAGTCCCGCCAGCCGGATGTCGTCAATTCCCGTGTAGAGCGCCTCTCCGGACTTCGTCTCGAACCCGAGCACCCCGTCGCTCGCGTCGAGCACGCGCCTCGCGTCTTCCGGCAGCGCGTCGAACGTCGGTTTCTGCAGCTCCTTGACCTTGCGCGGGTCGATCGGGAACGTGATGGCGAGCGGCGTCAGACCCGTCGCCATGACCGAGATGAACTGCGATACGGGCAGGTACGACGGCGGATCGATCAGCACGTTATAGATGCCGTCCGGCTGCGCCAGCAGATCGGCGATCGTCGCTTTGCCTCCCTTGACGCGCGCACGCAGCTCGCTGCCGCGCGTCAGGTGGCGGAGCGAGACATCGATGTCTTCCTTGATCGGCTCTCCGTTCACGTCGGTGAGGTTCAGCTTCAGCTTTCCGGGGTTCGGCATCGGATGCGCCCTCCAGTGGCGCCCTCAGACTGATGCGTTCTGGCGATCCTCGCGCTGCCGCTGCTCGGCAGCGGCGGCGGACGGGCGAAGCTTCAACAGGTTCTTGAGCGTGTCGAACCAGAACGGCGCCCCGAGGCTGAGCAGCGCCCAGCTCAGGATGATGCCGAGTGCCGTCTGCTGCGTCCACGTTCCGATCGGCCAGTACGGCTCCACGGCGTTGAGCATGTTTGCGTCCGCGCGGGCGCTGTCCCACCGCAGCTCCAGCGGTCCGGGGCGTTGCGCCGTCAGCACCAGCGCGCGCGCCGGGTAGGTCAGGGCAGCCACGGGCGGCGGCGTCATCGTTGCCGCCGCCTGGTTGATGGCGCTGGCGAGTTGCACGGCCGTCGGACCGAGCGCCTGACGGGCCGGCGTCACGTTGAACGGCGGCAGACCCCCTATCGAGACCGTCAGCGTGCGGCGGGATCGGCGCAGCGCCGACGCGCCCACACGTACGGTCGTCGGCTGCCGTTCAGTGTCGGTCAGCAGGTTCGAGAACGGATCCGCGGGCGTCGCCAGCAGCTGGATGTCGTTCACGCCGCGGCTCCAGATCGTCAGGACGTCAGCGGCGGCTCGACTGCACTCAGCGGCGGCGCCCTTTGCGTCGCGGCAGGCGACCGCCAGACGCGAATCGGCGGCCGAGATCAGGGCCGGCAGCGCGCTGAACAGCGTGCCGATGTCGCCACCGCCAGCCACCGTCAGCGTGTGGCGCTGACCGTCGACAATGAGAGCGAGTGCGGTGTCGGTGGTCGCGGTGGCCCAGGCGGCAGTGCGGGGAAGCGTCGCGACGGCCGCCCACTCGAGGGGCTCCACCAGCTCGACGCGGTCCGTGCCGCGCACGCTGACCGTCAACGGCCGCGTGCTGCGAATCAGCACGTGCGTGCCCGACGACACGATGCTGGCCTGCACGGGCGCGCCGCTTTTCAGGATCACGTCGCGGAGATCTTCGAGGACGCCGCGGCGCCAGATCGGCCGCAGCGTGAACGTCGACCCGCCCGCGCGGAGCTCGTAGGTCTTCGGCCGCGGCGGGCGGTCCCACGTCGGATTGAATTCGAGCGTGGCCCGTCCGAGCGGCTGCCACGCGAAGCGCCCGGGAATGATGCCGAGCGCAGGGTCGCGCAGCGTGGCCAGCCGCTGCTCGACATCCTGCTGCTTCCGCGCGACGGCACCCAGCGTGTCGTCCGCAGGCGGCGAGGCCTGCGTCTGCGTGCCGGGCGCGGTGCCGTCGTTCTGCGCCTTGGTGGCGGCGTCGAGGAGCGCCTGCTGCTCGCGCGCCTCGGTCAGCAGCGCCGTTCGCAGCGCATCGTCGGCGGAGAGCCGCTTCACAAGCGCCATCGAGTCGAGCTGCACGCCCACGGCGACGATCAGCGCGGCCGCGATCGTCACCGCGCGCGCCTCGGCGGCGTACTGCTGCGTGGCCCTGGCCATGACCGGGTCGAACCAGTCGTGGACCTTGCCGACGAACTCGGTTTTGATCGCGGCGATGATCGCTTGGGTGTAGCGGACGTGCGCGGCTGGTTTCGGGTCCTGCTCCTCCAGTTCCTGGGCCTTGGTGCGGACGTCTTTCAGAGCCTGGGCCGGATCGCTGATGCCGTTGTCATCCAAGACCGCGATGAGCGCCGCACGGTGGGCGGGATCGAACGTCGCGCCGGCGCCGTCGGTCGTGGCGAGCTCGAGGAGGATGCGCACGAATTCCTCGCGCTCGATCACCTCCGCGTTCCGGTTCTTGAATGGCGGCACCTTCGGCACCATCGACGGCAGCGGCGTGCGCGCCAGCAGCGGATGGTTCGCGACCGCGGCGGCGATCGCGTGTGCGGATTGCTCCCACGCCGCATCCGGCTTCCGGTGCAACTGCACGATCAGCCGCTCGAGCGCCTGGAAAAGGAAGATCGACCGTCGGTTCCGCAGCCAGAGCCAGAGCTGCGTCAGCGCGGTGACCAGCGGACTGATCAGCACCATGACGACAGCAAGCCCGATCAGAACATCGAGGTGCTCAAGGATATCCATGAGATGGGACTACCCCGTGAAAACGAACGGGTGAGCCAAAGCGAACAGAGCGGAATACTACAGTCGACGTAGCGGGGTACGGAGGCGCGTAGGTGTTCGTCCTACACGGGGTCGCCCTGTCTTGTCGGCTCAGGTCGGCTCCACATCGGTCACACGGGCGAGGGCCAGCTCGGCCACGGTCATCTCCCGCATCTTGAACTTCTGAACTTTCCCGGTAACGGTCATCGGGAATTCGCTGGTGAACCGGACATACCGCGGGATCTTGTAGGTGGCGATCTGGCCGCGACAGAACTCGCGAAACTCCTCCGCGGTCGCGGTGACCCCGTCACGCAGTCGGATCCACGCGCACACCTCTTCGCCGTACTTGTGATCGGGCACGCCAATCACCTGCACGTCGCTGACCTTTTCGTGGGTGTGCAGGAACTCTTCGAGTTCACGGGGATAGATGTTCTCACCGCCGCGGATGATCATGTCCTTGATGCGGCCGGTGATCGACACGTAGCCCTCGTCGTTCATGACGGCGAGGTCGCCGCTGTGCATCCAGCGCGCCGCGTCAATCGCGTTGGCGGTTGCGCCGTCATCGTTCCAGTACCCGAGCATGACAGCGTAGCCGCGCGTGCACAGCTCTCCTGGCGTGCCGCGCGGAACAATCACGCCCGTGTCCGGGTCGACAATCTTGCATTCGAGGTGTGGCAGCACGCGGCCGACCGTCGACACGCGAAGCTCAATCGGGTCATCGGTCTCGGATTGGAACGAGACCGGCGACGTGTCGGTCATGCCGTAGCAGATGGTGACCTGCGGCACGTGCATGCGGCCGATGACGTGGCGCATGACGTCAATCGGACATGGAGCGCCGGCCATGATTCCGGTGCGCAGCGTCTCGAGCCGGACGCTGCTGAAGCGGGGATGGTCCAGCTGCGCGATGAACATCGTCGGTACGCCATAGATGGACGTGCAGCCGTGCGCTTGAATCGCCTGCAGCGTGGCATCCGGATCGAACGACTCGCCAGGGATGACGACGGCGCTGCCGTGCGTGACGGCCGCCATGTTGCCAAGCACACAGCCGAAGCAGTGATAGAACCGGACCGGCAGACAAATCCTGTCGTGTTCCGTGTAGCGCAACACTTCGCCAACGAAGTACCCGTTGTTCAGGATGTTATGGTGGGAGAGCGTCGCACCTTTCGGTGACCCCGTCGTCCCGGAGGTGTATTGAATGTTGACCGGGTCGTCGAACTGCAGCGCCGTTTCGCGCGCCTCGAGCTCGCGCGCGGAGATTCGATTGCCGAGATCCAAGAACTCTACCCAGGCGATCCCACCCGGTTCCGCGTCGGTGCCCAGGTAAATGACACGGCGAAGTGCCGGCACCCGTTGCGCCTGGATGGGCCCGGTCCCCGTCGCCGTCAGTTCCTTCCAGCTCTCGCAGGCGGTAGGCTGGATTGATGTTCACGAGGACGGCGCCTGCTTTTGCCGCCGCGTATTGCGTGATCCTGCTACTCGGCGCGCAACCCACCAGGAATCGATCGCAGACTTGCCAGCGGCGCGAGGCTGGCTGGGAGGCAGGGACGGAATTCGCAACTGGCTGCTAACGGCCGTGTGACAGGTGTCGGCCAATTCGTCTGAGAATCTCCAGCGCTCTTGCACAAGTCGCTCGGAAGCCGACGATCGCTTCTCGCGAGGCTGTCCGAAATCTGTATACAAACTTCGGACAGTGACCCCTACGCGGTTCTCGGGAGAGCCCGAACCCTCGGTCGCTGTCGTCGGGCTCTCATGGCATGCCAGAGATCCCACTTCGCCTGGAGCGTCAACCAGATCTGGGCATCCCAGCGCGTCAGCGCCTCGAACAGGAGCGCCGTGTCGGCGCTGACGCCACGTCGGGCCTTGACGATGGCGTTGAGTCGCTGGAACGGAATGTTCATGCGCCGGGCCGCTTCAACCTGAGAGACCCCGAGCGGTTCAAGGAACTCCTTCAGGAGCATCTCTCCAGGATGCGTCGGTGGGCGAGAGGTGGGCAACATTGCAGTACCTCAGTGGTAGTCGGTGCAGTGGACGTCGAATGCGTCCGCGCCGTCGAATCGGAAGACGATTCGATACTGATCGTTCACACGAACCGCGTGCCAGCCCCGTAGATCGCCCGTGAGCGCATGCAGACGGTTCCCAGGTGGCACTTTGAGATCTTCGAGCCTGGTCACGGCGTCGATCTGGTCCAGCTTCCGCCGAACGATTGGCCACAGCTCGCGTGGGATGCGTCGGGCGGCCTTCGTGTTGACGCCGTTCCAGATGTCCCTCGTCGCGTCGTCGGCCAGTGTGCGAATCACACGAATAGCACTATAGCACGCTTAATGTGCTAGTGGGCCTGTGCCGATGCCGTCGCTCACTCCTCCCCCCAACACGACGCGTCACCCGAAGACCTCCACCTGAACGTCTGGACGCCGGAGTGGCCCAGCAGTTCGCGAAAGCCGGCGATGGTCTGGATCCATGGCGGCGCTAACTTCTACGGCGGGACCCTGCAGGAAGTGTTCGATGGCGAGAGCTTGACCCGTCGCGGCGTGGTGTTGGTCTCGCTCAACTACCGTTTGGGATCGTTTGGTTTTTTCGCACATCAGGCGTTGACCCGCGAATCTCGCTATCACGCGTCGGGCAATCAAGGGCTGCTCAACGCGCCTTTGACGTTGCAGCAGGCGGAGAAACGCGGTGAAACGTTGGCGGCGGGTTGGAAGATCCCAGGTGACGCATCACTGAAGGATTTTGCGCCCAGTCTCCGCAGCCGACATTCTGAGAGAGCGGACCCCGACTACCTCAAAGAGGCGACGCCCCGCCAACGATGCCAACAGCCTGATCCCGAAAGCTGTGATCCAGGACCTGGCAGTCATTCGGCTGCCAGTTATGAAGAAGTTGGGGACTCGGCTCGAGTTGGCTGGGAGGCAGGGACGATTTCCGGAACTGGTTGCACACCGCGGCCTGAGCTGCTCCGGTTCGGGACCGCTCGGTTTCCTGAGCTTTTTTGACCCGTCGCACCTCCAAGGACCAGTCAGCCTTGTCCGAAGTTTGTATACATATTTCGGACACCTCGAACGTGAGGGGCCTGTCCGAAAAATGTATACAGATATCGGACAGTTTTGGCTGAGGCAGTTGGCGGACAGTTCGGGCTGGGAGCCCGTCGAGCGGCGCCTCCACCCGGCGCGCTGCTGTTGGCTCTGAGGCCCTGGCTTTGGCGGCTCACAGCTACAATTTCAGGGACAGTCCGCAGCCGGCGGTCATGCCCATTTTTGACAAATATTGACAACACCCGTTATCAGACCTAGTCTCGGTGCGAGGGCTGATCCGCATGAACGTTTCACTCACGCCAGAGCTCGAGCGACTCGTGAACGAAAAGGTTGAGAGCGGCCTGTACCAGACAGCGAGCGAAGTTGTCCGCGAGGCACTGCGACTCCTGAAGGAACGCGACCAGACGCGCGAGCAACTTCGTGCCGACGTGCAAGCTGGCTTCGACGAGTTGGCCAGGGGCGAGGGTCGTGCCTACGACAAGACCGCGGGTCGCCAACTCGCCGAGCGGATCAAGTCACGCGGTCGTGCGGCTCGCGCCAAGAAGTCGTAGATGCCCTATCGGCTGTCCGCTCTTGCCGAGCAGGACCTCGAGGAGATCTGGTCCTACGTCGCCGAGGACGCCAGCCCCGCCACCGCGGACCGACTCATCGACGCTATCGTCGACAGATTCGAACTGTTGGTCGAACAGCCTCGGATGGGCCGACTACGGCCGGAGTTTGGCGGGGGCGTTCGATCGTTCACAGTCGAAAATCACGTCATCTACTATCGACACGACGGGGACGTCCTGATCGCCAGGGTTCTCCACGGCCGTCGCGATCAAGCTGCAGCCTGGTCTGACTGAGATCATCCCTTTCCGAACACGCTGGCGGTGCGCCGACGGTCACACGACCGGCCTCGCCTCGGTCAGGGCCTTCATGACGACACACTCAGCATCGCGCTCGCAGCGTCGCCTTCCGCACTTCTCGGCGGGATTACTTCTTCATCATCATGCCGCCCCCGCCCATCATCTGCTGATGCATTTGGCCCATCCGCTCGTGCATGGACTTCTGCTGACGAACGAGCTCGGTGACAACCGCCGCAACGGCGGTGACTTTGGCATCACCATTCGCGGCATTCATGTCTTTGACGAGTGCATCGAGCCGGCTGTCAGCGGCCTTCATCTCGGCCATCATTTGCTCGTGCATCTTCATCATGTCCTGCATGTTCGACGGCGACTGATCACGTGGCTGCGAGCCTTGTGGTGAAGGCGCTTGCGCTGCGACGTCGGTCATCAGATTGAACGATCTCGTCGGCGATGTAGACGAGAGGATCAGCAGGATCGACGCGCCGAGGGTAAGACGTTTCATCATCGGAACCTCCAGGTTTGAAAGAGCCACAACGTGGCTACCACCGCTCGATGTCCACACCGCAAGTACGTGCACACTCCGCTCCCATCAGGCCAGATTCGTTCCTTCGACGATACCCCTGGGATTGCCGTCCTCGGGTGGACGGATATACCCCTGTGCGGCCCGGGCCACCGCGGCAAGGACGTGCAGGCGAAACTCATGCCCGCCGGTGTCGAACTGACCGCCGAGCTGATCGACGCCGTTGCTGACGAGCGCGACCATCCCCACCTGCGCTTCTCGAGCTCGCGCGAAGGCGAAGAGCGGTACGGTGCGTTCGTCGTCCACACGGCGCCTCGGCTCACAGAAAAACGGAGCGCGGTAAGCTCTTGCGCCAGCAAGTCCGTCAATCGCGGCGATGGCGTAGCGACCGAAGCGGACGGCGCCAAGTAGTGCAGCGATGTTCCCTCATCCCTCATGGCCTCGTCGATCACCACGATTGACGGAAGGGGCAGGGTCGGCGAGACACGGCCCGCAGAGGTGATCCCGACAACCAGCTTCGCAACGGCCGCACACAGTTGTTCAGCGACGAGTACGGCATATGGTCCGCCGATGGTGCGCGGGACGATGCCACAGGACAGGCCGTCCAGTGCCATGACGCGCATGGATGTGTGGAAGCACGCCCAGGATGCCACCGGTGACGAGATTCCCTGTTCGGCAAGTCGATCCGACAGGTCGCCGTCGAAGTCGAGCACGCACAGCGGCGGCACGGCCTCCAAGGCCAACCCGCGCTTCGTGCGCACAGCATCCATCAGCCGTTCGGGTGTAAACGCGGAGGCCGAGTCGAGTGCATGTTGCAACAACGGCAGAGAGTTGGTGTTCATATCCGAACGGCTGTCCGTGCGCGGTGGGCTCACCGTCGCAAATCCTCCAAGCGGCGCTGGTACTCCTCGCGCTCGATCTCGCCCTTGGCGTAGCGCCGCTTGAGAATCTGCTCAGGTGTCTCGTCGCCACGAGGGGAGAATCCGCCGGCAGCGCCAGCTACCAGCCGCACGAGCAGAACCAAAACAACGATGCCGGCTACCCACCACAGCACCATCCACCAGCCCATCGATCCCATGTAAGGCCCCATGCGTCACCTCCGAGGAGCAGAACGGCCGACTACTTGACGGCACATCGCTTCGCATCCGCTTCAAGGTCGGTCG
>Ga0209640_10006400_pt1 | contig 10313 bp, 6 predicted proteins | sample RifCSP10_1_FD_184018 | JGI IMG/M metagenome (GOLD analysis project Ga0209640, IMG submission 184018) | Soil microbial communities from Rifle, Colorado - Rifle CSP2_sed 10_1 (SPAdes) (version 2) | ecosystem: Environmental > Terrestrial > Deep subsurface > Rock core/Sediment | place: Rifle... | reverse complement strand
CGTCGACCCTGCTGTTTGGGTGTGAAAGCGCATAGCCCAACTCCTGGGGTCGCCGGCTCCAATCACCTCTCTCATCAGCCGGGCCCAGATGCGCCGCGCTGCCCGATACTTGGCGACTTCTTCGAAGAAGTTGCTGTGCCCATTCCAGAAGAACGAGAGCCTGGGAGCGAATTCGTCAACTTCGAGCCCAACTTCGATGGCAGCCCTCACATAGGCCAGGCCGTTGGCAATCGTGAATGCCAGTTCTTGCGCCGCGGTGGCGCCGGCCTCTCGTATGTGATAGCCGCTTATGGAAATGGTGTTCCACTCGGGCAGCTCCGACTGGGCGTACTCCAAGACGTTGGTGACGAGACGCATCGAGGGCCGCGGCGGGTAGATATAGGTGCCCCGCGCCACATACTCCTTGAGGATGTCGTTCTGGATCGTCCCTCGCAACGCTTCCGAGGCGACGCCCTGTTCCTCGGCAACCAATTGATAGAGGAGAAGGAGGATCGGGGCGGTGGCGTTGATCGTCATCGAAGTCGACACCCGGTCCAGGGGAATCCCCTCGAGGAGACGGCGCATGTCATCGAGGGTGTCGATCGCCACCCCGACCTTGCCGACCTCCCCCGCCGCCAACGCATGATCCGAGTCGAGACCCATCTGAGTCGGAAGATCGAAGGCGACGCTCAGTCCGGTCTGGCCGGCGTCGAGAAGGTCCCGAAAGCGCCGGTTGGTCTGCTCCGCGTTCCCGAACCCGGCGTACTGGCGCATCGTCCAGAGACGCCCCCGGTACATCGTGGGATGAGGGCCGCGAGTGAACGGGTACTCCCCCGGAGCCCCGATCTTCTCGGGATCGGCCGGCTGGTCGTACACGATGTCGATCTCGATGTCGCTGGTGGTGCGCCGGCTTTCATCCATGGTCCGGGTATCCTGACATCACCCGAGGATCGTAGGTCGGGAACTCTCGCGACACTCGAGACGTCCAATCCCCCCATATGGCCAGGAAAGCCCTCATACATCAGATCGAGGCGCGAGAGCGACGGGGCCGATGGTTCGGCGCCCTCGCGACTTTGCTCTCCATGTCCCTCCTTCTCTCGGGTTGGGTCGGCCTTTTCGCGTTCTTGGGCACCAACTCCGCATACGGGACCTTCGAGAGCATCAAGAAAGACTGGGTTCCCGATACCCGCTCCATGGAGTTGACCCTCCCCGACCTGAGCCGGGTGAGCCGGATCTATGCAGAGTCAGGCGAGGTGCTCGCCGAGCTGCATGACGGTCGCAACTCCGAGCCCGTCCCTTACGAACAGGTGCCCCAGATCCTCGTCTACGCCATCCTTGCTGCCGAGGATTCCCAGTTTTTCGAGCACTCCGGTGTCGACTTCTCGGCCATCGTCTCCGCTGCAATCGACAATTTCATCTACAACACCACCCGAGGCGGTTCCACCATCACCCAGCAGGTGGTCAAGAACGCCTTTGTCGGCTCCGAGGTCAGCATCCGGCGCAAGATCAACGAAGCCTTCGTCTCAGCAGAGGTGGAGCGGCGGTTCCCGAAGGAGCGGATCCTCGAGTACTACATGAACTCGGTCTATTTCGGAGCCGGGGCGTACGGGGTCAAGACCGCAGCCGAGGAGTTCTTTGGCAAGGAGTTGAACCAACTCGAGGTCCATGAGGCAGCGGCCCTCGCGGTTCTGGTTCGCAACCCTGCTCTCTACAACCCTCGGCGCCGGCCCGAGATCACGCTGGAGAGACGTGACGACGTCATCCGCCAGATGGAAGAGGAAGGCTGGCTCACCAAGACCCAGGCTGACCTGGCCATGCAACAGCCCCTGGGGGTCATCGAAGCCCCGCTTCGCCGTGGCGAGGCCGATCACGTCGTGGCCGAGGCCAAACGCCAACTTCTCAACAGCGACGAGTTCGCCTTCCTCGGCTCCACCCCCGAGGAACGGAAGAAGGCACTTTTCGGCTGTCCGGCCGACGACGTCGCCTGCGAGGGGGGCGGCGGTCTCCAAGTCTTCACGACGATCGACCTCGGGTTGCAGAAGAAAGCCAATGAGATCCTGGCTACCTGGTTGCCGCTTCCTCCGTATGAGCAGAACGTGGTTGCTTGTCGGGGCATCCTCCCCAATGAAAGCGACGAGTTCGTGGCGACCTACGCCGAGATCCACTCCTGCGTCCCTACCGGGGCCATGACCATGGTCGACAATCACACCGGCGCGGTCAAGGTGATGGCGTCCGGTCTGCCTTTCGAGTTCTCCCAGTTCGACCTCGCGGTGCAGGGCCGGCGTAACCCGGGCTCCGCGTTCAAGCCTTTCGGCCTGGTCGCGGCCCTGGAGCAGGGGTATACCCTTGGGCACACCTGGAGCGGCAAGAGCCCAGTCGAGATCGAATGCCCGTTCCCCTGCGCCCCGAACGGGTCCAACATCTGGACCGTTCACAACGCCGGCGCCTCCTTCGGGATCATCACCCTCGAGCAGGCCACCTACAACTCGGTCAACGCGGTGTACGCCCAACTCTCATTGGAGGTGGGGCCGGAGAACGTCGTCGACGTGGCGCGGCGCATGGGGATCGACGAGTCCACACTGGACCCGGTGCTTTCGATCGTGCTGGGAAGTTCCTCGGTAAGCACCCTGGAGATGGCCAACGCCTACTCCAACTTCGCCACCAATGGCCTCCACACCGACGACTTCATCATCTCTCGAATCGTCGACAGCTCCGGTGACGTGATCTATGAGCACGAGCTCGACCAGACTCAGGTCGCAGATCCGGCGATCTTCGCCGCCGCCCACCGGGCCCTGGCCCAGGTTCCCACTGGCGCCGGGACCGCCGCCCGCGCCGACATAGGTCGCCCCCAGGGTGGGAAGACAGGGACCCATCAGACCAACTACGACGCCTGGTACGTCGGCTACACCCCGGAATACAGCACGGCGGTGTGGGTCGGCTACGAAGCCCAACAGGTGCCTCTCAGGAACGTGGTGATCAACGGGCAACGGTACTCACAGGTTTTCGGAGGCTCGGTGCCGGCTCCGATCTGGGCTGAGTTCATGAGCTATGTCCTCCAGGACTTCCCGGTCACCCAGTTCCCGCCCGAGCCGTCCAACATCGAGCAATACCTGGTGCCGCCTCCGACTCAGGTGCCTTCCGTCGTCGGTCTCGAACGCGGGGCAGCCGTGTCACGACTTCGTGAGGCAAAGTTGAACTCCAGTGTGGTGGATATAGCCTCGCTCGAGCCGGCGGGCCTCGTGGTCAATCAGAGCGTCGCGCCCGGCGCCACCGTGAATCAGGGCACGGTGATAACGATCTGGGTCTCGACCGGGGAGACTCCGGTCGGAGAGATGCCCGCCCTGATCGGGATGACCGTGGAGGATGCCCTGGTGGCGATCAAGGCCTTCGAGTTGGAAACGGGCGTGAAGCTGAGCATGGTCACACAGAAGACCACTGTCACCGATGCGTCACAGGTCGACCGAATCGTCAGCACCGATCCTGCACCCGGTCAGCCCATCGAGGGGACCGTGCAATTGGTGGTCTTCGTCGGCCAGCTGGCCGCGGGCCCGTAAACCGCACAGATAGCGGATCTCTTTTCTTTCGCGACCTCCACTTACGGGTATTGACGATAGTTGACGTTCGTCAGTAGAACTCGACACATGAAAGCCGAAGCACCCGGGAGTGGCCGAGATGCTCGTCCTCCGCATCGTCACGCCGCAGGGCTCCCGGGTGCCTCGGTCCGGCCCACCGCCCGGGTGCGGCCGGTGGTTCCGGTCCGTCTCGAGTCTTCCCGGGCCACCTTCCGGCCGACCGACCCCTATGTCCGCAGGTTCTGGGTAGCCGCCATCGGATCTGCCGCCGTTGCCGAGCTGCTCCGCCTGGTGCGCGCGGCCGAGAAGGGGGAGGGAGTGCGGCTACCCAGGTACCTGCCCAGTCTGATTCGCACCGGCCTGGTCAAGGCCGAGAGTGGCGGTCTCGTGGTCCTGGACCACGTCCCTCAGGTGCCGAAGAGCCTGCGCTGGCGTTTCCCGCCGAGTCTGGCAGCCGACCACAATCGGTGGCTGGGTCTATCTTCGCACCGCGAGCCCGGCCATCAGGATCAAGGCGACCACCTCACCGATGACGAAGGCCATCGCGACCCGAACGTCCGGCTCACCGCCGAGGAGCAATAAGGCCACCACTCCCGCCAGGAGCCCGCCAAACCAGGCAACACTGAGCCGCGAGGTGCGCGCCTCGGCCACCAGCACCTGACCCGAGATTTGGGCCGCAGCGGCGGCAATGACACCGACGGCGGTGAACATGGCAACGGTCGACGAGGGTGCAAACTCCTCCCCGAAGAGAAGGGCAACCACCTCCGGCCCGACCAACCAGCCGACCACCGCACCGAGAACAGCAAGACCCGCTCCCCCCACCACGACCGTCCGTGCGATCCGGGCCAGCCGATGCCGATCGTCGGCGTCGACCAGACCGACCAGATAAGGGAGGACCCGGCCCTGGAGCGCGAAGATCAAAGTGAGCGGCGCGCGATACAACGTGAAGGTGACGAAGACCACGGATACCAGGGCCGGATCCGCGCCCAAGGCCGCCACCGCAATTGGAGCTCCGCCCAGCAGCACCTGGGACGAAGCAGTGCCGCCCAAATATCCGCCGAGAAAGACCGAAGCCGTTGTCGCCGGTGCCTGGCGCTGGCCGGTGTCGTGTCTCCACCATCTCATGCCGAGCACGGAGAAGCCGCCCAGCACCATCGCCCATCCGAGAGACTCGGCTGATGCAACCAGTTGGATCGCGACGATCCCTGCGACCAACCTGGCAACTGTCTCCAGGATCAGGACCCAGCCGACGCCGGCGAATCGTCGCCTGCCCGCAAGCACGCCCTTGCCCACGAAGAGGAGGGCGTATCCGAACATCAGCAGAATAATCTGAAGGGCGTAATGCCAACTCCCGGCAAAGAACCGGTCCAGGGTCAAGAGCACGAAGCCACCACCGAACACCGATCCCGCGGCCGCCATCACCCCTGCGGCTTTGAGATCGGATGGAATAGCCTTCCTTCCCGAAGCCACCTCCCGGGTCACGTATTGCTCCACAGGCACCAGCAGGACTGTGGCCAGGATGAAGAAGACGGTCCAGAGCAAGCTGATCGGAGCAAAGGCGATATCCCCTACGGCTCGCGCCCCATAAGCCTGGAAAGCAAACGCCCCAACGGCTCCGATCAGCCCCCCAGCCACCATGAAGGTGGTCCCCGGGGCCCGAAATCCTCTGCGCTCTGTCTCGAGCTCCGTGCGACTCAACGGGCACCGGCCCCGGTGAGGATCGTCCAGACGCTCTTCCAGAGCACGCTGATGTCCATCACCGGGGACATGTGCTTGATGTAGTAGAGGTCATAGGTCAGTTTCTCGATGGTGTCGGCTTGATCATCGGCATATCGGTAATTGACCTGAGCCCAGCCGGTGATCCCGGGACGCACCAGATGACGGTGCTCGTAGAACGGGATCTTCTGGCGAAAGGTCTCCACAAACGGCACCTGTTCCGCCCGAGGGCCGACCAGGCTCATCTCCCCTTTGAGCACATTCCACAATTGGGGGATCTCGTCGAGACGCGACTTGCGCAGGAAGCGCCCGCCACTTATCAACCGTTGGTCGTCCTCGGTGGCAAAACGCGGACCGTCGTTTTCGGCCTCGAGGATCATGGTCCGGAACTTGAACATGGTGAATGGATCGCCTCCTTTCCCTACTCGATCCTGCCTGAAGATCGCAGGGCCGGGCGAGACCAGCTTCACATAGACACCCACCAGCAAACCGAGGGCAAGCCAGAGCGGGGCAATAATCGCCGTGGTAGCTACGTCGAACATCCGCTTGCCGGCGAGCCAGGGAGCAACCGCCAAGAGTGGCGCCGAGATCTCCCAGCCTTCGGCGAGATGGACCAGGGGCACCCGCCCGGTGTGCTCCTCATAGATCGAGGCGAATGGTCGGATCGTGTAGCCGGCGACGTCGCAGGAGGAGAGGTGCTGGGCGACACGCTCGGAGAGGATCGCGCGCAGGTCGACCGCCAGAGTCACATCACGATCCGAAAGCTCGGGAGGACCGTCGAAGGTTGGGTCCAGGATCCAAACCACGTCGGCGTGGGGTGAGTCGATGAGGTCCTCGGCGAGTTGCTTCTCTCCGGTGATCAAGCCGATCCTCTCGGTCCAGGGACGATGCCGGCGCAGGATGCGATGACCGGTAGCCAGCACCACCCAACCCACGGCGGTGAGGATCAGGAACATGCGGGAGTAGTAGACCCCTCGAAAGAGAACCAGGAACAGGGCAGTGATGGCACTGGTCCCGATGAATATGGCGACCATGCGCCCGTAGGTGGGCCGGGGCACACCGTGGCCAGACATTCTGGCGGTGGCGATCGACATCATTGTCATGGCTGCGACCTGGACCGCGAGCATCGGGAACACCTGTCTTCCCACCAGTGAATTCCAGGGCAGCCAGGTGCTGTAAACCAGTTGCGAGGCCAGCGCGGCGGCGAACACCCAGGCGCCGAGGTCAGTCACGCTGGACGAGATCAGGAACCGGTTTCGCACGATGTCGGATGCTAGGTATCCAGCGAGGTTCTACGCAGATTCCGCCATGGCTCTTGCCACCTCGATCAGGGTCCTCGCCCCGAATCCGGACGCCCCTTTCACCTGCTCGCCCGCCGTCTCTCGTGCCAGGGCCGGGCCGGCGATGTCGAGGTGGGCCCACGGACCGTCGCCTGCGTAATCGGCCAGGAAGACCGCGGCCACGATGGCGCCCCCATAACGACTCCCCGAGATGTTCTTGATGTCGGCGATATCGGAGTCGAGTTGCTTTCGATACTCCTTGAACAGCGGCAACTCCCAGAAGTGCTCCCCCGCCCGCGATGCCGCAGCCAGCACTCGCGCCCCAACTTCTGGGTCCGACCCAAAGACAGCGCCAATCCTGTCACCGAGGGCAACCCGAGCCGCGCCGGTGAGAGTTGCGACGTCGATGACCAGGTCTGGCTCATATCGACGCATCACACCGAGACCATCGGCAAGGATGAGCCGTCCCTCGGCATCGGTGTTGAGCACCTCGATCGTGGGACCTGAAATCGGACGAAGCACGTCACCGGGACGGGTGGCATTGCCACCTATGGCGTTGTCGGTCAGCGGCATCACCGCGGTGACCCGGATCGGCAACCCGAGGCGGGCGATCCCGATGGTGGCCGCGGCCACGGCCGCAGCGCCGGACATGTCGTCCTTCATCTCCTCCATGAACGGTGCGGTCTTGATCGAGAGGCCACCAGAGTCGAAGGTGATTCCCTTCCCGACCAACCCGAGGTGACCCTTCGACTCCCCAGGTTGGTATTCGAGAACAACCAGGCTCGGGCTCCGATCGGACCCGGCGGCCACCCCCAATAGGGCGCCGAGACCCTCATCGGTGATGCGCGCCAGACCCCAGACCTCGTAGCCGACTCCGGCGTCTCCGGCAGCGGCCGTGATCCGGGCCGCCAGAGTCTCCGGGGCCATGTCCAACGCCGGGGTGTTGACCCAGTCCCGCGCCAGGTTGGTGACCTCCGAGGCGACCACAGCCTCGGCGATCTCTGACTCATTGCCGCCGACCAACTCGACGGTCTCGACCACCGACCCTTCGCCATTGGTCTTGTACCCCCGATACTCATAACCCCCCAGCACCGCCCCTTCGACCACGGCCCGGGTAGCGGCTTCGATCGGCACCTGATTGAGGGCTGTCACGACGCGACTGGTCTTCACCGCACGGATGCCGTTCCCGACCGCGGAACGGATCGATTCGAAGCTCGCCTCGTCACCAACCCCGACCAGGAGAAGAGCGGCCGCGGTCTCATGCGGCAGCGCGAGGACCTGACCGGGCTTGGCGTCGAACTTGGCCAGATCCAGAAAGGCAGAGTCGACAACCGCCATGGCTTCCCCACTACCCGGAACCGGCACCCGGTCGGTCATCACACCGGCTATCAGAGTGGCCCCGGCCAGGTCCACATCCGGCGCGGCGATCTTGATCTCCACATTCACTCCTGTTCAGTTAACGAACGGTCCAAGCCCGGCAACCAACACCCGTCCCAAGAAGACCCCCCCGAGACTGGTGAGCACCGCCAGATATGACAAACCGGTGGCGGCCATGACTCCGGAGTACGCCGGATATCGAATCGAAGCAACAACTGCACCCATGAGGACAATCGACGTCGTCGTCAGCAACCAGAAGGCGACGGTGCCCCCACCTGGTGGCAGGCCGGCGATAGCCAATACCACACTGTCGAATGCCAACCCGACGATGCCCACGAGGGCAAGTGATCGCAGCGCCCAACGGGGAAGTCTGGGATCGATGAGATACCAATGACCCAGCAGCATCTCCCCGGTGACCCCACCCAAGGCGAGTGTCGCGGAGACCGCCGGGACCCACCCCCCGACTTGGGAGGCCTGAGTGATCAATGCCACGCCGGCGGCCACCTGGAACAAGCCGGACAATTGACGGTTCCGGGCCCAGATCAGCCCCAACCCGAGAAGGAGAAGCCCCAGCCGGGCCCACCAGGCGTCGTCCCCGAAGGCCCCGCTCAGACCAACCAGGACAGCGACCGAACCGGCGACCCAGGTGAAGCCCGGGCCGACCAGCCGGGCCGTGGCAACCAGACCCGAAACCAAAGCCAATCCTGCAGCCCAGGCAACGAGGACGAACCGTGGTTCGGCCAGCATGGCGAGATCGTCGGGCACCGGGAGACGATGTTGGCCGGTGCGGGTTCTGGCCGCCAATCGTGGGCAGGCGCTGGTTTCCGTTACGTTAGGTGTGGCGCCAGGGAGAATGAGGTTGGCCTTCAGGGGGTAATAGCCCGTGCCGAAGCAACTACTCCGACCGGGAGGCGAGTGATCTGACCATGCTCCTCACCAATACCAAGAGGCGAACTGCTCTGGTGGCCACAGCCTTGCTGATCGTCATCACCGGGATGACACCGGCGCAGGCCGCCGAGAATCAGGTGACGGTCACCGGCGGCGGCTGGGGTCATGGAATCGGCATGTCGCAATGGGGGGCCAAGGCCTTGGCCGATGGCGGTTCCAACACCCAGCAGATCCTCCAGCACTTCTACAGCGGCGCTTCCATCGGCACCGTGGGCAGCGGTGAGTTGGTCGGGCACGCCGAGCCGCTCCGCATCGGTGTCGGCCAGAACCTGACCCGTTTCGACTTCTCTGCGGTGGGCGGTGCGATCCAACCCTCACCGGCGTGGTCGCCGGCTCAACCCGATCAAGCCTGGTCGCTGCGGGTGGTCGGAACCGGCACTTGTCAATTCTTCTTCGGCGAGACGGCACAGGGCGACCCGTTCACACCGTGCCAAGGGTCCATCACCTGGGGGTCACAGCCCGACATCAGGGTCTTTGTCTCCACGCTGAACCGGACCTTCGCCCGAGGCTCCATTCAGTTCGTCCCGGTCCCCAACAACCCGAACGCCTTCCACCTCCTGGTCGAGTTGCCCTTGGAGCAGTACCTCTACGGATTGGGCGAGATGCCCTCCTCCTGGCACCCAGAGGCGCTCAAGGCCCAGGCCATCGCCGGACGCACCTACGCCCTGTACAAGGCGTGGATCTACCGCAACCTCGCCGACAGCAGCGCCCGGATGATTGCCTGCTCCTGTCATCTCTATTCCTCCACCCTCGATCAGGCCTACATCGGGTGGGCCAAGGAGGATGAGGGGACCAACGCCGGCAACAACCATTGGGGTGACCTATGGGTCGCGGCGGTCAATGCCACCGCCGGTCAGGCGCTGGTCCACGCAAGTGATGGTGTTTCCCGCGCAATCGAGGCCTACTACTTCTCGTCGTCGGGCGGCGCCACCGACAACAACGAGGACCAATGGGGAGGGTCTCCCTTCCCCTATCTCCGAAGTCGACCCGATCCGGGAGCGACTTCGTGGTCGGTCTCCCTTCCCCAGTCGAATCTCGCCGCCGCCCTCGGATTCCAGACCCTGATGTCGGCGGTGGTCACCGAGCGTTTCCAGTCGGGGAGCCCGAAGAAGATCGTGGTCCAGGGGACGGCCGGGGGGTCACCTCTGACCAAGACCTTCACCGGCAACCAATTCCGGATCGCCCTGGGTCTCCGTTCCCATTTCGTTATCGACATCACCGGCATCCTCCCCTTCATCCCTGGCGCCGACCGGGCCGTGCTCCACGACCCCTCAACCGGCAAGTGGCGTTACCAAACGGCGAACGCATCCACCACCGAGCTCTATTTTGGGAATCCGGGTGATTTTGGGTTTATGGGGGATTGGGATTGTGACGGGATCGACACCCCGGGGTTGTATCGACGGTCCGACGGATACGTGTATTTGAGGAATTCGAACACCCA
>Ga0209640_10006399_pt1 | contig 10313 bp, 10 predicted proteins | sample RifCSP10_1_FD_184018 | JGI IMG/M metagenome (GOLD analysis project Ga0209640, IMG submission 184018) | Soil microbial communities from Rifle, Colorado - Rifle CSP2_sed 10_1 (SPAdes) (version 2) | ecosystem: Environmental > Terrestrial > Deep subsurface > Rock core/Sediment | place: Rifle... | reverse complement strand
CTGCTCATCACTTTGCCGAAGGAGCAGGTGGCGCAACTCATGCAGGATGCCGAGAAGGGCGCCAATGCGCGGCTGTCGGTCGATCTGGAGAAGCAGGAGATCAGCCGGCCCGACGGCTCGAAGATCAAGTTCGAGATCGACGCGCACCGCAAGCATTGCCTGCTGAATGGGCTCGACGACATCGGGCTCACGATGCAGAAGGAAAACAAGATCGCGAGCTTCGAGCAGAGCCGCAAGCGCGACATGCCGTGGCTCGATACCGCGCTGCGCGCACCGATTCAGTCGTAAAACTTTTGTGTTGTCCCCGCGCAAGCGGGGACCCAGGGAAGCGCCGCGCCGTTGGCCCTGGGCCCCCGCTTCCGCGGGGGAAGCAAGGATCGCGGGGGAAGCAAGGATCTAGGAACAAGAGGAATGGCAGCCAACAAGAAACTGCTGATGCTCGCCGGCGACGGCATCGGGCCGGAGGTGATGGCCGAGGTCAAACGCCTCATCGGCTGGATGGGCCTCCGCCGCCACGTGAGCTTCGACCTGAAGGAAGACCTGGCCGGCGGCGCGGCCTACGAAAAGCACGGCGTGCCGATCACCGACAAGACCATGGCGGACGCCGCCTCGGTCGATGCGATCCTGTTCGGCGCGGTCGGCGGGCCGAAATGGGACACCCTGCCGTTCGCCAAGCGGCCGGAAGCGGCGCTGTTGCGGCTGCGCAAGGACCTCGACGTGTTCGCGAACCTGCGGCCGGCCAAGGTGTTCGACGCGCTGGCCGACGCGTCGAGCTTGAAGCGCGATCTGGTGTCGGGGCTCGACATCATGATCGTGCGCGAACTGACCGGCGGCGTGTATTTCGGCGAGCGGCGCGGCATCACCACGCTGCCGGACGGCACGCGCCGCGGCGTCAACACCCAGGTCTACACCACCCCGGAGATCGAGCGGGTGGCGCGGGTCGCCTTCGAGCTGGCGCAGAAGCGCGGCAAGAAATTGTGCTCGGTGGAAAAGGCCAACGTCATGGAATCCGGCCGGCTGTGGCGCGAGGAGGTCACGCGCATCCACGCCGACTACAAGGACGTGCAGCTCTCCCACATGCTGGCCGACAACTGCGCGATGCAGCTGGTGCGCTACCCCAAGCAGTTCGACGTGATCGTCACCGACAACCTGTTCGGCGACATCCTGTCCGACGTGGGCTCGATGGTGACCGGCTCGCTCGGCATGCTGCCGTCGGCCTCGCTCGGCGCACCGGACAAATCGGGCCGGCGCCATGCGTTCTACGAGCCGATCCACGGCACCGCGCCCGACATCGCCGGCCAGGGCAAGGCCAACCCGCTCGCCATGATCCTGTCCTATGCCATGATGTTGCGCTATTCGTTCGACATGAAAGAGGACGCCGATCTGATCGAGCGGGCGGTCGAGAACGCGCTGAATGCGGGCAACCGCACGCCGGACATCATGCAGCCGGGCAAGCAGCAGGTTTCCACCGCGCAGATGGGCGAGGCGGTGGTGAAAGAGCTCGAGAAGCTCGCGGCGTGAGGCTATCACCCTCATGCTTCGACAGGCTCAGCATGAGGATTTATAAACCGACCTCACCCTGAGCTTGTCGAAGGGTGAGGCTGCGAAGGGGAGACCAACATGATCGTCGATTTCCAGCACCACTTCACGCCGCGCGAGCTGTTGAACGCCGGCTCGTCGGTGAGCGTGCGGCTCGATAAGAACGGCAACCCGGCCAACCTGGTGAATCCGCTGCTGGCCGACCTGGATGCGCATATCCGCATGATGGATCTGGCGGGCATCGACATCGCGGTGCTGTCGTCGGGCGCCGGCTTCGACCAGCCGGACCTGGAGATCTGCCGGCGCGTCAACGACGCGGCCGCCAAGGCGAACCGCGACTACCGCGGCCGCTTCGTCGGGCTGGCGCACGTGCCGGCGCTCGATGGCAAGCTCGCGGTGAAGGAAGCCGAGCGCTGCGTGAAGGAGCTGGGGTTTCCGGGCATCACCATCGGCTCCGAACTGCAGGGCCGCCCGCTGGATGACGAGGCGCTGTACCCGCTGTGGGACATCGCGCAGAAGCTCGGCGTCTATGTGTTCGTGCATCCGCTGCCCGCCGTCATCAACTGGAACCTGATGTACAACGACGATCTCGGCCGGGTGATCGGCTGGGAATTTTCGCTGCTGAACGCGGCGCTGCGCATGATGAACGCGGGCGTGCTGGACCGCTTCCCCGCGCTGACCGTGCAGTTCGCGCATTTCGCCGGCGGCATCGGCCGCTACATGGGTCGCATCGACGGATTCGTGCAGCGCGAGAAGTGGGGCACGGCGCAGATCGAGCGCCACAACCGCCGCCCGGCCAAGCCCTACGACCACTATCTCAACACCCGGCTGTTCTACGATTGCGCCGGCTGGGCCGGTCCGGACCGTGCCGCCAAGCTCGGGCTGCACTGGATCAAGTTCGGGCTGCAGGAGGTGGCGACCTCGCAGGTCGTGTTCGCGACCGACTACCCGCAGGCGGTGCGCGACGATCGGGAAGTGAAGGAGTATGTGCAGGCCGTGAAGGCGCTTCCGGAAAGCGCGGCGATCTTCGGCAACACGCAAAGGCTCCTGCCGCGGCTTGCCAAAGCGGCGTAAGGCGCGTGCAGCCGGGCTGATCGCGGCGGCGCTCGCCGCGCTGCTGGCCGCCTGCACGCCCGCGATCCACCCCATGGGACCCATCGTCGCGCCGCCCGCGCTGGGCAACGAAGCGATCGTCGCGCCGGACGGCGCGGCGCTGCCGATGCGCCGCTGGCTGCCGCCGGACGGCGTGGAGCCCAAGGCGGTCATCCTCGCGCTGCACGGGTTCAACGACTATTCCAACGCGTTCACCGGCCCGGGCGCGTTCTGGGCGCTGCGCGGCATCGCCACCTACGCCTACGACCAGCGCGGCTTCGGCGGCGCGCCCAAGCGCGGCCGCTGGGTCGGCCAGGACACGCTGATCGCCGATATGAAAAACGCCATCGCGCTGCTGCGCGCGCGCCACCCGGGAAAGCCGCTCTATCTGATGGGCGAAAGCATGGGCGGCGCGATCGTCATGAACGCGCTGGCGCGCGGGGACGCCCCGGACGTGGACGGCGTCATCCTGATCGCGCCGGCGGTGTGGGGGCGGCAGTTCATGGGGCCGATCCCGCGCGCGGGGCTGTTCTTCTTCGCCCACACGATCCCGTGGTACCCGCTCAACGGCCAGGGGCTGCGCATCGTCGTGACCGACAACCACGCGCTGGCGCGCCAGTTCGCGCTCGATCCGCTGGTGATCAAGGAAACCCGCATCGGCACGATCTGGGGCCTGGTGGACACCATGGACAACGCGTTCGATGCCGCGCGCCGGCTCAAGGGCCGGGTGCTGGTGCTGTACGGCGACAACGACCAGGTCGTGCCCGACAAGCCGGTGTACGAGATGCTGCGCGAGATACCGCCATCCGCCGCGCTCAAGGTCGCGCTCTATGCCGACGGCTACCACATGCTGCTGCGCGATCTGAACGCGGCGCCGCGGCTGGAAGACGTGGCGAGCTGGATCGCCGATCCCAACGCGCCGCTGCCCTCGGGCGCCGAAAAGCTCGCGCGCGAGAAGCTCGGTCGATAATCGGCGCGGTTTGCGCTATGGTGCGCGCCACGCGCTCGTAGCTCAGGGGATAGAGCGACGGCCTCCGGAGCCGTAGGTCGCAGGTTCGAATCCTGCCGAGCGCGCCAATTTTTTAGATACATAGCTACGCTGCGCGGTGGTGCCGCCACCGCCGTCCGGGAGTGCTGTTTTTGGAGCGTTCAACGCACGCGCAAGGACATCTTTAATTATGAGCACAGGCGCATACATCGTTATCGGCATCGCCGTCGTCCTGCTGCTCTGGGGCGTCGCGATCTACAACGGTCTGGTGAGGGTCAAGAACCAGGTGGCCAATGCCTGGCGGCAGATCGATGTGCAGCTGAAGCGCCGCCACGACCTGATCCCGAACCTGGTCGAGGTCGTGAAGGACTACATGTCCTACGAGCAGGAGACGCTGCGGCAGGTGATCGAAGCCCGCAACCGCGCCGTGGCGGCCACTGGTCCTGCAGCCGCTATACCGGCCGAGACGGCCCTCACCGGCGCGCTCGGTCGGCTTTTCGCCGTGTTCGAGAACTATCCGCAGCTCAAGGCGAACGAGACCGTCTCGCGCCTCATGGAAGAGCTTTCAACAACCGAGAACAAAATCGCGTTCGCGCGTCAGTTCTACAACGATAGCGTCATGGAGAATAACAATAGGATCGAGAGCTTCCCCTCGAACCTGATCGCCGGCGGCTTCGGCTTCAAGGCGGCGCCCTATTTCGAGGTACCTGAGGGCGAGACAGTCCCGCCCAAAGTCGATCTGCGCTGAAGGTTGTGTGGGATCATGGCTGCGGAACAACATCCGCCGGCAGGTCCCTGGGGGCCACATGAGTCTGCAACCCCGCCCCCAACTGGCGCTATGCAGGGAGATCCATCGTCCCGGCCGGCCAGACCGGCGTCGAGGGACGTTGCCTCCGGCTCACCTCTCAACGCGACCGATTTCCTGGCGGCCCAACGAGCCAATCGGCGGAACACGCGATGGCTCATCCTCATCCTGCTCGCGCTCGGCGGAAGCTTCGGTTATGTGCTGGGCCTCGCAGTCGAGGCCTCCGGCAGCGATCCCAGGTACTTCGATATCCGTGTCCTGAGCCCCATCGGGCTTCTCGGCGCCGCGATCTTCGTCGGCATCGGCGTGATCGCGAGCCTGGTCACGTTCATGTCCGGCGACCGGATTATGGTCGGGCTCACCGGTGCGCACGAGGTGCCGCCGGACGACGAGCCGGTGCTGCACAATGTTGTCGAGGAGATGGCGATCGCCTCTGGATTGCCCAAGCCGCGTCTCGTCGTGATCGAGACCGACGCCATGAACGCATTTGCGACGGGGATGAAACCGGAGCGCGCGGCGCTCGGCGTCACGCGCGGGCTACTCAAAGGTCTGGCGCGCGACGAGCTGCAAGGTGTCGTCGGCCATGAGATGAGCCATATCGCCAACTGGGACACGCGCTACATGACGGCCGTGGCCATTCTCGTCGGACTCATCGCGCTGGTAGCCGACGGCGTGCGGCGCTCGCTGTTCTACGCGAGTATGGGTGGCGGCGGCCGCCGTCGCGGCAATCGGCGCAGTAGCATGGGGCCTCTCATCATCATCCTCATCGTGTTCTCGATCCTGGCGCCGATCGCGGCCATGTTGGTTCGCTTTGCCGTGTCGCGTCAGCGCGAGTATCTGGCAGACGCCACCTCGGTGCGCTTTACGCGCAATCCCACCGGGCTTATCCGGGCCCTCCAGAAACTCCAGGCGGCAGCCGAGCCATTCCGTGGCGCCAACCGCGCCACCCAGCACATGTTCATCGTCAACCCGTTCCGAAATTTCGGCGAAGAGGCAAGCGCGCTCATGGCAACCCACCCGCCTATCGCGGAGCGAATCGAGCGGCTGCAGAATCTGGGCGCGGCGTAAGACGCTTTGCAAGCGTGACGGCTTTGCCAATAATGCGGCGCAACCGGCCGCTCGGGGAGTGCTACCGATGTTGAACCAGGTGTCGCTCGCAGGCGCGCAGCAAGGTGCGACCAAAACGGAAACCCTCCCTGCGGAGCCACGCGAGCTGGCGCCGCAACTCGCGCGCGGCGTCACCCGGCTGTTGGCCGAGCATGGCTACGGCACGCTGGTCGAGTTCCGGCTGCCCGCGGCGCGGCGGGTCGATGTGATCGGGCTGGACCGCGACAGCCGGTTCGTGATCGTCGAGATCAAGACCTCGGTCGCCGATTTCCGCGCCGACCAGAAATGGCGCGAATACCTGCCGTATTGCGATGCGTTTTATTTCGCGGTGCCGGAGGAATTCCCGCGGGTGCTGCTGCCGGCATCCTGCGGCCTGCTCGTCGCGGATGCGTACGGCGCGGCGATGCTGCGTCCGGCGGTCGAGATGGCGATGAACAAGGCGCGCCGGCGGCACCAGCTGGTGCGGTTCGCGCTCGCCGCCGCGGTGCGGCTGAACCGGGTGTACGATCCGAACGGCGGATAGGCCTCAGACCCGGTCTCCTCCCCGCTCGTCCTGAGTAGCGGTCCTGAGCTTGTCGAAGGGCCGCGTATCGAAGGACACGGCAGCGGCGCGCCCTTCGATATGATTGGATCGCAACGCGATCCAATCCGCTCACGCGTCGGGCCTACTCAGGGCGAACGGAAAATACAAGGCTCAGCGCGCCATCCGCTTGATGGTGGCGGTGGTCGAATGGCCGGGCTCGATCTGCGCCAGCAGCACCTTGCCGCCGTAGCCGCGCACGAAATCGCCGCCCACCACCTCGCCGAGCGCGTAGTCGGCGCCCTTCACCAGCACATCCGGCCGGATCGCCTCGATCAGGCGGATCGGCGTGTCCTCGGCGAACACGATCACCAGATCGACCGAGCTGAGCGAGCCCAGCACCTGCGCGCGCGCCGCTTCGGTCTGGATCGGGCGCTCCGGCCCCTTCAGCCGCTTCACCGATGCGTCGGCGTTGAGCCCGACGATCAGCCGGTCGCAATTGGCGCGCGCCTGCGCCAGCAGCGACACGTGGCCGGGGTGGATCAGGTCGAACACGCCGTTGGTGAAGCCGATGCGGCTGCCGCGCGCCCGCCAGGTCGCGATGCGCTCGAGCGCGGCGGCGAGCGGCGCCAGCTTGCGCTCGCCGGTCATCAGATCGCCGGTGTGCAGCGCCTCGATCAGCTCGGCGGCCAGCACCACGGCGGTGCCGCGCTTCGCCACCACGATGCCGGCGGCGGCATTGGCCAGCCGCGCCGCGTCGATCGCCGGCGCGCCGGCGGCGAGCGCGGCGGCCAGCACGGCGACCACGGTGTCGCCGGCGCCGGAGACGTCGAACACCTCGCGCGCCTCGGCCGGCAAATGCCGCGCGCCGCCGGCATCGACCAGCAGCATGCCGTCGGCCGACAGCGTCACCAGCACGGCATCGACGCCAGCGCTCGCGCGCGCCTGCTGCGCCGCGGCTTCGACCTCGGCCAGGCTGCCGACCGGCATGCGGACCGCCTCGCCTAGCTCGCGCCGGTTCGGGGTCACGATGCCGGCGCCGCGATACTTGGCGAGATCCGCCTTGGGGTCGACGATCACGGGCTTGCCCGCCTTGCGCGCCGCGGCGATCAGCCGCGCGCAGCCGGCATCGGTCAGCACGCCCTTGCCGTAGTCCGACAGCACGACGACGGCGGCCTCGGCGATCGCCGCCTCGGCGCGCTCGAGCATCGCGCCCTCGGTTGCCGCACTGAACGCCGCGCCGTTCTCCCGGTCGGCGCGCAACAGCTGCTGGCCCGAGGCCACATAGCGGGTCTTGATCGTGGTCGGGCGGTTTGCATCGCGCACCAGCGCCGGCGTGATCCTGGGGCCTGCGACCAGGCGCTCGATCTCGCGGCCGGCCTCGTCGTCGCCCAGCACCGCAACGAACGCGGTGGCGGCGCCGAGCGCGGCCAGGTTGCGCGCCACGTTGCCCGCGCCGCCCAAGGTCGCGATTTGTTCCGTGATGTGCAGCACCGGAATCGGCGCTTCGGGCGACACGCGATCGACCGTGCCGTAGACATAACGGTCCAGCATCGCATCGCCGATGCACGCGACGCGCACCGATGCGAATGCCTCCACGCGCGCCGCCAGCGCGGAGGCGTCCGGCAGACTCATGTCGCCCGCGCGCATTGCTGCTCCAGCGCGTCGCACAGCATCTGGCCGAGCGTGATGTGCATCTCCTGGATGCGCGCGGTGGTGTTGGACGGAACGATCAGCAGCGGCTCGGCGAGGCCGTTCAACCGGCCGCCGCCCTTGCCCGCGAGCGCCGCGGCGGTGATGCCGATGCCGCGCGCGGTCTTCAGCGCCGCGATCACGTTCTCGCTCTCGCCCGATGTGGTGATGCCGATGGCGACGTCGCCCGCCTTGCCGAGCGCGGCCAGTTGCCGCGCGAACACGGTGTCGTAGCCGAAATCGTTGGCGCCGGCGGTCAGCATCGATGAATCGGTGGTCAGCGCGATCGCCGCCAGCGGCGCGCGGTTCACCTTGTAGCGCACCACCAGCTCGGTGGCCAAATGCTGCGCGTCCGCCGCGCTGCCGCCATTGCCGAACAGCATGATCTTGTTGCCGGCATTCAGCGCGCGGGCGCACACGTCGACCAGCTTGACGAAGGCCGGCTTCAGCGCGCGCGTGCCGCGCGCCACGCGCTCGTGCTCGTCGAATTCGGCGTCGAAGAAACGGTCGAGGTCCATGCCGGCTTTATCCTACCGCGCCGCGGGGTTCGCAAGCGACGACCGGCTGCGCGATTCGCCGGCGCGCGCGGCGCTTCCGTATGATGGGCCGCATGCAGCGTGAGACGCCCCGCCGCGACGCGATCGCGATGTATTTCCAGCCGCGCATGCTCGCGGTCCTGTTCATGGGATTCGCCAGCGGCCTGCCGCTGCCGCTGACCTACGGCACGCTGTCGTTCTGGCTGGCCGAGGCCGGCGTGTCGCGCACCGCCATCGGGCTGTTCGCGCTGATCGGGCTTTCCTACAACCTCAAATTCGTCTGGTCGCCGATCATGGACCGGGCGCGCATCCCGTGGCTCACCGCGCGGCTCGGCCGGCGGCGCAGCTGGGCGCTGCTGACCCAGCTTGCCCTGGTCGCGGCGATCGCCTCGCTCGCGCTGACCGACCCCAAGGTCGACCCGTGGCCGGTGGCGTTCGCCGCGGTGTTCGTCGCGTTCTTCTCGGCCAGCCAGGACATCGTGATCGATGCGTTCCGCATCGAGCTGTTGCGGCCCGAGGAGCAGGGCGCCGGCGCGGCGGCCACGCAATGGGGCTACCGGTTCGGGCTGATGGCGAGCTCGGCCGGCGCGCTGTATCTGGCCGAATTCGGCGGCTGGCGCCTGGCGTTCCTCGCCATGGCGGCGCTGATGGCGGTCGGAATCGCGACCGTGCTGCTGACCCGCGAGCCCGCCGTGCCGGCCAAGGCGCCGTCCGGCCGCGGCATCGCCGCGTGGCTCAAATCCGCGGTCGTCGCGCCGTTCGCCGAGTTCATGACCCGGCCGCAGTGGCTGGCGATCCTGCTGTTCGTCGTCCTGTACAAATTCGGCGATGCGCTGGCCGGCGTGATGGCGAACCCGTTCTATGTCGAGATGGGCTTCACCAAGATCGAGGTGGCGAACGTCAGCAAGCTGTTCGGCGTCGCCGCGACGCTGGCCGGGCTTGCCGCCGGCGGCGCGCTGGTGTTCCGCTGGGGCGCGTTGCGCAGCCTGCTGGTGTGCGGGCTGGCGCAGATGCTGTCCAACCTGATGTATGTGGTGCAGACCATGGCCGGGCACGACGTGCCGCTGCTGTTCGCCACCATCGGCATCGAGAATTTCGCCGGCGGCATGGGCTCGGCCGCGTTCGTCGCCTACCTGTCCGGCCTGTGCAACGTGGCGTTCACCGCCACCCAGTACGCGCTGTTGTCCTCGCTCGCCGCGGTGGGCAGGACGACGCTGGCCTCCTCCAGCGGCTGGCTGGTCGAACAGCTCGGCTGGATCTGGTTTTTCACGGCCAGCACGCTGGCGGCCGCGCCCGGCCTGCTGGTGCTCCTGTGGCTCATGCGCAAGCTGCCGCGACGATGAAGCCGGCCGATCGCATGGCGGTGGTCGAGGGCGACATCACCAAGCTCACGGTGGATGCGATCGTGAACGCCGCGAATGAGAGCCTGCTCGGCGGCGGCGGGGTCGATGGTGCGATCCACCGCGCGGCGGGGCCGCAGCTGTTGGCCGAATGCCGCACGCTGGGCGGCTGCGCCACCGGCTCGGCCAAGATCACGGCAGGGTACCGGCTGCCGGCCAAATTCGTGATCCACGCGGTCGGGCCGGTGTGGCACGGCGGCGGAAGCGGTGAGGACGATCTGCTCGCGTCGTGCTACCGCACGTCGCTTGCGCTGGCGGCCGAAGCCGGCGCCAAGACAGTGGCGTTCCAGTCGATCTCGACCGGCGTCTACGGCTTCCCGGTCGAGCGCGCCGCCGATATCGCGGTCAGAACAGTGGCGGACGCACTCGCGGACAAACCGCGGATCGCGCAGGTGACCTTCTGCTGCTTCAACGCGCCGTCGGCCGCGGCGCACCGCGCGGCGATCGCGGCGCTTACCTGACCGCCAGCTCGTCGAAGAATTTGCGGAACTCATCGACCGACACCGCCGTATTGCAATATTCGAAACTCACGATTGCGTTGTAGCCCTCGCTTTGCAGGGATCTGGGACCAACCTTCCCGATGTTGTAACCGGCGCGCGCAATCAGGCACTCGCGCCCACCGGGTCGTTTCTTC
>Ga0209640_10006396_pt1 | contig 10316 bp, 11 predicted proteins | sample RifCSP10_1_FD_184018 | JGI IMG/M metagenome (GOLD analysis project Ga0209640, IMG submission 184018) | Soil microbial communities from Rifle, Colorado - Rifle CSP2_sed 10_1 (SPAdes) (version 2) | ecosystem: Environmental > Terrestrial > Deep subsurface > Rock core/Sediment | place: Rifle... | reverse complement strand
GCCGCCAGGAAGGCGTCGACGAAGCGGGCCACCGGCGAGCCGGCCGGATCGACCCCGGCCACCCGGAGCGCGGTGGCGAACGCCAGCCCCGCCCCGTAAGCCGCCATGTACCAGAACACCGCGACCAGCAGGCTTTTCAGCACGCCGTGGGAGAACACGTTGTGGATCGTCACCTCGGTGAACGAATGCACCAGGTAGACCGGGATGATCACGGTCAGCGCAATTCGAAGGAGACGCCCGGGCGAGACGTCGCCGCTGAGAATCGCGTCGCCGTGATTGATCGCGACGAGGACCGGCCCGACGACGAGCGCGGAGGCAAGCGCCCGGCGCACGATGGGTCCTCTGCACGCGGCCTCGAGCCACGCTGGGCGCATCGGACTCGAGATGTCTACGCGATTCCGAACATGTCGAGCATTCCTTTGTAACTGCCTTCCTTGATCATCCGGCCTTCCATGTCGAACTGGTCGGGAATCGGCGTCAGACCGATCCCTTCGACGAAGCGGTTCATGAAGTTGTACAGACAGCAGATCTGGACGGCGTCATACAAGGCGCGCTCGCTCCACCCGGCTGCATAGACCTCGTCCGCGTCGGCCTGGGTCATCTTCGTTGGAGTCAGCGTCAGCTTCCGGACGAAATTCAGCACGGGCACCATCTTCGGTGCGAGCCCCGCAGTTGAGACGTTCTTCAGCGCATCTGAGATCAGTTGCTCGGAGACGCCAAACTGTTTGGCGGCGGCTGTATGGGCGCCGTGGCAGTACTGGCAGGCGTTCACGCCGGAGATATAGGCCGCCATCATCTCGCGCTCGGCAACCGTAAAGGGCGAATCTCCACGGAGAAGCGCCTCATGGTATTCGATCAGCGGCCTGCCGGTCCCGGTATTGAACGTGGCGAGTACGTGAGGGACCTTGTCGTCGACATTCACAGAAGGCAGGAACGGCATGGCGCATCTCCACTGGTCGGCAATCAGGCCGCGAGGGCGCACATTATGGCACGCGACCTCTTCGTGTGGGGATGCCTGGGCAGGCACAAACTGTGGCGCAGACCACAGTGCCCCCGAGTGCCGGACGTTTCAGGCGGCTGGAGCCGAGAGGCCCGCTTTGGCCTCGCGCCACGTCAGCGGCAGCGTCACGAACGTGGCGGCCGCCAGGCCATTTGGTCCTGAGCCGACGACGAGGACATCGGGGTTCATGTGCGATTTGGAATGCAGAGGCGTGTGCGAACGTTGCACACGAACAACCGCAGGTCAAGGTTGACGGCCGAGAGCAATGCCGAGCGTGGCGTGTCATTCGAGGTGACCTTACCGATTGCCTGGACGACAATGAGTCCAGCCGCCGCACCGGCGTTATGGCCAGTTCGTGCAGGTGGCCGTGGCGGTATGCCGGCATGGGGAACGGGTTCCATCGAAAGTGAGGAGTAGAGTTGGCATCTGGTGAACTTCATCCGGCACCTGCCCGGGCTGACGCCAGAGGAGATCGAGGAGATGGCGGCGATGAATGCTCGCCCCCCGGCCGAGATTCGTCAGGAAATCGAAGAACAGGGCTTCCCGCAGGGCGAGGATCCGGCGCCCGCGGCGGAATCACCCGCTTCGCACGGACACTGACACAGGTGTGACGGATATTTGAGGAGCTTACTGATGCGTATTGTGGCGATTGCCGCCACCGTTCTCCTTGCCGCGTCCGTTGCCGGCGCACATGTCACGGTACTGCCGCGTGCGTCTCAGGCCGGTATGGAGCAGCGCTATACCGTCCGCGTGCCCACTGAAGGCCAGGTCGCCACAACTTCCGTCGAGCTCGAGGTGCCCGCGGGCGTCGTGGTCACCGAAGTTGTACCCGGGCAGGGTTATACCTTCGATGTCCGCCGCGAAGGGGACCGCATCGTCGCGATCACCTGGAAGCGGGAGATCCCGCCGAAGCAGTCGGCTGAATGTGCGTTCATCGCGCGGAATCCGAACGCGCCGCAGATTGCGTGGAAGGCTCACCAGCAGTTCGCCGATGGGACCGGCGCCGACTGGGTCGGCGTTCAGGGCGACCGTCGCCCGGCGTCGATCACGCGGCTGAGCGCCGAGCAATAGCTGACGATGTATTCAGGGAATGTTCAGGTTGCTGGCCCACGCTTGACTGTACGCTGACACAAAGGAGTCCCACATGGTTCGCAAGCTCGCCATCGCCGCCGCCGTCGCCGCCGCACTTGCCGTCCCCGCCATCGCGCGCGCCCATACCGGTCACGCGCACAAAGTCATGGGAACCGTCTCGAGCGTGGACGGGAATCGCCTCATGGTGAAGACGACGGACGGCAAGACCGTCATGGTCATGATCGATGCGAAAACGAAGATCACGCAAGGCAAGACGAAGCTCACCAGCGCGGCCCTGAAGGTAAGCGACCGTATCGTGGCCGAGGGTGCGCAGGCGAAGGACACGCTGACGGCGGCCACTGTGCAGGTGGGTGCGGCGCCGGCGCCCGCGGCGAAGAAGTAACGCTGCATCGGCTATCCGGGGATGGAGGCGCTGTTTGCCTGGCTGCAGTCGACGGCCATGGCGACGACCGTTCGGGACCCGCTGGATTAGGACTTGACACTGGATGGTCAAGTAATCTATTTATTACTTGACCATGGCGAACGCGCACCGGCAGTTCAAGGATCGTCTCTACGGGCAATTCGCCCGGATTGGCAAGGCGCTCTCGAGCCCCCACCGGCTCGAGATCCTGGAGCTCCTCGCCCAGGGCGAACGCACCGTCGACTCGCTCGCGAGCGAGCTGGCCCTGTCGCTGGCGAACACCTCGCAGCACCTGCAGGCGCTGCGTCAGGCTGCGCTCGTCGAGAGCCGGAAGGCAGGCCTGTTCGTCCATTACCGGCTCGCCGACCCCGCCGTCTATGACGCGTGCCGCGCGATTCGCGCCGTGGCCGAGCACCAGCTCGCGGAATTCGACCGGCTCGTCCGCGATCACTTCGCCGACCGCTCCGACGCGGAGGCCGTCCCGATGACCGAGCTGCTCAAGCGCGCGCGGTCGCAGTCCATCGTCATCCTCGACACCAGACCCGCCAGTGAATACGCCTCGGGACACATCGCCGGCGCCATTTCCGTCCCCGTGGACGACCTGCAGCGCCGCCTGCGCGAGCTCCCCAGGGACAAGGAATACGTGGCCTATTGCCGGGGGCCGTATTGCGTCTACGCGGACCGGGCGGTCGAACTGCTTCGAACGAAGGGGCGCCGCGCGAGACGTCTGCTCGAAGGGTTTCCGGAATGGAAGGCCGCCGGCTTTCCCATTGAGGGCGGCGCACCGCAAGGCCGCTGAGACATGAAGGAGATTGCCATGACCGTGATGACCGTGGATCGCGCGGCGCTCGAGAGCAAGGTCAAGGACATGTACACGGCGGTCGCCGAGAACCCTCGCGGCGACTTTCATTTCGAGATGGGACGCGCGATGGCCGAGAGACTCGGCTACCCACCGGCCGATCTCGACCGGGTGCCGCAGGAGGCGATCGACTCGTTCGCGGGCGTCGGCCACTACTTCCACCTCGCCGAGCTTCGACCCGGTGAACGCGTCGTGGATCTGGGCAGCGGATCCGGAATGGACGCCTTCGTCGCCGCGCTTCGGGTGGGCCCGACGGGACGCGTGGTCGGCATCGACATGACCGACGCGCAGCTCGGGAAGATGACCCGGCTGGCTGCGGTCGGCGGCTTCGACAACGTGAGCTGCCGGAAAGGGTACATCGAGGACACCGGCCTCGACGCCGAGGCGTTCGACTGCGTGATCTCGAACGGCGTGATCAACCTCGCGCCCGACAAGGGTCGCGTGTTCCAGGAGGCCGCCCGCGTGCTCCGCAGCGGTGGTCGTCTCGCGATTGCCGATATCGTCGCCGACGTGACGCTGCCTGAGACCGTCGTGTGCAACGCGGATCTCTGGGCCGCCTGCATTGGCGGAGCGGCGCAGCGGGACGACTACCGGACCGCGATCGAGCTGGCGGGTCTCCGCGTCGAGCGGATCGAGGACAACCCGCACTACCAGTTCATCTCGGACCGCGCCACGCGCGCGACGGCGAAATTCGGCGTGAAGAGCGTGTCGGTACTGGCGCGCAAGCCGTAGCCCATGGTGAGGACATGATCATGAAGATGGACCTGGTCGGGCCCGCGCGCCGCGGGTTGGCCATGGGTCTCAACGAGTGCACCGGCTATCTGGCCGTCGCTGCCAGCGCGTGGGCGACGGGATGGATCGCCGCGCGCGCAGGCCTGCGACCCGAGCCGTTCTATCTCGGCGTGGCGTTTGTCGGAATCGGCTTGGTCCTGTCCGTCCTCACCCGCGATACGACGCGGCACGCCACACTCTGCAGGCGGCCGCCATCGCCCTCGTGAGTCTCTCGACGGCGTTTACCGGCTTCGCCGTCGCGGGCGCGCTTCTGGGACTGGGCACGGCGATGGTCTATCCGACCCTGTTGTCGGTCGTCGCCGATGTGGCGGAGCCGTGGTGGCGCGCGTCCGCCCTTGGCACGTATCGCTTCTGGAGAGATCTGGGGTACGCCGCCGGCGCGGTCCTCGCCGGCCTCACCGCCGACTGGCTTGGTGTGCCCGCGGCGATGCAGGTTGTCGCCTCGCTCACGTTCGGGTCGGGGCTGGTCGTCGCTCTTCGCATGCGCGAGACGTTGCACGCGCGTGTCCCGATCACACTCGTTGCATGAGGAGGTTGTGGTATGAGTTCGCCTTCAGTCGGAAGCGCGCAAGCCGCCCCTGATTTCGCCGCGGTGACGGGCCGTCAACAGCAGACATGGGCGACAGGGGACTTCAATGTCGTCGCGCTGAGCGTGATCGGCGCCAGCGAGCAGCTCGTCGAGGCGGTGGATCCCCGTCCGGGTCAGCGCGTGCTCGACGTCGCGTGCGGGAGTGGCAATGCGTCCCTGATCGCCGCCCGCCGGTACTGTGAGGTGACCGGGATCGATTACGTGCCCGACCTCATCACGCGTGCGAGGCAGCGCGCCGCCGCCGAGGGCACGCGCATCGATTTTCGAGAAGGCGATGCCCAGGCCCTGCCTGTCAGCGACGGTGAGTACGACGTGGTGCTGTCGGTGTTTGGCGTGATGTTCGCACCCGATCAGGCGCGGGCCGCCAATGAACTGTTGAGGGCGTGCCGACGCGGCGGCACGATTGGTCTCGCCAACTGGAAGCCCGAGGGCTGGGGCGGTGATTTTTTCCGCGCCCTGTCGAAGCACCTGCCGCCTCCGGCACCGGGCATGAAGCCGCCCGTCCGGTGGGGCACCGAAGAAGGCATTCGCGATTTGCTGGGGCACGGGACGACGTCGGTGTCGTTCGCGACGCGGACGTGCACGCAGCACTACCGCTCACTCGAGCATGCGCTGGACGTGTTTTTCACCTATTACGGCCCGACGGCACGTGCATTCGCCGTGGCGGACGCCGCGGGCCGGGAGGCGCTGCGGAATGACGTCGCGGCCGTGTTCCGGACCTACGACGAGGCCGCCGATGGCACGTGCGCGATGCGCGGCGAGTACCTGCAGGTCATTGTCCGGCGGGCGTGACCTCAACGAAGCCACTCTCGTTCCGAAAACGGTCAGGAAGCCGGATCCTGACAAATCGTTCAGAGAATCTTCAGGAATGGCGCTCGTGGTCGTCTCCTATGATCAGGTGGTCCTGCTTTTCGCAGTACCCCGGAGGAAGACACGATGGAGCGTCGATTCCTGCCGCGCTGTCCGAACGTATTCGGCCGGATCGCGGCACTTCTGATCATTCTCGGCAGTGGCGCTCCTGCCGCGGCCCAGGCTCCCGCCACGCCACAGATGAACATGGCGGACCATCGCGGCGGGATCCAGGGCGCCGTCGGCACTGAGAGCAAGGCACCGGTTGCCGGCGCAACCGTCACCGCGACGAACGCCGAGACCGGGGCGCAGTTCACGGCGACGACAGATCAGCAAGGCGGCTACAACTTCGCCGCCCTCCCGCCAGGGAAATACGACATCACCATCCTCTCGCCGACCGGCGTGACGACGTTCAGGCGTACCGGGATCGAGGTCGTGGCCGATCGTACGGTTCCGCTCGACATTGCCATGACGCCGGCGACGGCCGCGGAAGCGGCCGAGTTCGAGCGCCAGGCGCTCGTGCAACGCATCGCTACCCTGGAGCAGCGCATCACGGAGCTCGAGGCGAGCACGGTGCTGTCCGAACCCGAGACGCGCGTCCGCCGAGTCGAGGTGTTTGTCGATCCGACGGGCGGTGAGCACGAGGAGCCTGTGGCAGGCGCGCGGCCGGTCGTGACGTACCAGCGCGAGCGAGTGTATCGTCGGCAGACGATCAGTGAAAAGATCGAGGAGGCGCTGGAAGAGGCCGACGAGCGCAACGTGGCCCTGGGCGTCGACGCCGCGATGGGCACGCAGTTCGCCGGACGGACCCGTGGCAGCCTGGACGCGAACCGGCGTGCGTACGCGCTCGCATCCGCGGATTTGTTCTTTACGGCCGGCCTCGCGCAAAACACGATCTTCTTCGCGGACATCGTCGGCTTGAGCGGCGCGCCGCCCGACGCCGAGATCCCGACGCTCACGCTGCTCAACGGGTACACGGCCCGGCTAATCCGCCAGAACGAGATCAACCTGCGCGAGGCGTGGCTGCGCACTGAACTCTTTGGGCAACGTCTGGCGCTCACTGCCGGACGGCTGGATCTGACGAACTATTTCGATCAGAACGCCTTCGCGAACGATGAGACGACCCAGTTCATCAGCGACGCGCTCGTCAACAACCAGATGCTCGGCCTCTCGAGCAATGGAACGGGCGTCGGGGCCGAGTTCGATCCGAAGAACGGCTTCCGCTTCAAGTTCGGCTTCCAGCAGAGCAATACCGACGCGACGAACCTGTCCGATTCCTTGTATACGTTGAGCGAGGTGGGCTACACGTTCACGCCGTTTGCGCTGCCAGAGGGGACATATCGAGTGTGGTTTCGCACGGACAACACTGCGCCTGGCGCGATCCGCACCGGCGTCGGGCTCAGCTTCGATCAGAAGATCACTCCAGCGGTCGGCCTCTTTACCCGCTACGGAATCGGCGAAGCGGATCCGGAGGGGTCGCCACTGATTTATCAACGGCATCACTTTTTCAGCGCCGGCTTCGGAGTCCAGAACGGCCTGGTCTTGAATCCGCAGGACACATGGGGCGCCGGTTACGCGCAGCTGCAGCTGGCGTCCGGTGAACAGGAACACCTGGCGGAGGGCTACTACAACTTCCAGCTCACGGAGCGGCTCCGGCTCTCGTTCCATCTGACCCATGTGCTCGACAAGCCTGACGCGGACACCAGGTTCGGATACGTGCTCCCTGGCATCCGGTTCCAGGCGGCCTTCTAAGGAAGTCAGGAGTGCGACCCATGCAGACTCTACGGACTATGTTCATCGGCGCCATGTTCGCAGCGATGGTCTCCGCGCTGGCGGTCGTCGTGCAGGCGCAGGACGTGAAGGTCACGGACCCGCGATCGGTGCTCATGATCGTGAACCGCGATTCGAACGACATCGGCTTCATGGACCTGAAGACCAGGAAGATGATCGGCCGGACCTTCCTCGGCAACAACGTCAACCCTCACATGGTGATGATGTCGCCAGACGGCCGCTACGTCGTCACCGGCGGGACGCGCGCGAACAAGGCGTTCATCATCGACACGCGGACGCTGCAGCTGATCAAGACGATCCAGGTGGATATCGCGCCCGAGCACCTGGCGTTTTCACCGGACGGCCGCTGGTATTACCAGGGCAATCCGGACGGCGATTCGGTGTCGGTCATCGACATGCAGTCGTTGACCAAGATCAAGACGATTCCGGGGTTCGTCGAACCGCTCAATGTCACGTTCACGTCGGACGGGTCGAAAGCGTACGTGGGCAACTATGGCGCGCATTGGGTGGGCGTGATCGACGTGCGTCGCCATGAACTGCTGAAGAAGATTCAGGTGGCGGAGGTCCCAGGCGTGGCCAAGCTCGACCCCGCGAAGTATTTGGGCGAGATCAAGGGGATCAACATCGCGGCGCTGTCCAACGACGGCCGCTATCTGTACGCCGCGGATTCTGATCTCAACGTGGTGAGCGTGATCGATACGCGCGAGGACAAGGTCATCAAGACCATCCGCGTCGGGAAAAATCCGTGGCGCATCTACATGAGTCACGACGGGAAGTACGGCATCACGATCAACAACGACGACGAGACCATCTCCATTATCGACACGAAATCGAACAGCGTCGCCGCTACGCTCGAGGCAGGCTCCGACATGACCGGCGTGAACTTTGCCGGGGGCAAAGCCTTCGTCATCAGCTCCACCAGTGGCTTCGTCTACGTGTACGACATGGGCAGCCTCAAGCCGGCCGGCCGTATCAGGGTGGGGACCAATGTCCAGTTGGAGACGGCCACAACCGATGCGGCCGACGAGAACATCTACCTGGCCGAGTCGACAAACCACGAAGTCGTCATCATCAACGCCAAGACCCATGGCATCGAGCGCATCAAGAATGTGGGCCTGTACCCGTGGGGCACGCATATCATGGACAGCAAGGACAACTACTGCCACTGAGCCGCGCGCGGACCGCTGGCCGGTCGTGCCGGCCGGCGGTCTAGTCTTCCCCGGCACGGACATGCGCTCATCTCACACGCTCTGGGCGACAGTGGTGCTCGTCGCCATGTGCACGGGACTCCCCAGCGCGCAGCGCGAGCGCACGCGTCCCAACCCGCGCCGCTCGACGACTGTCAACGCATCGCAGGCCAGCGAGCTGACGCTGACATTGACCGAGGTTGCCGTGCGGCCCCTGCAGGTGTGGGTGCGAACAGCGGGCGTCCTCGACGACAGCCGGCGGGTGGTCACTGCCGCCGTCCCGCCAAGCGACGCCACGCGTGTCAAGGCCGGGCAACGTGTGCGGGCGTTTTCGCCGGCCTCGCGGTCGCGGATGTATCAGGGCACGGTGTCGCAGATCAGCGCCGCATCGACAGGCGCGACGGTGACGATCACGCTGCAAGGCCAGACCCTCGAAGCGACCCGCTATTACGTGCTCGAGATCGTGACGGAGGACGGCGACTTTCTCACCGTGCCCAATGAAGCGATCATCGAAAACGGTGGTAAGCAGGTTGTCTACCTGCAGGAGCCCGATGGCAGCTATACGCCGCGCGATATCAAGGTCGGGACGCAAGGAGAGCTTTTCACGCACGTGCTGGAGGGCCTTACGCCTGGCGAGCAGGTGATCACGATCGGCAGCTTCTTCATCGACGCCGAGCACAAGCTCAAGGGATCGTAGGCCTTCGATGATCACAGCCATCATCGAGCGCGTCATCCGATTCCGCTGGCTGGTGCTGGCAGCCGTCGCGGTGCTGGCGGGGCTCAGCGTCTACGCACTCCGGACCGCGGCGCTCGACGCGATTCCCGACATCTCGGATCCGCAGATCATCGTCTACTCCAAGTGGCCGCGCAGTCCGCTCGTGATCGAAACGGAGGTCACCGAGCCGGTCATTCGAGCCCTGGCGGGATCGCCCGACATTCGAGCGATACGGGGGACCTCGCACATGGGGTACTCCTTCGTCTACGTGATCCTGACGGACCCGAGTCGCCGCGCGACCGTCCGCCAGTACGTCACCGAGCGTCTCAACGCCATCCGCTCGCGACTGCCGGCGGACGCCGACGTGACCGTCGGACCGAACGCCAGCAGCATGGGGTGGGTGTTCCAGTACGCACTGGTCGATCGCGAGGGGACACGGGACCTTCGGGAGATCCGCCTCCTGAACGAGGGCGTCGTCAAACCGGCGCTCCAGTCCGCCGGGGGCGTCGCCGAAGTGGCGTCGGTCGGCGGACTGGAGAAGCAGTATCAGGTGAAGTTGTATCCGCCGCTGATGGCTGCGCGAGGGATGTCGCTGCGCCGGGTCTTGTCCGCCGTTCAGGGCGTGTTTCAGGAGGCCGGCGGGCGGACCATCGAGATTACGAGCCGCGAGTATCAGCTCCGCGGCGGCGTCGACAGCGAGAGTCTCGACAAGCTCGAGTCCCTCGTCCTCGGGTCCGATCGGAACGGCGTCCCGGTCCAGCTCAAAGACGTCGGTTACCTGCAGGTCGGCTACGACCTTCGGCGCGGCATCGCCGATCTCGACGGCGTCGGAGAAGTGGTCGGCGGCATCGCGATCATGGAGCAGGGACGAAACGTGCTGGCTGTCACCCGAACGCTGCTGGAGCGGATCGAGACGGTCAAGGCGTCCCTCCCCGCAGGGATCGAGATCGTTCCCACCTACAACCGGTCCGCCCTCATCTGGGACACGCTGACCAATTTCTTTCGAACGCTCGTCTACGAGCTGATCATCGTCATTCTCGTG
>Ga0209640_10006395_pt1 | contig 10317 bp, 6 predicted proteins | sample RifCSP10_1_FD_184018 | JGI IMG/M metagenome (GOLD analysis project Ga0209640, IMG submission 184018) | Soil microbial communities from Rifle, Colorado - Rifle CSP2_sed 10_1 (SPAdes) (version 2) | ecosystem: Environmental > Terrestrial > Deep subsurface > Rock core/Sediment | place: Rifle... | reverse complement strand
GGGAAGCGCGGGCACGGTCGGGTCTCCGCGACCACGAAAAGCGCCGCAAACCGAAGGGATCTGACGGCGAGGCGTGACCCGCGCGTGGACGCGCGGGGACCGACGGATGTTCGCACCTCGTTCGCACGGGGAGTCCGCTGCTTGACACCGGACTTGTTGGCCGGTGAGCGGCCCGCGGACGCTCCAACGCGGATTCGGCCACTGGTTCACATGGATCGCATTCGCCCCAGCCAGCGGCTCGGCGCAGGAGCGCCGCGCAGCGGCCTCACTCCTGGCCAGCCCTCATCGCGTACGGATCGACGAAGCTCCATGCGGACGCGCGCATCAACTGGCTGAGCGGACGAACGCACAACCGGCGAGCCGCGTTGTTAGCAGGAACTTCAACCGGCGGCGAGCGGACGCTCGCGCTCCCGGACCGCATCGCGCTTTCGAGTCGGCGAGAGTGACCCCGCGGTGCTGCGCACGACCTGCTTCCTCCCGTGACAGAGAACGTATCCCACCGCATCATTTGAGGCGTGCGGGGCGATCTTCCCTCCGGCAGGGTCACGTTCCTCTTCACCGATGTCGAGGGGTCGACGAGGCTGCTACACGAGCTCGGCGACCACGGCTACGCGCGGGCCCTGGCCGAGCACCGGCGCATCCTGCGTGATGCCTTTGCGCGCCACGGCGGCGTCGAGGTCGACACGCAGGGGGATGCCTTCTTCGTCGCCTTTCCGAACGCGCGGGGGGCGCTCCAGGCTGCACGGGACGCACTGCGCGGGCTGGCGGCGACGCCGCTCCGGGTACGGGTCGGGATCCACACCGGTATGCCGCGCATGACAGAGGAGGGCTACGTCGGCGCCGACGTGCACCGCGCCGCCCGGATTGCCGCGGCGGGGCATGGCGGCCAGGTAGTCGTCTCGGCGGCGACGGCTTCGCTGCTCGAGCCCGCTGGGCTCCGCGAGCTCGGCGAGCACCGGCTCAAGGACTTCGACGAGCCGGTGCCGCTGTACCTGCTCGGCGACGAGAGCTTTCCCCCGCTGAAGACGATCTCGAACACGAACCTGCCCCGTCCGGCCAGCTCCTTCGTGGGCAGGGAGGGAGAGGTCGAGGAGGTCGCCTCGCTGCTCAGAGACGGCGCTCGCCTCCTGACCCTCACTGGGCCGGGCGGGTCGGGCAAGACCCGCCTCGCGCTCGAAGCGGCGGCGGAGCTCGTGCCGGCGCTCAAGGCCGGCGTCTTCTGGGTCGGCCTGGCGCCGCTCCGCAATGCGGCGCTCGTGACGGAGACGATCGCCCAGACGCTCGGCGCCAAGGACGGCCTCGCCGAGCACATCGGCGAGCGCGAAATGCTGCTGCTACTCGACAATCTCGAGCAGGTTGTAGAGGCGGCGCCCGAGCTCGCCGTGCTCGTCGAGGCCTGCCCGAACCTGCGGCTGCTCGTCACGAGCCGCGAGCGCCTGCGCGTGAGGGGCGAGCTCGAGTATCCGGTGCCTCCGCTGGCCGAGCCCGAGGCGGTGGAGCTCTTCTGCGCCCGTGCGCGGACGGCGCCGGAGGACGCCGTGCACGCGCTCTGCCGCGCGCTCGACAACCTCCCGCTCGCCATTGAGCTCGCCGCCGCGAGGGCGCCCGTGCTCTCGCCGAAGCAGATCGTGGAGCGGCTTGCGGGGCGGCTCGACCTGCTCAAGGGCGGGCGAGATGCCGATCCGCGCCAGCAGACGCTGCGCGCGACGATCGAGTGGTCGTTCGACCTGCTCGAGGAGGACGAGAAGCTGCTGTTCGCGCGGCTCGCCGTCTTCCGCGGCGGCTGCACGCTCGATGCCGCCGAAGAGGTGGCCGGGGCCGACCTCGACACGCTCCAGTCGCTCGTCGACAAGAGCCTGCTTCGCCACAGCGGCGAGCGCTTCTGGATGCTGGAGACGATCCGCGAGTACGCCGCCGAGCGGTTGCAGGAGTCGGCCGGCGCTGACGAGCTTCGTCGGCGCCACGGCGAGCACTTCCTCGCGCTCGCCGAGGAGGCGCATCCGAACCTAAGCGGCACCGCTCAGGGAAGGGACTGGCTCGATCGGTTGGAAGCTGAGCACGACAACTTCCGGGCCGCGCTCGACCGGCTGGAGGCGATCGGGGACGCGCAGCTGGCCCTGCAGTTGGCAGGTGCGCTCTACCCGTTCTGGTATTTCAGGGGACACGCCCCGGAAGGCGCCCGCCGCCTCCGCGGGCTGCTTGCGGTCGACGAACGGCCGACTCCGGCCCGCGCCAGGGCGCTCAATGGAGCCGCTGTGATGGTGGGGACTGGAGATCCGGCATCCGAGCGGCTGTTCGCCGAGCAAGGCCTGGCCCTAAATCGCATGCTTGGCGATCGCTGGGGTGCGACCTACTCGATGTTCTTACTGGGGTCTGCGGCCGGCGATGCGGCCGACTTCGAACGCGCGCGGCCGCTGCTCGAGGAGGCGCTGGCAGGATTTCGCGAGCTCGGCGACGATCGCTACGTCTTGCTGGCGACCGACGCCCTCGCCTGGACGTACGGGGAGCTCGGCGATGGCGACCGCCGGAGGGCGCTGCACGAGGAGGTCCTCGCCCAGGCGCGGGCGCAGTCCAACGAGGTCCTCGTCGCACTCCAGCTCGAGCAGTTGGCGGTCTTCGCCGCCGCCGAGGGGAACGTCGGCGGCGCCCTGTCGATGCTCAAGGAGTCGCTTCAGATCAACCGCGACTTCGGCGATCGCAGTGCGATCGCCGACACCCTCGGTTACTTTGCCGCGGTTCTCGGCGCCGCGGGGCATGCAGAGGAAGCCGCCCGACTTCTCTCCAGCGTGCAAGCCCTACACGAGGAGTTCGGCTCCAGCGGCGCCTGGCCGGAGAAGGAGAACGAGGAGGCGCTCGGGAGGATCCGAGCTCAGCTCGAGGAAACTGCCTTCGCGGAGGCCTGGGCGCAAGGTCAGGCGTTGGCGCTCGACGAGGCTGTCGCCCTCGCTCTCGGCTCCTAAGAGACCACTCGCGTCTGGCGATTCGACCGAAGTCGAGCGTCGCTAAACCGAGGGGACGTGACACCCTCCGTGTAGAGAGGGTGACCGGATCGGCCTGAAGGGCGCGAGCAAGCCCGGCGCAGGTCCACGTGCGAACAGCGTGCGAACATCGAGAGTGCCCCGCAAGTGCCCGGGCGTGACGGGCGTTTGCTGTATAGACAAACCGAACAGCCAATTTACAGGGCTTTCTGCGAAGCCCTCTGACGGACTCGAACCGCCGACCCCCTCCCTACCATCGAGGTCTGGCGCCGGGAACGCAGGGTTCGTCCGGGTCGCGGCGGACACGAAAGTCCTGCAGATTGGCGTGATCGGCCGCCGGCGGCGAGACGCGATTGGACGCTCGTGCCCGCGCTGGTGTTCCCTCAGTGTTCCCTCACGTGGTCGGCTCGAAGGCACTCGTGTGACGCGGGCGACTCGGGCCTACGACACTGACGTGGTTGGTCGAGAGTCGCGACTGCTGTCCCTGCCGATGCCGAGTTCGGCGTACCGTCTCGATCAGTTCGGCGACGCGCCGCACGTCCGCAGGGGTGACCGCCTCGACCTGGCAGGGCCTAGAGTGCGGCGATGGCGAGGATGCAGGCGGTCTACTACCGCGCGACCGACGGGACGGAGCCGGTGGACGAGTTCGTCGAGGGGCTGGCCGACGCGCAGAAGCAGGTCGTCATCGACAACCAGATCGACCGTCTCAACATGCTGCGTCCTACCGATCCGCCGCTTCCGTTTCCGTGGAGCTCGCAGCTGGAGGGGGAGTTCCGGGAGTTGCGTCTGCACTACGGCTCCGAGCTGTATCGGGTGATCTACCGCCGCTCGCGCAACCTCTTCGTGCTCTTGCACATGTTCAGAAAGGACACGGGCCGCGTCCCGGAGGCGGAGCTTCGCGTCGCCCGCGAGCGCTGGGAAGATTTCAGGGCGCGCATGGACGCCGAACGACGGCGGCCGCCCCGCGCCGCCGGCCACGACGCTCCCTAACCTGCAGCCGCTTATCAATTCTGGTAAGCTGTGGCTCACCAAGCGAGGAGGTCGTGCATGGCCCAGCGAAAGGGCAAGAGCCCGATTGGTTCGACGCTCGCCGAGCGCGCGAGTGGGCGGGCGCGGCGCAGTGCCGCCTACCGGGAGGCGCAGGCGCGGCTTGAGCCCTACGAGCAGCTGGCGCGGATCGTGATCCGGAGGCGGATGGAGCTCGGTCTCACTCAGGAAGAGCTCGCCGCGCGCATGGGCACGAGCCACTCCGCGATCTCGCGCATCGAGGGCGGACAGCACAGCACGTCGGTGCAGACGCTACAGCGGCTCGCCGCCGCGCTCGAGATGCGCTTCGTGATGGGGTTCGAGCACGGCCCGGCCGAGAAGCCGGTTCGCGAGCTCGTGCCCGCGTAGTCGCCTGGGGCGGGGGAACCTTCGGCGCTCTGCTCGGGGTGAGGGACGCGCTGCTCGCGCGGCCCGCTCGAAGACTGTTCGTAGCACGGCCGAGAAGGCGGTGGTCGCGAGCGTAGATTTCATCCGGCCGCGGGTGGGAGCTCGACGCCTCCCATCTGGTCGACCCGCACGGTGACCCTCTCGAACACGTCGTGAGCCTCCTATCCTCTTGCGCAGCGCCCGCAAAGTAGTCGCGGAGCGTTCTCGGACTCTGGCTAGTCTCGCCCGAAACCGTCGGCGAGGAGCTCGTCGGCGTCGCGCGCGGATCGCCCGGAGCTCGATGAGCCGAGCCCGATGAACGACAGCGTCCTCGGGGCCGAGGCGTCCGTGGGGAGCGCTTGCGTCAACTCGACGACCACGACGTCGATGCTCACGCCACGCCGCTTGGCCTCGGCCTGCAGGCGAGCGAGCGCATCCTCGGGAAGGTCGATCGTGACGGTCATGCAGCCAGTGTAGGAACGGTGAGCTGCCGCGCTGACACGGCTGCCGAGGACCGGTCGTGCGTGAACCCCAGCCTCGTGTACGTGGCGAGGCGGCGCTTGTGCATCGCGCGCAGGACCGGGACGCGGATGTCGGCGTAGTCGTAGACGCGCGCGCTCGTCTTGTTCTCGTGGGCGCGCATGAGCCGGCCGGTGTACTGGACGAGGCGGCCTTTGAACGACACGGGGAAGGCGAGGAAGAGGGTGTCGAGCTGGGGGCAGTCGAAGCCCTCGCCGAGGTACTGGCCGGTCGCGACGACGACGAGCGGGTCGTCGGGTGCCGTCCGCTCGATCTCGCCGAGGAGCGCAGCGCGTGCTCGCTTGCCGAGGCCGCCCTCGAGGACGAAAGGCGAGACGCCTCGGTGCCGAAGCCCGTCCGCGAGCAGGGCGCAGTGCACTTTCCACTGGCTGAGCACGAGGCACCGTCTGCCCTCGGCGAGAGCATGGACGACGTCGTCGCAGACGAGCGCGCTGCGCGCCTCGTCCTCGACGAGCAAACGGAAGAGCTCCTGGATCGGCGTCTCGGTCGCGCCGGCGACCGCGAACTGGGTTTCGCGAACGTCGAGCTGGAGTTCGATCTGGCTGGCTGGTCCTTCCCGACTTGCGATCTGGTGGCGGATCGGGCCGCACTGCATGGTGACGATCTCCTGCAGTCCGTCACGCCGGTACGGCGTGGCCGTGAGGCCAAGGAAGTGACGGACGGGTGCCCGCCGGACGACGGCCTCGAACGAGAAGGCGGGCAGGTGGTGGCACTCGTCGACCACGACGAGCCCGTAGCCGCTGAAGAACGCTTCCAGGTCGTCGATCGCCTTCAGGCTCTGGATCATCGCCAGGTCGACGATCCCGGTCAGCTTTCGCCTGCCACCGCCGCGCTGGCCGATCTGCTTCGAGGGAAGTCTGAGCAGCGTCTGAAGCTGTGTCCGCCACTGCTCGAGCAGCGGCTTGCTGTGGGCGAGGATCAGCGTCGGCAGTCGGCGCTCCGCGATCACTGCGCAGGCGATAACGGTCTTGCCGGCTCCGGGCGGGGCGACGAGCACGCCGTCATCGCAGGCGAGGATCGCCGTGACCGCGGTCTGTTGCTGCGGTGTCAGCTCCCCGTGGAGCGTGAGCGGCAGCGGGTCTGGTGTCGGCCGCCGATCCTCGACCACGAGCCGGGTGCCGGCAGTTGCGACTGCTCCCGAGACCTGCGCGAGCAGGCCGCGTGGGAGGTGCACATGAGTGAGGTCCTCCTCATAGCAGCGGATCAGCCGCGGCGTCTGGTGGGTCGAGAGTCGCAGCCGCTGCCGCTCGTAGAAGAGCGGGTTGTGCAGCGACGCGAGATGCTTCACCGTGGCGAGCAACGACGGCGGTAACAGGGCGCGCGGGATCGCAAGGTCGGCGCCGATCGTGCAGGGCACCTCCGCCGGCACACGCTCGTCGCGACTCGCGGCAGTTGCTCTGGCGAGGGCCGCCACACCTATCGTGGCCTCCTGCTCGGCGATCAGCCGCTCCAGCCGCTCAGGCGCGAGCCGTTCGATCGAGCCGAGGAACGCCCACTGGTCGGGCCATGGCTTCAGCGTCTCGGGGTCGAGGAAGACGCTCGTCCCGGCGGCGCGGCAGCGGCCCTGCAGCGGCAGGGCGATCAGGTTGCCGAATCCCTTCTGCGGCAGGAAGTCCTGGTTCGGGAAGAGCCGGTCGTAGCTTGCGAGGTCGAGCTCGGCGCGGCGGGCCATCGCCTCCCGCAGGAGTAGCGCTCCAAGCCGCCGGGCCGAGCCGGCCGCGACCCGAGTCGAGAAGAAGATCCAGACGTGGCCGCCCTCGCCGGAGCGGCTCCGTTCGAGCGCGGCCGGCACCTCGCGCTCGGCGCACGCCTCGAGCAGGGCGAGGGCGTCGAGCTGCCACGTCCGGCCGTCGAGGTCGCAGGCGAGAAACGAGCAGGTGTCGTCCTCGAGCAGCGGGTAGATGCCGATCGCCTCGCGCCCTCGAAGATGCTGCACGATCGCCTCGTCGGTCAGCGGCAGGTACCTCTTCGGTCCCGTCTTCGTCCAGCCGCCGGCCACCGCCGGCACGTAGCCGGTCTTGCCCGTGCGGGCGTTCTCCCAGCGCAGTGCGTAGACGTCCTCGCGACCGCGGAAGAGGCTGCGGATCAACGCAACCTTCTCGGTCGGGGAAGCACCCATGTCGGGATGAGGACGCGGCGGGCGAGGGGCGTCGGTGCCTGCGGTGATCGCTCGCATGCCTTGCGCGAGTGCGAGCAGCGTGCGCAGCCGCTCGTTCTCCGCGCGGAGCAGCTGCAGCTCGCTCAGGGCTTCGTCGAGCCGGTGCTGAACGTCCCCTTCGGACATGGCCGAATCGCCGAGGACCCTAACGAGCGCGCCTGTCGGCACCGGCTTCGGGTGCGCGCTGGCGGCCGAAGTCGCTTTCTTGCGCGCAGATCGTCGGTCGATCGCGGAAGCGTCGGACCAGGCGCCGATCGGATCGTGCGACCGGAGAGGAGTTCCGATGATCCAGCAGGGACAGGTCTTCAAGCTCGCATCCGTCGCTCGCGACGGCGGCCAGCTTTGGGCACATCGCTACCGCACCGGCGGACGCAACTCGAAGCGAATTCAGCGCGGCGGCTTTGCCAGCGAACAGGATGCGCGGGCGGCGCTCGAGCGAGCACTCGAGAAGCTGCGACGAACCGACGGCAGCGCGAGGATGCTCACGCTCGCCGAGCTCGTCGAGCGATACCTCGACCAGCACGAGGTGTCGCCGGTGCAACAAGCCGAAGCCCTCTGACGGACTCGAACCGTCGACCCCCTCCTTACCATGACGCTCACGGCAACCGGTGGCAAGCCACGGCAACAGATTTGGCTTTTTCTTGCGGTTCCGGCCGCCGCGCGATTTGCCGCTGATTGCCACTGGTTGCACCTGCTGGGCTCCACAAATGCTCCATCCCCGTGAGCGCGGTCGTTCTCATCTTCGGCGACGCGGTACCTGAGATCGGGTCACGGTGGGAGCTCCCTGACCCCCTCTCTGATCAAGTCACCAGCTGACCCGCCGCAGAGCAGAGGATGATTCGACGTGCTGCCTCCTAACGGCGACTCAACGCGACGATGAACCAGTGCGGTCAGACGCAGCGGGAGGGTAGTGCCGCCGCGCCCAGGCTCCCCGGCTCTGGCAGGAGTTCGACGAGAGTAGGAGTCACACTTGGTTGCGCCGATGGAGGACTATCAGAGGAGCCAAATGCCGAGTGGCAGGGTCCGGGTCAGTAGCGACCCACCGGCGCGGCTCGAGGTCCGACTGCTCGGTGCAGTCGAAGTCATCTTGGACGGCCGCCGTCTTCGCGCCTTCAACTCTCTTCGCTTGCAGCGGTTCCTGGCGTTGATCACGTTAAGGAGAGACCTGCAGCACCGCTCACGACTCGCGTTCGAGCTCTGGCCAGACTCCAACGAACCTCAGGCGCGGACCAACCTCAGAAAGCTGCTGCACGACTTCCGCCACTCGCTTCCCGACATCGGCGAGTTCGTCCAGGTCGACAACGAGATCGTGCGGTGGATTCCGACGGGGCCGAGCGAGGTTGACGTGCTGAGGTTCCGCGATGCCATAGCTGCTGGCCATCTCGAACTCGCGGCGCGCCTGTATTCGGGCGATCTCCTTCCGGCTTGCTACGACGACTGGGTCATGGCCGAGCGAGCGGAGCTTCGAGCCGAGGCGCACGGGGTTTTGATGCGGTTGATGGAAGAGGCCGTCGGGCGCGACGACCACGAAGCGACGATCAGGCTTGCACAATCCATCATCGACCTGGAGCCAACGGGCGAGGCGGCCGTTCGAATCCAGATGGAAGCGCATCTCGCGCGCGGGGACCGAGGCGCGGCGCTGCGCTCCTACCACCGGTACGCGGAGGTGCTCAAGCGCGACCTCGCGCTGGAACCGGGCGAGGCGATCGCGGCGATGTACCGACAGCTCCGGGCCAGCACAGCCAACCGCGAGGAGCCGCAGGGCGAGGACACGGCACCCGTCGCCGAATCGCCGTTCGTGGGCCGCGAGCTGGAGTTGGACCAGCTCAACCAGGCATGGAACGCGGCGCGGGAGGGGAGGGCGCATCTCGTCTTGGTGTCCGGCGAACCGGGGATCGGGAAGTCCCGCCTCGCCCAGGAGTTCGGACGCCGCGTTCGAGCCGCGGGACACGTGGTGGCTTCGGCTCGCGCCTACGAGGCGGCGGGCAGACTGCCGTGGGGCCCCGTCGTCGATCTCCTCCGATCGGACGCCCTCCGGAGCCACGTCGACACGCTGGGCATGGTCTGGAGGGCCGAGCTCGCTCGTCTCCTCCCCGAGCTCCTCGAGGCTTCCCCTCCTCCTGCACCGAGCCGGTCGGGCGACCTGGGTCAGCGCCATCGATTGTTCGATGCCGTGAGCCGGGCCATCGCCGGCGATCGCCCGCGTCTGCTGATCATCGACGATCTGCAGTGGTGCGACGCCGAGACCATCGAAGTGATCGGCTTCGTCGCCCGTTCCGGACAGACGGCACCCGTCCTCATCGTGGGTACCGTCCGCTCGGAGGAGGTCCCCGAGGATCATCCCCTCGTCGGACTCATCGACGCGTTGGGCCACGACAAGGCCGTGACCAGTGTGCCCCTCGACCGGCTCGACCAAGCCACGACCGCGACGCTCGCTGCTCGGCTAAGCGATGCGGAGGAGGTCGACCCTGAGCTGGCGGCCCGACTCTGGGCGGAGACCGAGGGCAACCCCCTCTTTGTCATCGAAGTGCTTCGAGCCGGGCTCTCTCCTGGGGGAAGGCAGGCGGCGCTCACTCCCACGATGCGGGCGGTGCTGGGCGCCCGGCTGGGCCAACTCCCTGACGGGGCTCGGCGGCTCGCCGAGGTGGCGGCCGTCATCGGTCGGCCCTTCTCGGTCGGGCTGCTGGCCTCGGCCACCGGTATCACCGAGCCGGAGCTCGTGGACCATCTCGACGAGCTCTGGCGTCGACGGATCATCCGCGATCAGGGACTCACGTACGACTTCAGCCACGACAAGCTTCGGGCGGTTGCCCTGGAGCTGCTCAGTCCCGCTCGTCGACGGCAGCTCCACCGGGCCGTCGCCGAAGCGATCGCGGTCGAGTTCCGCCACGACCTCGAGGCAGCAAGTCCACAGCTGGCCGCCCACTACGACCAGGCCGGCATGGTCGAGCCGGCCATCGATGCCTACCGTGTGGCCGGAGCCCGGGCGGTGGCGGTGTCGGCCCTCGAGGAAGCGGTCACGATGTTCCGGCGAGCACTCTCGCTGCTCGCCGAGTTGCCGCCGTCACCCGGTCGTGATGCGCTCGAGCTCGACATCCGGATCGCCCTCGGCTCACCTTTGGTGGCCCTCGACGGCTACGGCTCCCGCGAAGCGCACCAACTCTACGAGCGGGCCCTTTCGCTTTGCCGAACGCTCCACCGAGCCGTGGACCCTCACATTCTGCGCGG
>Ga0209640_10006394_pt1 | contig 10317 bp, 10 predicted proteins | sample RifCSP10_1_FD_184018 | JGI IMG/M metagenome (GOLD analysis project Ga0209640, IMG submission 184018) | Soil microbial communities from Rifle, Colorado - Rifle CSP2_sed 10_1 (SPAdes) (version 2) | ecosystem: Environmental > Terrestrial > Deep subsurface > Rock core/Sediment | place: Rifle... | reverse complement strand
GCTTAATGTATCCTTGGGCGCTTTCGGATGAGATCCGCATGAAACGCTGGCAGCTCTGGCTGGGCATTGGGATCAGCGTGGGCCTCACCTGGTTGGCGCTGCGCGGGCTGCGGCTGGACCAGGTGTGGACCGCGGTTCAGGGCGCTGCCTATGGCTGGCTGGTTCCGGGGATTGCGGTTTACTTCCTGGCCGTCTGGGCCCGGGCCTGGCGCTGGCATTACCTGCTGCGGCCGCTCAAGCACGTCTCCACCTCGGCCGCCTTTCCGATCGTGTGCATCGGCTATATGGGCAACAATCTCTACCCGGCCCGGGCAGGCGAGCTCTTACGGTCGTACGTGCTGCGCCGAAAGCACGGCGTTCCGATGAGCGGCTCGCTGGCGACCATCCTCGTCGAGCGCAGCTTCGACGGGGTGGTGATGCTGGGATTCATCGTCTTCAATTTGCCGGAGCTGGCGAGGGCGACTTCCGACGCCGGCCTGGTCGGTAGCATTCGCTCGGTGGCAGTCCTGGGCGCGGTGGTCTTTCTGGCAGCCGTGTTGGTCTTCGGGCTGTTCGCCCGCTTTCCACAGCAGGGAGCGGCCCTGGTGGGGCGTGTGCCGCTGCCCTCCCAATATCGGGCGCGGGCCGAGGGATTGACTCACCGATTCCTGGAGGGTCTGGCCTCACTGCGCTCTCCCCGTGAGGTGCTCATGGTGCTGTTGACCTCGACCGTGATCTGGCTGCTGGAGACCGCCAAGTATTGGTTCGTGATGCACGCGTTTCCTTTCGAGCTGAGCTTCTTTGCTTTGATGCTCATGAACGGGATCGTCAACCTCGCCACCAGCCTCCCGTCGGCTCCCGGCTATCTCGGCACCTTCGACGCGCCGGGGATCGCGGTCTTGGTGGCCTATGGCGTCACCAAGCCGCTGGCCACCGCCTACACGCTGGTGCTGCACGCGGCGCTTTGGTTGCCGATCACGCTGCTCGGCGCCTACTACCTGGCCCGCGAGAGCATCGGCTGGAGCGCGGTGCGGGCCGAGCTCGCACAGGAGGCCGCGAACCCTTCGTGAATCGTGTCGCAATCATTGGCGCCGGGGCCGGCGGGCTGGTCGCCGGGTATGATCTGGCCCGCGCCGGGCGGCAAGTGACGGTCTTCGAGGCCGAGAGTTACGTCGGCGGATTGGCGTCCGGATTCAAAGCACCCCACTGGGAATGGTCGGTGGAGCGCTTCTACCACCACTGGTTCGCCAGCGATCGCCACATCCTGGGATTGATTGACGAGCTGGGCTGGACCGATCGGGTGATCTTCCCGCGTCCGGTGACGGTCGTCTACCACGCCGGCACGTTCTACCCATTGGATTCGCCCCTCGCCGTGCTGCGCTTTCCGGGCATCCCGTTCATCGATCGGCTGCGGATCGGGGTCGTGATTGCCTACCTGCGTTACCTCTCGCCGTGGCAGCCGTTGGAGCGGACCACCGCCCATGCGTGGCTCTCCAGCCGGGTCGGCCGGCGGGCTTACGAGTCGCTCTGGGAGCCGCTGCTGGTCGGGAAATTCGGGCCCCATTATCAGGACGTCAACATGGCCTGGTTCTGGGCCCGGGTCAAAGCCCGCACCCCTCGGCTCGGCACCTTTCAGGGCGGCTTCCAGGCCTTCATGGACCGGTTGGCAGAGGAGGCCCGGCGCCTCGGGGTCACGATCCACCTAGGTACCCCCGTCGAGCGGATCGAGCCCTCGCCCACAGGTGGACTGCGGCTACAGGTTCGGGGAGAGCGGCAGGAATTCGATCAGGTCTTGGTCACCACCTCACCGGCGCTGCTGGCCCGGCTCACTCCGACCCTGCCGGATCCCTACCTGCAGGGACTGCTGGCGCTCAAGTCGATGGGCGCGGTGGTCATGGTGCTCGCCCTGCGGCAGCGCCTCTCGGAGCAGGGGCACTATTGGCACAACCTGCCGAAAGCGGCCGGCTTTCCATTCTTATCGCTGGTCGAGCACACCAACTTCGTGCCCCCCGAGCATTTCGGCGGGGACCACATCATCTACTGCGGCGATTACCTCGACCCCTCCCATGAGTACTTCAAACTGACCCAGCCCGAGCTGCTGGAACGGTTCCTGCCGGCACTGCCCCGGTTCAATCCCAGTTTTCAGCCGGATTGGGTCAAGCAGAGCTGGCTGTTCCGCACTCCCTATGCCCAACCGGTGCCGCCGGTGAATCACTCCCGCTCGATCCCCGACCTGCGCACCCCAGTGCCCGGCTTGTGGCTGGCGAGCATGAGCCAGGTCTATCCATGGGATCGGGGGACGAACTTCGCGGTTGAGATCGCCCGCAAGGCCGCCGGCCGGATGTTGTCCGAACCCTGACCCGCGGCCGGGTTAGAATAGCGCCGTTCCGGCGACAACGAACAGGAGGACGAGGATGGCCAGCATCAAGGACGTCATGGAGGTCTATGCCCCGGAACTCGATCTGGGAGATCCGGTTCCGCTCGAGGAGGCACTCGCCTTCTTGAAAGAGAAGAGCAGCCTTGAGCCCGACACGATCCAGGCCGCCCTCAACGCGCTCGCCGAGCTGGCCTATTGGTATCTGCTGCGCGGTCGCCCGGTACCGCTGCCGGGGATAGGTCACCTCATCCCAACCGTGTCCTTTGACGGAGTGTTCGGGGCGGCAGTCCAGATCGATCCGGCGCTGAGCCAGAAGCTGGGTGGACCCGATGACTACCGCGGCGGGATCAACCGGCGGGAGAACATCGGCGTGCCGCGGCGCCGGCTGGCCGAAATGTGGAATTCCAGCCACCCCGATGATCGGATCGACACTCGTTCGTTGTGAGTCCGCGTTGGTGGATTGCCGGACTGACCGCGCTGGCCATCGCGGCCTGCGGCGCGGCCTTGCCTCCCACGCCGACGGCTGAGCCCACCGCCTCCGGGCCGACCCGCACCCCTCCGCCCCCCGCCACCCCAATTCCCACCATCCGGCCGGTCCATGAACAGGCCGGACTTTCCCTGCCCGTTGTGCAGGGCGAGCTTTTTGCCGGTTCCGGGGTTTGTGCGGCCTGCCATATGAACATGGCCGACGACTCGGGCGCCGATGTCTCGCTCGATGCTGCCTGGCGGTCAACCCTCATGGCCAACTCGGCGCGGGATCCGTATTGGCAGGCTGTGCTCCGGGCGGAGGTGGTCCGGCAACCTGAGCAGCGGAGCGAGATCGAAGACCTGTGTGCCACCTGCCACATGCCGATGGCCCGGTTCACGGAAGCCGCCTCCGGCAACCCGGCCGCAATCCTGGATGACGGCCTCTTGAATCCGGATCATCCGCTGCATGTCCTGGCCATGGACGGAGTGTCCTGTACGCTGTGCCATCAGATCCGTCCGGATAATCTGGGCTATGTGGAGAGTTACAACGGTCAATTTCAGATCGATACCGAACTGGACCCGGGGAAACGAGTGATCTACGGCCCGTACTCGGCGGCGCAAGATCTGGCGGAGTACATGGAACTTGGCGCGGGGTACGTCCCGGTCCAGGGGCTGCACCTCGCCGAATCAGAACTGTGCGGGACCTGCCACACGCTGTTCCTGGCGAACGGCGGGTTCGAGTTCCCGCTGCAGACCACTTATTTTGAATGGTATTACAGCGACCATCGCTCTTCGCAGTCTTGTCAGGACTGCCACATGCCGGAGGCCGTCGGCGGCGTCCGGGTGGCGAGCACCAGTCCGTTTCCCCGCAGCCCGTTCGCCCAGCACACGTTCGTCGGCGCCAACAGCTACATGCTGCAGCTCATGGAAAACCAGGTCGAGCAACTCGGGCTGACCGCCTCCGCCGAGCAATTCCAGATCAGCCGACTGCTGACCATCGACCAATTGGAAAACCGGACCGCCGAGCTTGAGATCGAGGAGCTCCGACTGTCCGGGGAGCGGGTGACGGTGGAGCTGGTGGTGCGCAACCTGGCCGGTCACAAGTTTCCAAGCGGGTTTCCCGCAGCCCGGGCTTGGATCCGGCTGTGGGTGGAGGACGGGCAGGGAGAGCTGGTTTTTGAATCTGGAGGCTACGATTCCGCAGGACGGATCCTGGCCAACGACCATGACCTCGACCCGGCCGCCTTCGAGCCGCATTACCTGTCAATCGTGCAGGCTGACCAGGTGCAGATCTATGAGGCGGTCCCACGGGATGCCGGCGGTCGGCTGACCACGTATTTGATGGAGTCGGTCGCTTACGCCAAAGACAATCGTCTGCTGCCGGCCGGGATGGACACGTTGCATGCGCCCGAAGCGATTCAGGTGCGCGGCCGGGCCGCGGAGGACGGCGACTTTCTGCCCGGGGAAGACCGGATTCAGTATTCGTTCAGCTTGGGGACGGCCGCTGGGCCGTTCACCCTCGGGGTCGAATTGCTCTACCAGCCGATCGGGTACCGCTGGGTGGAGAGCTTGCGCGGGCTGGAGGGTGAGGAGGTGACCCGCTTCCTCGGGCTCTATGAGGCGGTCCCCAACCTGCCGGTTGTGGTGGCGCGCCAGACGGCCGAACTGGAGGGCTGAGGCCCGGCCGTCGAGCTCAGTCCGGGAGCAGTTCGAGCAGCACTCGGAACAGGTCGGTCTCGGTGATCACGCCGATGACTTTTCCAGACTGCACCACCGGCAGGCCGCCAATTTTCTTCTCGGCCATAATCCGGGCGGCTTCCTGAACTGGCGTTTCGGGCGTGACCGTGATCACGTTCTTGGTCATCACATCTTTCAGGGTGACCTTGCTGATCAGGTAGTTCAGCTCCCACACGCTCAGCGACGTGGCATCGGAGGGCGAGGCGTGCAGCAGGTCTCGATCCGAGACGATCCCGATCAGCTTGCCCTTCTTATCGACGACCGGCAGGCGGCGGATCCCGCGCTCCCGCATCAGTTTGAGCGCTTCCTGGATCGGCATCTCGGGGGGCGCCGTGATCGGCGGCTTGGTCATGCGGTCTTTGATCAGCATGGTTGGAACTCCTTTCGCCTCTCTACCTCGATGAGGCTGCCTGACTGCCATCGTACGCCGGGTCCGGGCGGTCTGGGCAGTGGGGAAAATCCTCCAGTTGACAGTCCTTCCGTCCGTTGATCACTCTGGCCGGGCTGTACTAGCGATGATCCGCCTGCAGCAGGCGTGGCGGCGGGTGGCGCTGCTGGCGGGCGTGACGTTGCTGGCCGGATTTGGGGGGCTTGCTGGAAGTTGGGGGCTCGGACCGGCGATCCGTTGGCTCGGCCTAGCGGGGCTGACCGCCGGTTATTCGTTCGCCTTCCTGAAGCGCAATCTGGGGCGGAATCGAGAATTCGAAGCAGCAACCCTGTATGCCGATCTCGGGCCCGGCACAACGGCTACCCTACTGCGCGGACTCCTGCTGGCTGCGGTTTGCGGGTTCCTGTTTTCGCCCCGCCCGACCGGCCTTCTCGCCTGGGCACCAACAATCCTGTTCACGAGTGCCGAATTGCTGGACTACCTGGATGGGTACCTGGCCCGCCGGACCGGACGGCAGACCGAGCTGGGCGCCTCCTTCGACCTCGCGCTCGACAACCTGGGAATGCTGATCGGCTCTGCGCTGGCGGTGTGGTACCAGGTGCTGCCCTGGCCGTTCCTGACGATCGGGTTCGCCGGCTATCTGTTCCAGCTCGGTCGCTGGGCGCGGCGGCGGTCCGGCCGGGAGGTCCGCGAGCTCCCACCCAGCAGGAGCCGGCGCCCGATCGCCGGCTTGATGATGGGATTCCTAAGTGCCATGCTGTGGCCGATCGTCAAGCCGCCCGCGACCACCCTGGCCGGGTTATTCTTTCTGGGGCCCCTGCTCGTCAGTTTCGCCCGCGACTGGCTCGTGGTCAGCGGCTTGGTGAATCCGGCCAGCGAGGGCTACCGGCGGGCTCGCTCGCTGGCCCGCAAAGTGCTGTTGAGGTGGGTCCCCGTCCCAGCTCGTGCGGTGACGGTCTTAAGTCTGGTCGCCGCGGTCTCCCGCAACGCCGTTCGGTTCCCGGCCCAAGCAACGCTGTTCCAACAGGCAGGACTTCCCTTCGGCGAACGGGTCGTCGAGATTTTTCTGATCCTGGAGGGCTTCGGCGCGCTTCTGATCGGCCTCGGAATCGCCGGCCGGACTGCGGCTTCCATCCTGCTCTTCCCAATCGGCTTCACGATCGTGGCTGTCGGCTTGACCCCCGACGCGCGCCTGCTGCTGTCCGGGGTACTGACGGTGCTGATCCTGGGCACCGGGAGATTTTCGCCCTGGCAGCCGGAAGATCGGATCTTCACCCGCCGGCTGGGGGGCCCGAGGGAGGTGGCCGGCCACCCGGAAGGATCCGGCTGATGGGCGTCCTGCGCGGCGGGTAGTCGTCCCTCGCCGGTCAGCCGCGCCGGCCGAGGAAGTCCAGCTGATGAGCCAGGTAGACCAGCTCGGCTCGGGCCAGCTGCGCGCGGCGCTGCTCCAGCCAGTGCGCCAACGCGCCGGGATCGAGCTCGGCATGCCCGGTCAGGCTGTGCTCGATGAAGCGCAGGATCCAGCGGAGGAAGACGGCCTCCTCCGCTGAGTAGGCGCCGGCTCGCGGGTAGACCACCCAATCCGAGCTTCCCGCCTCGAGCAGCTCCGCGCCTGCCTCCCTTAACTGGCGGAACAGATGCCGCCCGGCGCGGCTGTCCCCGGCGGGCAGGCCCTGCCGCATGCGCCGGTCCATCGTCCCGTGGTATAGATCCATGATCTGCTCGTCGAGTGACCGGTCGAGCTCCGGCTCTAAGACGGTCAGCCCATCGAACACCAGGCTGAAATAGAAGACCCCACTAGGCCGGAGCTGGGGCAACATGGCCTCGAGGGTGCGGGGGACATCGACCAGGTCGAGCACCGCGTGCGCCACGAGCAGATCCCAATCCCGTCCGAACTCGGCCCGAGCCGGCAGCTCAAGCGCGTCGGCCTGGGAGAAGCGTGCAGTCACTGACACGCTCATTCCCGTGATGGTAAGCGCGCTAGACTCGGCGCGCACCGCGCGGCCAGTCGCTTCGGCCCACTGGCTCAGCCGCTCCGGAGCCGCGTCGAGGATTTCCGTGGCCAGATCGAGCCCCAGGTAGTCGGCCGCGGTCAGGACTTTGCGCTCGATCAGCCGCTCCAGCATGGTGCCGATTCCGCATCCGACTTCAAGCACCCGGGGCCTGGCGTAGCCGGCCAGTGCCTGCTGTAAGGCAGACCAGACCCGGGCGTTCAGCGCCCGATCGTCAATCGGTTTCTTTGTGGCCAGGTATTCGACGTAAGAAAGCGCGGTCGGGCTAACGGGGCCGCGCATCGATCTCTCCTAAGCGCTGGTCGGCCCGAAGGCCTCGGCGAGCCGAACCGGCCTCGTGCCCTCGCCGGTCAAATGCCAACTACGGGCCGGTCGCCCGGCTTGGGCTGCCGCTGGCGGCCTGCTCCGCCCGCAGGTGGGCGAAGAGGGCGTAGATCAGGATGAGTTCATCCAATTTGGTCGCCCAGCCGGTCAGATCGCGCGATCCGAATAGGACCCAAGCCCCGATGGTTGCCGCGGTATACGCGATGAATACATAGTGGAGTAGTTCGCTCTGCCGGGAGACGAACCCGGGCCGGAACCTGAAGGCAGCCAGTAGCGCGAGATATCCGAGGCCGTTGAGAGTAAAGAGGACGTCCGGCCTCCCCTCTTCCTGCAAGTAGCTGATATTCAGAACTACCAAGTGGACCAAAGCTGTGACCAGGCCGGTGATCAGGATCACGGACCGCAGGTTCGATCGACTCATCGGTGCCCTCCTTCGGGTTGAGGTGTAATGGTTCGGTGTGGCTCAATTTTTAGGCCGGTGGTCGACGACCTCCGCCAAAAACGACCGGACCCGGCCCGCGATCTGCTCCCAGGTCGGATGCGCTTCGAAGCTGGCCAGGGCTTGCTGGCCCAGCTCGGACAATAGGGCCCGGTCGCCAGCCAAACGCGCTAGCCGCTCCGCCAGCACGACCGGGTCGTTAGGTGGAACGAGGAATCCGTTCTCACCATCCCGCACCAGCTCGGCCGCGCCGCCGGCCGACCCGGCGACGGCCGGGAGCCCACAGCCCATTCCCTCCAGATAGGCGATTGCGAATCCTTCGTGGGCCGAGGGCATCACCAGTGCCTGCGCCTCCATCAAGTGATCCGGGATCGCGCCGTGCGGCAGCGAGCCAAGCAATCGCACCTGGCCGTTCATTCGCCCGATATGCCGGCGGATGCGGCGCGCGTACTCCGGGTTGAGATCTGGCGAGCCGATCACGTTGAGCTGCGCGGCATCCGGGGGCAGCCGCTGCAGCGCGTCGAGCACAGTGTGCAGCCCCTTACGGGGAATCAGGTTGCCCAGGAACACGAGCCGCAGCGGGCCGGCCTGGGCAGCTCGGGCGGCGATCCCTTGGCGATCGATTCGTCCGCTCAAGAGGTCCCGCCCAGGATGGGCGACAACTCCCGGGATCTGCGCCCCGATCAGGGCCTCGACGGCCGCCCTGGTGGCTCGGCTGACGATCACTGCGCCGGAAACGCTGCGCAGATAAGCCCGCTCGATCCGGCGATAGATCCAATTCAAGCTGCGGGCCCGAGGTTCGCCGCTGCGCAGAAGGTGCACGATCGCGACGATCGGCGCTCTGGCCGCACCCAGCCGGCGGTTCAACCAGAACAAGGAAGGGTGATTGAGCTCGTCCTGCAGCAGCAGATCATACTGCGCGGCCTGCAGCCGGCGCAGCAGCTGCGGGTCGAAGTTGTCGAGCAGGTTCCAGGCATAACGCCTGGGCGGGAGGGAGATCAGCTCGACCCGATCCCCGCTTTGCCGTAGGGCTTCGACCAGCCTTCGGTCGTACAGGTAGCCGCCGGTTCGCTGATCGAGCGAGCCGTAGATCACCAGTCCGAGGTTCATGTCTTGGTCGTGCGGAAGGAGGCCCAGGCCCCCTCGTCCTCCCAGAGCCGGACGGTGAGGCTCCGGATCCCTGGTTGTTGAAGGCTCTGATCGAAGTAGCTGCACAGGATGCGGCAGAATTGTTCGAGACTGGGATTCAGGTCGCGGAAGGAGGCCAGCTGGTTCAAGCTCTGGCCGCGGTATTGATCCAGAGTCGCATCCACCATCCGCCCGAGCTCTACCAGGTCAACCAGGAATCCGTGCCGGTCGAGTCGGTCGCCCTCGAGCTCGACCTCCAGGCGATAGTCATGGGAATGTGGAAGGTTTTCGGGACCCCAATCTCCGCCGATCAAGAAATGGCGGGCGGTGAAGCTGCGACGCAGCGCCAGCGAAAACACGGGTCTAGCGGCCGGCCGCGACTTTCATGTGTCGTACGTTAGCACGACCTGCAGGACGGGTTCGCTATGGGTGTCCAGCATGGCATAGGCCTCTGCCGCTTGCTCGAACGGCACCTGGTGCGTGATGAGCCGGGTCGGCTCGATGGCTCGAAGCATCTGAAGCGCGAATTCGAGCCGCCGACGCTTGTCCCAGCGCCCGGCCAGCGGCGAAGCAATCGTGCTTACCTGGCTACTTACCAGGCGGATCCGGCTGCGATGAAATCGACCACCCAGGTCCAGCTTGGCCGGTTTGGTCCCATACCAGGAGCCCAACACCACCCGGCCCTCGAATCCGGTGACCGAGATCGCCTGATCCAACGCCTGCGGGTCGCCGGTCAGTTCGTAGGTGAGATCGGCTTGCTCCGCCAGGCCCCGCAACTCGGAAGGGGCCAGCGATTGCTCAGCTCCAAAGTCGCGCGAGGCGGCCCGCCGCTGCGGATCGGGGTCGACCGTAATCAGCGAGCTCAGCGGCGTCCGGGCCAGCAGGGCGGTGGTGAGCAGCCCGACCACGCCCTGACCGAACACGACGACCCGCTCGCCGGCCAGCGGCGCGCCGTCGTGCAGGAAGTTGATTGCGGTCTCCATGCTGGGAAGGAAGAGGGCCGCCTCCGCCGGCAAGTCGTCTGGGAGCGGGGTGACCGCGGCGGCCGCGACCAGGAAGTGGCTGGCGTGGGGATGGAAGGCAAAGACCGAGCGGCCGAGCAGCTCGGAGGGCGCCTCCGGGCCGAGCGCGATCACTTCCCCGACCGCGGCATACCCATAGTACAGCGGGAACGCCAGCGTGCCCGCGAGGGCTGGCAGGTTTCCGTCGGCCTGCATTTCCGGCGGTGCCTCGCCCCGATAGATCAGCAGCTCGGTGCCGGTGCTGATTCCAGAGAACTGGGTTTGGACCAGCAGCTGATCGCCGCGAGGGGTGCCGGCTGGCTGTTCCTCAATGACAATCTGGCCGGGACCGGCAAACACCAGCGTCCGGCTCTTCATTGGGCGGGCCACACGATCTCTCCCCACACCATCAGGTCGGATCCGAAAGCGCCCCAGCCGGGATCATTTAGGGTGGGCAGCTGCAC
>Ga0209640_10006393_pt1 | contig 10317 bp, 17 predicted proteins | sample RifCSP10_1_FD_184018 | JGI IMG/M metagenome (GOLD analysis project Ga0209640, IMG submission 184018) | Soil microbial communities from Rifle, Colorado - Rifle CSP2_sed 10_1 (SPAdes) (version 2) | ecosystem: Environmental > Terrestrial > Deep subsurface > Rock core/Sediment | place: Rifle... | reverse complement strand
CGCCTGCGCAGCCCGAGCGCCTTGCGCGCGCGCTCCAAGGCGTCAAGCGCGTGCTGGTGATCGAGCAGAACCACAGCGGGCAGTTCCTGCGGTACCTGCGCGCGGAAGGAACGCTTCCCGCGGAAGTGAAGAGCCTGCGCCGGCCCGGGCCGCTGCCGTTCCGCCCCGGCGAGATCCATCGCGAGCTGATGCAATGGAGCCGCGCATGAACGCTCCCGCCGCGCTCGCGCCGCTCGCCGCGAAGGATTTCAAATCGGACTATAAGCCCGTGTGGTGCCCGGGCTGCGGCGATTACTCGGTGCTCTCCGCCGTGACGAAGGCGCTCGCGATGTTGAACCTGCGCCCGGAAAACGTCGCCGTCGTCTCGGGGATCGGCTGCTCGTCGAGGATTCCCGCGTACACGACGTGCTACGGCTTTCACGGCGTGCACGGGCGCTCGCTTCCGGCGGCGACCGGGCTCAAGGTGGCGCGGCCCGACCTGACGGTGCTCGTCGCGAGCGGCGACGGCGACGGCTACTCGATCGGCGGCAATCATTTCCTGCACGCGTGCCGCCGCAACGTCGACCTCACCTACATCGTGATGGACAACCACGTGTACGGCATGACGAAAGGCCAGCCGTCGCCGACCACCGAGCCGGACTGGTCGTCGAAGCTCGCACCGGGCGGCACGGGCGTGCGCGAATTCCATCCGCTCGTGATCGCGCTCGCCTCGGGCGCGAACTTCATTGCGCGCGCGTTCTCGGGCGACCCGAACGGCACCGCGAACCTGATTGCCGAAGCGGTGCGCCACCCGGGGTTCTCGTTTCTCGAAGTGCTCTCGCCCTGCGTCACGTTCCGCCCGGACCAGCGCCAGTGGAAGGAGCTTGCGCGGCCCGCACCGGTCGCGGCAACCGACGACCCGGTGCGCGCGGCGCGCCGCATCCTCACCGACGACGGCTTCAACATCGGCGTGCTGTACCGCGGCAGCCGCTCGCCGTACAAGACGGGCAGCGAGCCGACGCATTCCCTGGACGATCTCGAAGCGCAATTCCGCCTACAGGAGACGACATGAAGAAACCTGCCGCACGCACGAAATCCGCAGCCGGGGCGTCGGGCGCCTACGAAGAGTTCATGTCGCGCGCCTACACGATGGAGCTCGAAGCGACCGAGCGCTACGCGCAGTTCGCCGACCAGCTCGAAGGGCACAACAACGCGGGCGTGGCGGAGCTGTTCCGCCGGCTCGCGCAAATCGAGACGCTGCACGCGAAGCGCATCCTCGAGGAAATGGGCTGGCCGAGCGTGCCGCCGCTTCCGGCAGCGTATGCATGGGAAACCCCGGAAGGGCCGGAGACGGCACCGTTCGACCGCGTGCACTACCTGATGCTGCCCTACCACGCGCTGAAGATTGCGCTCGAGTGCGAGCTGCAGGCCGAGCGGTATTACGAGGGAATCGCGAAGAGCAAGGCGCCCGCGCGCGTGCGCGCCGCGGCCGCCGAGATGGCGCAAGAGGAGCGCGAGCACGTGCGGCTCGTGCAGACATGGCTGAAGAAATTCCCGAAGCCGCCTGCCGAGTGGGAGCGCGACCCGGATCCGCCGAGGGTCGGCGAATGAAGGTGCTGCTGCCTGCCGGCTGGAAAGCGCCAGTCGGCTATGCGAACGGGATCGCCGCGAGCGGCACGGTCGTGTTCCTCGCCGGCCAGGTCGGCTGGAATGCCGAAGAGCGGTTCGCGTCGGAAGAGATCGCGCCGCAGTTCGAGCAGGCGCTCCAGAACGTGCTCGCGGTGCTCGCCGAGGCGGGCGGCAAGCCTGAGCACATCTGCCGCATCACCGCGTTCTGCTGCGACAAGCCCGCGTACCTCGCCGCGCGGGGCGATCTGGGCCGCATCTGGCGCAGGCTCATGGGCCGGCACTACCCGGCGATGAGTATGATCTTCGTCTCGGACCTCCTCGACTCCCCCGGCAAGATCGAGCTCGAGGCGACCGCCGTCATTCCACCGGAGAGCCCATGAGAGGACTGAAAGGCAAGACCGCGATCGTCACCGGCGGCGCCGCCGGCATCGGCCGCGCCATCGTCGAGCGCTTCCAGGAGGAAGGAACGCGCGTCGTCGTGTTCGATCTGCAGGGCGAGAAGCCCGTCGACATCACCGACTACGAGGCGGTAAAGAAGGCCGTGGCCGAAGCCGGCCCGGTCGACATCCTCGTGAACAATGCCGGCTGGGACATGTTCAAGCCGTTCCTGAAATCCGATCCGGCGTTCTGGCAGAAGATCATCGCGATCAACCTGGTCGGGCCGATGAACCTGCTGCACTGCGTGCTTCCCGGCATGGTCGAGCGCGGCGGCGGCAAGGTCGTCAACATCGCCTCCGACGCGGGGCGCGTCGGCTCTTCGGGCGAAGGGCCCTACTCCGCGTGCAAGGGCGGCATCATCGCGCTGACGAAGACGCTCGCGCGCGAGCTTGCGTCGAAAGGCGTGCGGCTGAACACCGTGTGCCCGGGGCTCACCGAGACCAACATGCTGATGGAATTCATGAAGGGTGCCGGCAACCCGGACAAGCTCGCCGAAGCCTACCGGCGCGCGGTGCCGATCGGGCGGCTCGGCAAGCCCGAGGACATTCCCGGCGCGGTGCTGTTCCTCGCGAGCGACGACGCAAACTTCATCACCGGCCAGACGATCAGCGTGTCGGGCGGGCTGACGATGCACGGGTAGGTCACGAGATCTCGACTTCGGCGTAGGCACCCGGCTCGGAGTGCCTTGGTCGAAAAGGACGCGCACTTACACCGGGGCCAGGGCACTCCGCTTCGCATGCTCCAGCACAGCGCGCACTTGCTCGAAAGTGACGCCCGGGAACCACTCGACGAACTGTGAGGCCAAGGCGCCGTCTTCGAGGTTCTCGAACAGCGCAGCCACAGGCACTCGCGTGCCTCGAAACACCCAGGCTCCGCTCACGCGGTCCGGGTCCCGCTCAACGGCATCACAGGCAGACCAATCTATCATGGCCGGAATGCTAGCACCGCCCGCCGGGCAGCGTCAGAGATCGGCGGCGAGTTCATTGGCAGACATCACCTTCGCGAACGCGCCGTTGAGCGCCGCGAGATAAGCGGCCTGCACGCTCTCTGCCGGCACTTGCACCCCCTTGAATGTGAGGGAACGCGTCGCGCAGGCATCGTGCGCCAGCGAGCAGGAGAAACCCAGGTCCGCCGCGGCGCGGGTCGTGGTGTCGATGCACATGTGCGTCATCATCCCGACGATCGCGAGGCGCGAAATCTTTTCCTTGCGCAGATGCTCGAGCAACGCCGTCTCCCGGAACGCGCTGGGAAAGTGCTTCTGGAAGAGCGGCTCTCCGGCGTTCGGCACTACGGACTCATGGATCTGTGCGCCCGCGGTTTTCGGCAGGAAGAACGTCGCACCCGGACGAGTGGAGATGTGCTGGATGTGAATGACCGGCAGCGACTTCTTGCGAAAAGCCGCCAACAGTGCGGCGGCCTGGCTTGCGGCAGCGGTCGAGCCGACCACTTCCATGGCGCCGCCGGGGAAGTAGTCTTTTTGAATGTCGACGAGAAGGAGAGCGGTCGTCATAGGGAATTTCGCTTTCTTGGCATGGTCGTTGTTTGATGCGATGAGGATGCAGATCCGCAAGCGCGGGGTCCTTGCAGTAGCTGTCGAAAGCGTCCTTCGAGGACCATTCGACCAGAATCAGCACCGTGCGAGGCTCGATGCTGCCGGCCGCGGCCTCGCGGGACTTGCCGATCGCCACGACGCGCCCGCCGCGCGCCTGCACTTCCTTCGCGGAACGGCGCGAATACGCCATGTACTCGTCCTTGTTCGAGACGGCGAAGAGATTCAGAGCGTAGACCGGCTGGGCATTGGAGAGGGAAGTGTCTAGGTAGTTTTTTTGGGCTCGCCGTAGGTCGCCCGCACGCGCTTCGATCTGGCCAGATACAAGGTCCATAGTAGCGCCACGATCGCGGAGCCAAAGAGGGACATGGCATCCATCTTATTTCGGTCAGCGTCCCGCTGTGGACGCGCGCCAGCAACTCGTCGCTCTCCATCTGCCCGAAAGTGCGGCGGACCTGATCGGCGTAGCTGTGGTCGCTCACCATGCCGGCGGCAATTCACGATTTGAAACGCGGAATAGAGGCGCGCCAACAATTAGACACCTCACTGCCCGCAATGTCATCAGCGTCAGGCCGACCTTCCCCGCCACCTCGCCGCGAGCCACGGTGAGATCAACGTGACGACGAGGACCAGCGGCCAGATGTTGCCGCCCTCGAACGTGTACGCCTGAAAAAGCTCCGGCCAATTCTTGTGTTGCACGAAACGACCGAAGCCGAACTCAAAGATCAGCGTAAGGAAAAGCCAGAAGACGCCGATCAGCAACCATTGCGACGAAGAGAGCCGACCGTACCAGGGCGCTCCAACGAAGGCGACGAGGAAGATGCAGGCGGAAAGCAGGATGCCGCTCGCAATGAGTGCTCCGAACGAGCCCATGGTCGGAATCAGCGCCTTCTCGCGCAGGACGCCATTGAGGATGGCCAGAATGAGAATCGCGAGCCACAGCGCAAGTGCCTTTAGCCAAACGTTGACTGGCATGACAGGCTAGCCTGGCGCCGGCGAGAACACCATGACGGCAATCGTCGCGATACCCGCGACAAGCAGACCAAAATCCTCGATGACCCCAAGCTGAAACGCCGCCAGTGAGCCGACCGCAGCCCACAGCAGCGGAACGACGAACGCCCATCGCGCTACGGGCTTCACGGAAAAGAGCAGCACGCCGAGCGTGAAGATCGTGGTGGGGCACGGAAGCCCGAACGTTGGGGCGCTTGGGTACCGATGGCCCAAGAAATAGCCGATCACCGGATAGAGCAACAACGCGAAGACCATCAGCGTCCCGCCGACGATGGCGCGAACGCCGGGCACGGGGCGAAGCGAAACATCGGTTCTAACCAGACCAGCCCATGCGAACGCCGCGCTTGCAAACAGAAAAGCCGCGCCGAAAACCCATGCGGCGGGATTGATGTCGCTGAAGAAGATGAAGTGGTAGGCGACCGCCATCCACGCCCACAAGAGGGACAAAACCAGGTAACTCGCCCGGCTGGCCCAGGCGCTGGGGCGGAACAGCAAGCCGACACACAGCAGCGCCGCCGCATTCAACACAATCTGCATCGGCCAGATGGCTTCGTTGTAGCGCACGAAAACCGCGAAGAACTGTTCCGGCGTAAAGGGCAGCGTCATCAGGGAGTTTACGTTTGTGGGTTCGCCCGCTAATGTATCTTAAAGTAAACTGTGTTCTCTTAAGGATACCCCAGGGATTGACCATGCTGGCCGAGCAATTCGGAAAGTTGATCAAAGAGGCGCGTGTACAAAAGGGCTTGAAGCAGCAGGACCTTGCCGACAAGGCCCAAGTGTCACGCGCAGTCTTATCGAAGCTTGAGCAAGGCAAAGCGAAGCCTGTGCAGTCCGACACGCTGGACCGACTTCTGGCTGCGCTCGAAGTGCGCCCGCAGATTGGTCCGTCGGGGGCCGATTGTGCGCGAAAAATGGCTCGCCTCGAACAGCAGATTCGGCGGCGCGAGCGCAAAGAGCGGCATCTGCGGCTGGCGATCAGTCTTGGCGAGGACGAATCGAGCGCTGCTGCCAAGGTGGCGAGAGCGCGAAAGCGCGTGGCATTGTGGCGCAGGAACCGCTCTTGCAGCCCGTTCTATATCGATCGCTGGTCTCGAGTGCTGGCGCTGCCGCCTCGAAAAATGGCGAAAGCGATTTCTTCGCTGGGGGAGTGGGAGGATGCGATGTTCCAGAACTCCCCCTGGTCGGGCGCATGGACCTGAGCCATCTGCAGGCTTTGTTTCTCGAGGCCAAGCGCCTGACCAACCACAGAGAATTCGTCGTGGTAGGAAGCTTGTGCGTGCTGGGTGTCGTACAGAAATCTTCCCAGATCCCTGCACGAATGCTCATGTCCATTGACGTCGACTGTTATACCAAAGGCGATCCGGAGCGAATCTTCGAACTCAAGGAAAAGCTCGGCGAAGGGAGCGAGTTCGACGAACGGCACGGTTACTACCTCGACCCCATATCGCCGGAGCTGCCCACGCTGCCGGATCAGTGGGAATACCGCCTGATCCCGGTTCCGCTGGAAGAGCAAATCGTCGTGTTCTTCCTCGATCCCAACGATGGAGCCGTGTCGAAATATGCGCGGTGTGACGCGAGGGATCGAGAATGGATTCGAGCCGGTCTCGAAGCTGGCCTGCTCTGCGCACCGATCATTGAGAGCAGGTTTCGGCAAACCCCCTTTCTGGACGACTCTGAGCGGGAGCGCGCCCATCGAGCCTTGGCCGAAGATCGCGCCGCCATCAAGAAGAAAGCGAGGTAGCGACCCAAACCCTCATTTCTTGGGTTTGGCCGGCAGCGTAGACACGAAGTCGGCGCAGAGATCCACCCAATGCTGCAAGTCAGCGTCTGACCTCAAGCTTGGTGCGCCAACGAATACGTATCCGCGCATCGGCTTTCCGGTGAAATCCATAGGTCGTACTCCCTGCGCGGCCAGCGCGCGTTCGTAGCTCTGCGGACCGACCCGCGCCATCAACGAACTGTCGAGCACGCCGACGAACATATGACCGCGCAGCATGAAGGCGATGCCTCCAAACATTTTCCGTTCGGTAACGCCACGCTTGTTGCGCAGTGTTTCCCGAACGCGTTGGGCCAGGGCTTCGTCGTACGCCACCTAAGCGGCCTCACTGCCGGTTAAAGGTCATTCGATCACCTCGTCTGCCCGCACGACAACGGCATCGCCGCCCATGCCGGCGAGCGGCTCATCGAGCAGCGGCGCATGAGGCGTCCACAGATCGGGTCTGTCCCTGTTTTCTATTCGCGCGCGAGGAGGGAAAGCGGTTTCGGTTCGAGCACGGTGATGCGCTCGCGCTCGAGCCGGACCCAGCCGCGGTCCTCGAAACCGCGCAGCAGCCGGCTCACGATCTCGCGCACGCTGCCCAGTTCGTCGGCCAGGCGCTGGTGCGTATCCTCGAGCAGCGGCCCGCGGCGAATCAGCAATTGCGCGAGGCGCGCATCGAGCCGCCGGAACGCGACTTCCTCGACGAGCTCCATGACCTCGGCGAGCCGCTCCCCGTACATTCCGAATACATACTTGCGGAACGGCTCGTATTGCAGCAGCAGCTCCTGGAAGAGCGCAGGCGGAATGCTGAGCAGCACAGTGTCGTGCTCGGCGACCCCGGTCGCCGAATAGTCGGAATGCCCGAGCAGGCAGCCTCCCGAGAGCACGCAGCCCTGCCCGGGCTCGACGCGATACAGAAGGATCTCGCGTCCGGTCGGCGCGGTTTTCGTCACGCGAACGCTGCCTTCGAGCAGCAACGGAAATCCGCGACAGGGTTGCTTTGCGTCGAACAGGATGCTGCCGCGCGGTGCGCGCAGCAATTGCGCCTCGGCAACCAGCGCCTGCAGGCGAGCTTCGGGCAACCCGGCAAAAACGGGAAAACGCTCCAGCAGCCGGGCGCGTAACGCCGCTGGCTCGAACTCGCTCGTGGAAGCTTCGGACACTGGGATGGCCGGATCGTGGTTTCCGGCCATCGAGTGTAGCGGATCAGTCGCTGAACCGACCGATCGCGCAACTGACGAACGATTTCGCCTTCGCGCCGACGGCGGACATCCCGCCTGCCGAGCCGCGCTCGGGATAGCCAAGCCGCAGCAGCGCATCGCGCACCGGTTCGCGCACCTGCGCCTGGGCCTCGACCGTGACCCGGCCGGCTTCGACGTCGACGGCGACGCTCGAAACCTGCGGCAACTCCTTCAGGGCCCGCTCGATCGAGCGTGCGCACCCACCGCACTTGATGTTGTCGACTTCGAACGCAAGTTCCATGACATCTCCCGCGCTTGGCTTGAGACCGCAGTATCGACGCCCGCCGCGATCGTCTCTGTGACCTGGGTCACAGGATCGCCCCGGGACGGGACCGCGGTCACAGATCGAGCGCGCGCGGTCCCTTACGCTTGGCGGCGTCACCCACTCTTCTCTGATGGAGATCAACATGTCCGTGGAAAGGCTGATCAGAATCTTTGCAGGCTCGTTCGTGCTCGCATCGCTCGCGCTCGGCGTCGAGGGAAGCCCTCTCTTCGTCAGCGAGAACTTCCTCTGGTTCACCGCGTTCGTCGGCGCCAACCTGCTGCAGAGCGGGTTCACGCGCTTCTGCCCGCTGGAGTCGATCCTGCGGCGGCTCGGCCTGGGCAAAGCCGCGCACGCCTGAAAGGAGCTTTCGATGATTGCTGAAACGCAGGAGCAGGTACACGTCGTCTGTGCCGCGTGCCTCTCGGAGAATCGCGTGCCGGCCGCGCGGCTGGGCGAGGCGCCGAAGTGCGGGCGCTGCGGGGCCGCGCTGCTCGATGGCACGCCCGCCGCGCTCGACGAAGCGAAGTTCGAACCGTACGTCGGCCGCAGCGGCTTGCCGGTGCTGGTCGACTTCTGGGCGCCATGGTGCGGCCCCTGCCGCGCGATGGCGCCCGCGTTCGAGAAGGCCGCGTCGGTCCTTGCCGCAAGCGTGCGCTTCGCCAAGGTCAACACCGAGGAAGCGCCGGCGGTTGCCGCGCGTTTCGGCATCCGCGCCATCCCGACGCTCGTTCTGTTTCGCGGCGGGCGCGAAGTCGCGCGCATCTCCGGGGCGCTCGACCAGGGCTCGCTCGTGCGCTGGGTCGGCGAGCACCTCTGACGCCAATGCGATTCGCCGCGGCCCTCCTCGTTGCGTTGACCGCCGCCGGCTGCGGCCAGGCGCCTCCGCCGAAGGCCGCCGCGCCCATGCATGCCACGCTGAAGAGTGGTCCGGTCGAGTTGCGCGAAGTCGAACTCACCTACTCCGCCGAGGCAGTCGTCGAGGCGGTGCGCCAGTCGACCGTTGCCGCGCAGATCGCCGGCCGCATCGTCGAGCTGCGCTTCGACGTCGGCGACTACGTGAAGAAAGGCGAAGTCATCGTGCGCATCGATGAGCGCGCGGTGGCCCAGGCCGCCGCGGCGAGCAGCGCCCAGGTAAACGAGGCGCAGGCCGCACTCGTCAACGCGCGCTCACAGTACGAGCGCTCGAAGCAACTGGTGTCGCAAAAGTTCCTCAGCGCGGCGGCCCTGGACAAGGCCGAGGCCGACTTCAAGCAGGCGCAGGCGCGGTTGACGGCGATGCTGGCAGGCGCCGGCCAGGCCGCGACCGAGCGCAGCTTCGCGACGGTCGTCGCACCTTACAGCGGCATCGTCTCGGCGCGCCACGTCGAGCTGGGCGAGATGGCGACCCCCGGCCGGCCGCTGATGACCGGGTTCGACCCTTCGACGCTGCGCGTGGTCGCGACCGTTGCCGGGCAGCAGGTCGCCGCGATCCAGGCGAGCGGGCGCGCGCGCATCGAAGTGCCGTCGATCCGCCAGTGGCTGGAAGCAAAAAGCCTGACGATCATTCCCTCGGCAGATCCACGCACCCACACGACGCGCGTCCGCCTGGACCTGCCCGAGGACGTGCGCGGGATTTATCCCGGAGTATTCGCCCGCGCGCACTTCGTGAGCGGCCGGGAACCGAGGCTGCTCGTGCCGCGTGAAGCGATCCTGCGACGCAGCGAAGTCACCGCCGTGTACGTGCTCGATCCGCAGGGCGTGCCCCTGCTGCGGCAAATCCGGCTCGGCAGCGCGAGCGACGAGAAGGCGATCGAGGTGCTGGCGGGCCTCAAAGCCGGAGAGCGCGTGGCGCTCGAGCCCGTGAAGGCCGGCATGCGCTCGCCCGCGTCCTAGGCGCCGGCCGTGGGCATCTCAGGCCGCATCGCCGCCTTTTTCCAGGATTCGCGGCTGACGCCGCTCGTCGCGCTGGCCGCGCTGCTCGCAGGACTATTCGCCGTCGCCGTGACGCCGCGCGAGGAGGAGCCGCAGATCAACGTCACGATGGCGAACGTGTTCTTCCCGTTCCCGGGCGCATCGGCGAGGGACGTCGAGACGCTGATCGCCACGCCGGCCGAGCAAGTGCTCGCGCAGATGACCGGCGTCGAGCACGTGTTCTCCGTATCGCGCCCCGGCATGGCGATCCTGACGGTGCAGTTCGAAGTCGGCGTGCCGCGCACCGACGCGCTGGTGCGGCTGTACGACACGATGCATTCGAACCGCGACTGGGCCTCGCCGCAGCTCGGCATCCTCGAGCCGATCATCAAGCCCAAGGGCATCGACGACGTGCCGATGCTCGCGCTCACGCTCTCGAGCACCGATCCTGCGCATGGAGCCTACGAGCTGGAGCGTGTCGCGCACGCGATGGAAATCGAGCTGAAGCGGGTGCCCGGCACGCGCGAAGTGCAGACGCTCGGCGGCCCGGGGCGGG
>Ga0209640_10006392_pt1 | contig 10318 bp, 10 predicted proteins | sample RifCSP10_1_FD_184018 | JGI IMG/M metagenome (GOLD analysis project Ga0209640, IMG submission 184018) | Soil microbial communities from Rifle, Colorado - Rifle CSP2_sed 10_1 (SPAdes) (version 2) | ecosystem: Environmental > Terrestrial > Deep subsurface > Rock core/Sediment | place: Rifle... | reverse complement strand
AGTCGGGAGCGGAGGCGAGCCCGCCGGCCGACGACTTCCAGGCCTCGGACGACGACGTACCGTTCTAGTCTGGTGCCGAAGAGAGCCCGACCCCGCTCTCTTCGGCACCATTCCGGTGTTGACAATCTCCCCCAAGGAACGTCGGGTAGGTTGCCTCCCCACTACCCACCCCCCACCCCATGGCCACCCTGATCGCGCTGGAGCGCTTCGTCGCTCCCTTCCGCTACGAGCAGGAAGAGGTCACCCGGTGGGTTCGCGCCTGGCTCGAGGAGGAGATGACGCCCGCCGCCTCGCGCCTGCTCTCCGTCTACGCCTCGGCCGGGGTCGAGGCGCGCGCCAGCGTCGTCCCCATCGAAGAGGTCTTCCACCCGGGGGACTTCGAGACCCAGAACGACCGCTATCGCAAGATAGCCCGAGAAGCGGGCCTCGACGTGACCCGCCGCGCCCTCGCCCGGGCCGGCCTCGATCCCCGCGAGATCGACTTCATCGTCAGCGTCTCCTGCACCGGCTTCATGATTCCGGCGGTCGACGCCTACGTGGCCGACGCCCTGGGCATGGGGCCGCGCCTCGGCCGTCTGCCCATCACGGAGAGCGGCTGCGCGGGAGGCGTGGTCGGCCTGGCCCGCGCGCGGGACTACCTCGCGGCGCACCCGGACCGCGCCGCCCTGCTCCTCGCCCTCGAGTTCTCGAGCCTCACCTTTCAGCGATGGGACCGCTCGCCGACCAACGTCGTGTCGACCGCGATCTTCGGAGACGGGGGCGCGGCCGCGGTCCTGGTCGGCCCTGAGCACCCACGGGCCCGGGGGCCGGCCCTCGCCCGCATCGCCGACGCCGAGAGCCGCTTCTTCCCGGGCACCACCCACCTGATGGGCTTCCGACTTCGCAACGCGGGGCTTCAGATCATCCTGGACAAGGGCCTCACCCCTTTCGTTCGGCGCGAAGTCGTGGGCGCGGTCGAGTCTTTTCTCGCGCCACGGGGCTTGAAGCGCGGCGACATCCAGCGCTTCATCCTGCATCCCGGTGGCCGGCGCGTCATCGAGGTCATGTCGGAGAGGCTGGGACTCGCCCCCGAAGACCTCGCCTCCACCGAGGCCGTGCTCGCGAGCCACGGGAACATGAGCTCGGTGACCGTCCTCTTCGTGCTCGACGAGGTCCTGAGGCACCATCGGCCGAACGCGGGCGCCCTCGGCCTCCTGGGCGCCTTCGGCCCCGGCTTCGGCGCCGAGCTGGCCCTCCTCGAGTTCCTGTGATCGACCTCCGCCAGCGGGCGACCGAGCCCGAGAGCCTCGACCTGGGCGTTCCCGAGGACGAAGCGATTCGGAGCCTGCGCGACCTGCGGCGCGTCAACCGCTGGCTGGGCGGCCGTCGCAGCCTGCTGGGCGCGATCCGCCCCTTCCTGGCCGGCGGCGGCCGGCTGCTCGACGTCGGCTGCGGATCCGCCGACCTGCCCGCCGAAGTCGTGGCTCGAAGTCCGGTCCCCGTCACCGCGGTGGGGGTGGACGTGAAGCTCCTCCACTTCCGGCAGGCCCCGGCCACGGTGCGCCGCGTCGTCGGGGACGCACGCGCCTTGCCTTTCCCCCCCGCGTCCTTCGACGTGGTCGCCGCCTCCCTCTTTCTGCACCATTTCGACGGACCCGAGGCCGCGGCCCTCCTCGCCGCCCTCTTCCGCCTCGCCCGGCGCGCGCTGATCGTGAACGACCTCCACCGAGGGCTCGTGCCCTTCGTCTTCGCCCGGTCCGTGTTCCCATTCGCCTTCGAGAGCCGGGTCAGCGTGGAGGACGGGCTCTTGTCGATCCGCCGCGCCTTTCGACCACGCGAGTTACGACAGGCCTTCGCGGAGGCCGCGATCCCGCACGTCCGGATCGAGCGCCGCTTCCCCTACCGGCTCGTGGCCGTGGCCGAGGTGGGCCACGGAGCAAAGCGGTGACGGGCGAGCGCGAGGTCGTGGTGGTGGGAGGCGGTCCCGCGGGATGCGCGACCGCGATCTTCCTCAAGGGGCGCGGCCACGACGTGCTCCTCGTCGACCAGGCCCGCTTCCCGCGCGACAAGGTCTGCGGCGAGGGGGTCTCGCCGGGGGCCTGGCGGTTGCTCGGAGCGATGGGAGCGGAGGGCCGCGTCCGCGCCCTGAAGCCCCACCCCCTTCGTGGAATGCGCCTCACCGCCCCCGACGGCACCTCATTCGCGGGCGAATACGGCGCCGGGCGCGAGCCCGGCTTCGCCCTCCGACGAGCGGACCTCGACCTCGCGCTGATCGAAACGGCCCGGGACCGGGGCGTCGACGTGCTGGAAGAGGCACGCGCCGTGGACCTGCTCATGGAACAGGGCGCGGTCTCGGGCCTCACCATCGCCCGGCCGGACGGCGGCCTGGCCACGGTCCGGGCGCGTGTCGTGATCGGGGCCGACGGGACACGGAGCATGGTCGGGCGACGGCTCGGTCTCCTGCGCGAGCACCGCCGGCTTCGCAAGTTCGCGGTGCGGGGGCACTGGGAGGGCGTCTTCGGCTTGAGCGACCACGGTGAGATGCACGTGGGCGGCGGCGGATACTGCGGCATCGCTCCCCTCTCCGGGTCCGTGGCCAACGTGGCTTTCGTCCTCGACCGGCGCGAGATGGCCGCGGCCGCCGGCAACGTCGAGGCTTTCTACCGCGCAGAGCTTCGCCGATGGCCGCGGATCGCCGATCGGCTCCGCTCGGCGCGCCTCCTGGCTTCGCCCAAGGCCATCGGCCCCCTCGCCCTCGTGGCCCGGCGGGTCTCGGCGCCAGGGGTGATGCTCGTGGGCGATGCCGCCGGCTTTTACGATCCCTTCACCGGCGAGGGCGTGACCCTGGCCCTCCACGGGGGCGAGATGGCCGCGGAGGTCGCCTCCCGGGCCCTGCGTGCCGGTGACACCCGCGACCTCTCCGCGTACGACCGGGCGCGCGATCGCGCCACCCGCCACAAGTTCCGGCTCAACCGCCGGCTTCAGTCCGTGGTGCAGTGGCCGGCCCTCAGCAACGCCGTGGCCGCGCGCCTCTGCCGCCGTCCCGACCTCGCCGATCAGCTGGTCGGGATCGCGGGCGACCTCGTCTCCGCCCGGCCGGCCCTCGGCCCGCGGTTCCTCTGGTCCCTCCTGGTGTCCTGAGTGATGCGAGGCGTCTATTCCCCGGCGCCAGAGACCGCCAGGATCTCGAGATCGAGTAGCAACTCGTTCTTCACCTTCACGAGCCCGGCGACCGACACCGGCTCGATCCCGAAGTCGCTCTGCTTGAAGCGGACCTGACCGTGGGCCACGAGCTGCGTTCCGTGCAGCTCGACCGAAACCCGCGCGGCCACGGACTTCGTCGTTCCTCGGAGGGTCAGGTCCCCGAGGACGTCCAGGTCGAAGAGGCCGGGGCCCTTGCCGACGCGCCCGCTCACGCGGCGCGACGCGAAGCGGGCCTCGGGGAATCGCGCCACGTCCAGCACCGCCGGCCCCGCCATCTTCTCTTGCACCTTCGGGACATCGTCGGCCGGCTCATCGCCCGAGACCACCCGGATCGCCGCGCTCTCGAAGCGGAGCCACAACGAGGAGGCGGCGACGGCGTCGGGATCGGCGACGATCTCGCCCTCGGCCACGGGAACCCTGACGGCGTGGGAGTGGCCCGCAAAGCGGAAGAGACCAGCGGTGCCGACCGTCACGTCGATCCGGCTCTTGGCGGCGTCCACCCGGAAGCGCCCCGCTTCGAGCGCCCGGGCCGGGCCCGCGACCGTGGCCAGGGTCGCCAGGCAGACGGCCAGCCCGACCCCCGGTCTGGGCCGAACGGCCGGTTGCGCTAGGGTGAACGAGGTGCCCCGGGACATGACGGTCGAGTAGAATCTTACGTCTTCCATCCGGGAGGAGCTTCTGGCCACGCAATCCCTCGACAAGGCGGTGGTCCTCGATCGCAAGACCCTTCTTGGGATCTACCGGACAATGTACATGTCCCGGCGCCTGGATGACAAGGAGATCCAGCTCAAGCGGCAGAACCGGATCTACTTCCAGATCAGCGGGGCCGGCCACGAAGCGGTGCTGGTGGCGGCCGGGCTTTGCTTCCGGCCCGGCTACGACTGGTTCTACGCCTACTACCGCGACCGCGCCCTCATGCTCCAGCTCGGCGTCACCCCGACGGAGATGCTGATGGCGGCCACCGGGGCCAAGGACGACCCGAGCTCCGGGGGCCGGCAGATGCCCTCGCACTGGGGCTACGACCGCCTCAACGTGGTCACCCGCTCCTCCCCCACCGGAACCCAGTTCTTGCAGGCCGTAGGTTGCGCCGAAGCCGGCCTCTACCTCGCCGCGTCGCCCGCCGGTCGCCAGGTCGCATTCCGCGAGGACGAGGTCGTCTACTGCTCCACCGGCGACGGCGCCACCTCGGAGGGCGAGTTCTGGGAGAGCCTCAACGTGGCCTGCGCCCGCAAGCTCCCGGTCGTCTACCTCGTCGAAGACAACGGCTACGCGATCTCCGTCCCGGTCGAGGTCCAGACCGCGGGCGGAACCATCTCGGCGCTCGTGCGCTCGTTCCCGAACCTCCTGGTCCGTGAGGTGGACGGCTGCGACCCCCTGGCCAGCTTGGGCGTCCTCCGCGAGGCGGTGGGCTGGTGTCGGTCTCGACGGGGCCCCGCCCTCGTTCACGCCCGGGTGATCCGACCCTATTCCCACTCGCTCTCCGACGACGAGTCGCTCTATCGGGCTCCGGCCGAGCGGCAGCGCGACGCCGCCCAGGACCCGCTCACCACCTTCCCCCAGATGCTCCAGCAGGAGGGCTTGGCCACCGCCGAGGAGCTGGCCGCCCTCCGCGCGGAGGTGGACCGCGAGGTCGCGACCGCGGCCGACGCCGCCCTGGCCGCGGCGCCTCCCGGACCGGAGAGCGCGGGCCGCCACGTCTACTCGATGACGGTCGACCCCACGTCTTCGGCCTTCGCGACCGAGCCCGCGCCCAATGGCGACCAGAGCCCCAAGACCGTGGTCGACCTCCTGAACGCCTGCCTCCAGGACGAGATGGGGCGCGATCCGCGCGTCGTCGTATTCGGCGAGGACGTCGCGGATTGCAGCCGCGAGGACAGCCTCGGCCTCTTGAAGGGCAAGGGCGGGGTCTTCAAGGTGACCCACAACCTCCAGCGCAAGTTCGGCTCCGACCGCGTGTTCAACACCCCGCTCGCCGAGGCCGGCATCGTGGGGCGCGCGATCGGGATGGCGACCCGGGGGCTCAAGCCCGTGGCCGAGATCCAGTTCTTCGACTACATCTGGCCGGCCTACATGCAGATCCGGAACGAGCTGAGCCTCATCCGCTGGCGCTCGGCCGGAGCCTTCCGCTGCCCGGTCGTCATCCGCGTGACCTACGGCGGCTACCTCCAGGGAGGTGCCGTCTACCACAGCCAGTGCGGCGAGGTGCTCTTCACCCACATCCCCGGCTTGCGCGTGGTCCTCCCTTCGAACGCCCAGGACGCGAACGGCCTCCTCCGCACCGCGATCCGCTGCGACGATCCCGTGCTCTTCCTGGAGCACAAGCACCTCTATCGGCAGGCCTACAACAAGGGCCGGTACCCCGGGCCCGAGTACATGATCCCGTTCGGCCGGGCCGCGCTCGCGCGCGAGGGGCGGGACGTGACGGTCGTGACCTTCGGCGCCCTCGTGCAGAGGTCCCTGGTGGCGGCCAAGCAGGTCGAGGCGGACGGGATCCGCACGGAGGTCCTCGACCTCCGGTCCTTGTCGCCCTACGACTGGGAGGCCATCGCCAGGAGCGTCCGCAAGACGGGGAAGGTCCTCGTGGCTCACGAGGACAGCCGGACGTGGGGCTACGGCGCGGAGATCGCGGCGCGGATCGCGGACGAGCTCTTCGACGACCTCGACGCACCGGTGCGCCGGGTGGGCGCTCTCGATACGTTCGTGGGCTACAGCCCGGTGCTCGAGGACGCCATCCTTCCCCAGGTCGAGACCCTGTCCGCCGCCATCCGCGAGCTCCGGCGCTACTGACCGTCAGTCCTTCGGGGCCTCCGCCGCGGCCAGGGCCGCGCCCAGCTCGCGCCGGACTCGCTCCTCGATCAGGGCCTCGCTGTCCAGCTCGAGGCAGGCCTCGGCCACCGCGCGCGCCTCCGCGAAGCTGATCGCCCGGAGCGCGGCCTTCACCCGAGGGATGGCGGCCGGGCTCATCGAGAGGTCGCGCACGCCGAGTCCGACGAGGACGAGGGCGTGAAGGGGATTCGCGGCCATCTCCCCGCACACCGATACCGGCAGCTGCGAAGCCTCGGCGGCCCTCACCACCTGATGGATGATCCGAACGACCGCGGGATGCAGCGGCTGGTAGAGCGCGGTGACGCGCGGGTCCGTCCGGTCCACGGCCAGCAGGTACTGGATGAGGTCGTTGGTCCCGATGCTCACGAACTCGACCTCGCGGGCCATGAGGTCGGTGGTGAGGGCCGCGCTCGGGACCTCGAGGGTCAGTCCCGCGGGAAGGTCCTCCCCGAAGGTCTTGCCTTCTCTCCGCAGCTCAGCCTTCGCTTGGTCCAGGAGCTGGAGCGCCAGGCGAAGATCGGAGGGGCCCGAGGCGAACGGGAACATCACACGCAAAGGGCCGTAGGCGCGCGCCCGGAGCAGGGCCCGGACCTGGACGCGAAAGGGCTCGGGAAACCGGCGCAGAAGCCGCAACGCGCGCTCCCCCAGGGCCGGGTTGGGGCTGGTGGGCCCGCCCGGGGCCATCTCGTCGAGGCCGACGTCCCAGGTCCTCACGGTCACGGGGTGAGGCGCCATCTGCTCGAGCAGCCTCCGATAGGTGTCCACCTGGGCGTCCTCGGTCGGCCACTGTCGGGCGCGTCCCAGGAGGTACTCCGATCGGAAGAGGCCGATGCCTTCAGCCCCGTGAAGGCGCGCGGTGGCCGCCTCGTCGATGAACTCGACGTTGGCCCGCAGGGCCACCTCCACCCCGTCCCGGGTGACCGCGGGCAGGGCCGTGGTTCCCTGCAGTCGACGCTCCTCGAGCCGCTCCCGCTCCTGCGCCGCCCGCAGGTCGGCGAGAGCGGGGCCCGAGGGCTCCACCACCACGAGCCCGCGCGTTCCGTCCACCACGACCAGAGCTCCCGGGGGGACGCGACCCGTGGCGTCTTCGAGCCCGACCACGGCCGGGATTCCGAGCGATCGGGCGATGATCGCCGTGTGGTAGGTCGACGAGCCCTCGTCGGTGACGACCGCCACCACCCGCTCCCAGTCGAGCTCGGCCGCCTCGGAAGGGCTGAGGCCGGCCGCCACCACCACGAAACGCCCGGGGAGACGGGAGAGGCTCGGGGCTCCGGTGGCTCCGGCCAGGTTGAGCTGGATCCGGCCGAGCACGTCGTCCAGATCGGTGCTTCGCTCGCGCAGGTAGGCGTCCTGGAAGGCATCGAAGAGAGCGTGGAGCTGATCCGACACCACCCGCACCGCCCATTCCGCGTTCACGTGCTCCTCGCGAATCACCGCCACCGCCCGGTCCCGGAGGAGGGGATCGTCGAGCATGAGCAGATGGGCGTCGAAGATGTAGGCGTGCGGCCCCCCGACCTCCCGCGACATCCGGTCCTTGATCGCCAGGAGCTGTTGCCTCGAGGCCTCGATGGCGCGGGTCAGCCGTACCACCTCGGCCTCGGTGTCGCCCGGGGGAACGAGGAGGCGAAAGACGGGGGCCTCGTCGCGCTCCACGATCAGGGACTGGCCGACCGCGATGCCGGGCGAGACCCCGGTGCCCTTCAGCTGCACGTGACCCCGCCGTGCCTCATGCCTCCTCCCCGAAGCCACTCTCGACCAGGGCGCAAAGGGCCAGAAGCGCCCCCTCCTCGTCGTCGCCCTCGGTCCGGATCTCGATCTCCGCCCCCTGGACCGCAGCCAGCAGGAGGATGCCCAGGATGGACTTGCCGTCCATGGTCTTGTCACCTCGCGAGGCCGTGACCCGCGCCCGGAAGCGGCTGGCGGTGTGCACGAAGCGCGCCGCCGCTCGCGCGTGCAGGCCGAGCCGGTTCGGCACCAGAACGCGCCGCCGGATCAAACGGGCTTCTTCTCTAGCACGTCGCTGGCCACGTAGATCGCGTCCTTGCCCTGGTCGCGAATCGCCCTCGCCACCTCGGCCAGGGGCCCTTCACGAAGGGTGGAGAGCTTGATCAGCATGGGAAGGTTCACTCCCGTCACGATCTCGACGCGGGACGAAAGGAAGGGGAGACTGAGGTTCGTGGGGGTGCCTCCGAACATGTCGGTCAGGAGCAGGGTCTCCCCTGCGCCCGCCTGCGCGATGGCCCGCTCCACCTGCTCCTTGGCCGCCGCCACGTCGTCGCTCCAGCCCATGGAGACGGCCACGATCGCGGGGATCTCTCCCACGATGGTGCGGGCCGCGTTCACGAGCTCCTCGGCCAGACGTCCGTGCGTGACCACCACGATTCCGATCACGATTGCCTCACGTCCCGATGATAGACCCGGACCGTGTAGTCCTTGCTCGAGAGAGCGGCCCCCAGGACGTTCGCCACCATGACCGAGCGGTGCCGGCCGCCCGTGCAACCCAGCGCGATGGTGAGGTAGCTCTTTCCCTCGCGCTTGTACCGGGGGAGGACCCAGGACAAGAGGCCCTTGAGCTTCCGGAGGAAGGCCGCCGTCTCCGGCTGCCGCCGGAGATAGGCCACCACCTTCGGGTGGTGGCCGGTGAGCGGCTTCAGCCGGGCCACGAAGTTGGGGTTGGGCAGGAAGCGGAGATCGAAGACGAGGTCCGCTTCCGCCGGCACCCCGAACTTGTAGCCGAACGACATCACCGCCAGGACCATCCGCCCCGACTCGGATCGCAGGGCATAGTGCTCGCGGACGTAGTCGCGAAGATGGTGAACGGTGTACGAGGAGGTGTCGACGATGAGGTCGGCCATCTTCCGGATCGGCCGCAGCGCCTCCCGTTCCTCGTGGATGCCCTCGATCACCGGCTGGTTGACGGCGAGGGGATGCGGCCGGCGGGTCTCGCTGAAACGGCGGACGAGGGCCTTTTGGTCCGCCTCCAGGAAGAGGAGGCTGGCCCGGGCTCCTTTTCGGAGCTTGCCGTAGACCTCGGGGAACCGACGCACGAACTCGGGCTCGCGCACGTCGACGACGAGGGCGGAGGGCTTGGGCGCGGGCGAGTGCCGGACCAGCTCCACGAAGGACGGGATGAGGGCCATGGGCAGGTTGTCCACGCAGAACCAGCCCGCGTCCTCGAGGGCCCTCGACACGTGGGTCTTGCCGGAGCCCGAGAGGCCGGTGATCACCAGGACCCGCGGAACGGGCGCGCGGCGGGTCATGACCGGGCCGCGCGAGACCGACGCGCGGCTCGCGGGTTGCGCCTCCGCGGGGGGGGGCGGGAGGGCGCCGGCGGGTTTCCTCCCGCCATGACGTCGTCCACGCGCTCCACGAAGAGCCGGGCGGCGTCGTAGCCGCGTTCCTTCAGGAGCTGGTTGCGGGCCGCGACCTCGATGAGGATCGCGATGTTGCGGCCCGGCGCCACCGGCATCCGGATGAGGGGCAGGGCCACGCCCAGGATCTGGAACGTCTCGTTGCGAAGGCCGAGCCGGTCGTACTCGCGACCCGTCTCCCAGCGCTCCAGGTTCACCACCAACTCGACCCGCTTGGTGAAGCGGATCGAGGAGACCCCGTAGAGGTCTTTGATGTTGATCACCCCGAGACCCCGAAGCTCCATGTGATAGCGGGTGAGGTCCGGAGAGGAGCCGACCAGGGTATCGGCCATCCGCTTGACCTCGACCACGTCGTCGGCGACGAGGCGATGGCCGCGATCGATGAGGTCGAGCGCGCACTCCGACTTCCCGATGCCGCTCTCGCCCATGATCAGCACCCCCAGCCCGAACACGTCCATGAGGACCGAGTGGAGGTGGAGGCGGGTGGCCAGGCGCTCGTCGAGATGCGCCGAGAGCTGTTTGATGAAAGGGGTGGACTCGATCGACGACACCAGGAGGGGGATGCCCGCGCCCTCGGCCGCCGCCACCAGCTCGGGCGGAGGAGTGAGCCCCTTGGTGACGATGAAGCAGGAGATCCGGCAGCCGACCAGCCGCCGCAGGATGGCCGTGCGCCGGCGGGGGCTCAGCTTGCGGAGGTAGGTGATCTCGCTCCCCCCCATGATCTGGACACGCCCGTACCGGATGTAGTCGGTGAAGCCGGTCAGGGCGAGGCCCGGGCGCTGAACCCGGGAGAGGTGGACCCGATGGTCGAGCCCCGCGCGCCCCGCCAGGAGCGTCAGGTCCAGGCTCGCCGCGTCCGGGCCCAGGAGCTCGCGGACGTTGACCGAGGCCCGTTCGGCCTCGGGCGGGCCGGCGGCCTTGGCCGGCACTCAGGCCTC
>Ga0209640_10006391_pt1 | contig 10321 bp, 9 predicted proteins | sample RifCSP10_1_FD_184018 | JGI IMG/M metagenome (GOLD analysis project Ga0209640, IMG submission 184018) | Soil microbial communities from Rifle, Colorado - Rifle CSP2_sed 10_1 (SPAdes) (version 2) | ecosystem: Environmental > Terrestrial > Deep subsurface > Rock core/Sediment | place: Rifle... | reverse complement strand
GTGAGCTCGGTCAGCAGCTCCGGGTGGACTCGATCAGGGCCTCGAGTGCTGCCGGCTCCGGCCATCCCACCTCGTCGATGTCGGCGGCCGACCTGATGGCCGTGCTGGTGGCCGGTCATCTGCGCTACGACTTCAACCGTCCCGCCGACGCGCGCAATGACCACCTCATCTTCAGCAAGGGGCACGCCAGCCCGCTTCTGTACGCGGTCTACGCCGCAGCGGGCGCGATCGACGATGCCGAGCTGCTCACCTTCCGCCGCCTCGGCAGCCGGATCGAGGGACATCCCACGCCGGTCCTGCCCTGGGTCGACGTGGCCACCGGTTCACTGGGTCAGGGACTGCCGATCGGCGTCGGCGTGGCGCTGGCCGGCAAGCAGCTCGACCAGCTGCCGTACCGGGTCTGGGTCCTGTGTGGCGACAGCGAGATGGCCGAGGGATCGATGTGGGAGGCCATGGAGCACGCCGCCCACGCGGGACTCGACAACCTGACCGCGATTCTGGACGTGAATCGCCTGGGCCAGACCGGCGAGACGATGCATGGCTGGGACCTGGATGCCTACGTCCGCCGGGCGCAGGTCGCCGGCTGGCATGCGATGGTCATCGATGGGCACGACGTGGCCGAGATCGACCAGGCATATACCGATGCCGCGCGCACCGAGCTCCGGCCCACGATGATCGTGGCCCGCACCGAGAAGGGTCACGGCGTGGCCGCGGTGGCCAACCAGAACGGGTTCCACGGCAAGGCGTTGGCCGATCCCGAAGCGGCCATCGCTGAGCTGGGCGGGCTTCGGCACATCCGCGTGTCGGTGTCGCCGCCGGATCAGACCGTCGCGGTCCGTCCGCGCCCGGAGCCGGACGTCGTCCGTCTGCCCGCCTACGAGGTCGGGACCAGCGAAGCCACTCGGCGCGCGTACGGCGAGGCCCTGGCCGCAGTCGGGACCGCCCGTCGCGAGGTCGTCGCCCTCGACGGCGAGGTGAGCAACTCGACGTACGCCGAGATCTTTCGTCAGGCGCACCCGGACCGCTACTTCGAGATGTACATCGCCGAGCAGCAGATGGTGGCCGCGGCGGTCGGAATGCAGGTCCGCGGTTGGCGTCCCTTCGCGTCGACCTTCGCTGCCTTCCTCACCCGCGCGTACGACTTCATCCGGATGGCTGCCGTGAGCCGGGCGAACATGTCCCTGGTCGGGTCCCACGCGGGGGTGTCCATTGGCGAGGACGGTCCATCCCAGATGGGGCTCGAGGACCTGGCCATGATGCGTGCCGTGTACGGCAGCACGGTCCTGTACCCCTCGGACGCCAACCAGGCCGCGGCCCTGGTGGCCCAGATGGTCGACCTGTCGGGGGTGGTCTTCCTGCGCACGACTCGCGAGAAGACCCCGGTCATCTACTCGCCCGGCGAGAGCTTCCCCATCGGCGGGGCGCGCGTCGTGCGCAGCTCCGCCGACGACAAGGTGACGTTGATCGGGGCCGGGATCACGCTCCACCAGGCACTGGCCGCCGCCGACGAGCTGTCCCGCCAGGGGATCGGCGCGCGGGTCATCGACCTGTACAGCGTCAAGCCTATCGATACCGAGGTCCTCCTCGAGGCGGCGGCCGCGACCGGTCGACTGCTGACGGTCGAGGATCACTGGCCCGAGGGCGGGCTCGGGGACGCGGTACTCGATGTATTCGCCGACGCTCCCGAGCGACCGCGGATCGTGAAGCTGGCGGTGCGGATCATGCCCGGCTCGGCGACGCCAGCGGAACAGCTTGCCGCGGCCGGCATCGATGCCGCGACGATCGCCGCCGCGGCCCGCGAGCTGGTGGCCGGCACGGCCGCGCCGGTTCCGGCTGACGTGGCCGCGCGCTGAGGAGGTATCGGTCCATGAACACGCTCCAACGGCTGTACGCCGAGTTCGGGCAGAGCCCGTGGATTGATTCCATCGATCGCCAGCTCATCGATTCGGGAGGCCTGGGCGCGCTGATCGGGGTCGGCATTCGGGGCCTGACCAGCAACCCGACCATCTTCGCCAAGGCCATCGCGGGCGGCTACTACGACGCCCTGATCGGTCGCCTGCATGCCGAAGGGGCCGACGGGCAGGCCATCTACGAGGCCATTGCGGTGGCTGACATCCGTGACGCCGCCGACCTCTTGCGCCCGGTGTACGACGCCGCCGAGGGGGCCGACGGGCTGGCGTCGATCGAGGTCGAGCCGGGCCTCGCCAACGACAGCCAGGGGAGTCTGGAGCGGGCCCGGGAGCTGTGGGCCCGGGTCGATCGTCCGAACATCTTCGTGAAGATCCCGGCCACCACGGCCGGCCTGCCGGCCATCGAGACCGCCATCGCGGAGGGCATCAACATCAACGTGACCCTCATGTTCTCGGTCGACGTCTACCGCGAGGTGGCGCGGGCATACCTGCGCGGCCTCCAACGCCGGCGGGCCGAGGGCGGCGATGTGTCCCGCATCGCGTCAGTCGCGAGCTTCTTCGTGAGCCGGGTCGACACCAAGGTCGACCGCCTGCTGGACGCGCTGGGGACAGATGCCGCGCGCCGAGCGCGCGGGACCGCGGCGGTGGCCAATGCCCAGCTGGCCTACCAGGCCTACGGTGAGATCTTCGGCGGCGACGCGTTCGCGGCGCTTGGGGCCGCTGGTGCCCGTGTCCAGCGCTGCCTGTGGGCCAGCACATCGACCAAGGACCCCACCTACCGCGACGTGAAATACGTCGAGGCCCTGATCGGTCCCGACACGGTGGACACCATGCCGCGCGAGACGATCGCCGCGATGCTCGAGCACGGAGAGCTGCGTCGAACCCTGGACGCCGACTTCGCCGCCGCCGGCAGGGCGATCGCCGAGGTGGAGGCGCTGGGGATCTCGATGCGGCAGGTAACCGACGAGCTCATCGACGAAGGTGTGAAGTCCTTCGCGGCCTCATTCGACGAATTGATGGCGACCATCGACGCCAAGCGGAGGGCACTCGCGACCGCATGAGCGGCCCGCTCGACGATGCCATCGACGCCCGGCTGGATCGGTGGACGGCCGAGCGGGTGGCCGAGCGACTGTGGGATCGCGACGGCAGCCTGTGGGCGGAGAGCGGCCATGCCCCGGCCGACGTAGCGGCGTGGCTCGGATGGCTTGACCTCCCCGATGCGATGGCGCGGCGGGTAGGCGAGATTCGGAATCTGGCCGCGGGCGTGGCCCGTGACGGGTACCGGCGCGCCGCCGTCCTCGGCATGGGCGGGTCGAGCCTCGCGCCCGAGCTGTGGGCCCGCCTGTTCGAAGGGTCGACCATGCTGCGGGTCTGCGACTCCACCCATCCGGATGCGGTCCGGGGCGTCCGCAGCTGGGCAACCGGGGCCCGGACCCTGCTATGCGTCTCGTCCAAGTCAGGCACCACCACCGAGACCCTTGCATTCCATGCCAGCCTGGCCGACGTCGTCCCGGCCCTGGACTTCGTGGCCATCACTGACCCGGACACCCCGCTGGCCGAACTGGCCCGTGCCCAGGAATTCCGGGCCATCGTGGAAGGCGAGCCGTCGGTCGGCGGTCGGTTCTCCGCCTTGTCGGTCTTTGGCCTGGTCCCGGCTGCGCTTCGAGGCGTTGACGTGGAGGCTCTTCTCGACGAGGCGCAGGGCATGGCCGCGGCGTGTCGCCAACCGGCCGTCGACAACCCGGGCCTGCGACTGGGGGCAATCATCGGCGAAGCGGCGCTGGCGGGACGCGACAAGCTCACCCTGTTGACCACCCCCAGGCTGGCCAGCCTGGGGGATTGGGTCGAGCAGCTCATCGCGGAGAGCACCGGCAAGGCGGGGCGGGGCGTGGTGCCGGTCGTCGGCGAGCCGGTGGCCGCGGCAGAGCAATATGGGACCGACCGCTGCTTCGTCCTGGTGAGCCTGGCCGGCGAGCCGGAGTCCGATCAGATGCGTGAGCTGGCGGGCGAGCTCCGCGGCGCCGGACATCCGGTCCACGAGCTGACCATGAGTCGGCGCGAGGCGGCAGGTGGCGAGTTCGTGCGCTGGGAGGTCGCCACCGCGGCGCTCGGGATCGTCCTGGGTGTCGATCCCTTCGACCAGCCCAACGTCACGGAGGCCAAGGCCGCCACCGAGGCGCTCCTGGCCGAGTACCGGCGCGACGGCGCCTTCCGCACCCCGATGCCGATCGTCGCCGAACCGGGCCTGGCGGCCTCGGCCGATCCGGCGACCCTGGGCGACGCGCCGCCGAGCGTGGCGGCGGCCGTCCGGTCGCTGCTTGGGACGCTGGCCAAGGGGGACTACTTCGCCATCCTGGCCTATCTGCCGCCCGACCCGGCTGTCTCGGCTGGTCTCGAGCGTCTCCGTGCCTCCGTCCGCGATGCGCTGGGCGCCGCGACGACGGCGGGCATCGGCCCGCGCTACCTGCACTCCACCGGTCAGCTCCACAAGGGCGGCCCCGACACGGGGGTGTACCTGATGCTGACCGCTGATCCGCGGCGGGACCTTCCCATCCCCGGCCGGGTCGAGACCTTCGGTACGCTCCTGGCCGCCCAGGCCGCAGGTGACCTCGCCGCGCTGCAGCGGAGCGGGCGACGCGTCCTGCGACTGCACACAGCCGATGCCGAGGACGGGCTGGCGCGTGTCAGCCACCTGGTCGCCGAGGCGCTGGGCAGCGCGGTCGCGTAGTTCATCATCCGGACCGAAGGAGGAGCCATGCAGGTCGGCATCGTGGGGCTGGGTCGGATCGGGGCCGGCATGGCGCGTCGCCTGGCCCGCGGCGGTCACCCGGTCGTGGCCTGGAACCGGACGCCGGCGGTGGCAACCGAACTCGCGGCCGAGCCGGAGAACGGCGGGCAGATCACCGCGGTTGCGTCGATCGACCAGCTGTGTGCCGCGCTGCGAGCCCCCCGCCACGTCCTTGTCAGCCTGCCGGCCGGCGATCCGACTCAGGGACTGATCGACCAGCTCGCCGACCAGCTCGGGACGGGGGACGTGATCGTCGACACCGGGAATGCCAACTTCGCGGACAGCGCCCGTCGCGCCACCGACCTTGCCGGGCGCGGCCTGCACTTCCTGGATATGGGCGTATCGGGGGGGGTGTGGGGCCTGGAGGTCGGCTTCTGCGCCATGGTCGGCGGCGAGCGCGACGTCTTCGATCGGTTCGAGCCGGTGGTGACCACCCTCGCGCCTCCCGATGGCTACCTGTACTGCGGCCCTGCCGGCGCCGGTCACTACGTGAAGATGGTCCACAACGGGATCGAATACGGCCTGATGGAGGCGTATGGCGAGGGATTCGACATCCTCCACGCCTCCGATTACGACCTCGACCTGGCCGCCATCGCCCGGCTGTGGAACCACGGCAGCGTTATTCGCTCCTGGCTGCTGGAGCTGGCGGCGCACGCCTTCGATAAGGAGGGCAACGACCTGGACGGGATCGCGGGATGGGTGGCCGACTCGGGCGAGGGCCGCTGGACGGTCGCCGAGGCGCTGGCCCACGACGTCCCGGCCCCGGTCATCACCCTGGCGCTCATCCAGCGCCTGCGCAGCCGGCGCATACCCGACAACTACACCGACCGCGTGCTGGCGGCTCTCCGAAACGAGTTCGGAGGCCACGCGGTGAAGACGGCCGAGGGCACGGACGGACCTGGTTGAGCCGATGACGATTGCCCCAGCCATGCCCGCGACGTCGTCGGTCAATCCGCTGCGCCAGGGCCTGCGCCAGGAGCGCATGCCCGAGCCATGCATCATGGTCATCTGCGGCGCGACCGGAGACCTTACGCTCCGCAAGCTGGGACCGGCCATCTACAACCTGGCCCTGGGTGGCCACCTGCCACCCGAGTTCACGGTCGTGGGATTCGCCCGCCGGCCGATGAGCAGCGAGAAGTTCCACGCCCACCTGCGGGCGGGAATCGACCAGTTCAGCCGCAATCGTCCGGTCTCCGAGTCCGTATGGTCGGCCTTCACGGCCGGTATCGAGTATCAGCAGGGCAACCTCGACGACCCCGAGGCCTATGCGGCGCTGGCCAAGCGCCTGGACCGCATCGACCGCGACCGGGGGACCGCCGGCAACCGGCTGTTCTACCTGGCGGTCCAGCCGTCGCTGACCCCCGAGGTGGTCAGCCACCTGGGCACCGCCGGCCTGGCCGGCAGCAGCCGGCGGACGAGCGGCCGACAGGGCTGGACCCGGGTCGTGGTCGAGAAGCCGTTCGGGTTCGACCGGGAATCGGCGATCACCCTGAACCGCCAGATCCGCGAGGTGTTCGCCGAAGAGCAGATCTACCGGATCGATCACTACCTCGGCAAGGAAACGGTTCAGAACCTGGCCGTCTTCCGCTTCGGCAACGGCCTCTTCGAGCCGATCTGGAACCGGCGCTACATCGACTCGGTCCAGATCACGGTGGCCGAGACGGTGGGCGTGGAGGGGCGTGGAGAGTTCTACGACCAGACCGGGGCACTGCGCGACATCGTCCAGAACCACGTCCTCCAGCTGCTGGCTGTTTTCGCCATGGAGCCCCCGGTCGAGTTCTCGGCCAACGACCTGCGCGACGAGAAACTCAAGGTGCTCCGAGCCGTCAGACCGATGTCGGCCGAGGACATTGCCCACAACACGGTCCGCGGCCAGTACACCAGCGGTTGGGTGGCTGGCGAGGAGGTGCCCGCCTATCGCGCGGAGCCGGAGGTGGCCCCCGACTCGGAGACAGAGACGTACGTCGCGCTGAAGCTGGGGATCGACTCCTGGCGCTGGGCGGGCGTGCCGTTTTTCATCCGAACCGGCAAGGCCCTCCCGGCGCGGGTGACTGAGATCGCGGTCCAGTTCCGCCGCGCCCCGTTGGCCCTGTTCGGGCGCGCCGGAGCGCCGGACATCGATCCCAACGTGCTGGCCATCCGGGTCCAGCCCGACGAAGGCATCCTGATTCGCTTCGGCGCCAAGGTGCCCGGCCCGGGGCTGAACATCCGGGGCGTGAACATGGACTTCCGCTACGGCAGCTCGTTCGCGGTGGACTCGCCGGATGCGTACGAGACGCTCCTGCTGGACTGCATGGTGGGGGACTCGAGCCTGTTCACCCGTGACGACGAGCTGGTCCGGGCCTGGGAGATCCTGGACCCCATCGTCGAGACGTGGCGGTCCGGCGACGGCGGGCCGTTGCAGTTCTACGCCGCCGGCAGCTGGGGCCCGCCGGCCGCGGACGAGCTGCTGACGCGTGACGGTCGGGAGTGGCGCCGGCCATGACCCTGGAAACCCTCGAGCCCACGACCAGCACCTACCTGGAGATGCGCGACACGACCGTGCGCGCGGTGGAGGCCGAGCTGGCGCGGCTGTGGACCGCGGCCACCACCCGCATCGATCGCGGCGACGGGACGCTCGTCACCGAGAAGGGCGTACCGCACGCACGGACGTCGGTGCTGAACCTGATCGCCACGGTGAGCGGCGAGCCGGCCAGCCAGCACGTCCTGGAGGTCCTCCTGAGCCTGGGTTCCCGCCACCCGTCGCGGGCCATCGTCCTCCAGGCGGACCCCATCGCTCCGGGCGCGGCGCTCGACGCCCGGATCCAGACCCACTGCCATGAAGGCGAGAACGGCGCCGCCCGCACCTGCTACGAGCAGCTGGCCCTGACCGTCCGCGGCGAAGCGGCCCGTCACCTGGCCGGCATCGTGGCGCCACTCGTCATCCACGACCTTCCCACCGACGTGTGGTGGCCAGGCGACCCCCCGTTCCACGACCCGATCTTCGACCAGCTGGTCGAGATGGCGGACAGGGTGGTCGTCAACTCCGCCGACTTCGGTGACCTCCTCGGTGGCCTGAAGCACCTCGGCGTCATTCGGCGTCGTTCGGGTGTCGGCGACATCGAGTGGGAACGCCTGGCGCCCTGGCAGGAGCTCACTGCGCAGTTCTTCGACGCGCCGCGCTTCCGCCGTTATCTGCCCAACCTGTCCCGGCTGCGCATCAAGTACGCGATAGGGGACACTCCGGCAGGTGGCACTCGGTCGCCCGAGGCCGGGGCGCTGTTGTACGCGGGCTGGATCGCGACCCGCCTGGCCTGGCGCCGAGCGAGATCGCGGGAGGGGAACGCGAATGGCGGCATGGGGATGATCCTCGAGGGCCGATACGAGATGGTGGATATCGGTATCGAACCCGTGGCGACCAATGACGTGCCGCCCGGCGAGCTCCTGTCGGTCCGGCTCCGCGCCTTCGGTGAGGCGGGTTCAGCCGAGTTCATCATTGACCGTCCCGCGACCGAGGCCACGATCGTGACGAACGCCGACGGCATGACCGCGCTCCTGCGCCGGATCCCGCTCGAGGCGGAGTCCGAGGCGGAAGTGCTGCGCCGTCAGCTGGTGCTCGACCAGCGCGACCCGCTGTACGAGGACGCGCTGCGCGCGGCCGCGATCCTGCTGGCCGCCGCGCAGGAAGCGGCCGCGTGACCGTCGAAACGGTCGTGCTGCCGACGCCGACCGATGTGGCGGCCGCCGCCGCGGACGGCTTCGTGAAGGCCGCTAGGAACGCCATCCGCGTGCGGGGCCGCTTTCTGGTTGCCCTGTCCGGGGGGCGCACCCCCCACGCCGCCTTCCACCTGCTGCGTGCCGCGCCGCGGGTGAGCCGTGTCCCATGGGGACAGGTCGAGATCCTGTGGTCCGACGAGCGTGCGGTGCCACCCGACGATTCGCAGTCGAACTACGGCGCGGCGCGCGAGTCGCTGCTGGATCACCTGCCCGGCCTGCGGCCCGAGGCGGTGCATCGGATGGCTGGCGAGGGCCCGGACCTCGATGCCGCGGCCTGGGCCTACGAGGCCGAGCTGCGCCAGGTGACCGGGGTCGGCCCCGGCCGGTTCCCGGTCCTTGACCTCATCTGGCTGGGGATGGGGGTGGATGGCCATACCGCCTCACTGTGCCCCGGGGATGACGCGCTGAAGATCACCGATCGCCTGGTGGTGGCCACCTGGCCTCCCGGCTACGACACGCCCCGGCTGACGCTCACCTACCCGGTCCTGAATGGGGCCCACGAGGTGACCTTTCTGGTGGTCGGGGCAGACAAGGCCGAGACCCTGGCTGCGATCCGCGCCGGTGCCGACCTCCCCGCCGCGCGGGTTGATGCCGAGCGCGTGACCTGGCTGGTGGACTCGGCCGCGGCCGGCCAGCTCGCCGCTGGCCTGGCATGAACGGCCAATTGGTGTGACCGGCGCCCTGCTGATGGCGGCCCTGGTAGCCGGGGTAGCCGGCCTGGCGATCGGATGGCCCGCCTGGCGGTCGTATCGCCAGCGCGAGGCACGCGAGCAGAACGCCGAGCGCTACCAGACCTGGCGCGGGCGCGCCAGGCCGTCGGGCGCCTCGCTGCGCGAAGGCATGACCGGAGCTGAGCGGCGGCGCATCGGCCTCGGTGCGATCCTTGCCAGCATCGCGGTGGCCTGCCTGGTCATCGGTCTGTCGACCGGCTGACCGAAACGAGGACTGACCGATGCGCGTGGAGCTGCTGTTCTGGGATGCCGACCCGCACTACATGACCGCTCGCCAGCGGTTGGTCGAGGTGCTCATCGAGGATGCCTTCGAGACGCCGATCCAGATGATCGCGGTCAGCACGCCGGAGGACGCGCAGTTCCTGGAGTTCCCCGGCTCGCCGACCATCCGCATCGACGGGACCGATGTCCACCCCTCCGGGGTGGGCGAGATCGGCCTCCGCCTGCGTTCGTACCCCGGTGACGACGGCGGTGTCCCTGAGCGCGCTCCATCGAAGCGGCTCATCCGTCAGGCGGTGGAGGCCGCGCGGGGCTGGAGCCACGGCCAACCGGAAACGCCAGCGGCCGCTTCAGCGGACGACTTCGACCCGCGCTAGACTCGCCCAATGTCCGCCACCAAGCGGCCCAGCACGTCCAGCCTGCGGCGCTTCGTGTGCTCGCGCCCCTACGTCCCGGTGGCTGAGCTGCGGCGGCGATTCGGGCTCGAAGAGCCGGATGCCATGGTGCGGATCAGCCGCAATGGGTCATCGGCCTACATCGGCGTCCCGGCCCGGGAAGCGGCCAAGCTCGAGGAGCTGTGGATGCGCGACGAGCTGGGCGTGGAGCTGTCGGTCGACGTCCGGGCACCGGTCGTGATCGGGGTCTTCCCCATGCGCATCGCCCGCTACCTGGTCGATCGCAACGCATCCAACGGGCATGGTCCGAACGCGCCGAACACAGATGGACCGCCTCCTGGGTCCGATAGCGAGATCGTCGACGAGCCTCCGGTCTGATTCAGGTATGCCCAAGGGGGTCCGGGTAGCGGCCCTCGTTCGGGAACTGATGACCGCGTCACGGATCGAGAGCCTGGTCACGGGTGCCGGGGCCAGCGTGGCGCGGGCAGACGCCCCGGATCAGCTGCCGGCCGCCGGCGAGGT
>Ga0209640_10006390_pt1 | contig 10321 bp, 18 predicted proteins | sample RifCSP10_1_FD_184018 | JGI IMG/M metagenome (GOLD analysis project Ga0209640, IMG submission 184018) | Soil microbial communities from Rifle, Colorado - Rifle CSP2_sed 10_1 (SPAdes) (version 2) | ecosystem: Environmental > Terrestrial > Deep subsurface > Rock core/Sediment | place: Rifle... | reverse complement strand
GCATGGTCCCCTCCCTGAACCATGTCTGTATCCGAGACCACCAGCAAAGCGGACAGTTCACTTGCTCTCGGGAGCGGACAGATCATGTGCTCCCTACACTTCGAGAGGTCCACCTTGATCGTCAGGATGTTTCCGGCTACCGTCATCTCCACGTTCTTCATCTGATCACTCGCTTTCTGGGAGGTGCACCATGGGCGCACGAGCCGGGTCGCTGGCCAAACAGTTCGAAGCCAAGGCCGCCGAGATGACGGAGACCATCAAGAAGCTCTCCGACGCCGACTGGAAGAAGACGACCGCGGCCGAGAAGTGGTCCGTCGGGGTCACCGCGCATCACGTCGCGGGCGGGCACGAGGGCATCCTGGGCATCGTGAAGACCCTCGCCGCCGGCCAGTCGATCCCGAACTTTACCATGGACATGCTCCACGAGATGAACGCCAAGCACGCCAAGGAGCAGGTGAACTGCACCAAGGCGGAGACGCTCGCGCTCCACGAGAAGGGCGCGGCCGCGGCCGCCGCGACGCTGCGGGCGCTGTCCGACGCCGAGCTCGACCGCAAGGGCACCGTGCTCGCCGGGATGCCGGCCATGACCACCCAGCAGGCCATCGAGGGCATCCTGATCAACCACATCAACGACCACATGGGCAGCATCCGCAAGACCGTCGGCGGCTGACCCGCCCCGCCATGCGGGCCGTCGCCTCCCTGCTGACCGGGCTCGTGGCGGTGGCGCACGTCGGGATCATGGTGCTCGAGATGTTCTTCTGGGACCACCCGGTGGGCTGGCGGGGCTCTACAACGGCTTCCTCGCGGCCAGGCCCTGCCCGCCGCGCTGGCCCTCGCGGCCTACTTCTTGAGCCGGACCTCCTCGAGCGGAGCCGACCAGGGGTAGGGATCGATCAGCATTCACCGAGGTCGTGGACGTGTACACGGGGCTCCGCCGCCCCCACACCATGAAATACCGCGAGCTCCTCCGGCGCGACTTCGAGGCCCGCTTCGGCGCGGGGGCGCCGCGCCGCGCGCTCGAGGCGGACGTCCTGCGCCAGATCTTCCGGACCGGCCCCGACTGATCGCATGGCGAGACGTGGCTCGCTCATCCTCGGCCGGGGGCTTCTGGTCTCGTGCCTGCTCGCGGCTCTCAGCGCCGCGGGCCAGCAGGCCGGAGGCGCCCAGCGGCTCGCCTTCGTCTCCCACGGTGAGGGCGCCCAAGATCTCTACGTCCTCGACGTGACTCGCCTGACCACGACGCGGCTCACGAGGGGCCACTCGCAGATCGACACCCCCGCCTGGTCGCCGGACGGGAGCCGGCTGGCCTTCGCGTCGGCCGCCGGCGCCGCGTCTTCGATCTTCGTGGTCGGCGGAGACGGCACCGGACTCCGGCGGCTCGCGGCCGGACGGACCCCGGCCTGGTCGCCGGACGGAGCGCGGATCGCCTTCGCGGCGACCCGGAGCGACAACGAGGACATCGTTCTGCTGAGCCTTCACACCTCGAAGCGGCGGCGGGTGACGACCCATCCGAGCCGCGACTCCTCGCCGCAGTGGGCGCCCGATGGCGCCCGGATCGCGTTCGCCTCGTCCCGGGGCGACAGCTCGCGGCTCGCCGGGCGCGAGTACGGGAGCGAGATCTACGTGATGGACGCGGACGGCTCCGGCGTCCGGGCCCTCACCGGCCACAACGCGTGCGGTCTCGCTCACGACGGCGAGGGAAAGCTCAATAGCCTGGCCGCGGCCGCGTGGACCCCCGATGGGCGCCGGCTCCTGTACCGCGCGGGCAGCTGCAAGTTCGACTGCCGGGTCTGCGTGATCGACCTGACGGACGGCCGGGTCCATCCGCTCTCGAGCGAGAGACCGGCCACCGCCTTCTCCCTCTCGCCGGACGGCCGATCCGTCGCGTACTCCTCGAACCGCGGGATCTTCGTCACCGACCTCGAGGGCGGCGCCGCCAGGGCGCTGGTCCCCGACGGGTGGGGGCCCGCCTGGTCGCGCGACGGCGGGCGCATCGCCTTCCTGGTCTCGGCGGGCCCGGACGTCCATGCCCGCCACTACCACATCGAGGCGATCGATCCCGCGGGTGGCAATCGACAACGGCTGACGGCACAGCCGGGCTACTATCGGTCGTTGACCTGGTCGCCCTGAACCCTGGAGGCGCGTCACTCGGGAATGCCGAGGAGGCGATCGATGCGCGCGCGCTGGAAGCCGACGATCAGCTCGCCGTCGATCGACACGACCGGCGTGCGAAAGATGCTCTTCGACTCGAGGAGCTCCGCCGCCTCCCCGTCCGCCATCACGTCCCTCACCCGGAACTCGATGCCTGCCGACCGCAGGTGGGCCTTGACGGCCTCGCAGGGCCCTCAGAACGGCGTCGTGTAGACGACGACCTCGCGGGGCATCACACGTCCCCCCCGGACTTGAGCGTGCGATAGGCCTCTTTCCGGCGCAGCCACTTCTCGGTAGCGTCGACGCTCAGGAATGGCCGCTCCTTGGTGAAGCACTTGACCTTCCAGGTCTCGTCGGGCCCCCAGCGGTGCGGTGTCGTCACGGTGATCGGGGCCCGGGCGGACTCCAGCAGATCGAGCCCCTGCCCGACGATCGCCCGCTGCATGGAGACGTCCCACGGCTTGCCGGTGGGGTTGCCGAGCGGGAAGTCGCTGAAGACGAAGCGGGCCACTCCGCAGTGCTCGACGATGTCCCGCGCGCAGCCGAACACCACCGTCGGAATGCCGTTCGCTTCGAGATGCCGCGCTGCCAGAGCCACGCTCTGGTGACAGACGGGTCAGACCGCGGTGAGGACGGCGACGTCCACGCCGTCCTCGCGCATCTGCCGGAGTATCTTTGGAGCGTCGACCTCCATCGTCTTGCGCTGGCTGTACTGCGAGTAGACCACCTGGAAACGCGGGGCGAGGTCGCGGATCCGCGCCTGGTCGGCGTACTCGCGAAGGCGCGCGATCGGCAGATACGACTCCACGTCGTCGAGCGTCGTCTCGTACCGGTCGAACGCTTCCTTCTTCGTGTAGAGCTTCTCGGTCGGGGTCGCGGTCGGGAGCGCGTAGGCGTCGCGCGCCGCGTCGCCCTCGTCGTCCCAGGGGCCGGGCTCCCCGAGGACGGCCACCTCGCTCGTGGTGACGAGGCCGACCCGGCACTGCGCGAGCGGCTTCGGCAGCGGGGTGAACGGGATGTCGTCGAAGTGGGCCCAGCGGTACGGCTTGGCGTAGCCCTCGCCCGCGTAGTACTCGCGGGTCTTGTCGATGTAGCGCACGTAGTCCATGGGATCTCTCCGTCCGGTTAGACCTTCTCGTAGGACAGCCGCTTGACCCGGTCCATGTTGGTCCCCTCGATGCGGATGAGCCGCGTGGGCCCGTCGCGGCGCGGGGAGTGCAGGTCGCCCTCGTTGTAGACGTGGGCCATGCCCGGCTTCAGCGGGTAGCTCCGCACGTGGCGCACCTTCCCCGGCTTGGCGGGGCTCGCGGGCTCCACGAGCGCCCAGTCGTTCATGACTGTCTCGCCGCGGGCCTGGCCGTAGATCGCCCACGTCGGCCCGTGGTCGTGCGGGCTGCTCTCGCGGGCGCCCCGGTAGACGTGGGCGAGGATGCAGAAGCCGAGCTGCGGGTCCTCGAAGAGGATCTTGCGCTCGGGCACGTCGTCGCCCAGGTGCCGGGCGATGAACGCGTCGTCCTCGAGGACGTCCTCGACGAGCGCGCGAACCTTCTCGAGCCCCGCGGGGCCGGGCTCGGCCGCGAGGATGTCGTGAGCCTTGGCCGCGAACTGCTCGAGGGTGTGTCCCATGGCGATCTCCTTGGTTAGAGGGTCTGGAGAAACGCGATCATCGCGTCGTTGACGTCCGTTGCCCGCTCCTGCTGCGTCCAGTGCCCGCACCCGGGCAGCATGATCGTCTGGCGGAGCTCGGGGACGAACTTCTTCAAGTTCGGCAGGAGCTGGTCCATGCCGCGGAAGTGCACCACGAGATCCTCGTCGCCGGCGACGTAGAGCGCGGGCACCGTGACCCGCGCGCCCGCGTAGGGGGCCAGCAGCTCCCAGTTGCGGTCGATGTTGCGGTACCAGTTGAGCCCGCCGCGAAAGCCCGCGCGGGTGAACTCCGCGGCGTAGACGTCCACGTCCGCCGCGGTGAGCCAGGACAACGGCGCGGCCGGCTCCGCGGTGTGGCTGAGCACGCCGCCGCCGCGCGGCACCATGCCGACCGCGGCGGGATCCCCGATGCCGACGCGGGCCCGCCGACCCTCGCCCGAGCCCGCGTAGAGCAGGCGGCGGATGCTCCCGCGGACGTCGCGCGAGAGCTCCGCTTCCGCGACGCCCGGCGCCTGGAAGTAGAGCTGGTAGAAGATCGCGTCGTCGGTCTGCGGCATCACGGTGGACGGCCGGACCGCCCCGCGCGGCCGGTACGGCACGCTGAGCCCGACCACCGCGCGGAAGCGGTCGGGGCGCAGGAGCGCCGCGTGCCAGGCGACCGGCGCGCCCCAGTCGTGGCCCGCGATCACCGCCGGCCCGCCGCCCAGCGCGTCCACCAGGCCCACCATGTCGCCGACCAGGTGGAGCAGCGTGTACTGGTCGACGTCGGCCGGCTGGTCGGTGCGGCCGTAGCCCCGCATGTCGGGCGCCGCCGCGTGGAAGCCCGCGTCGGCCAGGGCCCGGAGCTGGTGGCGCCACGAGTACCACGACTCCGGGAAGCCGTGGCAGAGGAGCACGAGCGGCCCCTCGCCCTGCTCGGCCAGGTGCATGCGGATGCCGTTGGTCTCCACCGTCCGGTGCCGGACGTCGCCCATGGCGCCCTCCGGGGCCTATTGTATACTCCATTCGCGCCATGCCCAGGGTGCGCGAGATCGAGGACGACGGCGGCGATCCGATCCTGAAGGACGTGTTCGCCCGGGAGCGGGAGATCTTCGGCGGGCTCCTGAATCCCACCAAGGTCTTCGCGCACTGCCCGCCCATCATGAAGGCGGCCAAGCAGCTCGGGGCTTCCATCGAGAAGTCCGGGCGGCTCCCCGCCGCGCTGCTGCCCCTGATCTATCTCCGCGTCGCCCAGATCAACGGCTGTCCCTTCTGAATGGACATCAATGCATCCCGGGGGATGCAGGCGGGGGCGGACGAGGCCAAGGTGGGGGACGTCCGGACCTGGCGCGAGAGCCCGCGCTTCTCCGACGCCGAGCGCGTGGCGCTCGAGTACGCGGAGGCCATGACCATCACCGGCCAGCGCGTGGGTGACGAGCTGTTCGCGCGCCTCCGCACGTTCTTCGACGAGAGTCAGATCGTCGAGCTCACCGCCGCGGTGGCGCTCGAGAACTTCCGCAGCAAGTTCAACGTGCCGCTCGGGGTCGAGGCCCAGGGGTTCTGCGTGCTATGAGCCCGCGCAAGCGCATCGGGGTGATGGTGCCCTCCACGAACACCACGTGCGAGGCCGACTTCCAGCTGACGGTCCCGCGCGACGTCACCATCCACGGCCAGCGGTTGTGGATGACCAACGAGGGGACCGGCGACGAGGCGTACGTCCGCATGAACGCCGAGATCGAGAGCGGGGCCCGCTACCTGGCCACCGCCCACGTGGACGTCGTGGTCTACGGCTGCACCACCGGCAGCTTCTACAAGGGCCCCGGCTGGGACGCCCAGATGCTCGAGCTGATCCGGCGCGAGGCCAAGGTTCCGGCGGTCGCCACCAGCCCCTCGGTGGTGGAGGCGCTGCGCTTCTTCGGGGCCCGGCGGATCTCGGTGGCCACCCCATATCCCGAGTGGAACAACCAGCGGCTGCGCGCCTATCTGGAAGCCCTGGGCTTCGAGGTGCTGAACGTGGACGGCGAGCCGCGCGCCGCCGCCGCCGGAAACCAGGGCATCAACGATCAGGATCCGGAGGTCGTGGCGGAGTTCGCCTCGCGGGTCTGCCGTCCGGAGGCCGATGCGCTGCTCTGCTCCTGCACCGCGTGGCGCTCGGTCGAGGCCGCCGCGGCCATCGAGGCGCGCACCGGCAAGCCGGTGGTGAGCTCGAACCAGTCCACGATCTGGACCGCCCTGCGCGCGCTCGGCATCACGCGCCCGATCACCGGCTTCGGCCGGCTGCTGGAAAGCCTCGCGCCGGCCCGCCCCGCCCCCGCCGCCCGCTAGTCGCCGGGAGGCGGGCGGGACGACCACGACCACGCCTCGATCATCGCAGTGCCGCGGTCGCTCGTCTCGGAAACGGGCTGAAATCGCCCCGACGCAGGCGGACCCGCTCCTGTATACTGCGAGTGTCTTCGCTGAAGACACTGGCAGGTCCTAGCGACCCTGCCATCCTCCACCGACCTCGCCCGCAGCTCACGCCGCAGCCGTCCCTTCGCCGATCTCTCCCAAAGGAGCCCGCGTGAGTCGCATGCCGACGAAGCCGTTCCACTGCGACGTGGTGTCCGAGTCCGTGACCATCGCGTTGCGACGGCGCAACACCCTGGGCGACCGGGGGAAGCTCTTCGTCGGTTGCAGCGAGAAGGACTGCCAGTACGTGGACGCGAACGAGCCGCCCTGCCCGCTCACGCTCGCGCTCTTCACCGCCGAGATCAACCAGCGGATGATCACCCAGTAAGCGGTCTTCCCCTCACGAAGCCACGGAGCCCGACATGGATGCCGCCGTCCCGACGAAGTCGCCCGCGCCCGTCAAGCCCGCGCAGTGCCCCGGCCGGATCGAGGTCGATCCGACCGACCTCGAGGTTCCGGCCGCGACCGTGAAGGCCTGGATCGCCCATCTCCGCACCCACGGCTGGACCGATCATGATCTGGATCTGCAGTGGATCAGCCGCGCGCGGCACGGGGTGACGCGGTAGCGGGACGGTCAGCGCCGGCCGCGCGGTCGCGGCGGCGGGTTCTCCGGAGGCCCGGTCGGACGCGGTGACGCGCTCGGCCGGCTCCTCGACCCCCGCGACTTGGGCCGGCTCCAGCGCGGCCCCGGTCCCGGAAAGGCGGGCGGGCGCCAGGGTACCGCCGCCGAGGTGTGGCCGCAGGTCGCGCACTTCTCTCCGCCGCTCGCCGCGCAGGAGTCGCGCTCGTGCTCGCAGGACGCATCTTCCATGCAGTACACGCACATGAGCGGGCCTCGGGTCAGGGATGAGGCGCCACGCTGAGACACGAGACCTTCTTCCTCGCGCACAGCGCGCACGTGGACGCCGGGGCGAGCGTGAGCGCGCGCGGATCGGCGAAGATTTCGTCCATCACCTGCGTGACGTCGGGCTTCGCGTAGCTGCGGTCCAGGTTGTCGCGCGTCAGCTTCACGAGGCAGCGCGCGCAGAGGGACTGGCCGCGACACTCACCGCGCAGGAGGCTCTCGACCACGCGCCGGACGAAATCGCTGATCGTGTAGACCGTCTGGGGAGCCGGCATGAGGCCCGCTTACCGCTTCCCGGGCCGCGCCTTCCGGCTCTGGAGAGCGAGGAGACGGGCGCGAGCGGTGCTGCACAGATTCACGAGGTGGGCGCCGAAGCCGGTCAGCGCAGCCGCCATCAGCGAGAATACTCCCGGGGGCTTCTTCATGGGGCTCCCTTCGAGACAGGCGTGCGAGTCGATAGCGGGGTCGGGGGCAAGCCAGATGCCGGTGAGCCGCGGCGCCCGTCGCGCCACCATCAGGGGCCCAGGGGAAGGCCCCACCAGCCTAGCACGTTTCTCAGGCGCCCTTCAGCTCGATCTCGATGAACGCGAACTCGAAGGCGTTGGCGTTGCGGACGTCGTGATCGACGCCGGCCTCGCGATAGTAGGGCTCGCCCATCCGCAGCGCGCTGGTCGTCTCGCCGCCCGCGCCCGTCGCGGCGAGGGCGCCGGTCACGAGCGGCACCACCACGTAGGCGTACTCGTGCCGGTGGTGGCCCGTGCGCGCGCCGGGGGCGAAGCGCCACTCGGTCACGCGGACCCGCGCGTTGTCGACCTTCACGGTGGCCACCGCCTGCGTCTCGCTCATCGCGTCTCTCCCTTGGCTTCGAGCTCCGCCCAGCGGGCGTAGAGCCGGTTCACCTCCGTGCGCGCGGCGTCCAGGGCCGCGTAGCGCTCCTGCAGGGCCGCGGGATCGGACGCGATGCCCGGGTCCTCGGCCGCCCGGCGGCGCGCCTCCACCGCGGTCTCGGCTTCCACGATCGCCGCCTCGATGCCGTCGAGCTCGCGCTGCTCCAGATACCCCAGCTTCCTGCTCCGCCCCCGCCTCGCTCCCTCTCCCCCGCGCGGGGGAGAGGCCAGGGTGAAGGGGCGGCCGCTCTCCCGTGACGTGGCCGCCCGCGCCAGCTCCCACTGCGCGTAGTCCGCGAACGTCTCCGCCCCACCCCGCCCATCGAGCGCCACGATGCCGGTCGCCACCCGATCCAGCATGAACCGGTCGTGGGTCACCAGCACCAGCCCTCCCTCGAAGGTGGTCAGGCTCTCCTCGAGCACGTCGAGCGTCGGGATGTCGAGATCGTTGGTCGGCTCGTCGAGGATCAGGAGGTCGGCGGGCTCGCGCATCAGGCGCGCGATGTGGATGCGGGCCTGCTCGCCGCCCGACAGACGGCCGACCGGCACCTCGAGATGCTCGGGCGGGAACAGGAAGCGCTTGGCCCAGGCCGCCACGTGCAGGCTCCGCCCCTGCCAGCTCACCGTGTCGCCCTCGGGGGCCAGGGCCCGCCGCAGCGACAGCGTGGGATCGAGCCCCGGCCGCTGCTGCTCGAAGCGCACGATGCGGAGCCCCTCCGCCCGCTCGATCGTGCCCGCGTCCGGGGCCAGCGCGCCCGCCAGCACGTTGAGCAGGGTGGTCTTGCCGCTGCCGTTCGGCCCCATCAGGCCGATGCGCGTCCCGGGCGTGATGATCAGATCGAGGTTCCGCACGAGCGGCCGGCCGCCGAGCGACTTCGCGATTCCGCGGGCGACGAGCAGCCGGCGCGACCGCCGGCCGGAGGTGCTGAAGTCGATGTCGGCCGCGCGGGTGGCCGCCCGCGCCCGCGCGTCCCGGAGCTCCTCGATCAGCCGGTCGGCCTCCTTGATGCGGCCCTTCGCCTTGGTGGAGCGGGCCTTCGCCCCGCGCCGCAGCCACTCGATCTCGCGGCGGACGGTATTGGCGAGCGACTCCTCGTAGGCCGCCTGCCCCTTCAGGAACTCGTCGCGCCGCGCGAGGAACTCGCCGTACCCGCCGTCGCTCTCGAAGAGGCCCGCCGGGTAGATGCGGTTCACCTCGAGCATGCGGGTGGCCACGTGCTCGAGGAAGTAGCGGTCGTGGCTGACCACGAGGCAGGCCCGCGCCCGCTCCGCGAGCAGGCCCTCCAGCCACAGGATGCCGTCCACGTCCAGATGGTTCGTGGGCTCGTCCATCAGCAGGACGTCGGGCTCGAGCGCGAGCTCCCGCGCGATCGCGAGGCGCTTGCGCCAGCCCCCGGAGAGCTCGGCCACCGCCGCGTGGCCGTCGGCGAAGCCGGCGCGGCCCAGCGCCTGGGCGATGCGGCCCGGGCGCTCGCCCTCGTCCACGGAGGCCAGCGCGGCGGTCAGGACGTCCTCGACGGTGCCCTCCGGCGGGAACTCCGGATCCTGCGGGACGTAGCCCACGCGCACCCCGGCGCGGAGCGAGCGCCGGCCGCGGTCGGGCGGCTCGATCCCGGCGAGGATGCGGAGAAGGGTGGACTTGCCGGCGCCGTTGGGCCCCACCAGCCCCACCTGGTCCCCCTCGAAGAGCCCGAACGACAGCTCGTCGAAGAGGGACCGGGGGCCGTGCGCCTTGCCCACCCCCTCACAGCTCAGAAGAAGCGAACGGGGCACGCGCGGCTACTTCTTCTCCTTCTTCGGCTTCTTCTTCTCCTTCTTCATGCTCCGGCCCTTGGCCATGCGCTCACCTCCCTTCCCTGATCGCGGCGATCTTGCGATCACGCTCGCCCGCCATCCGCTCGGTGTCGCGTCGCAGCGCCTCGTTGAGCGCCTCGACCTCCTCGTGGCTGCCCGCCTTGCGCAGCGCGGCCTGGTGCAGGATCTCGCGCTCCGCGGTCTTGGCCTGGTACATCTGTCGGACCTCGGCGATCGCCGCCTTCTGCTCGTCGGTGAGCGGCCGCTCGGGGGCGTTCGACTCCTTGTCCTTCTGGCGGAGCCGCTCCATCGCCAGCTCGAGCGCGCTCTTGGGGGCGTTGTCGGTCATCGCGCTCCGTAGTGTAGCAGAGCCCTACCCGAGCATCAGCACGGTGCGTGAGACCTCACCCGCCTTCATCGCCCGGAACGCCTCGTTGACGTCCTCGAGCTTCCCGCGGCGGGTGATCATCTCGTCCAGCTTGAGGCGGCCCTGCCGGTACAGCTCGATGTAGTGCGGCATGTCCACCTTGAAGCGGTTGGAGCCCATGCTGCAGCCCTGGATCTTCTTCTC
>Ga0209640_10006389_pt1 | contig 10322 bp, 9 predicted proteins | sample RifCSP10_1_FD_184018 | JGI IMG/M metagenome (GOLD analysis project Ga0209640, IMG submission 184018) | Soil microbial communities from Rifle, Colorado - Rifle CSP2_sed 10_1 (SPAdes) (version 2) | ecosystem: Environmental > Terrestrial > Deep subsurface > Rock core/Sediment | place: Rifle... | reverse complement strand
GTCCGAGAGGAGAAAGGCGGTGAGCGCCGCCACCTCTTCAGGGCGCACGAAGCGGCCGATCGGCGGGAGTTTGGGCGTCACGCCGGCACGCGCCGGATCGCTGAGCATTGCGGTGTCGGTCGCGCCCGGTGCGACGACGTTGACCGTGATGCCGCGCGGCGCAAGCTCGATCGCCCACGAGCGCGCAAGGCCGACGAGGGCGGCCTTGGAAGCCGCATACTGGGCGCGGCCGGCGGCGCCGCCGGCCACCCGGCTGCCGATGAGGACGATCCTGCCGCCGTCGGGCATCGCCGGCACCATGCGCTCCACCAGCCTCACTGCCGCATCGACATGCGTCCGCCACATCAGCGCGCCGTCGGCCGGATCCTGTTGGCCGATCCGCCCGACCCGCAGCAGTCCCGCCGCATGGATGAGGGCCAGCGCAGGCGGTAGTTCCGAGAGAGCCGCCGCGGTCGCATCGCCGGCCGCGAGGTCGAGCGCGACGGCGTGAAATCGCGGATGCGCGATCGCCGGTTTCGAGCGGCTGACGCCGACGACCGACCAGCCCTCATCGAGGAGACGTTCCGCGATCGCCTTGCCGATGCCGGAGCTTGCGCCGGTGACGATGGCGCGGCGCTCCGCGGGGTCCGGCGGCATCGCGGACATCACGCCCGCGGCGGCAGATTGACCGGCGTCAGAAGCGGCTTTCCGGCAAAGAAGGCGGCAAGGTTGTCGACGACGAGTTGCGCCATGGCATCGCGGGTCTCGACCGTGCCACTGGAATGGTGCGGATAGAGGACGACGTTGTCCATGGCGATGAATGCCTCGTTGGCATCGGGCTCGCTGGCGTAGACGTCGAGCCCGGCGCCGGCAATCCCGCCGGCCTTCAGCGCTTCGATCAGGGCCGGCTCGTCGACCACCGTGCCGCGCGAGATGTTGATGAGCGTGCCTTTCGGTCCGAGCGCCTTCAGCACTTCCGCGTTCACCAGATTGCGCGTCGCCTCCCCGCCCGAGCACGTCAGGATGAGGACGTCGACGTCGCGGCACATGGCCTGGAGATCGTCATAGTAGCGATAGGGCACCGCGCTTTGCCGCGAGCGCCCGAAATAGCCGATCTCTATGCCGAGCGGCAGCGCGCGCAGTGCCACGGCCTTGCCGATCCTGCCAAGGCCGACGATACCGAGACGCTTCCCGGAGAGCGTCGTCATCAGCGGCATCATGCCTTCGCGCTTCCACCGGCCCTCCCGCACCCACCTGTCGCCCCGGACCAACCCGCGCTGGGTGGCGAGGATCAAGGCAAGACCGAGATCGGCGACGTCGTCGGTAAGGACATCCGGCGTATTGGTGACCAGGATGCCGCGCTCGTTGCAGGCGGCGATGTCGATGGTGTCGTAACCGACGCCTGCCGATGCGACGAGCTTGAGGTTCGGCAGCCTTTCGATCAGGTTGCGGGCAAGGCCCTTGGCGCCGGTGGTGGCTGCCGCCGTGATGCGCGTGCCGACCTCGCGCACCAGCGCCTCCGGGTCCTTCGCCAGGTCGTGACGGTGGAGCGTGTAGGTCTCCTCCAGCATGACTGTCTGGCGCGGCCGGCTCGGCCAAATGAGGAGGACGTCCGGCTTCATTTCAATGCTCCATGGGAGGTGTCAGGCAAGTGCCCCGCTTCCGAAGTTCGTGATACACAGCGGCAGACTCCGGAACGAACTTCGGAAGCAAAGGGGCACTAGCAAGTCTATGGTTCTAGTGCCGCTTTTCGATTTGAAGTTCCTATCCGAGTCTGCTGCAAGTGCTGTAGGAACTTCAAATCGGCGGCACTAGTTCGCGGATGCGCCGGCGTTCCGCCTGGATATCGGGATCGGCCTCGAGACTGGCGTCGAGGAGGGCGCGCGTATAGGCCTGTAACGGGGCGGTGAAGATCTGCTCGGTCGTGCCGGTCTCGACGATGTTGCCGCCCTGCATGACGATCACCCGGTCGGCGAAGTCGCGCACCACCGGCAGGTCATGCGCGATGAACAGGTACGAGAGGTTCAGTTCGCGGCGCAGTTTCGCCAGCAGCCTGATCACCTGCGCCTGGATCGACACGTCGAGCGCCGAGACCGCCTCGTCGCAGATGATCAGTCTCGGATCGAGCGCCAAGGCCCTCGCGATGGCGATGCGCTGGCGCTGGCCGCCCGAGAACTGGTGGGGGTAGCGCCGCGCATGATCGGGCGTGAGGCCGACCAGGCCGAGGAGCTCGGCGACGCGGTCGCGCCACTTCGCCTTGGGCAGCAATCCTGGGTGGATGGCCCAGGCCTCGGAGATCAGCTGGCTGACCGTCATCCGCGGATTGAGCGATTGGGTCGGGTCCTGGAACACCATCTGGATCTCGCGGCGCATCGCGAAGAGGTCCTTTGGCGTCAATCGGAAGAGGTCGCGGCCCTTGTAGAAGGCGGCGCCCGAGCTCGGCTCCTCGAGGAGGAGCAGGGTCTTGGCAAGCGTCGATTTGCCCGATCCCGACTCGCCGACGATGGCGAGCGTCTCGCCCGGCATGAGGGAGAAACTGGCTTTCTGCAGCGCCAGCAGGTTGCCGTATTTCTTGCTGACGTCTTCGACCCTGAGCAGCGGCTCCGGGTGGGGCGCGGTCGCACCGTTCGGGCGGGCGAACCCGCCGCGCCCCGGCGCCGCGCCTATCAGCTTCTGCGTATAGGAATGAACCGGATTCTTGAAAACCTCGCGCACGCTGCCGCGTTCGACGATCTCGCCGGCGTTCATCACCAGCACCCGGCTTGCGATTTCGGCGACGACACCGAGGTCATGGGTGATCAGGAGGAGGCCCATGCCGGTCTCCTTCTGCAGTTCCTCGAGGAGGCGCAGGATCTGCGCCTGAACGGTGACGTCGAGCGCCGTGGTGGGCTCGTCGGCGATCAGGATGTCGGGTTTGAGCGCAAGCGCCATCGCGATCATCAGGCGTTGCCGCTGGCCGCCCGAGAACTGATGCGGGTACTGCTTCATCCGGGCCTTGGCGTCGACGATGCCGACGCGCTCCATCAACTCTAGCGCGCGCGCCCTCGCGTCCTCGCCGGTGACGCCATGAGTCGTCAACGTTTCGGCGATCTGCCAGCCGACCGTGTAGACCGGATTGAGATGAGCCAGCGGGTCCTGGAAGATCATGGCGATCTTCCGGCCGTTGATCTGGCGGCGCTTCTCGGCGTCCATGCCGATCAGGCTCTCGCCCCGGTAGCGGATCTCGCCGGCCGTGATGTAGCCCGGCGGCGAGTCGATCAGGTTCATGACCGCCGAGGCCGACACCGACTTGCCCGAGCCGCTCTCGCCGAGGATGGCGAGCGTCTCGCCGCGGTCGAGATGGAAGCTGACGTCCTTCACCGCCTGGACCCGGCCGTAGACGGTGTGGAATTCGACCGACAGGCCGGTCACTTCGAGGATGTGCTCAGCCACCGCCACGGCCTCCGATTTCCAGGCGCCAGCGCTGGACCGGATCGAGCGCCGTGCGCATCCAGCCCGAGAGCAGCGTCAGCGACATCGTCGTGATCACGATCGCCAGGCCCGGGAACAGCGCCAGCCACCAGGCCTGCGCCAGATAGGGCCGCCCTTGTGCGACCATCAGGCCCCAGGTCACTTCCGGCGGCTGGATGCCGATGCCGAGGAAGCTCAGCGAGCTTTCCGCCAGCATGACAAAGGCGAAATCGAGCGTGGCGATGGTGACCAGCGTCGGCACCACCACCGGCAGGATGTGCCTGAGCACGATGCGCGCGTCCGACGCGCCCATGACGCGCGCCGCCTGCACGAACATGCGCTCGCGGATTTCCAGCACCTCGGCCCGCGTCGTGCGCAGGTAGATCGGGATGCGGGTGACGGCGAGCACCACCACGAGGTTGATGATCGACGGCTCCAGCATGTAGAGCACGATGACGGCGAGGAGCAGCGACGGGAACGACATGATGACGTCGGCAAGCCGCATGATGATCTGGCTTGCCGACCGCGACGTGTAGCCGGCGATCAGCCCGAGGCTCGCGCCGGCGAGCATGGCGAAGGCGACGGCAGTGGCGGCGATCAGCAGCGTATTTCGCGACGCCAGGATGATGCGCGGCAGGATCGGCCGGCCGAGCGCGTCGGCGCCGAGGAGGAAGAGCCACCCGCGGCTCAGATCGAACGGCGGCGCGTTGCGGCCGCGCAGGTTCTGCTTGCTGGCGGCCTCGCCGAGGAGCTCGGGTCCGATCAGCGCGCCGATCACGATCAGCAGAAGGACGATCGCCGCGACCAACGCGAACTTGTCGCGCCACAGCATGCTCAGCACTTGCGCCGCCGGGTGCCGAGTCCCCGGCAGGGCAGCGTCTTCGCGTATGTTTATCCCGCCGCTCATCGTGTCATCCTGATGCGCGGATCGAGGGCCGCGTAGGCAAGGTCGATCAACAGGTTCATGATGAAGATCGCGATGGCGGTGATCATGATCGACGCGAGCACCACGGTGAAATCGCGCTGCAGGATCGAATCGATCATCAGCTTGCCGACGCCGGGGAAGCCGAAGATGGTCTCAACCACCACGGCGCCGTTCAGCAATCCGGCGGCCTGGTCGCCGATCACCGTGATCACCGGCAGCATGGCGTTGCGCAGCGCATGCACGAAGATGACGGCGCGGTCCTTGACGCCCTTGGAACGGGCGGTCTTCACGTAGGCCGACGACAGGGCGGCGATCATCGAGCCGCGCACCACCTGCAGGATCAGGCCGAACGGCCGTATGAAGAGCACGGCGATGGGCAGCACCCAGTGCCATATCGTGCCGGTGCCCGAAGTCGGCAGCCAGCCGAGACTTACAGAAAAAAAAAGATGCCGACGATCGCCACCCAGAAATCCGGCGCGCTGGCGCCGATCAGCGACACGATCGACGACAGCCGGTCGAAGAAGCCGCCGAGTTTGAAGGCGGCGAGCGAGCCGACGACGATGGCCGAGCCGGTCACCAGAGCCATGGTGACCAGGGCGAGGGTGAGCGTCCACGGGAAGGCGGTGAGGACCACGTCGAGCGCCGGGCGCGCCTTGCGCAGGCTGTCGCCGAAGTCGAAATGCACGAGGTCCCAGACGTAGCGCCCGAACTGGACGATCAGCGGATCGTTCAGTCCGTGGATCTGACGGAACTGCTCGCGGCTCTCGAGCGAGGCGTCGAGCGGCAGATAGAGCGAGGTCGGATCGCCCGTCAGTCGCGACAGGAAAAAGACGAGAACAATCAGCCCGATCAGGGAGAAGGCGCTGGCGAGCGAGCGTTTACCGATGAAGGACATCATGGGTGTGGTGTCTTTCGATCAGGCCCTTCGCGGGGAAGGGTGAACGAGGCCGGAGGACGGCACAAGCCCGTCCTCCGGCAGCGTCGGTTTCGGCTACTTGAAGGAGATCTGCGACAGCTGCAGTTCGCTGTTGGTGGCGATGGTCGGCTCGAAATCGAGCCGCTCCGACACCCGGCTGAAGCCGACCATGTGGAACAGCATCACGTCGGCGACGATTTCCTCATGCAGCTTGGCGAACAGCTCCTTCCACAGCTTGGCGCGTTCCTCGCCGGTCGCCGCGGTCGCCTTGGCGATCATGTCGTCGATTGCCGTGTCGGCCATTCCGCTCTGCAGGCCCTCCGAGTGGTACTTGAAATACATCGAGAACACCGGGTCGCCCTTGGCGTTGTCGTGCATGGCCTCGACCATCTGCGGTCCGCGGTCCTCGGCGAAGGGCTTGGAGTAGAAGTTCTCCCACTCGGCGACCTCATACATGCTGAGCTTCACGTTGAAGCCGGCATCCTTGAGCATGGCGAGTAGTGCTTCCATGGTCTCGGTCACGCCGGCAAAGTTGGCTGTGCGTCCGATCAGCGTGATCTCCTTGTCGACCGGAACGCCGGCGGCCTTCGCCTCGGCGAGAAGTGCCTTGGCCCGTTCGAGATCGTAAGGATAGGGCTTCAGGTCGGGATTCCAGCCGATCGTCGACGGCGGCACCATCGCCGTCGCCAGGATCGTCCCCTCGGGCAGGATCGTGCCGAGGAAGGCTTCGCGATCGATGGCGAGATTCAACGCTTCCCGGACGCGACGGTCGTCGAACGGCGCCACGAGTTGGTCGATCCGGAGATAGACCGTCTCCGAGTTCGGATAGGAATAGTCGGTCTTCGGGTTGGTGGCATCCTGGGCCGCGATGGTCGGCGAGATGTCGGCCTCGCCGGCGGCGACCATCGCCGCACGGACGGCGTCGTCCGAGCGGAAGACGTAGGTCGCTTTCTCGACTTCCGGCTTCTCGCCCCAGTAGCCGTCGTTGCGGGTCAGGATGATGTTCTGCCCGACGTTCCATTCGCTGAGCACGTAAGGGCCGGTGCCGATCGGCTCGCGGACGAAGGCGTTGGGATCGGTTCCCGTCGGCACGATCGTCAGCGTCGACATGAGGAGCGGCAGGATCGGCTGCGCCGGATCCGAGGTGATGTCGATCGTGGTCGGATCGACGACCTCGGTCGTGAGCTTCATGCCGCCGAAATACTTGGCGCCGATCTCGCAGGTGATCTTGTCGCTGGTGGTGCGCGTCAGCGAATAGGCGACGTCCTCGGCGTCGAAGTCGGAGCCGTCGGAGAATTTCACGCCGGACTGGAGCTTGAAGCGCCAGGTGTCGCCGTCGACCGCTTCCCAGCTCGCGGCAAGACGCGGCTGCAGACCGCCGCCCTTGGTGTCGAGCACGGTCAGCGTCTCGGAGATGTTCTGCAGGATGACGCGACCGATGTTCGAGCGCGACGCCATGCAGGGCTCGATGAGGTCGAGTTCCTCGCTGAGCACGATGGTGACGTTCTTGTCCTGGGCGAATGTCGGCGTGAAGGCGGTCATCGCCAACGCCGTGCCCAGCAAGCACGTTTTAAGGTATCGCATAGTCTCCCTCCCTTGGATTGCAGCCGGATTGCCCGGCGAGCAGTTGCGATTCCTGATCCGGATTTCCCTCCCCCGGGCGAAGCCGCCGAAAAGCGTAACTTCGACCGACGCGAAGTGAAATACTAGTATATTACATCAGTCAACCCTCGGCCCGCTTTTCGTCCGTCTTGGCCTCGGACGTACTCTGAACGAAGTCGAGTTCGTCGATGTCCGCGGCGCCGCCGGCCGCCGCCTCTGCCGGGATGCGACTCGGTCGCGGCCCCCGGCCGGCGATGATTCCGCCGAGGAAGATGACCCCTGCCCCGATCCAGGTTCCGACGTCGGCGGACTGTCCGAAGAAATAGAAGGCGCCGACGGCGACCAGAGGCAGCCGCAGGAAATCGAAAGGAATGACGGCCGATACGTCGGCAAGCGCAACCGACCGCGTGATGGCGGTCATGCCGATCACGCCGAGCGCGCCCTGGACGGCGAGAAGGCCGAGCATCAGCGGGCTCGGCGTCGTCCAGAAGAAAAGGGCGGGGATGAGCGCCAGCGGCACCATCATCAGGAGGTTCCACCCGACCAGCGTGTCGGTCGGGTCATTGCCCGCCATCGCCTTCAGAACCAGCTGGATGGCGGCGGTGAGAAGCGCTCCGGCGAGCGCGTAAAGCAGATAGGGGTCGAACGCGCCGGACGCCGGCCTGACGATCAGGAGCACGCCGGCAAAGCCCATCGCGACCGACAGCAGGCGCGCCGCGCCGAGTTTCTCGTCGAGAATGAGCGCCGCGCCGATGATCACGAAGATCGGTGTCGTGAAGGCGATCGCCGTCACCTGGGCGAGGTTCGCCCGCGAGATCGCGTAGAAGAAAGCCGCGAGCGCCAGGACCTTGAGCGCAGCCCGCACCATGTGCATCCACCGGTAACGCGTCTGTGCAATCCGCGCCCGGCGCCGGTAGATCCACGGCGCCACGAACAGGAGACCGAACGCGCTCCGGAAGAAGGCGATCGAGAAGGCGCTCATCTCGGTCGAGATCACCCGGACGAGCAAGGTATCGACAGCGTTGAATGCGGCAGCCGTCACCATCAGGGCGACCGCCATCGCGAAAGTTTTGTCTGACGGAGACCCATGAACCGCGCCCTCATCCGTCGAACCCACCACCTGCCTCCACACCGATCTCAGGACAACACCAAAGATGTAAAATTGTCAATTCACTTATTCAGAGAATTTCGAACGATCGCCGATGATACGTTTTTTATGGCTGAGTTCTGCCATTTCTTCTCTGGATGTCATCGTGACCTCGCCTTCGATATAACTTGACAAGTTGGACCGGATCGCACCCGGCACGGGTGGCCTCAACCGTTCCAGCCGAAGCCGAGTTCGCTCGCCTTCTGTCGGAGCCGCGCATGGATCGCCTCGTCGAGCGCTATGCCCATTTCGAGGGCCTGGCGTCTCGACGCGGCGGCGTGGTCGCCCGGCACCCGGACTTTGGCGACGCCCGGCGCCGGCGGATTCCTGCGGCATGCCTCGGCGAGATGGGACGCCTCGCGGATGAAGGCCTCGCGGCCGGCGAAGGCCGCCGGATCGATGACCTGAATGAACACCGACAGCACCATCCCCCGCGGTGCCTCGGCGCGGCCGTGGCCGGAAAGGCCTTGCCCGAGCGTTTCGATCGCAAGCGCCAGCGAGAAACCCTTGTGACCCTTCCGCGCGCCGCCGAGCGGCATCAGCGTGCCGCCGTGCTTGGTTACCTCCTGCGGGTCGTCGGTCGGCTCGCCCTTCGCCGTCAGCGCCCAGGCTTCGGGAAACCGCTCGCCCCGCTCGGCGAGCTGACGCGTGTGGGTCGTCGTCGTGATCGAGCTCGAGATATCGATCAGGATCGGATCGCCGTCGGTCGGGAAGCCGTAGGCTTGCGGATTGGGGGTCACCATCGGCAGCGTGCCGCCGAACGGCGCCATGCGCCTCGTCGACGCCGTCGAGCAACTGATGTGGGCGACAAGTCCGCGCTCGGTGACCTTCCTGAGATAGGCAGCGAGCGCGCCGGTGTGATGGGCCCGCGAGATCGCCACCGTCACGACGCCATATTGGGCGGCGCGCTCCGAGGCGGTCTCGAACGCGCGTGTGACCAGCCACGGGCCGGGCAGGCCGTTGCCGCTCCAGGTGAGGCAGCTGCCGCGGTCGGCGATGACGGTCTCGTCGCCGCTGCCGATCATCTCGCCGCTCGCCAGCGCATCGAGATACCAGGGCACGAGGCCGACGCCATGGGTGGCGTGCCCGATCAGGTCGGCTTCGACCAGCACCTCGGCCACGACATCCGCCTTCTCGCGATCCATGCCCGCTGCGGCGAACATACCGGCGACATTGGCGCGCAGAATCCCGGCATCGACGCGTGGCATCACGGCTTCCCGATGAGATTGTTGGCTTGCAGGAATCGCCGCAGCCGCTCCGTCTGCTCGGCGGTGAGCGGCCAGGCCGAGGGCGGCCGCACCGGACCGCAATCGAGGCCTTGCAGTGCGAGCGCGGTCTTGACGCCGGAGACATTGGCGCCGTTCTGCTCCTCGGCGCGCACGTCCTCGAAGACTTTCATTCCGGCGATCAGTCCGTTCGCCTCGTCGTAGCGTGCGGCCGCGAGCGCCGCATGGATTGCGACCGAACGCTCGGGCCACACATTGATCAGGCCCGACGTGAATCCGCGCGCGCCGACGGCGTAGAGCGGCGGAGCCCAGATCTCGGCGAGCCCGCCGACCCAGGACATGCCGGGACGCGAGGCGGCCATCGCCGCCGCGAGCCGCAGCGGATTGGGCGTCGCCCATTTCACCCCGACGACGCCCTCGATGGCCGAGAGCTCGGCGATGGCGTCGGTGCCGATGGCGTCGTTGCGGAGATAGAGAATGACCGGCAGGCCGTCGGCCGCCTCGGCGACGCGCCGCAGATAGGCGACCGCGCCGCGCGGCGCGACGAAGGGATCGGGCGGCTGGTGCACCATGACCGCGCTTGCCCCGGCCGCCCTGGCGGCGCGCGTCAGCCGGCAGGCGTCGCCGACGCTCCGCCCGACGCCGGCGACGACCGGCACGCGTCCGGCGACCGCGTCGACCACGGCGCGCGCCATCGCCTCCGCTTCCTCGATCGCGAGGCCGTAGAACTCGCCGGTGTTGCCGTTGGCGACAAGGAGATGCACGCCCGCCCCGATCGCCCGGTCGATGATCGGCCTCAGGCGCTCGGGCGCGATCCGGTCCGCGCCGTCGAAGGGCGTGACGAGAATGCCGGAGATGCCGGTCAATGCTGATATGAGATCGGCGGTCACGCTTTCCCCTCCGGCTAGTGTGGCGGATTTGAAGTTCCTAAGATTCTGCGGCCAGCTCGGATAGGAACTTCAAATCCAAAAGCCACACTAGAAACCATCGACTTGCCAGTGTCCCTTTTGATTCCGAAGTTCGCCTCAGAGCCTGCAGCGGCGTTTTGCGAACTTCGGAATCGGGACACTAGCTAGC
>Ga0209640_10006388_pt1 | contig 10322 bp, 9 predicted proteins | sample RifCSP10_1_FD_184018 | JGI IMG/M metagenome (GOLD analysis project Ga0209640, IMG submission 184018) | Soil microbial communities from Rifle, Colorado - Rifle CSP2_sed 10_1 (SPAdes) (version 2) | ecosystem: Environmental > Terrestrial > Deep subsurface > Rock core/Sediment | place: Rifle... | reverse complement strand
GCGATTCCCTGATCGAGGATTTCCGCCGGTACCTCGAGGATTCCGGCGTCGTGATCCCCGCCTCGTGGGAAGGACTCGTGCCGTTTTTCAAAGCCCGCATCCAGACCGAGCTGTTCAACCTGGTCTTCGGAATTACGCGCGGGGATGAAGTCGAGGTAAAGGCGGATCCGCAGGTGCAGGCGGCTCGGCAGGCCGTCGGCCATGCGCGCGAGCTGCTGGCTGCGGAGGCCGTCGCAGGTTTGCTGGAACGTACGAAGCCGCAACAGGTCTCCGAAAGCTGTTGCGCACAATAGGGGGAACCCACACAAGAGGGAGGAAGGGCAAGTGTACACAAAACGAATGCGAAACTTGCTGGGATGGGCGGGAGCCATTATGTTGTTCGGGTCGCTGGCATCGACCGCAGCCGCCAAGAACAATTTCAATTGCATGATCGTAGACGAGGCCGGCAAGCCGATCGAGAAGGGCGAAATGGTGCTGACGGCAGTCGCCGGCGGGAAAGAAAACAATCGCAAGACCAACGACAAGGGACAGGTCGAGTTCAAAGGATTGGACGACGGCTCCTACCTGATCCGGGGCAACGTAGACGGCTACATCTTCTCGAGCTCCGCTCCCATGGAGATTGCCGGGAACATTACCAAGCCCTGCAGCTATACGCTCATCAGCGCGACCCATGCTAATGCGATCCTGCAGGAAGTCCTGATGCTGCTCCAGCAAAAAAAGGTTGCGGATGCCGAGGCGAAGGCTACGAAGGCCGTGGAGTTGATGCCGGAGGAGTCCGGAGCCCACTACGTCCTCGCGGTTGCGCATGCTACGGGCGGGAAGGAAACCGAAGCGCTGACGTCCATCAAGAAAGCGGCTGAACTGAGTCCCGAGAAATTCGGGGATAAGATCCAGATCGTTCACATGAGCGCGATCAGCGTCCAGGCCGACCAGTTGATGGCCAAGAGCGACTTCAACGGCGCCATCAAGAAGTACGAGGAGATGATCAAGGTCAATCCGAGCGAGCCGATCGCCTATTACAACATGGCGGTTGCCTACGGCCGCGCCAATAAGCTGAACGAGGCCCTCACCGCCATTGACAAGGCGATTGCTCTGAAGCCCGGCGACGCTGAAATGGCGCAGATGAAAACCCGTCTGCAGGATATGTTCATGAAATCTCTCGACACGGAGCTCAAAGCGCCATAAGCGCCGGAAAGTCCCGCTCCCGTTGCCGGGTAGCGGGGTTGGTTTGACGTAGCGCCGGCCTCTGGCCGGGTCTCTTGCCCCGGGGCGGCGGCGCTACCCGTGCGGCGAGCGAATGGACCAGCCCCAATCTGGCGTTCGGCCTTGACGCGCCCCAGGGGAGCGGCTTATGATGAAAGCAAGTAGACGAACTCTTTCGAGTCGAGTCAACCTGGAAGGAAAAGGAGACGGGATGACAAAAATAGCTCCGGCAATTCTTGCTGTGGCCATTCTTTGTTTGGGAGCGATCGGTTTCGCCCAGGACGGGACATCGAAGGTGGCCATCATCAATATTCAGCAGGCCATCGCGGCGAGCACCGATGGGCAGGAAGCCGCTCAGAAGCTCCAGACCCGGTTTGGTCCGACCCGCGAAAAGCTTCAGAAACTGCAGAGTGAAGTCAACGAGCTGCAGGCCCAGTTGCGGAATCAGCAATCCACTCTGAGCGAGGAAGCCAGAACCCGGCTGCTGCGCAGCGTCGACGACAAGACCAAACAATTCAACCGCGACAACGAGGACGCCACGGCGGAATTTCAGCAGGCCGAGCAGGACGCCATCAACGAGATCGGCCGGAAGATGATGGGCGTAATCGACGAGTACGCCAAGACCAACAAGTATTCGATGATTCTCGACGTCTCTTCGCCACAGACTCCCGTGCTGTATGCGGACTCCGCGATCGATATCACGCCGGCCGTGATCGAACTCTACAACCAGGCGCACGCTAAACCGGCTGCCGGCGCGCCCGCGCCTGCTGCTGCTCCGGCTGCGGCCCCGCCCGCCGCCGCCGCCCCAGCGGCCGCTCCGTAAAGACCATAGTTCTCCCGGTGCGCGCAGGCACCGGGAGAGCCTTCCCCTCCTCGATTCGCATTTTCAAAGTTGGAACGCGTGGATCTGTGTCCGCCAAGTAGTGTCCTGATTTAGGACACTACCTGTCCCCCGGAAACTGATTGCGGCTCTGCTTCGGCTTGTGATAAGGTGTGCACTTCCGAAGGGATACTCCGCAAACGTTTGTGTGGGGGAACAGTTCATGAAACAAATCGCCATTCTGTTGTTACTGCTGGGGTCCGTTTTTCCGCCGCGGGCGGAAGGAACAACGCTCACGCGCCTGGACCTCGATGACCTGACGGCCGAGTCTTCCGCGGTGGTCTACGGAAAGATTGTCGCGAGCCGGGTCGAGTGGAACCAAAGCAGGACCATGATTTTCACCGTCTACACGGTGCTGGCGGATCAATATTTGAAGAGTGCCCTGGGACCGGTATTTGAGCTTCATGAGCCGGGCGGCGTGCTGGACGGGCTCGGCATGCACGTTGCGGGCGTTCCTGCTTTTACGGTCGGGCAGGAGGCGGTCTTGTTCATCTGGACCGACAAGCACGGGCAGCATCAGGTTACGGGCTTCGAGCAAGGCGCCTTCCCTGTGCGCACGGACCCCCAGACCGGAGCCAAAGTGGTTGACCGCATCGTCCGGCTCGGCTCGGTCCGCACGGCAAATGCCGTGGCTTCACCGTCCAGCCGGTTGCTCTCTCAGTTCGTCAGCCAGATCCGCGCATCAGCCGTCAGAGCCGGCGCGGCTGCACCCCAGTCCCGCTAGGAAGGCCGCCATGAACCTGCTACGGAAACAGAAGCGCATTCTCGAGACTGTCGTTCTTCTCCTCTGCGTGAGTCTCGTCGCGGAGCACGGCTTTGCCGGCGCGATTCAGCGGACGACCCCTCAAGGGCTGCCCATTCATTGGAAACTCAACACTCCCATTCCGTATGTGGTCAACCCGGGAGGCGTTCCGGGGTTCACCGGCGAGTTGCAGCGCTTGGTGGTTCTGGGCGCGGTCAATGACTCCTTTCGCCCTTGGACACAAATTCCCGACGCAGCTGTGGTCGTCAATTACTCCGGCACTTCTGCTCTTACGCAGGGAGCGATTGACGGGACGAACCTCATCAGCTTTCAGGATACGTCGATTGAGTTTCCTGCAGGAGTTCTCGCCATTGCGCTGGTTGCCACAGCGACCGCCACGGGGCCGACCCAGGTTGGGGGCCAAGTCATCAATGCGGAATTTGTAGGCCAGATCCTCGATGCCGACATTGTATTCAATCCGAATCCCGGCAGCACGCCGTTTTCTCCCGTCGGCGCCGACAACACCATCGACCTGATCGCCGTCGCTACCCACGAGGTCGGCCACCTGCTGGGTCTCGATCACACCGGCGTGTTCAGCTCCATCATGAATCCCTACTCGGAATCCGGCGCTGGGATCGCGAGCCGGACGGTGCAGACAGATGACACGAACACCATTGCCTCGCTCTATCCCGCTGCCACGTTTGCGCCATCCCGCGGCTCCATCACCGGCACGATTACGGACTCCGGGGGCGCTCCCGTAAAGTCCGCGAACGTCGTCGCGTTCAGGAGCACAGGCGGAGTCCCGGCCGGCTCGCAGTTGACCGATGAGTTGGGCCGCTACAGCATTGACGGCCTGCTTCCCGGCAACTATCACGTTTTCGCCGAGCCGCTCGACGGTCCGATCAGTCTCGGCAATTTCCCGGGATTTTATTCAAGCGGCTCCAGCAATTTTGCCACCACGTTCTTTCCTCCCACCGGAACCTTTACCACTGTTGCCGTCGCAGCCGGCCAGACGGCGCCGCCCGTCGACATCGCGGTCTCGGCCCGTCCCGCAGGCGTTCTGAACATCGAAGAACTCGGCACGTTTACTCGGACAGAAGCGGGAACGTCGGCGCTCCGCAGCGCGGCTCCGCTATTCCTGCCGCGCGGCAGGTCTTACGAGATTTTCGTGACAGGCCAGAACCTGACCAGCAGCTCGAACCTGACGGCCTTCGGAGCCGGGATCACGGGTGAGCCGACCACCGGCGGAGAGTTTCCACCGCCGAATCCGAATCGCCAGCAGAGAATCACCATCAGCGCATCGGCGCCGCTCGGTCCTTCCAACCTGCATCTGAGCAACCCCGGTTCCACCTCGGTGATCCCCGGCGGTATCATCACCACTGTCAATCCCGTCGTTGGGCTTCCCCTCCGCGATACTGCTGGGTTCGGCTCTTTGATATCTCCCGGCGCTTTGATCGCCATCTTTGGCTCGGACCTGGGTTTTGGCAATGGGCCGGGAAACCTGGAGAGCGCCGTGGCCAAGCCGCTGCCCACCAGTTTAGGCGGCGTCAGCGTGAAAATGGGAAACCGTTTCGCTCCGCTCATTTTCGTCGCTCCCGGCCAAATCGCCGCGATGGTTCCCTTCGAGCTGACGGGGTCCTCCACGAACCTGACCATCGTGACCGGACCGAACGCCAGTGGAAATACGGTCACGGTCCCCCTCAGTCCTACCTCGCCGGGCATTTTCTCCGTGAATCAGCAGGGCACGGGACAGGGAATTGTGCTGCATAATCCCGATCCCGCGGGAAGCATCGTGGCCCCCTCGGGCAGCATTCCCGGAAGACTCAGCCGCCCCATCCGGCCCGGCGAATTCATGACCATTTATGCAGTGGGCCTGGGCCCCGTGACTCCCTCCATTCCCAGCGGACTGGCCCCCATCGACGCCGGCGACCCCCTGCGCAGGCTTGTGAGTTCCATTACGGTGCGCATCGGGGGACAGGCAATCCCGGCGGCAAATATCCCGTATGCGGGTTTGAATCCCAACTTCGTCGCACTGTATCAGGTGGATGTGCAGATTCCGTCGAACGTCCAGACAGGCGACGCCGTCTCTCTCCAACTGGTTACAGCTGAGGGGCAGGCGAGCAATACCGTCACCATCGCCATCACTCCTTAACCGTTCCGGGCTGGCTCTCTTTGTTTCCGACCCTGCTCCTCCTTCCTAGGAGGTGCAGTGCTTGCTCGGATTTATTTCCCCACGCCGGCCCGTTCTGCGTTGACACAGCCCGGAATAGGCTCCTAGAATCGGGGTAGGTCCTGCTTCGGCCTGTTTCTTTCCGCTCGAGCGGGACACTGAGGGGAACGAGACACCCGGCTAAGGATTCACCATGGAAATGAATGACGATCTCAAGCAGTTGATGAAGGAGCTGGGAATGGCGATCAACGAGTCGCTCTCGGAATCCGAGCCGATCTCCGACGCGATCGCCAACATCCGCGGCGCCGGCTATGACGTCTTTCTGGTTCTCGAAGCCACCATTGGATTCAACAAGCGCCAGGAGGCGGAAGAAACCGCGGATTCCGGCGAGGAGCTTCCGGCCGACCGCTCCAGCATTTCCTCCGGCGAGTTGCGGCTCACTCCGCGCGACAACGATTTTTTGAAGCTCCTCCGCATCAGCCTCGGGGAAAATCGCAAGGGCTGATCTCCCTGCCCTGACACCTGACACCCGGAACCTGAAACCTGTTCCTCAATGGGTGAAGAAAAAACACCCGACCAGGACCGCAGTGTCTGAAATAATCACCCGGGAGTCGGCGACGCGGGCACTCAGGTCTGACCCTGCAGCCGGTTTGTCCTCGATCCACAACTCCGGGCGCAGCGAAAACCCGCCTTTTTGCGCCTCTTCGGAGACAGTGAAATGGACATACGCGATCTGCCCGTTCGGGAATTCCCGGTCCGAGTTGGGCGGGAGCGTGAACGTCAGGTCGAGCGTCCCCTCGTTGCCCGACCCTCCCTGCACGGTCTGGAGCTCGATTCCCGCCCGCCGCGCCAGGTAGGCCGCCTCGGACCGGTCGAAGGAAAGCCGGGCCGTCGGAAACGTTAGGCGGAGCCGCAGTTTGTGGATGTTCGGGACGCCCATGCGCCGCGTGAAAAACACGGAGACTGCCACCGGCTGGCCCGGCATCCCGACCGTCCGTCCGAACGTGAGCGCATAGTCCCGCTCCTCCTGGCCCTGCGGTTCCGGCTCATGTGCCGGAGGTTGCTGCGCGCGCGCGAATTGGCCAAGCGATGCTCCCAGAATCAGAGCCAGGATCTTCAGAGTCGGTATCTTCAGAGTCGGTGTCTGGGCAATCGCCCTACTGGTAGACAATCTTTCCTCCCACCACCGTCATCACCACCGGGATTTTCTCGATGTCGTCTTCCCGAACCGTCAGAAAGTCCGCCCCCAGCACCGCGAGATCGGCCTTCTTGCCTCGCTCAATCGAGCCGAGCGTTTTGTCTTCGGCGATGTAGCGCGCCGCCCAGATCGTCTTCATCCGCAGCGCCGTCGGCCGGTCGACAGCGTAGTCCGGGCCCCAGGTGCGCCCCTCGGCGTCCCGGCGTGTAATGTATCGTTCCAGTTCCCCAAATGGGTCGGTCCCTTCGATGTGGACCTTAAAGCCCCGCGCGATCAGTTCCGGCACCGGCTGCGCGTCGTGGATGCGGTCCCCGTAGAGCTCCACCGCCACTTCCGGCCGCTGAAACATTTTTCCCAACCCGCGGCGGAAGTCCAGCTCCTCGATCTTCGAAAAACTCTGCGGGTTCCAGAACAGGTTATGGTCCAGGCCGAACGGCCGCCACTGCGGGCGCAGCTTGATGTCCGTCTGCTTCATCGCGTCCTCGATGGTCTGGAGCCAGATTTCCGTGGACTGATCTCCGACATTGTGAATCCCCGTTGTGTTCCAGCCGTGCTTGATCGCCTGCCGCACGTTGTTCCACTCCGTCAGCTCCTTCGGAATCTGGTTCGTCGACCAAGCGTTATTGTGCGGCCCGAATCCGATCCAAGTGTTCTGCCCGTTGGGGCCGAACGCGATGCCGCCCGACCGCAATTTCGGATCAATCGTCAGCGCGCTGCCCGAATCCGCGTTTCCGTCCATCGCCGCCAGCCCCGCGCCCACGATCCGCACCATGTCGCCCAGGCCGAAATCCACCAGGTTCCCCAGCCGCCGCAGGTAGGCTTCCGAGTTCGGGTTCTGCCGCAGGAAATCGTGTGTCGCGAAGACCCGCATCGTCAGCTCGTCGTTGTGATAGAGCACGTTCAGCACCGTCAGGTTGAACCCTTGCAGGTGGGCCACCATCGTCGTGATGCCTTTGCGGTTCAAGTCGTGGAGCATCTGTTTCTGCTCCGCCAGGACCGCGTCGTCGATCACCGGCCACGGCCGCAGGTCCCACCCCGCCACGCCCATCGCGTGCCCGAAGATCTGCCCGTTCGGCCGCCCCTGCGCGTCCTTCACCACCGAAGGATGATTGACGCCGCCCGGCAGCAGCGCGACCACTTTCTCGAGCATCAGCGAGTTCACCACCATGTCGAACGAGGTCACGTTCAGCGCCAGTGGATGGTTTGGACTCAAGGGGTCAATATCGGCTTTGGTCAGCCGCATGCCGTCCGCCCCCTCGTCCGGCAGCCGCAGGAAGATCGTCTCGCCGCGCGGCCGCGACGCGATAACCTCCCGGACCTTCGCCAGAATCTGCTCCTTGTTTGTCACGTCCCGCAGCGTGCCCAGGACTTTCCCGCCGATCACGGTATCCTTGTACAGGTTCCCGCCCACGAAATCGTTGTCCGCGTCGGTGCCCACGAACCCCGGAATCGTGGTTTTCCCCTGCAGGTCAATCATCCGCGTCGCCGGCCCGCGCAGCCGCAGAACATCCTGATTCGTTCCCACCGCCAGAAACATGCCGTCGCGGATCGCCACTGCCTCCGCGATGCGGAAGTTCTCATCCACGGTCAGGATTTTCCCGTTATGGAGAATCGTGTCGGGATACCGGATCAGCTCCGGCGGAATATCCGTCTGCGCGGAAACGTTTGCCGCCGCCACGCACAGCGCAAATCCCAACCCGAATCCTAGCCCAAATCTTAGAAAGCTCGCTTGTCTCAAGGTTCCCCTCCGCGTTGAGCTTAATCGCCGAGCCTAAGCAATATTTGCTAAAGAAATACTACAACTGGACTCGCCTATTCTGGAATGTTTTATATTGATTTGTCATCCCGAGCACAGCGAGCGACCTGCGCTTCCTTGGTGCTCCCTGATGACAAATAGATACGTTGCGGGTGCGGGTGCCCCACACCTGCGGGTGCCCCACACCTGCTTGCACGTGTGGGTTCGTTGCACGAGACTCTACCGCTCCCCCTGCTTTTTCCAATACCAATAGAGCGGCAGCCCCAGGGCGATTGTGGCAATGGCGAACAGCGTCTCCGTCGGGCGGCCTTGCAGAGTGAAGTAAAGAATCCAGGCCGAAAATCCCAGAAACAGCAGCGGCGTCGCCGGATACAGAGGGGTTCGGAACGGCCGTGCGACTTCCGGCCGCCGCCACCGCAGCACCATCACCGACCCCACCGCCAGCGCCGAAAACAGCACCAGCGCAAAGCCGGAATAGACGATCAGCTGCTCGAACGTTCCCGTCAGGATCAGCACCGAAATCCAGACGGACTGCGCCAGGATCGCCGCGGCCGGGCTGCCGTATTCGGCATGAATGCCCGCCAGACTCTTCGGAAACAGGCCGTCCGACGCCATCGCGAAATAGACTCGCGGCCCCGCCAGGATCATCGCGCTCGCCGACGCCAGGATCGACAGCGCCATGATCGCCGACACCAGGTACGTGGCCACCGGCCCGAACAGCGCCAGCGAAGCCTTCTCGCCGATTTCGAGCACCCCGCTCATTTCCGAGATCGGCAGCGCGTACAGGAACACGATATTCAGCGCCATGTAGAGCACCATGACCAGGCCGGTTCCCGCCAGCAGGGCAAGCGGGATGGTGCGGCTCGGTTCTTTCACCTCGCCCGCCAGGTACACCGCCGCGTTCCATCCGCTGTAACAGTAGAGGACAAAGATCAGCGACACCGCTGCGTTGTTCAGTGCGGAGGAGGGAATCAAGCCCGCCTCGCCCGTCTGGAAGTGCCCCCAGTCTCCCCTTCCCACCAGCAGCCCGACGACAATCAGCCCCACGATCGCCGCAATTTTCCCCACTGTCAGCGCCACCTGCATCCGCCCGCCGCGTTTCACGCCGCTTACGTGCACAATCGTCAGGAACCACAGCGCCAGCAGCGCCGTCACCTGACCGCCGCTCAAGGAGACGCTCCGCGAACCGAGCGACACCGACCCCAGGATATAGTCCGGCCCGAGCCCTGGAGCGAAGATCGAGAGATAGGCCGAGAACCCGATGCACGCCGCCGCCACCGGAGCCGCAAATCCCGCAAAAAACGAGGTCCACCCGGACAAAAACCCCCACAACGGCCCGTACGCTTCCCGCAAATAAATGTATTCTCCGCCCGCCCGAGGAAACGCGCTCCCGAGTTCGCTATAGGAGAGCGCGCCCGCTAGTGCTAGAATGGCCCCCAGGACCCAGATGGAAAGCACAGCGAACGGGCTTTCCAGGTCCCGCGCCAGGAATCCCGGAGTGGTGAAGATCCCGGCCCCGATCACGTTTGCCACTACCACGCTGGTGGCCGTGAGTGCTCCGACCGATCGGGCCAAGGTGGCCGCAGAGCGTCCGGGTGACGCAGCAGGTATAGTTGAATGTGCCATAATCCCCCTGAGGAGGCTATACGGTGAAACGCGTTTTCGGTTCGAGTTGGACTTTGCTTCTTGCGGTTGTGCTAATTTCCCATGTTGCTTGCGGCGGCGGAGAACAGGCGGCTGCTCCTGCGCCCGAGCCGGCGAGCACTCCCCCGCCTGCCGCCGCCCCGGTGGACCGCTCCCAGATGGAGCTCCTGTCGGCCAACCAGTCCGCCACCCAGACCACCATTACCATCGTCGGCCAGGTTAAGAACGTCTCTTCGCGCGAAGTCATGGGCGTCGCCGTGTCCGTTAATTTTCAGGATGCCGACGGCAATAGCGTGCGCGTCGAACAAGGCAATCTCGCCACCGACCCGCTGCCGCCAAACGAGACTTCCGAATTCCGGATCACGACTCCATACAGCGCGAACATCCGGCGCTTCGCCGTTTCCTTTGCCGAGCTCTTTGGCGGGCCGCTCATCATGAAGGACAGCCGCACGCAGTAGCTTCTCTGCCTGCTCCGCTCGCCCTCTCTCGACTGTGGATCCCTCAGGGGTTGGTTTCTTCCCGAGCCGACCCCTGAGTATAACAGCCCCCGCAGAGTCGAGCCACGCCTCATTCTGATCTCGTTCCCTTGACGCGCACTGGTAGCCACGGCACGCTCTTTGTGCCGTGGGCTCTTCTTATACCGTCCGCAATGCCCGCTTCGCCGAGATGCCCGCCGCCACCAGAAAGATCGCGTTCTTACCCGCCGCGTGCGGTGAGAAAAATTCCGTC
>Ga0209640_10006387_pt1 | contig 10323 bp, 8 predicted proteins | sample RifCSP10_1_FD_184018 | JGI IMG/M metagenome (GOLD analysis project Ga0209640, IMG submission 184018) | Soil microbial communities from Rifle, Colorado - Rifle CSP2_sed 10_1 (SPAdes) (version 2) | ecosystem: Environmental > Terrestrial > Deep subsurface > Rock core/Sediment | place: Rifle... | reverse complement strand
GTGAGCCGGTAGTTGCGCCGGCGGCGGCCGCTGGCGGGCTCTTCCCACTCGCCTTTGACCAGCCCGCGGCTCTCCAGCGCGTAGAGCACGGGGTAGAGCGAAGCCACGTCGAAGCTCACCACGCCGGCCGTCTGCTCGCGGATGCGCTTGGCGATCTGGTAGCCGTGCAAGGGGCGTTCGGCCAGCACCGAGAGGATGGCCAGCTCGGCGCTGCCGCGTTTCAAGGAGGAGGACGGTTTATGGTTGTCTTTCATATATGCCATACATATATATCACGCCGGTGGCGGTGTCAAGAGAAAAATTGCGCCTGGAGGTCGGCGGAGGGGCGCGGACGGGAAAAGGCCCGCGGCAGGGAGGGGGCGGCGGTTACGGCGGGCGAGGAGGGAAGCGCTAATTCAAGCGCGGCGAGCCCGAGCTGCGCAGCACGCGCACTTGCTCGATGCGCGTGGTCATCACCTGGTTGCCGAACTCCAGGCACAATCCCGGCGCCGCCAGCAGGCCGGTGTGGATGGCCCGCCCGCCCCAGGTGCAACCGTTGATGGTGGTGGTCACCGGGCTGCGCCCGTCGCGCTCGAACCAGCCCCCGGAAACCCAGTAGCGGTCGCCGCCCAGCACGCAGATGGTGTAGACCGAGTTCCGCGTCGTCACCCGCAGCCAGTCGCCCTGGCGCAGTTGGCCTTTGCGGACTCCGTCCCGCCGATCGGCGTCGGCTACCAGCACTTCGAAGTCGGTCTGTTCCAGCATCCGGGCCCCTGGAACTGCCCGCCGCCCCGAAACTTCGGGGCCCTCCCACGGCGAGGCGCTCTCGGCTCCGCGCCCGCGCCGTCGTGCTCCCCTGGCCGCGGGACGCGGAGATCTGGCCGGCCCTGGCGAGCCCGAATGCGGGCAAGCCGGGTCGAGCGCGCCCCGTAATCTTAGATGCTGGATGCTGGACAAGTCAATCCAATAGGCCGGCGTGGGGGTATGGTTTGGCGGTCGAGTCTCCTGGCGATCACCCGTTACTTCCACCGCCTGCAGGGTTCCCTCCACCCCGCAGTGCCTCGGTCACTGCTCTGTGCGGTCGTTTTTCTATTTTCTATTTTCCCTTTTTCCGTTCACACTTGACCCCGGTGCACCCACAATGAGAAACGCATCGCCTCGGGCCTACACCCTGCTGGCGCAGTTCTACGACGCGCTCACTCCTTTCGCGCCGGCGATGAACCGCCACGCCCGAGAGCGAATTCTCGGAAAATCTCTGCGCCGGATTCGCTCCGCTTGCGATCTCGCTTGCGGCTCCGGCGAAACCGCACTCGACCTTGCCCGCCACGGCCTCCAGGTTTACACCGTCGACCTCTCGCCGACTCTCTGCCGCATCAGCCGCCACAAGGCCCGCCGCGCGCGCCTCCCCGTGCGCGTTCTCTGCGCCGACATGCGCCGCTTCCGACTCCCCCGCGCGGTTGACCTCGTCACCTGCGAGTTCGCCGCCTTGAACCACCTCCCCCGCAGAGCCGATCTCCTCCCCGTCTTCCGCGCCGTGGCTCGCGCCTTGCGCCCCGGCGGCTGGTTCCTCTTTGACCTCAACACGCCCGCTTCGCTCCGCGAGCAGTTCAACATGACCGAATGGATGGAGCAGCACCAATTCAAGCTGCTCCTGCGCGGCCGCTACCACCGCCGGCGCCGCACCGGGATCCTCACTTTCGATTGGTTCGTTCCGGTGGGGAAGCTCTGGCGGCATCAGCGGGAAACTGTTGATCACATCGCCTGGAGCGATGCGGAAATCCGCCGTGCCCTCGGTTGCGCCGGCTTCCGCCGCCTGCGTTTCTGGGACGGCCTCGATGTCCGCCCGCGCATGCCCGGCGCCAAGCGCGGCTACGACTCCTACTACCTAGCTCAAAAAGTCCGCGCCTAGTCCCGGCCCGATTTTCGCTTTTCGTTTTTCGCTTTTCGTCTTACCGCGGCGGGCCTGGCTGCCCATTACTGCTTTCCTTGGAATTCTGTTTGCCAGTTCTGCACCAGTACTAGGCTGGCCTCGCCTCCCTGCCCGGCGCTCTGCACCAGCAGCAGGCGCCGCCCGTCCGGGGAGACGTCGTAGCGGATGGGTTCATACATCAACACCCCCAGCGCCTCCCCGCTGAATACGATGCGCGGTGTGCCCAACGTCAAGCTAGGCTGCGTGGTGAGCGAAACCTCCATCATCTTGGTGCCCTCGCGATAGAAAAGCTTCTCGCCCCGCCCGCTCCATCGCGGCCAGATCCCGCCGTTCACCGACACCTGCCACTTGCCTTCCCCGCTCGGAAACTTTTTCAGGAAAACCTCCGACCGCCCCGAATCGTCCGACACGTAGGCCAGGTAGCGCCCATCGGGAGAGACCTGCGCCCCGTTTTCGGCCGCGGGCGTCTTCAGGAAAAGCACCGGCTTGCGATCCCCTTCCAGCGGCACGTACCAGATGTCTTCCTTGGAGTCCTTGTCGCGGATGGTGTACACGAGAAACTTTCCGTCCCGTGTGATGTTGGGCTCGCCGCCGTCGGGCGCCGTCTTGGCCAGCTCTTGCTTCTCTCCGCTTCCGTCGCTCCGCTGCAAAACGATGGCCTTGCTGGCTGCGTCCGAATAGGCGACGTACGTCCCAGAGGGATGCCAGGCGGGATCCCATTCCAGCGTGGGGGTAAAGGTCAGCCGCGTGCGCGTCCCTCGCGCCAGATCTAAGAGCCAGATGTCCCAGACTTCGCTCTCGTTGATCATGACCGCCACCTGCCGACCGTCCGGCGAGACCACGGGCTCTCGCATGGAGTATTGCGGCTGCCCGATCACCCCCTCCACTTTTCCGCTGGTGTTCACCCACACCAATTGCTGGTTCTGACCGCCGGTGCCCTGCACATAGCAAAGTGTGCCGTCTCGGGCCGCGGTGGCATAGCGCCCGCCCGCCGCCACCAGGAAGGGCTCTCCGGTCGGCACGAGCTTCGTTAGCGAAAAGGGAAGCGCCCAAAGTCCCGCGTTGCTGGGCCCGCGCCAGAACAGGATGTGACCGGTGGGGGAGTACGCCGGGTGCCAGATCACGCTCCCTTCCAGTTGCAGCAAAGTCTTCCGCTCGCCTCCTGCCAGCACCATCAGCGTGTCCGGCCCGCGCTGGGTGCGGTGGCTTACGTAGAGCACGCCGCGGTCGTCGGGCAGATGGCGTGGCTCGTGGATGTCTTGCTCGACATCGGTATTCAGCTCCAGGAAACTCTGCGCGTCCCCGCCCCGCGCCGACACCTTGAACAGTCCCGTGCTGCCCCGCGAGAAAACGATGGCGTCATCCGGACCCCAGCTCAGGCCGCTGCCGCCGATGAATTCGCCCCGTCCTTCAGCGATGGACATCCGCTCCCCGCCCCGCAGCGCCACCCGCCAGATCTTTGAATCGGCGACAAAGCCCACCGAGGCGCTGTCCGGCGACCAGAAAGGATGCAAGGCCCCTTCGCTGCCGGGCACCGCGCGCGCTTCCAGTTGATCCAGGTCGCGGACCCACAACCGTCCTCCCTGCCCATAAACGATGGAGCGGCCGTCGGGGGACAGTTGAGGGAAACTGGCTTCGCTCACTGTGAGCCCGGCGACGGCCAGGTCAAACTTGCGCAGCGGCGGCCCGGGCGCCGTTGGGTGCAGCACCCATCCCAGCGCGCCCGCCACGAGCGCAACCGCCAATCCCGCAGCGGCCAGCAACCCCCAGAGTCGCCCCGAGGGAAGCGTCGGCGCAGTTGCGGCCACAGGCGGCGTCTCTTCCTTCTCAGCGCCGGCGAGAATGTTCTCCAGCGCAATCCGCGCCTCGCCTATGTCCCGCAGCCGCCGCCGCGGGTCTTTTTCCAGGCTGCGACGCAGCAGCCGCTTAACCCCGGCCGGAGTCGCGGAGGGCAGCGCCTGCCAGTCGGCCTCGCTCCGCACGACTGCCGCCAACGCATCGGTAATAGTTTCGCCGCCGAAGGCTTGCCTGCCCGTGAGCATCTCGTAGAGCACGCAGCCGAAGGCCCAGATGTCCGCCCGCCGGTCCACCGGCTTGCCCCGGGCCTGCTCCGGGCTCATGTAAGCCGCTGTTCCCAGAATTACGCCCGCTTGCGTGGCCATCGCGGTCAGCGTGGGCGAATGGGAGATGTCCTCTTCGGCCGCTTCTCCCGCCAGCGCCTTCGCCAGACCAAAGTCGAGCAGCTTCACCGAGCCATCGGGAGTAATCTTGATGTTGCCGGGCTTGAGATCCCGGTGGATGATGCCTTTTTCGTGCGCCGCCTCCACGCCTTCGGCAATTTGCCGGGCGATTCCCAGCGCCTCTCCCACCTCCAGCGGCCCGTGCGCAATCCGCTCGGCCAGCGTCTCGCCCTCCACCAGTTCCAGCACCAGGCAGCGGACGCCATCGGCCTCTTCCAGTCCGTAGATGGCGGCAATGTTGGGGTGAGCGAGCGCCGCCAGTAGGTGAGCTTCGCGCTCAAACCGCGCCAGCCGCTCCGCGTCGGTGGCTAAGGCATCCGGCAACAGCTTGATAGCCACGCTGCGGCCCAGGCGTGTGTCCTCTGCGCGATACACCTCGCCCATCCCACCTTCGCCGATCTTGGCGCCGATTCGGTAATGGGCGATGGTTTTGCCGATCACAATGTGTGCCGGAACAGACGCGCCAGTGTAGGGTCGCTCCCCTCCCAAGTCAATGCGATTCCCGGGACTCCACCCGGAACCATGCCGAGTTTCGATTTTCGCTTTTCGATTTTCGTCCTACAGCGGCGGGCCCACGTAATACCCCGGCCGGTGCCGGAGGCGCACGTCCTGCCGGCTCGCGCGGATCTCAATGCGGTGGAAGCCTTCCTCCCCGCGGTTCGACGGCCGGTAACTGATCATGTACTGGTTGTGCAGGTCCTGCCCGATGCGGTTGATGACTTCTTCCAGGCTGGCGCGGCTCCGCGGCGCGTAGTGCAGCGCGCCGGTCCCCTGTGCGTAGAGCTCGTTGATGCTCTCGCGCTTGGTGTCGCGCAGCGTCGTCACCAGCGCCATGATCGCGGCCAGGATGTCCACACGCCCGTACTGCCGCTGCGCCTCCGTCGTGGGTGTCTGCACCTGCCCGGGGATTCCCGGGGTTGGGAACACGCCGGGCGGATAGGGCGACTGCGGCACCGGCCGGTCTTCAGGCCGCCGCAGCAGGTCGGCGTCCAGGGCGCTGAGCGTCACGGTATAGATGCTGATGCCCGCTACTTGTGCGCGCCGCAGCGGCATCCCCAGCTCCACCACGCTGCCGTCGTTCCGCGCCTCGGTGATAGCCACGATCACCCCGCGGCGACCCTCCGCTCGCTCCGACAGCAGGCCCACGGCCCGCTCGAGCGCGTCGGCCAGCCGGGTCTGATTGCCGCCGGGCTTGATCGCCTCCACACCGCGAATCACCTGGTCTGGGTCGCTGGTGAACTCCTGGAGCATTTTGATCTCGGAGTCGAAGCTCAGTACCGCCGCCTCGCCCTGCTGTCCCAGGATGTAGCTGCTGAAGAGCACCCCGGTCGGTCGCACCCGCTCCAGCAGCGGCGCCACCCGCTGCGAGGTGTCGATGAGGATGACCAGGGAGATGGGCTCGGAAGCCAGCTCGAACACCTGGATCTGTTGCGGCACCCCGTTGTCCAGGAGTTGCACCTCTTCCCGCCGCAGATCGTAGACGAACTCCCCGCTGCGGTCCCGCACCACCAGCGGCGCCGTCACCATCTCTACCCGCACCCGCACCCGGAAGTCTTCCGGTGGGGTCGGTGGGGGTTGCTGGCTGGCCAGCTCTGCCCCGAAAGTTCGGGGCGGGGCCAGCGGGAGCGCCAGCCAGAGAAGGAGTACGCTGAGGATGAGTCTCCGCATCTCGGTGAGTAAGATGCTCGAAGGCGGCGGAGGGAGGTCGGTGAAGTTCTCCCCGCCTCGCCCCGAAGCTTCGGGGATCAGGCGGCCTTGTCCACCGCAGTGGACTCGCGCCGCAGCACTTCCAGCGCCTTGCCCACCACCGGGTCGCCCGCCGGCGGCAGCGCCAGCGCCTGCGGCGGCGGCGGCTCGTCTTCTTGCGGGGCCACTTCCACGCTGGGTGTCACCGCATGATCCAGGAGGGCTTTGCCGCTGGGGCTGTAGTACTTCGCCACCACCAGAATGAGCGCCGAGCCGTCGTCGAGCACGATTGTCTTCTGCACCGTGCCCGCGCCATAGCTGTGCTGCCCGATCACTTCGCCGCGGCGGTTGTCGGCCACCGCCGCCGCCACGATCTCGGCCGCGCCCGCCGTGCCCGTGTTGATCAGCACCGTAAGCGGCCCCTCCCAGAGCGCCGCGCCCGGCTCCGCCGTGAATTGCTTGCGCGGCACCTGCTGCCCCTGGATGAAAGTGATCACGCCCTTGCTCAGCAGCAGCCGGCCGATCGCCACGCCCTCGTCTTCGCTGCCGCCGGCGGCGTCGCGGAGGTCGAGCACCAACTTGCGAATACCTTGGCTCCGCAACTGGCGGAGCGCCCCGGCCACTTCCGTCGCTCGCCCCGGCTGGAAGCTGGCGATGCGCAGGTAGCCGATGTCGTTCTCCAGCCGGCCGCTCACCAGCGCCGCCGGGCGCAGCCGCGCCCGCACCAGCTCGATCGTCTGCGGCTCCGCGCGCGCCTGCCGCACCACGCCCAGCGTCACGCCCGTCCCCGGCTCCCCTGCCAGCAACTGGTGGGCCTGCTCGATGGACATTTCCCGCGTGGAGAACTCTCCGATGGATTCAACGATGTCGCCCGTGCGCAGCCCGGCGCGCGCCGCCGGGCTCTCGGGCAGCGCCGCGATCACGCTCGCCAGCCCGTACTTCTTGGAGAGCACCAGTCCCACTTCGCCCGCCGGCGGCGACACCTTCCGCTTCTGGTAGTCGGCGAATTCGCGCGGGCTCAGGTAACTGGAGTAGGGGTCGAGCGCCTCCAGCAATCCCCGCAGCGCCCCCACGGTCACCTGGTCGAGGTTGGGGTCTTCGACGTAATCGCTCTGGATCTTGTTCAGCACCTCGCTGAACACCGCCAGTTGCTGGTAGGCTCCTTCGCCCACCGTGCGGCCGAGCAGCCCGCCCAGGGCTACGTAGAGCACCACCACCACCGACAGCCCCAGCACCGTTGCTCGTACCCGAGCGCTCACGTTGTTCTCCTCTCAGTGGTCAGTGGGCCGCGCATCGCCAGCCCGAATCAGCAAGTATACCGGCGCGACCGCCAGAACTCAATCCCGACCGCGTTCTGGATGCGCCTCCTCGCGTCTTCTCCCCTGCCAGCTTGCGCATCCGCAATGAAAAACCTCGGCTGTTCCTCCCGGCCAAGCACCTTGCCTCCTCGCTGTCCAACTCAATTCTTTCCAAGCACTTGAATCTCAAGCCCCCGGGGGGTTTGCTCAACCCGCTGATTCTTCACCCTTTACAGAGTAAGGCCTCGCTCCCCTCCTCCCATCTGACTGAATCTCCATAAGTTGTTGAGTGAGGCTGCTTGCCTCCCGGACCCTTTCTGATGGCGCCGCCTGCCTGCCGCAAGCACGCCTCTTGGCGGGACTGGCCTCGCCTGCTCGTCACCGGGCTGGAACGCCCGGCGGCGGTGGCCGTGCAACTCGCCAGCTTCTCCATTATCTCATGTCCGTCAACCCGTGGTGAGCCGGCCTGTCCCGAGCAAGGTCGAGGGAGCCGAACCACGCCCCGTCAGCGACGCCGGCGAAACTCAATGCCTGCCCCGCTCTTATTTGGACGCCTCCTCGCAGGAAAACGTCGCGCCCTTGTTTACTCCTCTGTGCCCAGTTGACTTCCCCTGGCCGCGCGGCGGAAGATTCCCCGCGACCGTGGCCCACGCCTCCAGCCGAGAGGAGCTCGCGCGCGCCCGCGCCGATTTCCGCGCTCGTATGGAGAAGGCAGATGCTGCCCGCGTCTTCGGGAATTTTGCCGGGCGCACCGCCCTGGTGCTCTCCGGCGGCGGCGCCCGCGGCGCTTACGAGGCCGGCGTGCTGCTCGCTTTCCAGGACGCGCGACTCCCCACTCACATCGTCGCCGCCACCTCCGTCGGCAGCATCAACGCCGCCAGCTTCGCTGCCCACTCCGACTCCCGGGTGGGGAGCGCCGAGCGGCTCATCGAGTCCTGGTTCGACCTCACCCCGCCCGTCGTCGGCATCGAGTGGACCCGCTATGTCTGGATGCTGGCCGGGCTGGTCGCCGCCTCCGCCGGCTTCGGCAACCTCCTGCGCCACTGGCTCACCTCGCGCGGTTACGACTTTCATCTCCGCGACCCCGCGCTCACCTGGCTCGCCCTCGGCCTGGCCGGCGTCACCGTCCTCCTGCTCTACGACCGCTTGCCCTACCTCGGCTACGTCCTCCGCCACCTCTTCCGCCGCACCACCTGGCGGCCCGACCGTCGCAAGGCCGTGCAGTCCCTCCTGGCCAACGTTCTTGTCTGGGGCTTCCTGCTCTTCGTGCTGCACTCGGTCTATGGCTACGACCTCCTGCTGCACTACTTCGGCCAGCATCCCGGCGCGGCCCTGCTGCTGGTCGGCGGGCTCCTGCTGCTGGTCTCGCTGCGCACGCTGGGTCGCGCGCGCCTCAGCGCTCTCTTTCACAAGCTGCTGCGGCTGCCCGCGCGCCCCGGCCTCTTCGCCAACTTCGAGCGCGGGCGCATGCTCCGCCAGCGCATCACTCACCAGCAATTGCGCGACTCGCCCATCCGCCTCGTCTTCACCGCCACCGATCTTGACCGCGGCACGCCGCGCTTCTTCACCAACACCCCCGCCGAAGTCCTGGCCCGCGACCCGGGCGCCGACTCCCGCTTCGTCCACGAGGAAATGGAAACGGCCGACGACCTCGTGCGCGCCGTCATCGCCTCCTCGGCCTTGCCGCTGGTTTACGAGCCCATCCCTCTCGAGGACCGGCTCTACACCGACGGCGGCATTGTCGCCAACCAGCCCATCCGCCCCGCCGTGCGCCTCGGCGCCGATGTGCTCTTTCTGGTGCTCGTCGATCCGCCCCAGGGCCGCCGCGCCGACGTCCGCACCTTCCTCGACGTCGGCCTGCGCGCCCTCGACCTCCTTATGACCCAGAACCTCCTTACCGACCTCAAAATCCTCAACAACATGAACGCCGTCTGCGTCCGCGCCGCCGCCGAGCGCGGACTCACCCCAGAGGAAATTGAGATTGACCTCGGCACCCGCCGCTACCGCTACATTCAGGCCTTCACCATCCGCCCCCCGCACGCCCTCATCGGCACCGCGCTCGACTTCGGCGGCGACACCACCGGCCCGGCCATCCTGCAGGGCTACTGCGACGCCGCCGCCTGCCTGGAAGGGTTCGCGGCCTACGCCCGCCAGGCGCGCCTCGGCCTGTCCCGCCAGGTGGTCCGCTTCGCTCCCGGCGTTGTGCCCGCCGACTGAAGCAATACTTTTCAACATAAAGTACTTGACATTGCTGCCGCGCCGCCTACAATGCCGTCATGCGGCCCCCGCTGCCCTTCCCCCGGCCCCGCCCCGCCCAGCCCGAACTCGATGACGGCGCCCTCGAAAACCTCCGCTTCATCCGTGATACCCTCGAGCAGGCTGGCTCCTTCACCGCTGTCCCCGGCTGGGGCGGCGTCGTTATGGGTGTTGTCGGACTCCTCACCGCCCTGGGCGCCGCTCGCTTTGACTCTCCGCAAGACTGGCTGCTCTGCTGGCTCGCCGGCGCCACCGTGGCTTCCCTTGTGGGCGTGGCCGCCGTGATCCGCAAGGCCCGCCTCGCTAACCTCTCGCTATTGTCAGGGCCGGCGCGCAAGTTTGCCCTCGCCTTCGTCCCTCCGCTGGTCGTAGGCGCACTGCTCACCGGATCGCTCTGGCGCGCTGGTGCCGCCGACCTGCTCCCCGCCGTCTGGCTGCTGCTCTACGGGACAGCGGTCATCACTGGCGGCGCCTCCTCGGTGCCGATTGTGCCTGTGATGGGCGCTGGGTTCTTGTTGCTGGGTGCCCTGACGCTGGTGATGCCGCCCGGCTGGGGAAACCTTCTTCTCGCGCTGGGCTTCGGTGGCCTCCACATCGTCTTCGGATTCTTGATCGCGCGGAGGTACGGTGGCTAAACCATCCGCGCAGCGCAAACCCCGGCTCGACCCCGGCGCATTGCCCCCGCTCGACCGCCTCGTCCACGAACGCATCCGCCTCGGCATTTTGAGCGCCTTGGCCGTCAACGACTCCCTCGCCTTCAACGACCTCAAGCGTTTGCTGCGCACCACTGACGGCAACCTCAGCGTCCACGCCCGCAAGCTGGAGGACGCCGGCTACCTCGCCTGCACCAAGTCTTTCGCCGGCCGCCTTCCGCGCACGGAGTTCCGTCTCACCGCCGCCGGCCGCCGCGCTCTCGAACGCTACTTGAACGACC
>Ga0209640_10006385_pt1 | contig 10324 bp, 11 predicted proteins | sample RifCSP10_1_FD_184018 | JGI IMG/M metagenome (GOLD analysis project Ga0209640, IMG submission 184018) | Soil microbial communities from Rifle, Colorado - Rifle CSP2_sed 10_1 (SPAdes) (version 2) | ecosystem: Environmental > Terrestrial > Deep subsurface > Rock core/Sediment | place: Rifle... | reverse complement strand
CTTTACAAAGCTCCATAGCTTTTTTTACACCGTCAACAGAACCTGAAATAACAATCTGACCGGGTGAATTAAAATTAGCACACTGAACAATGCCGGTAGAAGAAGCTTCGGCACAAAGACTTTCAACTTTTTCCGGTTCTAAACCAATTACAGCCGCCATCGTTCCTTTGTTCTGATCACCGGCTTCCTGCATTGCAACTCCGCGGGCTCTTACAAGTTTTATTGCCTCGTGAAACTGAATAGTTCCTGAAGCAACATACGCAGAATATTCGCCAAGGGAATGACCCGCTGCAGCATCAGTATCAATTGTTCTGATAATGCTTGCTAAAATTACACTGTGCAGAAATATTGCCGGCTGCGTAAACTGTGTTTGCTTTAATTCTTCCTCAGGACCATTGAACATAATGTAAGAAAGATTAACTCCAAGAATATCGTCAGCAGTTCGAATCATTTCCTTTGCTTCAACAGATTTCTCAAAGAGATCTTTAGCCATCCCAATATACTGTGATCCCTGCCCGGGAAATATGAAGGCTTTTTTACTCATTGTTTTATTTTTGAAAAGAAATCATTCAATCAATGGCCCAAACAATGTAAGTAGCACCCCACGTATATCCTGCACCGAAAGCAGATAAAATTAGTTTGTCGCCCTTTTTTATTTTTCCATCTCTATAATATTCTACAAGACAGGATGGTATGGTAGCAGCAGTTGTGTTTCCATATCTGTCAATATTGATCATAACTTTATCCTTGCTTAGTCCCATTCTTTCTGCTGTAGCGTCAATAATTCGCAAATTAGCCTGGTGTGGGACAAGATAAGCAATATCGTCGGCTTTTAAATTATTTTTTTGCATCAGTTCATAAGACACGTCTGCCATTCCTTTAACTGCAACTTTAAAAACTGCTTTACCATCCTGATAAATGTAATGCATTTTTTTATCAACAGTTTCGTGTGAAGGAGGATTAAGACTTCCGCCGCCTTTCATATGCAATGCTGTTTCACCGTTTCCGTCAACACGTAAAATAAAATCCTGCAAGCCCAGACTCTTATCTTCAGTTGGTTCTATAAGAACAGCAGCACCGCCGTCACCAAAAAGAATACAATTGTTTCTATCTGTATAGTCAGTTATTGAACTCATTTTATCAGCACCAATCACCAATACTTTTTTGTATTGTCCACTTTCAATTAATCCAGCTCCTGTTTGAAAAGCAAATAAGAAACCTGAGCACGCGGCCTCCAAATCAAATCCCCAAGCATTTATAGCACCAATTCTTTTTTGAACAAGACAGGCTGTAGGAGGGAAAAACATATCTGGTGTTACGGTTGCAACTATTATACAATCAATCTCATCTGCTTTCACGTTATGTTTCTCCATCAAATCCAAAGCAGCATTAGTTGCTAAAACACTTGTTCCTCCTTCTTCCAGAATCCTTCTTTCTCTGATACCGGTTCTGGTTAATATCCACTCTTCGTTGGTATCTACAATTGATTCAAAGTATTTATTGTCGTAAATCTTTTCTGGGAAGTACATACCAACAGCTGTAATTATTGCATTATATTTTTTTTCCTGAGCCATTTTATTCCGTAATTAATTTGAAACTGAATATTCTGAAATAGCTTTAGTCATTTTTTGAACTAATTGTTTTTGGTGCATTTCATTTGCCCTCAGCACCATATTCTTTATTGCTTTCACACTACTTGAACCGTGTCCGATTATACTGATGCCATTAACTCCAAGTAATGGCACACCGCCATATTCCTGGTAATCCAGGCTTTTCAATGATTTTTTAAGAGAACTTTTAGAGAGCCCGATCATTATTTTATCGAAAAAACTTTTTTCAGCAGTCTTTGTTAACAAGTGCTTTAACAGCTTAGGGACTGATTCGCCAAACTTTAAAATAATGTTGCCAACATAGCCATCACAAACAACGACATCAACATTTCCAGCTAGTATATCCCTGCCTTCAACGTTTCCAATAAAATTTAGTTTGGAGTCTTTGAGCAGTTTGGCAGCAGCTTCGGTGACTTCGTTGCCTTTGCCCTCTTCCTCACCCATACTGAGAACACCCACCTTTGGATTAGAAATACTACCCATTTCTTTCGCAAAGATAGTCCCCATAACAGCATATTCAAATAGATGAATTGGTTTTGAATCTTTGCTCGCACCAACATCATAAAGATAACAAATCCCGTTTACGTTTGGCATTTCTGCACCAATTGTAGGACGACCTAAACCTGGAATTCTTCCTATTATCAATGTAGAGGCAGCCATCATTGCACCGGTGTTCCCCGCGCTTACAAACGCATCGGCTTTTTTATCACGGACAAGTTGAGCTCCGATTACAAGAGAAGAGTCTGGCTTTGTCTTTAGAGATGCAGCTGGGCTGTCCCCCATTTCAATAACTTCATCAGCATTAACGATGAAATCTTTTGGAAAAGATAAGTTGTTGGAGGACAAAACTTCACTAATTTGTTTCTCTTTACCAACAAGAAAGAGATCAAAGTTTTTCTTTTCAGAAAAAGCTTCAGTAGCTCCCAGCACAGCATTGGCAGGAGCAAAATCCCCACCCATTGCATCAACTACAATTCTGCAACGTGAAGAGTACTTGCCGGAATTATTCATTTAATAATTAATGAAGTATCAGCTTTTCGGTATGAACATCGAACGGCCGCTGTAATACCCACACGACGGACAGGCACGATGTGTTAGTTTTATTTCTCCACAGTTTGAGCAAACTCCCATTGACGGCACTGAAGCTTTGTAATGAGTTCTTCTTTTATCACGTCTGCTTTTAGACATTTTACGTTTTGGATTTGGCATATTTTATCTGACCTTATTATTTATTCTTTGATTTCAATTTTCGTATTGGCTCCCATCTGGGGTCAATTTCTTCTTCACTACAATTGCAAGGACCTTCATTAAGATTATTACCACATTTGGGGCAAAGGCCTTTGCAATCTACTGAACACAATTTTTTCATCGGTACAGCTAATATCGCATAATCTCTTATATCTTTATCAAGGTCTATCTTATCAGTATCAGGATGAATATAAACTACATCCTCTTTTTCACTTTCAGAATCATCATAATTCACTCTGAACAAATAAACAGTTCTGAAATTACTTTTTATTACAGAATGAAATTCGTTGGCACATCGATCACATGTTAGATTAGCTTTTATTCCAGTTTCAGAATCGAGTATTATCTGATTGTCAAACTTTGAAAGAGCCACATTTGTCTTAAAATTTCCGATATAAGGCTCATAAATCTCTAAATCATTAGCTTTACCTTCAAAATCGTAATCATACCTGCCATTTGACAGGTTCGAAACCTTAATTTTTATCATTTTCTTAAGAATCCGGGTAAAAAATGGCTACAAATATATTCATTGAACAAAAGATATACAAGCAAAACAAACGGTATCAATTCCGCTTATTCAATGTATTAAAGTATAATTATTCTCTCTCAGATTATATATTGAATAACTATTCCAACTTTCTGATCCATTTAATCTTCCAGATAAGTATCCAATTTGTTAGGCTTATTTTTTCCTTTATTTACTATTTTAAGACATAAGATTTCTGAATTTAATATTTCAACCTAAATATGCTGATTGTAAATAACCTGGTTAAAAGATTTAATTCTACTTTAGCTGTAGATAATATCTCATTTACAGTTAATCCAGGGGAAATTTTTGGACTGCTGGGCCCAAACGGTGCTGGAAAAACAACAACAATCAGAACAATCCTAAATATTCTAAAACCAACATCGGGTGAAATAATTTTTAATGGCAAGCCAATTACCTATGAATACTATAATGTAATTGGTTATTTGCCCGAAGAAAGAGGTCTTTACAAGAGAAGCAAAGTTATTGATGTCCTGGTCTACTTTGCTGCGTTAAAGAATTTAAGCAATAGGAATGCTACTAATTTTGCAGATTCCTGGTTGAAAAGGTTAAATATTTTCGAGTATAGAGATAAAAAGATTGAACAACTCTCCAAAGGGAATCAACAAAAAATTCAGCTGATTGCGGCAATAATTCATAACCCAAGCCTTCTAATTTTTGATGAACCATTTACAGGTTTTGATCCGATTAATCAACAGGAAGTGAAGGATTTAATTTTATCATTCGTATCAGAAGGTAAAACTATAATTCTTTCAACTCACCAAATGGAATTAGCTGAAAAATTGTGTGAAGATATTCTGTTGATCAATAATGGGAAAGCAATTAGTTCAGGAAAACTTTCGAATATTAAGAAGAATTTTGGTGGTAACAATATCAGGTTAGGTTTTGCCGGTGATAATACTTTTTTAAGTCAATTCTCTGAAATTATTAAATATGACAGCTACAACAATTACTCAGATATTCAGCTAAGGGATGATATTATTCCTTCCGAATTTTTGAAAAAGATCATTGAGAAAATTGAAGTCAATCATTTCTCCATTGTTGAACCTTCTCTGAATAAAATATTTATTGAATTAATAAAAAAGAGCTCTGATTAGATGATGAAGAAAATAATTACAATTTCGATGTGGGAATATTTGGAGAAAGTTAAAACGAAAGCCTTCATCATATCACTGATCATAACCCCACTATTAATTATAACTGTTACATTGCTGCCTTCTCTTCTTCTTCGAGAAGAGCGTCCGCAAGTTGAAGTAATTGGAATACTTGACACGAGTGGTATCTATTTCGATTATCTTGAGCAAGAATTTCAAAAGTATAAGCTGCCGAATGGTAGGAATAATTATGTCCTAGTTAATCTGAATCAAATTGATAGCACGTATGAAGGGATAAAGAAAATTGCCGATAAAGACGTACTAAAAAATCTTATTAGTGGATACTTAATAATTGAAGTTATCGAGAAAGAATTTCTATTTGCGGAATACCGAAGCAATTTATTTGGTAACTTCAAAGTAGTAGGGCGATTTGAAGAAGCCCTAAATTATTTCAAAACTAAAAACGTTTTGGAAAAAGCCGGAGTGCCGAGCAGAGTATTAGATGAGATTCAAGAAAGAACAATAATCCAGCAAAGAAAAATTTCTGGAGGTGGGAAGGCATCTGATTTGGATTTCTTGACCACATTTTTTCTGTCAGTAGTTTTTATTCTCCTTCTGATGATGATGGTCGTATATTCAGGACAGATGCTTGTGAGAAGTATGATAGAAGAAAAATCAAGCCGTTTAATTGAAATGCTTGTTTCAAGCAGCACGCCTGATGAGCTACTGACCGGAAAATTACTCGGGTTAAGCTTGCTGGGAATTACACAAATTTTAATCTGGATTTTAATTGGAATGAGCCTGGTTGCCACTTCTTTATTGCCGATTACTGCATTTAAAAATATAATTCCTATGTTATTGTATTTTATTCTCGGATTTCTGTTTTATGCCAGCTTGTTTGTTGGAATAGGTTCAACCGTAAATACTGAGCAGGAGGCTCAGCATATAACTACTTATTTGAGCCTGATTTTAATGCTTCCAGTAGTAGTCGCTATGCCTGCTATTCAAAACCCGGATTTTATAGTTACGAAAATTTTTTCATACATCCCTTTAACCATACCGACCGTAATGTTACTCCGGTTAAATGTTCAAAACGTATCGAATCTCGAAATATTCTTTACAATGATTATCATGGTTTTTTCAATTATTGTCGTAACTAAAGTAAGTGCTAAGATATTCAGGATAGGAATTTTATCTTACGGAAATAAGCCCTCGTTAAAAGAAATTTATAAATGGATAAAAGAATGAGATTTTGCAATTTTGTTATTAAGGTAAATATCTTAAAAAATATTTTTCTCCGATGATTTTTTGAGGTATTTTTTGAGCAATGCATTAAATAAAAATTCAGTTGTCATCGTTGCAGACTCACCAATTATAAATCCAAAAGAAATCAGATCTTACCCAAATTTATCAGTTAACTATTCCGTCTACCTGAACACACTACTCTATTCCAACTGGCTTGAAATTTTTTCTGACTTCAAAGAACAAGTCGAGATTTATACTTTGCTTAACGAAAGGGATATGGAATATATTCCCAAATACTTTTTACCTGATGGATCGCATACCATAACTTATAATGAACCACAGCTTACCAGCCTATCAGAATATTTTCTTAAGAAACCTCTGCCCATTAATGCTAAATCTTTGGTTTTGTTTTATAACTCAATCGGCTTAAGGATTAATGATATTCTACGGATTTTTAATTTAATTCAGACAGAAGAGCCATCAATCGTAATCGGTAAATCGGTTGATGAAAAAATTATTCTGGCTTGCTCTAACGGATTGGATGGAGAATTAATGAACCCAATCTTAACATCGGAAAGAAAATATGATCAATACCTGAGCTCAATAACCAGTAAAGATATTTTTATTCACACCCTCGATGGTTTTTTATCCATTGATAATTTTGAAGATATTAAAAAGCTTTATATTGAACTATCAAAAAAAGAAAGTCTCTCATATTGCAGTCAAAAAATGCATGAGAATTTTAATGACCTTTTTATCGAATATAAGGAGCTGTTAAATGTCTAAAGTTGGAATCTTCGGAGGAACTTTTGACCCGATACATTTGGGACATTTAATCACCGCTCAATCGGTTAAAGAACTAAGGAATCTGGAAAAAATTATTTTCATTCCCACATTCATTTCCCCTCATAAAAGCGATGCTAAAACAAGTTCTCCAGAGGATAGGCTAAATATGATTAAGCTTGCAGTTGATAGTATTCCATTTTTTGATTATTCAGATATTGAGGTAACAAAAGGCGGGATTTCTTATAGTGTTGATACTTTGAGAGAGCTTAAGAAACAGTATAGTGAACTTGAGTTTATAATTGGATATGATAATATTTTTACTTTTCACACGTGGAAAGAGCCGGATGAAATATTAAAGCTGGCAAAGATAATTGTCTTAAAAAGAAAGTCTTCTCATCCGCCGGAGTTTGAGGACAAATATTATCATCAGGCAGTTTTCGTTCAAACAAGAGGAATAGAAATTAGTGCAACTGACATTCGTGAAAGAGTGAAAAATGGAATGCCGATTAATTTTCTTGTTCCACCAGCTGTAATGGAATATATTTACAAACATAAATTATACGTCGAATGATATGAAAATTTTAGTAACAGGTGGTGCAGGTTTTATTGGCTCACAGATTGCCGATGCATATATTCGTGAAGGACACGATGTTCACATCCTCGATAACCTTTCAACTGGATTTGAGAAGAATATTAATCCTAAAGCACATTTTGTAAAATCAGATATTTCTTCTCCTGTGATTTTAGATCTGTTTGAAAAGGAAAAATTTGATGTAGTAAATCACCACGCCGCACAAATTGATGTTAGAAAGTCTGTAAACGATCCTATCTTTGATGCTAATACGAATATTCTTGGTACAATCAATTTACTTCAAAGTTGCAGCAAGACTGAAGTTAAGAAATTTATGTTTGCATCAACTGGTGGCGCAGTGTACGGTGAGCAAGAATTCTTTCCTGCAAATGAAAACCACCCGACAAATCCAGTCTCTCCTTATGGAATCACCAAGCTGACTATAGAGAAGTATTTATTTTTTTATAAGAATGAGTATGGATTAAATCACACAATACTAAGGTATGCAAATGTATACGGGCCAAGACAGAATCCATTTGGTGAAGCAGGTGTTGTAGCAATATTTTCAAACAAATTATTGAAAAATGAAAATCCAGTTATCAACGGTGATGGGAAACAAACGCGGGATTATGTTTTTGTTGAAGATGTTGTAAAAGCAAATGTTATTACTCTTAATTCTAATTCATCCGATCTTTACAATGTCGGGACAAGTGTTGAGACAAGTGTGAATGAATTATTTGCAAAATTAAATAGCATTGCAGGAAATAAGGCAAATGAAAAACACGGACCTTCTCCAAAAGGTGAACAGGCAAGAAGCGTTATAACTTCTGAGAAACTTTTCAAAAAGTTTAGCTGGAAACCTTCGGTTCAAATTGATGAAGGATTAATAAAAACCTTCGATTACTTCAAAGCAATAATTTAGTAAACGAATTGTTTTACAAAGAACTATCAGAAAAAGTTTTTGGTAATGAAAGAAGAAAAGTTGCAAGAGCAATTTCCATTGTTGAAGATTACAATTCAGAAGCATCCGAACTATTAAAGCAAATTCATTCCCGTGTTGGAAAAGCATATCGAATTGGGATAACCGGTCCTCCAGGTGCAGGAAAAAGTACAATCACAAATCAGCTAACCAAATTATTTCGCAAAGAAGGAAAAAAAGTAGGGATAATCGCCGTTGATCCAACAAGCCCTTTCACAGGAGGTGCTTTGCTTGGTGATAGAATCAGAATGAATGAAATCGGAAATGATGAGGGAGTTTTTATTCGGAGTATGGCTACAAGGGGAAGCCTTGGCGGCTTAAGCAAAAAAGCAATTGACGCAGCTGATGTACTTGACGCTGCTGGATATGATTATATAATTCTTGAAACAGTTGGTGTTGGTCAGTCAGAGCTTGACATCGTTCAGGCAGCTGATACTACAATTGTTGTACTCGTTCCTGAATCCGGAGATTCTGTTCAGGCAATGAAAGCCGGTTTAATGGAAATTGCTGACTTCTTTGTTCTCAATAAAAGTGACAGACCTGGTGCAGATCAGGCCGTGGCTTCTCTACAGACTATTTTGATGATGAAAGACCATGATGAAAAATCGTGGATGCCCGGGATTATAAAAACGGTTGCTTCAGAGAATAAAAGTATTAACGAAGTCCTTCAGGAAATAGAAAGACATAAAACATTCATGAAAGATCAAAATCTTTTTCTGACAAAAAGAGAGAAACAAACAAAGAACAGGATAAAAGAAATCGTCGAGAATAAAATTAAGGAAGAATTGTGGAGCGAAAGTGGTGAAAAATCTTTAAATTCAGCATTAGAAAAAGTTATTCTAGGCAATTTATCACCATATCTTATTGCAGAAGAAATAATTGAGAATTTTATCAGCAAAAAAATATATAAGTAAGCCAGCAATTTTTATAGACTATTGCAAGGGGTAATCCTATGGAATCCACCAGCATCTCATTTCTAATTGAACTCACAGAAAATCAAATACTCATCCGTGATACGATTCGTGATTTCGCTCAGAAAAAAATAAAACCAAAAGTAATGGAGTGGGATGAAGCACAATATTTTCCAATGGAAATATTCAGAGAGCTTGGCGAGCTTGGATTTATGGGAATTATTTTCCCGGAAGAATATGGTGGAGCAGGATTAGGCTATGTTGAGTTTGTCATTATCATAGAAGAACTTGGTATTGTTGATCCCTCAATTTCTCTTTCAGTCGCAGCACACAATGGTCTATGTACAAACCATATTTACAGATTTGGTAATGAACAGCAAAAGAAAAAATATTTACCTGATTTAGTTTCAGGAAAAAATGTTGGAGCATGGGGTCTGACAGAATCTTCTTCCGGAAGCGATGCAGCCAGCCTAAAATCAATTGCGGAAAAAAAAGGAAATAAATTCATTCTGAACGGAAGTAAAACCTTTACAACACACGGTGCTTCTGCCAAAACTCTCGTTGTAGTAGCAATAACAAATAAAGATGCGGGTAAGAAAGGGATTTCAGCTTTCATTCTTGAACAAGGAATGCCTGGCTTGATAGTTGGTAAAAAAGAAAACAAGCTGGGAATGAGAGCTAGCGAAACTGTTCAACTGACATTTGAGAATTGTGAAGTGCCCGCAGAAAATTTACTTGGTGAAGAAGGAATGGGTTTCATTAATGCGATGCAGATTCTTGAAGGTGGAAGAATTTCTATTGCTGCAGTTAGTCTTGGTTTGGCACAGGGATGTCTTAATGAATCTCTAAAATATTCGCAGGAAAGATTTCAATTTGGAAAATCTCTAGCCTCTTTTCAGGCAACACAGTTTAAGTTGGCTGATATGAAAACACATATTGAGGCGGCAAAATTGCTAACTATGCGTGCTGCAAAAATGAAAGATGATGGTTTACCCAATGTCAAGGAAGCTGCAATGGCAAAACTCTTTGCAAGTGAAATTGCAGAAAAAGCTGCCAGTGAAGCAGTTCAGATTCACGGTGGCTATGGATTCACAAAAGATTATCCAGTTGAAAAATATTTTAGAGATGTAAAACTTCTAACCATCGGTGAGGGAACTTCAGAAATTCAAAGAATTGTAATTGCAAGAGAATTATTGAAATGAAACCTATCGGAACACAAATAAAAGAAGACCAGGGATATCTGAAACGAGCAGATTACCAAAAAGAGCTATTAAGAAAACTTTTAGCTGAGAGAGGAAAAATTAGACTCGGCGGAGGACTTAAAGCCATTGAG
>Ga0209640_10006384_pt1 | contig 10324 bp, 12 predicted proteins | sample RifCSP10_1_FD_184018 | JGI IMG/M metagenome (GOLD analysis project Ga0209640, IMG submission 184018) | Soil microbial communities from Rifle, Colorado - Rifle CSP2_sed 10_1 (SPAdes) (version 2) | ecosystem: Environmental > Terrestrial > Deep subsurface > Rock core/Sediment | place: Rifle... | reverse complement strand
GCCTCCACCGCATTGTTGAAACCAGACATGGAGAGTTGGGACCTGCAGCGTCAGCTCGATTTCCTGGAGACGGCCGGGATCCCGATCGCAGGTCTCCAGGTGAAGATCGTCGACGAGATCGGCGATGAGTTGCCCCAGGACGGGGAGGCCTTTGGGGAGTTGCTGATCAGGGGGCCCTGGATCGCCGCCGAGTACTACAAGGACCCGAGATCGGCCCAGTCGTTCGAGGATGGGTGGCTGCGGACCGGTGACGTCGCCAAGATCACCCCTGAGGGCTACATCCGGATCACGGACCGGGCCAAGGACGTGATCAAATCCGGTGGAGAGTGGATCTCATCGATCGATCTCGAGAACGCGATCATGGCCAACCCTGATGTGGCCGAGGCAACCGTGGTCGGGCTCAAACACGTGAAATGGCAGGAGCGGCCGGCGGCCTTCGTGGTCTTACGGGAGGGGGCCGACACCGATGAGGATGCGATTCGCACCTTCCTCGGGGAGAAGGTGGCCGCCTGGTGGATACCCGACCGGATCGTGTTCATCGATCAGATCCCGAAGACGGGTACGGGAAAGTTCGACAAGAAAGTGGTCAGAGACCAGTACGCCGACCTGTTGATGGAGGAGAGTTGAGGTCAGGCGCGGTGTTGTCACAGGAGGTGATTCAGGATGTTGACCGATTTCAAGGTGTACGCGGTTCTGCCATCAAAGGACCTGGCCCGAGCAAGGGCCTGGTACGAGGAGAAGACCGGAACCTCGCCGGTCAAGGAAGACCCGGGTGGGCTCTGGTACGAGTGCTCGGAGGGAACCTGGTTTGTGGTCACAGGCAGTGCCTACGCCGGAACGGCGCAGAACACGGCTGCGAGCTTCCAGGTGAACGGTATCGAGGAGTTGATGGCGCAATACCGGGCACGCGGCGTGGTCTTCGAGGACTATGACCTGCCGGACTTCAAGACCACGGACGGTCTGTTCACCATGGGGCCTTACAAGGCGGCGTGGTTCAAAGACATTGACGGAAATACGATTGAGCTATCTGAGGTGAGTCAGACCTCGACCAGTTGACCGGAGGTCAGGTCGAGCACGAATTCCTTGTCGCTCTTGGAGTCGGCGATGAAATGTGCGAGCTGGGCACCCTGCTTACGGACTACCCACCAGGCGTAAGCCTTTGAGGCGGTGCCGGCGAACGCCACCTTGGCAACCCTCGCCGCTTGGACCGCCTCGGTCTCGTCGGGGTACTGACCTAGGACGGTCTCGCTGGGCCCCGGCTGTCCCGGTGCCTCGATGAACTCCACTGCCTCAAACATCTCACACCTCTCTCGTTTCCTCCCAAAAACATGATAGTTATCTGTAGCCAGAGGATGGGGCCTAAACAGCTGCGGGGTGGGTCGGGTGGGCCGTGCGCTGCAAACGGCTCTCTAAGCTCAAACCGTGAGCACATTTCACACCACCTGGGGGTACATCGCCGCCGGGACCAGTGGTGTGGTCGGGCTGTGGGGGGTGGCGATGGCGCGCCGGCCCGAGGCGCCGCCGGCCTTTCTCTGGGGGGTCGGCATCGCTATCGGCGCCCTTCTCCTTCAGATCGTCACCGGAGTCGTGGTCGCCTCCGGTGGGGTGGACCCCGGTAACCAGCACGTCTTCTACGGTGTCGTAACGGCGGTGACATTCACCTTCGCCTACATCTACCGATCCCAGTTTCGAAAACGTCCCACCCTGTATTACGGGCTCTTGCTCTTGTTCTCGATGGGTTTGGGCATACGCGGAATCATGACTTTCGGCAACAGCTTTTAGGAGGCCTCATGCTGCTCGAAGGCAAGAAACTCTTGATCACCGGGGTGCTGACCGACGACTCGATCGCCTGGCATGCGGCTCGAATCGCCCAGGAAGAGGGCGCCGACATCGTCGTCACCGGGTTCGGGCGCGGGCTTCGCCTCACCGAGCGCTCGGTGCAGCGGCTGCCCCAGGAATGCCCGGTTCTGGAGCTGGACATCAACGACCTCGCCCAGGTCGAGTCTGCGGTCGCCGAACTGACCGCGCGCTGGGGACTGATCAACGGTGCGCTCCATGCCATTGCCTACGCCCCCGAGGACGCTCTCGGTGGCAACTTCCTCAACACCCCGGTGGAATCGGCCCAAACCGCCTTCGTCACCTCGGCGTTCTCCTACAAGACCCTTGCTGTGGCCTTGCTCCCCTTGATGAAGGCCGCAGGAGGAGGCGCCCTGGTGACTCTCGACTTCGACAACACCCAGGCCTGGCCGGCCTATGACTGGATGGGCGTCGCCAAGTCGGCGTTGGAGAGCGTCACCAGATATCTGGCCCGCGATCTCGGGCCCCACGGTGTGCGGGTCAACGCGGTGTCGGCCGGGCCCTTGACCACGGTGGCGGCGAAGTCGATTCCAGGGTTTGACGTCTTCGACCGGGTCTGGAACGAGCGTTCCCCGCTTCCTTGGGACACCTCCAACCCCGACCCGGTGGCGCGGATGATCTGTGTATTGCTGTCGGACTGGGCCCCGTTGACCTCGGGTGAGATCATCCACGTCGACGGTGGATTTCACGCCATCGCGACCGGCGTCCACGAGCCCGGGAGCTAGTCCACCGACTGGAGGGCGGGGGCCAGGGGGAGCTCGACCACAAAGGTGGCGCCGCCGCCTTCGGTCTCCTCGACCCGCACCGAGCCACGCATGACCTCGGTGAGGCTCTTCACAATGGAAAGGCCGAGACCGGTGCCACCCTTCGATCTCGTGTCCGACTGGTCCACCTGGGTGAATCGCTCGAAGACCCGGTCCCGTTCGTGGTCGGGGATGCCCGGGCCATGGTCGACGACCACGATGAGCGCTTTGGACCCTCGTTCCCACGCGAAGAGCTCGACAGGGCTGCCCGCTGCATACTTGGCCGCGTTCTCCACGAGGTTGATCAGGATGCGGCTCAGATGGTCGCGGTCCGCCTCGACCGCCAGTCCCTCCGGGTCGACGACGAAGGTGGGCTCGATGGAGACCACGCGGTTCACCTCGTCGAACGCCTGACGCAGGCTGATCGACTCGAGATGGACCGGGATCGCGCCGCGATCGATCCGGGAGACGACCAGCAGGTCGTCGATCAGGCGTTGCAGGCGCCCCGCCTGGCGCCGGGCTGTGGACAGCAGGTGTTGGGCCGTGGGTTGGGTGGGTTGTAGCTCCGGCCGGTTCACTGTGTCGAGCGATCCGATGATCGATGTCAGCGGGGTGCGCAGCTCATGGCTCACAGTCGAGACGAAGTCGCTCTTCATCTGAGCGACTTCCTCGAGCCGTCTCGTCATGTCGGCCTGGGCCTCGTAGCGGCCGATCTGTGACAGCACCAGCCCGGCCGGAGCGGCCAGCGACCCGAGCTGCTCGAGCTGGTCCTCGGTGAAGTTCCCGTCGTAGGGGTCGCCGACGATGATGACGCCGACCCGGAGGCTCTCCACCTTCAATGGCGCCACCAGGGCTTGTTTCAGGCCCAGTTCCTTGAGCAGGATGTGATTCTCCGCGTCCGGGTCCACCTCCCTGACGTAGAACGGCTTCCCCGCCCGATAGGTCTGGGTGACAACCCCGGCTGCCGCGACATCGAGGGTGATGGGATCAGACTCCAGCGGATAGCCGTTGACCCAAATCGGGCTCATCAGCTCGAGACGGTGTCGATCGGGGTCGTAGAGCAGAACCACCCCGACTTGGGCGTCGAGGTATTTGCAGATGGTCCCGATCAGGTGGGGGACGATCTCGGCGAGCGACTCGGCTCGAGCCAGGGTGGCGCTCACCGCATAGAGACGTTCGAAGTCGAGTCTCTGTTGATCGATCTGCACCTCCCTCTCATTGGACCGGACCGCCTCGCGCTCGAACTCCAGGCCGACCAGGGCAGTGGCAGCAGAGACGACTGCCACCGTCAGCACGGGTGCCAGGACCTGCTCGATGGTGTCCTCGGTTTCGCCCAGGCTGAAAGCCACGAAGGAGATGGCCACGGCGATGAAGACCGTCACCAGGGCGTGGGCCCACCAGGTGAGGAGCAGACCAGAGACTGCGGCGATCCCGAAGAGGATCGGTTGTGCCGTGGCGGTCAGCTCCGGGATCACGGCGAGGGCGCTGATCCCAACGATCAGCCCCATGAGCCAGAAGGCGGCGATCCAGGGCGCGGCCCAGGTGGCCATCAGCCGGTCCCAACGTGCGGCGGTGGAGATGACGAGGAGGACGGAGAGGCCGGCCATCGGGATCCAGAAGCCAGGCTGGGCGAAGACCTCCTGGCGCACCGCCTGGGCCGAGATGATGATGAGCACCACCCAGGCCACCGCCGAGGCGCGTCGCAGCAACGACGCCCGGAAGCGGGCCATGGCCTGATGGATCGTTGGCTTCAGCTCTTCCATTTCACGGTTTGTGAGGGCTTCGACTGTATTCTCGGCATTTATCCCGGACTGATCGAGGATTGAAACGTGGCGTTGCGCGTATTCGCGAACGGGACGCTGTTCGCAGACGCGATCGGCACCGGTCCTCCCCGGGTGATTGCGCTCCATGGATGGGCTCGTCGGGGGAGCGATTTTCGGCCGTGTCTCACCGATTTGGATGCGTTGGCCCTCGATTTGCCCGGTTTTGGGGCTTCTCCGCCCCCCTCCGAGCCGATTGGCGCCGAGGGCTATGCCCGACTCATCGGTGAGATCCTCGATGTCTGTGACGCCCCTCCGGTGGTGGTTGGCCACTCATTCGGGGGGAGAGTGGCAGTCTGTCTCGCCGCGCTGTATCCCGACCGGGTCGGCTCGTTGGTCCTCACCGGCGCGCCACTGGTTCGGCTCACCCCATCCCGGGCCCCGACGTTGCGCTACCGGCTCATACGGGGTCTGAACCGGGTTGGGGTGGTCAGCGACAATCGGTTGGAGACGATTCGAAGACAGACCGGGTCGGCCGACTACCGGGCGGTCTCGGGTGTGATGAGAGACATCCTGGTACGAGTGATCAACGAGAGCTACGAGCCACAACTTCGGGCCTTGACCGCACCGGTGACCCTGATCTGGGGTAGCGCCGACCGGGAGGTCCCGGTGAGCATCGCTCGAGCGGCGGCGGAGGTGATCCAGTCAGAGGGGCGAGAGGTCGAGGTGGAGATTCTCGAGGGGATAGGACACCTTGTCCCGGTTGAGGCACCCGACGCTCTGCGTGGTGCGATCGAACGGGCACTCTCCCGATGATCTGGGCGCTGGTCGCTGCCTCTTTCCTGGCCACCATCCCGGCAGGTCTTCGCTGGCTTCGGGTGGCCCAACGCGAGCACTATCTGTCCCCCTCGGTGACCCGGTTCGCTATCCGCTGGTGGGCCAGCCGCTGGCCCAACCGTGCCTTCGTCGGGGTGGCCGCGGTCGGAGTCGCCGGGGCGATCTTCGATCCCTGGTACGGGTTCCTGGCGGTGGCGAGCGAGATGGCGGGGCCGGTCGGCCTGTCAGTGCGCGGCGTGACTTCCCCGCTGGCGTGGACCGGCCGCTTGCGCCGGCTGGCCGTGGTCTCGGGGTTGTTTGCGGCGCTGATCTACCTGGTGGGCGGTCTCACCGGCTCCGCATGGCTGGTGGCGCTAGGGATGGTGTCGGTCCCGCTCATCGTCGACCTGGCCTCCTTGGCCCTGGCCCCGGTGGAGTCCCGACTGGGTGACAAATGGGTGGCCAGAGCCGCCGGCCGATTGCGCTCCTCGGGAGCGAAGGTCGTCGCGATCACGGGCTCCTACGGGAAGACGACCACCAAGCAGTATGCCGCCCACCTACTGTCAGGCGGGTTCCGCACCGTCGCCAGCCCGGCATCGTTCAACAACCGGATGGGGCTGGCGCGCGCCATCAACGAGCATCTGGCGCCGGGCACCGAGATCTTCGTCGCCGAGATGGGGACCTACGGGTCTGGGGAGATCGCAGCCCTCTGTGAATGGGTAAAGCCCGATGTCTCCGCAATCGTGGCCATCGGCCCGGTGCACCTGGAGCGCTTCAAGAGCGAGGAGAGGATCCTGACCGCCAAGTCGGAGATCCTCGACGGAGCCGCGGTGGGGGTGCTCGGTATCGACCACCCTCTGCTGGCCGGGCTCGCCGAGCTCAAAGCAGGTGCGATGAGTCTGATCACCGTCTCGACCGGGGAGCGCGATGCCAGGGTCAGAGTCGAGGGCGGCCGGCTCCTCATCGAAGGTCGCCAGGTCGCCCGACTGCCCGAAGGAGCATTCGGGCTCAACCTCGGAGTCGCCATTGGCATCTGTCTCGCCCTCGGCATGAGCCCCGACCAGATCATCTCTCGGATCGACAACCTTCCACGGCCGGAGCATCGCCAGACGGTCACCACTTCGGAGAGAGGATTCTCGGTCATCGACGACACCTACAACTCCAACCCGGCCGGGGCCAGGAAGGGTCTGGAGAAGCTCATCGAGTTGGGCGCGGGGGGGCGCAAGGTTCTGGTCACCCCGGGAATGGTCGAGCTCGGGCCCCGGCAGGCGGCAGAAAACCTGGCGTTCGCCGCAGCCGCCTCGACGGTTGTCGACGACATCGTGGTGGTGGGCCGGACCAACCGATCCGCACTCCTCGAAGGCTCGGGCGCGGGGCGAGCTTCGGTTACCGTCGTGGCTTCCCGTGAGGCGGCCGTCGACTGGGTGCGCGACAACTTGGGTCCCGGTGATGCTGTCCTCTACGAGAACGATCTTCCTGACCATTACCCCTGAGGAGCTCGAATGGCCAAGCCGGCGGTGATCTTCGGAGGGCCCTCCGACGAGCACGACATCTCGATTCTCACCGGTCTCCAGGTGATCCGGGCTCTGGGCGATGTCCACGCGGTCTACTGGTCGAAGACCGGCGATTGGCATCTGGTGGACAGCGATCTCGAAGCGTCCGCTTTCGTGGACGGGGTTCCGCGAGGTTCCAGGGAGCTGAGCTTCGTTGCATCACCGGGACAAGGTTTGGTCCTCAAGAAGCGACCGCTGGATGTGGGCCCCGTCTTCGTCGCATGTCACGGCGGGCCTGGTGAGGACGGCACTCTGCAAGGGATGCTCGATGTTGCCGGTCTCAGGTATACCGGGACCGGGCAGGCCGCCTCGGCTTTGGGGATGGACAAGCTCGCCTTCGGGGCTGCGATGTCCGTGGCCGGCCTCCCCACACTCCCTCGCGCCCTGGTGGCTACCGGCGACGAGAGTGCCCCGGCATTCGACGGCCCCTATATCGCCAAACCCCGCTTCGGAGGGTCGTCGATCGGGATCGAGATCGCTGACGACTGGGTGACCGTGCTCGCCTTGAAGCGGGCCTCTTCCTATTTCGATCGGGGGGCGGTGATCGAACCCTTCCTCGCCGGCAGCCGCGACCTCCAGGTCGCGGTCCGCACCTATCCCGAGTGGCAGCTCTCTGCGATCGAGGCTCCTTCGCGGGCGCCCGAGGGCATCTACTCCTACGACCAGAAGTACCTGGCGTGGGGCGGGGAGGTGAGCGGGGGCCGCGAGCTTCCCGCCAACCTCGAGCCGGTGCTGGAACAGGAGCTGAGGAAGCTGTCTGCCCGGGTGACCGAAGTCGCCGGGCTGAGAGGGATCACCCGGATCGATTACCTGGAGCGGGACGGGGAGATCCTGGTGAATGAGGTCAACACCATCCCCGGCTCGATGGCGGCCTATCTGTGGATCGACCCGCCCTTGTCGAGAGAGGTCTTGTTCGCCGACATGGTGGCCGAGGCGGAAGCCGCCCCGGTGCGGGTGTTTTCGGTTGCTGGCAGCGACGGGACCGCGCTGCGCAGCGCGGGCACGATCGCGTCGAAACTCGGCTAGGGCCCCCTACAAGAAGGACCGGCGAATGCCGGTCCTGTCTCAGTCGGTGCCGGCCTGGATCAGAGATGTACTACGGGGCAGGTGAGGGTGCGGGTGATGCCCTCGATCGCCTGGATCTTGGCGACGACCAGCTTGCCGAGCGAGTCGACGTCTTCGCTGGTTGCCTTGACGATCACGTCATAGGGGCCGGTGACGTCGTCTGCCGAGTCGACACCGGGGATGGTTCGCACTTCCTCTGCAACGAGGGCGGCCTTGCCGACCTCGGTCTGAATCAGGACAAAAGCCTGGACCAACTGAGCCTCCTAGGGTCTCGGGGAGGCCGAGCCTACACAAGTGGCTTCTGTCGGGCACGGGGTGGCGTGCCTGGGGAACGGGCCCGCCAGGACCAAAGGCGCACTGTTACCTTCCGGTATTGACCTTCGGCCCTATGTTCCGCTTCTGGATTTTGACAAACTCGGTTCATGATCGCGGCAGGGTCGTGGGTTTGACATGACAGTCGCCATCGACGTCAAACATCTCGTGAAGCGCTACGGCGACTTCACCGCCGTTGAGGACATCTCGTTCTCGGTCGAAGAGGGGGAGATATACGGGATACTCGGTCCCAACGGGTCGGGGAAGACCACCACTGTGGAGAGCCTGCAGGGCCTACGGTCGATCGAGGGTGGATCGGTCTCGGTTCTCGGCTTCGACCCTTCCACCGAGCCCCATGAGATCCGTCTCCGGATCGGATCCCAACTCCAGGAATCGGCGCTGCCGGATCGGGTCAAGGTATGGGAGGCGCTGGATCTGTTTGGCTCCATCAGCCATCAGGGCCCGTCCTGGGCCGAGCTTCTGGCGGACTGGGGTCTCACCGAGAAAAGGAATGCCCGATTCGGGAGTCTCTCAGGTGGTGAGCAGCAGAGGCTGTTCGTCGCCCTCTCGTTGGTGAACGACCCACGGCTGGTTTTCCTCGACGAGATGACGACCGGGCTCGACCCGTCTTCCCGTCGAGTCGCCTGGGATCTGATCCGTCGAATCCGGGAACGGGGCACCACTGTTGTCTTGGTGACTCATTTCATGGATGAGGCGGAGACGCTGTGTGATCGTCTCATGGTCATCAACAACGGTTTGGTCGTTGCCGGGGGCACTCCTTCCGACCTGATAGATCGATTCGGCGGTGGAGCCAGGGTCAGGTTCACCCTCGACGGCCAGGACGTAGGATGGTTGTCATCGGTGCCTCATGTCACCGATTGGCAGCATGAGCGCAACCGGTATGAAGTTCGTGGAGAGGGACCGGTTCTCACCTATGTGGCGGCTGCATTGCTCGACCATGGTCTTGCCCCACTCGATCTGCGTCAGGAGCGGGCGACCCTCGAAGACGTCTTCCTGACGCTCACCTCGGGGGAGGAGGCCGAGTGGTGAGGATGCTGGGCAAGATGACATGGCTCGAGTTGAAGCTCTTCTTGCGGGAGCCACTGACCGTCGTCTTCGCATTTGTCCTTCCCTTGACCGTGCTCTTTGTCATGGGTGGCGTCTTCGGCAACGTGGCTGAGGAAGGCTTCTACCGGGGGGTGGGGGCGATGGACTACTACGTTCCCGCTTACATCGCACTGGTGGCGGCCTCGGTGGGGCTCATCACCCTCCCCACCCAGCTGGCCAGCAACCGGGAGCGGGGTGTCCTCAAGCGCTATCGGGCTTCGTCCATGCCTGCGTGGGCGGTCATCGGGTCTCAGGTTGGAGTGACGTTCCTGATCTCCGCGGTCAGCGCCCTGACCTTGGTCCTCGCGGCCATACCCGTTTACGACGTCACCGGCCCCGCCTCGACCCTGACCGTGGTGGCGAGCTTTGCTCTCGTTGCGCTTGCCTTCTCGTCCATCGGCGTCCTGCTCGGTGCCCTTCTCCCCTCATCCCGTTCCGCCCAGGCGCTGGGTGTGCTGCTGTGGTTCGTGATGCTCATGGTCGGGGGCGCCGGCCCGCCCCCTGAGGTGCTGACCGGCGCGATGAACACGGTCGGTGAGTTCACCCCGCTTCGTCACGCCATCCGTGCCTTGCAGGATGGGTGGCTCGGTCTCGATGCCGGCTACTCATGGTTGGTGGTCGCCGTGCTGACCTTGGCCTGTGCCGGGGCGGCGGTGCGTTTCTTCCGCTGGGAGTAGGGGGCTGTTGCACCGCGTCTGTCGGCAATCGGGTCAGTAGCCTTGCTGGCCCACCCTGATCGAGATGGCGTACTGGTTCCCGTCCTCCTCGATGGTGTCGAAGACGAGCCGTTGGCCCTGGCGCAGGCTGCGAAAGATGGATCCCTGGAGGGCGCCGGCACGAAGGTAGACCTCTGAGCGGTCGTCGTCACGGACGATGATCCCGGCACCGGTCACAGGGTCGTAGGTCTTGACCACACCCTGGAGCATGCTCAGGCCTTTTCCACCTTGCCGGCACGGATGCAGGAGGTGCAGACCCGGGCGCGACGGGTGTTCGACCCGTGACGGACCCTGACCCGCTGGATGTTGGGAAGCCAACGACGGTTGTTGCGTTTGTGGGAGAAGCTGACGGTTTTGCCGTAGCTCGGCTCCTTGCCACAGATCTCGCAGCGATA
>Ga0209640_10006383_pt1 | contig 10325 bp, 8 predicted proteins | sample RifCSP10_1_FD_184018 | JGI IMG/M metagenome (GOLD analysis project Ga0209640, IMG submission 184018) | Soil microbial communities from Rifle, Colorado - Rifle CSP2_sed 10_1 (SPAdes) (version 2) | ecosystem: Environmental > Terrestrial > Deep subsurface > Rock core/Sediment | place: Rifle... | reverse complement strand
CCCGACGGCGCGCCTCGTTCCGACAGCCGCCGGCGCGGGAGCCTCGTCTTTCGTGGTTGCCGGGAACCTTGCTCAACTGATGAGAGCAGTCACCTTCCCGAACGCCAACATCCTGTTCAACGTGCAGGTAAAGGATCCCGGGACCGAGAAGCCGTCGATGCCGATCCCGTTCGATTACGTCGCGTGGGGATCGACCGTGTACTACGGATGGCAGGCCGTCGATCAGGCGGCCCTGATGCTGATCGAGACGACACCTCTTTTCCTGCTGCCCGGGCGGCGCTGTGAAAACGGGAGGCCGGTGCCGGTCGAAAACGCCAATTGGAAACAGTACACATCGGCGCTCATCGACGTCGGCAGGGCTGCGTACCGGGCATCACAGTCCAGGAACGTCGACGCCGTGATCAAGATCGCGGATCAGCTCAACGAGTCCTGCGCGAACTGCCACAAGGTGTATCGAGATGGCGTCAGGGAAGGCAACACCGCCGGCGCCACTCGATGCCAGTGAATCCGATCGCCGAGAAAAAGAGTGATGGGACGATTTCGACTAGCGGCGCCGCGGCTGGCGCGCTCTGCGGGCGCGCGCCGCCGGCACTACGTCGAACCCGACCTGCTGAAAATGGCGATCGGTGGTGATCACGGTCGTCAGCTTCAACTCCCGCATCAGGGCGATGCTCGTGCAGTCCGTGAACGACAGGTCCTTGTCGCGGTACTGGAAGAACAGACGGCGCGCCCGTTCGAATCGGTCGCTTTCGACGCGTTCCCACCGCAGCCGGGCGCTGCCGTCGATTTGCTGCCACCACGTATCGGCCGCGCTCAGCCCCAACCGGAATCGAATCAGGGTCAGCGTCTCGTCGATCACGAAATCCGTGGTGATCAACGTCCGGCCGGCTTCGAGCGCGCCGTCACGCGCCGCGCGGCAGGGCGCGTGCGCCGGATCGGCGCGGTCCGCGCAGGCCATCCAACCGCCCGTATCGACGAACACGGCGTTCATCGCGGGTACAGGATCGCGTCGTGATCGGCGGACGTGCGGCCGTCGGCGGACGATCCGACGGCCTCGGCGCGATAGAGCGGATCGTCGGTGAGCGGGACCGGCGCGGATCCGGCGTCGTTGATCGGCACAATCTGAAATGCCGGCCGGCTGCGGTAGATGACCGTGAAGCGCGTGCCCTTGCGCACCCGTTCCACGACGTCGGGCAGCGTCGCCCGCAGGCGTTTCGCGTTGATCGGCACGTTCATGCAGGCAGTCCTCGGTGGTTAACTCGAGTTAACCATGCACATGGAGAGGTGTCAACGATGACTGGACGCCTTCTGGCAGACGCCGATCGCCATCGTGCCGCAGGACCGACGGCCAAAAGCGTAGAATCTGAATGTGGGAATGTTCCAGGTCCGGGTGCGCGTGGCGAATCCGCGTGATGCCGAGCGCTTCTTCGAGGAAGACTTCTGGGTCGACACTGGCGCGCTGTATACCTTCGTCCCCGAGAATCGGCTCGAGGAGATCGGTGTCACGCCACTGCGCGCGAGGGACCTGGTTCTCGCCGATGGGAGACGCGATCGCCGCCTGCTCGGAGAGGCGGTGTTGACGATCCCGCAGCTCGGTGAAGCGTTGACGTGCCCCGTTGTCTTTGCGCCCCCTGGGTCGCTTTACCTGCTGGGCGCGACCGCCTTGGAGAACTTTGGCGTTCAGGTCGACTCGACGACGCAGCAGCTGAAGCCAATCGCTGTTGTCATTGGCGGATTCCTCGGCTCAGCCCCGGTGAAACGCTCGAAACCTGACGAATAATTCAGGTACTCTTCAGGCGCTCCGGGGACGTCCTGACGCTACGATTTCCCACACGTACCAATCTTTAGACGAATTCGCGTGACACTGACTTATCACGCTCTGTGGATGCTCTGCGCGCTGGGCTCGGTTGTGTTTGCCGCCGCCACGCCTGCGGGCGTACGCCCTTCGGCGGCGCTGGCGGCAGGGTTCGCTGCGGCCGCACTGTTGACGAGCGCGTCATCGCTGCCCAACGCCGCCTGGACGGGAGGACTCGCGGCCGTTGCGGCGTCGGCGTATCTCTTCAAGCCGCGATTGAAGCTGGCGGCGATTGGGATAGGGGGCGCACTGGGCGGATTCTGGGCGTCGCTCCTCGAGGTGCAGGGGCTGCCGATGCCGGTGGCCCTGCTCGTCGCGGCGGGCCTGCTGATTCTGACGATGCGGCTGGTGCGCACGCGCGCCGGCTTCGCCACCGACGCGCTGAAGGAAGAAGGCCTGCTGGCGATCGGTGTGCTGGGGCTCGGCGTCGCCATGCTGCCCGGCGTGCTGGACGGCTGGCAGGCGGCGACGAACTTGAGCGGCGCGGGCGGCGCGCCGGAACGCGCCGCGGCGCCTGTGTCGATTCCGATGTGGACGCTCGCGCTGCTGCTTGCGTCCACGATGCTGGGCGCGCTGTACTCATTCTGGGGACGCCGGTGAACCTGCTCGAGATACTCGAAAAAGGACTGTTCGCGCTCGGTCAGGTGCTGCGGTTCCCCGTGTTCCTGCTCCTCTGGGTGTGCGTCGCGGTCTCGGTGTTCATGGCCGCCTCGTGCGTGATGGACGCCGCCGCGCGGCGGCGCGAGCGCCACGGGTTCCAGATCACGAAGTGGCTGCGGGGCGGACCCGTGCTCGATGCGCCGCCTGCGCGCGTCCGCGAGCTGCCGTCCGCGCTGCGCCAGCTCCTCGCGCGGATCGAAGAGGCGCGCGGGCAGGGCACGCTCGGCGACGGCGGACTCGCGCACCTGCTGATGGAGCAGGAGGGGAAGGCGCGCCGCCGCCTCGACGCCGCCCGCACGATGGTGCGCGTCGGCCCGAGTCTCGGGCTGATGGGCACGCTCATCCCGATGGGCTCGTCGCTCGCGTCGATGGCGACCGGGAATCTCGAAGCGATGGCGGGCCAGATGGTCGTGGCCTTCACCAGTACCATCATCGGCCTCGCGACCGGTACACTGGCCTACGTGGTCGCGGCGGTGCGGCATAGCTGGGTCAACGAAACCGTCCGCGACGAACGGTATCTCGCCGAGCGCGTCGCGCACGACGCAGGGCAGGACATCTGATGGCTCGCTTCCTCCACCTTCCGTCCCCCGACGAGATCGCCGAAGAGGATCCGCTCGCCGGCGTCGCCAATCTCTTCGACGTCTCCATCGTCTTCATCGTCGGCCTGATGCTGACGCTCTTCAGCGTCTATCGCATGGGCGACCTCATCGACGCGAAGAGCGAGGTGACGATGGTCAAGACGAACGCGCAGGGAGAGCGCGAGATCATCGTCAAGAAGGGGACGAAGATCGAGGCGTACAAGGTAACGGGCAAGACGGCCGCGGGTGAGGGTGAGCGCCTGGGAACGGCGTATCGCCTCGCGAACGGGCAGATCATTTACGTTCCCGAAGGACCAGATGGCACAACGCCTTAGTCTGGCCGTCGCGCTGGCACTCGCCGCGGCGACTGTCGTGGGCGGGGATCAGGGATCCGGGATTAGGGATCAGCGAACCCCTAATCCCGAATCCCGAACCCCTGTCGTACGCCTCGCCTACCTCTATTCCGACGGCAACATGACCGGCACGCTGAAGGCGTACCGCGCGCTGCTCGAGGAGCGGCCGGACCTGAAGGGCCGCGTGTCGCTCACTTTCCTCACCGAGTCGGTACTGAACGACGTCAAGCCGGCGGACATGGCGAACGCCGACGTGCTGGTCTTCGACGTCATGAACCAGCAATTGCTCGAGCGATTCAACGCAAAGAATCAGGTCGATCTGATTGGCAGCGTGCGGCGCACCGGCATGGTGATGGCCGTCGGTGAGGGGCTGCTGCCGAAGGAAAACTACCTGAAGCTGGGCGTGGTGTGGGACGACAAGGCGCGGGCGTACTGGGCGCACATGGGCGCGGCCAACTCGATGAGCCTGATGAAGTACGCGCTGGTGCAGGCCGGCGTGCGCGGGCTGTCGGTTCCCGATCCGCAGCCGAGCATCGACTTCGGCTACTACTACCCGAGCCAGTTGAGCGCGGGGACATCGGGCGGGCAGGTCTTCCGCACGTGGGAGGAGTTCACCGCCTGGCGTCAGAAGACGGGCAAGCTCCGTCCGGGCGCCCCGCGCATCGCCGTCGGCTTCTACAAGGCGTCGTTCTACGGCGGCGAGACCGAGCTCGTCGACGCGGTCGTCACCGAGATCGAGAAGCGCGGCGCGGAAGCGATCCCGATCTTCGGCTACCCGGGCGCCGTCGCCACCGAGCGGCTGCTGCGCGACGGGTCAGGCGCGGCCCGCGCCGACGCGATTCTCGGCTTCTTCTTCAATTTCTCGGACCCCGACTCCTCGTCGTACCTGGCGAAGGTCGGCATCCCGGCCATCAATCTGATCAGCCTGTACGGACGCAGCGAGAAAGAGTGGCGCGAATCGCCGATGGGCCTCTCGTTCTTCGAGGGGACGTTCAACGTGGCGACGCCGGAGCTCGCGGGTTCGATCGCGCCGACGGTCGTCGGCAGCCAGGAGAAAGTGAAGGATCCGGACACCAACCTGACCGTGGTGGTGCGCCGGCCGATCTATCCGCAGATCGAGATGGCCGTCCGCCGCGCGATGGGATGGGCGACGCTCGGCGCGAAGGCCAACCGCGACAAGCGCGTCGCCATCGTCTTCTACAACTACCCGGCGGGGAAGGCGAACATCGGCGCCAGTTATCTGAACGTCGCCGAGTCGATCGCCAACGTCCTTCAGCGGATGAAGCAGGAGGGATACGACGTCGGGAGCGCCGACATTTCAGGTGCGGCCGTCCTCGAGACGCTGCTGGCGAAGTCGCGCAACGTGGCGGGGTACGCGCCGGGCGAGCTGGACGCGCTGGTCAACGAGGGCAGCGCCATTCGCGTCGGGATGGCCGACTACACGCGCTGGCTCGACGCACTCTCGCCCGTGCTCGAGGCGAAGGTGATCAAGGACTGGGGTGCGCCTGAGAAGTCGAAGCTCATGACCGTCTCGAAATCAGGCGGTCCGACGCTGGTGATTCCGGCGGTGCAGTTCGGCAAGGTCGCGCTGCTGCCGCAGCCGGCGCGCGGCTGGGGCGAAGACACCGACAAGATGTACCACGCGAAGGACCTGGCGCCGCACCACCAGTACGTCGCCGCCTACGCCTGGCTGCGCGAAAGCTTCAAGGCCGACGCCGTCATTCACGTCGGCACGCACGGCACGCTCGAGTGGCTCGACGGCAAGGACATGGGGATGTCGAGCGAGGACGCCTCCGACGCGCTCATCGCCGACCTGCCGCACCTTTATATCTATAACGTCGATGTCGTCGGCGAAGGGCTGGTCGCGCGGCGCCGCAGCATGGCGGCGCTGGTGGACCACATGGTGCCGCCGTTCAGGAAGGGCGGGCTGTATCCGGAGCTGGCCGCGCTCGGCGAGCTGCTGAACGACTACAGCGTCTACGAGAGCAAGGCTCCTGAACTGCAGCGCGCGGTCGGCGAAAAGATCCGCGAGCAGGTCATCGCGCTCGGGCTGACGAAGGATCTCGGCATCGATCTCTCGAAGCCGGACAGCTTCACCGAGGAGGTGGCGCACGAGCTCGAGGAGCACCTGCAGGAGCTGAAGGGGCAGAACATCCCCTACGGGCTGCACACCTTCGGCCGAACTCCTGAAAAAGCACTGCGCGACACCACGATCGACGCGATCGTCAGCGTCGATCGCCGCCTGCTGCCCGATACGACAAAGGTGTTCGCTGCCGACATGGAGGCGCGCATCGTCACCTCCGGCCAGCGCGAGCTCGACAGCCTCATGCGCGGGCTGCGCGGCGGCTTCATCACCGGCGGCAGCGGCGGCGAACCGATCCGCAATCCTGACGCGTACCCGACCGGCAAGAACTTCTACGGCATCGATCCCGACAAGGTCCCGAAGCGCGCCTCGTACGAGATGGGGGTGAAGCTGGCCGAGGAGATGCTGGCCGATCACCTGAAGAAGCACGGCAAGTATCCCGAGAAGATCTCGTTCGTCATCTGGGGCGACGAGACGATGCGGCACGAGGGGGTCGTCGAGTCGCAGGTGTTCCACCTGCTGGGGACCAAGCCCGTGTGGGATGACCGCGGCAAGGTCGTGGACGTCGAGGTGATTCCGCGCTCCCTGCTCGAGCGGCCGCGTGTCGACATCGTGATTGCATCGGCGGCGGAGGGGATGTTCAACAACGTCACCCGCCTGATGGACGCGGCTGTGCAGAAAGTGAAAGCGATGGACGAGGCGGAGAACTACGTCCGCCGGAATTACCTGAGCACGAAGGCGATTCTGATCCAGCGCGGCTACACCGAGAAGGAAGCGGACCGGCGCGCGGGCGTGCGCATCTTCGACGAGCCGCCGGGGACGTTCAACCTGAACACCTCGACGATCGCCGCCGCCAGCGGCACGTGGGATTCGGACAAGGGGATGGCGGACGACTATCTCCGGAAGCTGGGCCACGGCTACGGCAACGGCTTCTGGGGCGAGTCGATGGAAGACGTGTTCCGTCTGGCGCTGTCGGGCACCGAGAAGATCGTGCAGAGCAGCTCGACGATGCTCTACGGCGCGCTCGACAACGACGACATGTTCATGTACATGGGCGGGCTCGCCACCGCGATCCGCAACATCGACGGGACGGAGAAGAGTCCCGAGCTCGTCATCACCAACACGCGCGACCCCGGCAAGCCGGAGATGACGACCATCGACAAGTTCATCGGGAATGAATTCCGTTCGCGCTACGTCAACCCGACGTGGATCGAGGGGATGAAGAAGGAAGGCTACGCGGGCGCCGGCGAGATGCGGCAGTTCGTCGAGTACCTGTGGGGCTGGGACGCCACGGTCACCGAGACGGTCGACGAGGTGATGTGGCAGGAGACGTTCGGGGTCTACGTCGAGGACAAGCACACGCTCGGGATGCAGCAGTTCTTCGAGACGAGCTCGCCGTTCGCGTACCAGGACATCACGGCGCGCATGCTCGAGACGGTCCGCAAGGGCTACTGGAAGGCGGACGCGGCGACCGAGAAAAAGCTCCTCGAAGAGTACGTCGGCAGCGTGAACCGGCACGGCGTCGGCTGCGCGGAGCACACCTGCGGCAATCCGCGGCTGCAGAAGTTCGTGATGGAGGAGGGGCGGCGGATGGGCATTCCCGTGCCGGCGCTCGAAGGGTTCCAGAAGGCGATGGAGCACGCGACCGAGGAGAGCATCCAGTCCGGCGCCGAGCGGCTCGATAGCTATGTCCAGCAGAACGACGCGACGCTCGCGGCGCGCCTCGAGAGCGTCCCCGCGCCGAGCCGCATCGTGCAGGAGATCGAAGGCTTCGTGATGGACCAGCGCGACGCGTCGAAGCAGCGCATGAACGACACGCGCCAGACTGCCACGCCGAACGAATGGCAGGCCATCGCGTTCTCGTTACCGATTCTCGGCCTCCTGCTCGTCTGGCGCTGGAAGCGCCGCCGCTCCCTCTAGCCTCTAAACTGCACCCTGAAGCTCACTCGTGTCGGCGAACCCGCAGCGGGACCGGAGCTGCGATTCGTGCGCCGGTGTGGCCGGGAGGGGCCCCGCCGCTCTTCGCCAACACTCCGTGAGCCGCGGGTTCATGCTGCGGCACGTGGCGTCCGGCTTCAGCCGGGCCTCAGTCGGGCGTGGGCCTGCTCACCGAGTCGATGACGGTGACCTCGAAGGGCGCGCGTGCGGATTCGAGCTTCAGGCCGAGCTGCTGCCGGACCGCCGCGAAGATGTCTGCGGCCGGACCGTCGGTGGCGGAGAGCGATCGCGCGTAGGTCAGTTCGTAATCGAAGGCGCCCGAGAGACCGGTCTGGTCGACGACGCGCCGATCCGTCACCACGGCGGCGATCAGTCGAAACACCTCGGACCATTGCGCGCTCTTGCCACGGGCGTAGCCTGCGGTCACGAGCCCATCGGCGCAGCTTGCCGGCGGCCGGCAGTCTTTGACTGCCGGCGTGAGGTTCGGGCCGAGATCGCCGCCCGGGTTCAGCTTCGTCAGGAGATACACCGGCAGCTCGCGTGTTTCGCGGTGCAGCCGAAGCGCGAACCGCGTTTCCAGCATGTGCTGCAGCATCGCCCGCAGGGCCTGAGCCGAACTGCCGTCCGCCGCTTTCGCGGTGACGTCATACCGCTCGAGGGCGGCCTCGGAGATCCAGTTCGGACCGATGATGTCGCGCGTTGGCACACCGTAGGCCGCCCTGATGAGATCGGCCACGGGGACGTTCGTGGCAAACAAGGTCATTCCCTTGAAGCGCGCGGGGGCATACACACTTCTGTCGGAGTGACTGCGTTTGATCGACGCGGCTTCGAACTGGAGCGTCGGCGGCGCGGGTGCCTGCGCGGACACGACGTTCGCGACGCTGAATCCGGCGAGCAGTGAAAGCACAAGCGGGCCACGCATGAGGGTCACTTCTCAGTCACGGCGAACGCCAGCAGGGCGTTCTGGTCGCTCGCACCCGTCGCCACGACGACGAACTGTTTGCCGGATCGCGTCCGATACGTCATTGGACTTGCGCTCGTGGAGTAGGGGATCTTCGCGCGCCACACTTCTTTGCCAGTGCGGGTCTCGAATGCGTAGAAGTACCCGTCGCCGCCGCCGATGAAGACCAGGCCGCTCTTCGTGACGAGTGCGCCGCCTGAGCTCCCGGCCGACCCGAGGCGGTCGGGCAGTGCGACGCCTTTCAGCAGCGGGTGATTGCGCACGCGCGCGTTGTCGCCGAGCGGCACTTTCCACGCGATCTCGCCGCGGTTCAAGTCGATCGCCACGAGCACGGAGTACGGAGGCGAGACGATCGGAAGGCCTCCGGGCAACGTGGCAGGGGCGCCGCCCCCCGCAAACACGTTCGAATAGGGAACGGCCACGAGCGGGTTCTTCCCGTCGTTCTTGCCGATGCGATTCACGCCGACGGCGTTGTTCGCCTTGATGATGAGGAAGCCGGTGTCGGGATCGAACGCCGCGCCGCCCCAGTTGGCGCCGCCGCTCTGGCTCGGACGCTGCAGCGTGCCGCGCAGCGACGGCGGCGTGAAGATGGGACCGATCCGGAACTGCTGCATGTGCTCGCGGGCAAGTCTGTTGATCTCGGGCGTCAGGTTGTTCGCATCGTCGAGCGTGACGCCCTGGGGCACGAACGCCGGCGGCCGGCTGGGAAACGGCTGCGAGGGGTAAGGCTTCTCGCCCGGCACGTCGCTGTCGGTCGGCACGGGACGCTCGACGATCGGCCACACGGGGACGCCGCTCACCCGATCGAACACGAACGTGTCGCCGCGCTTGGTGACCTGGGCCACCGCATCGATGCGCGTGCCGTTCACGGTGATGGTGACCAGGTTCGGCTGCGCGGGGACGTCCCAGTCCCACAGCCCGTGATGCACCGTCTGGAAATGCCACTTGATCTGTCCGGTCGCGGCATCGAGGCACACCAGCGACTCGGCGAACAGATTGGCGCCCGGCCGGTCTCCGCCGTAGTAGTCGCTCGTCGGCGTGGACGTCGGCAGGTACAGGAGCCCGCGCGCCTCGTCGAGCGCCATCGGCGCCCACACGTTGGCGTGGCCGTTCCGCCGCCACGACTCGTTCTCCCACGTCTCCGCGCCGGGATCGCCAGGCGCTTGCGGGATCACCGAAAACGTCCACACGCGCTGGCCCGTGCGCGCGTTGAACGCCTGGACGTACCCCATCGGATCGGGCAGCTGCACGCGGTCGGGCACCTGGCTGCCGACGATGACGAGGTCGCGATAGATGACGGGCGGCGAGCTCTGCGACACGTGGGTGATGTCTGCGATGCGCGGCAGGCCGTCGGTCAGCGACACGGTGCCGTTGTTGCCGAACGAGGGGACCGGCAGGCCGGTCCGCGCGTCGAGCTGTATCAACCGGTGGCGGCTGTTCAGGAAGATCCGCAGCTGGTCGCCGTCGCGCCAGATGCTGGTGCCGCGCAGTTTCCATCCGCTCGCCGACAGGAGCTGTCCCAGCTCGTAGGCGTGTCCGTCGAAGCGCCAGCGCTCCTGGCCGGTCTCCGCATCGACGGCCGCGACGCTGTTGTACGGCGTCGTCACATACAGCGTGCCGTCGACCATCAGCGGCGTGCTCTCGAACTGGCCGGGAGTGGTGCCGTACGCCTCGAGCGGCGCCTCCCAGTGCTTCCACTGCCAGGCGACCTCGAGCTGCGACACGTTCTTCGCGCTCACATCGGCCAGCGACGAGGCGCGCGTGCCGCCCGGGTCTCCGCTGTAGTGACGCCACTCGACGGGCGGAGGAGGCGTTTGTGCCTGCGCCGCAGCCAGCGCACCGGCGCCGCCGACGAGGACGAGTAGCCAGATACGTTGTGTCATGGTGACGTTTCCCC
>Ga0209640_10006382_pt1 | contig 10325 bp, 9 predicted proteins | sample RifCSP10_1_FD_184018 | JGI IMG/M metagenome (GOLD analysis project Ga0209640, IMG submission 184018) | Soil microbial communities from Rifle, Colorado - Rifle CSP2_sed 10_1 (SPAdes) (version 2) | ecosystem: Environmental > Terrestrial > Deep subsurface > Rock core/Sediment | place: Rifle... | reverse complement strand
CGCGAGATGGTGCGCGACGGCATCGGCGAACTCCTCGAGCGAGCGCGCGCCGCGGGCGTGCCGCTCGCGATCGAGCCGCTGCACCCGATGTACTGCGCCGACCGCGCCTGCATCAACACCATGGCGCAGGCGCTCGACCTGTGCGACCTGCTCGATTCGGGGAAGGGCGGCGCGCTTGGCGTCGCGGTGGACGTCTATCACGTCTGGTGGGACCCCCAGCTCAAGCCGGGCATCGAGCGCGCGGGCGACAAGCGCCTGCTCGCCTTTCATCTCTGCGACTGGCTGGTGCCGACGACCGATCTGCTCAACGATCGCGGCATGATGGGTGACGGCGTGATCGATCTGCCGCTCATCCGCTCGTGGATGGAGGCGGCGGGCTACCGCGGCTTCCACGAAGTGGAAATATTCTCCGCGAAGACCTGGTGGAAGCGCGAGCCCGACGATGTCCTTGGCGTGATGAAGCGCCGGCACCAGGAGTGTAGTTAGCGGCGTCTTGTCACAAAGCGGTAACTCCCGCGACGTATCGTTCCCGGAGCGCCTGTTGCCGCGCTTGCCGAAGCGCTCACACTGGCTGCCGTGGCCTGACGCGAAACCCGCGCCTCAGTCGAGGAGAAACCGGGTGACGGCCGCGATCTGGTCGCGGTCCATCAACGCGGGCGCGTGACCCGCGCCGTCGAACTCCGCGACCTGCAGGTCGGGTTTCGCCGCCCGCATGCGGGTCAGCGTGTGGCGCGACAGCACGTCGGAATCCGCGCCGCGCAGCACGAGCACCGGGCAGCGCACCTGCGCCCAGATGCTCCACAGGTCGATGCCGGCGAGAAAATGCGGGCCCAGGGGAAACTCCGGGTCCGAGTGCCCGCGCAGCGCGTCGCCGATCCCCGGGTCGTAGCGCAACTGGTAGTCGCCCTTGCCGGCCTGGTACACGCTGTGCCGGGCGAGATGGCGCCATTGGCGGTCCGTGAGGCGCCCGAACGGCGCGCAGACCTCGCGGACCCAGGACTCGGCCGCGGCCACGGACGGGAAGGAACGCCCGCCGCCCACGTAGCCCTTCAGCCGGTAGAGCGAGCCCCAGGGCACGAACGGGCCGACATCGTTCAGCACCAGCCGCCGGATCGGCGAGCCCGGCTTCGCCGCGAGGAGCATCCCGATCAGCCCGCCCATCGAGGTGCCGATCCAGTCGATGCGCTTGGGCCCGCCGCCGGCTTTCGAGCCGGGGAACAGGCCCAGGAACGCCGGCCGCGCCGGCGCGGTCACGCGCGCCAGCAGGACCGCGGCGTCCGCCAGGTAGGTGGAGAAACGGTAGTCGCTCTTGTCGGCGAGCCACTCGCTGTCGCCGCGCCCGACCACGTCCGGGCAGATCACGCGGCACTCGCGCGCGAGCGCCGCGGCGAGGAAATCGAAATCGCGGCTGTTGCGCGCGAGGCCGTGCACGCACAGCACGACGTGCTTGCTCGCGGCGCGCCCCCAGTCGAGATAGGCGACGCGGTGAAAGCCGCCGGGAGACAGGCACAAGACCGAGCCGCGCGAGTAGCCCATGGCCCTCCTGCAAAAGCAAACATCGTGCCGGAGCGCCGAGGCGCACGCAAATGCGCCGCCGTGCGCGTAGGATTGCGGGACCGCACCCCATGTATGATGGTGTAACCGCTCCCACCTGGCTCAGATAATCCCATGACAACCCACAAGAAAAGGCTGCTCCTGCCGGACACGATGGCGCGCACCGGCTGGGAGCTCGCGCGGGGCCGCGCGGACGTGGATGCCATTCCGTTCTCCCCGACGGTTCCCAATCCCGAGTTCCGGAAGTTGCTCGGCGATGCGGAGGGCGTAGCGCTCACCTCGACGCCGCTGCGCGCGGCGGACATCGAGGCCGCGCCCCGGCTGCGCGCGGTCGGCCGCATCGGCGTGGGCTACGACGCAGTGGATGTCGCGGCGCTAACCGGGCGCGGCATTCCGCTGATGACGTGCGGGACCGACAACTCGCCGACCGTGGCCGAGTACGTCCTGTTCATGATGCTCTCGTTGTGCAAGGGCGCGACGATGGATGCGCTGCCGCGCCAGGGCCGCTGGTCCGAGCGCTACAACTTTCTCCCGACCGAGCTGATGGGCAAACAGCTTCTCATCGTCGGCTTTGGCCGCATTGGCACGCGCATCGCCAGGCGCTGCCTGGCCATGGACATGGCAGTGGAGGTGTACGACCCCTACGTTCCCGCGGAGGCGGTGCGCGCGGCGGGCTGCAAGCCGGTCGCCGACCTCGACGCGGCGCTCCCCCGCGCCGATTTCGTCACGCTCCACTGTCCCAAGACGCCCGAGACCACGAACCTGTTCGACGCCGCGCGGCTCGCGCGCCTGAAGCCCTCGGCCCGGCTCATCAATACGGCGCGCGGCGGCATCGTGGACGAGCAGGCGCTCCACGCCGCGCTCGCCTCGGGAAAGCTCGCCGGCGCGGGCATCGACGTGTTCTCCCCGGAGCCGCCGCTCACCGACAATCCCCTCTTCACGCTGAAGAACGTCATCGTCGCCCCGCACATGGCCGGCAATTCGCGCGAGTCGCTCGACCGCAAGGCGGTGACCGTGGTGCGCAACCTTCTCTCCGTCCTCGACGGCGCGCCCAGAACGGAGTACGTCGTCAACCCCGAATCGCTGCGCGGCCACCAGGGGTGACGGCAGCGTTTCCCGGGAACTGCGGAACCCGGGACTCCACTGAGGGACGCAAGTTGCGGCGAGATGCGGCGGGATCGGGCGTTCAGCGGTGGCGCGCGCGGAGCAGGCGCGCGGCTTCGGCTTCGGCGCGCAGCTTGAGGTAGACCTCGTCGATATCCACCCTGGCGGCGGAGCCGGGCGCGAAACCGCAATCGGGATTCAGCGTGATGCGTTTCGCATCGACGCGCGCCAGCGCCCGGTCGACGCGCGCGACGATGGCCTGCGCCTCTTCCTTCGCGCCCGGCGTGACGTCCACGACGCCCAGGCCCAGCTCGAAATCGCCGCGCAGCCGGGCAATGCTCTCCAGGTCGTCGGCGCCGGCGGCGGTGAATTCCAGGGTCAGGTGCCGGACCTTCAGCTTGTTGAGCTGGGACAGGATCGGTCCGTAGGTCCCGGCATGATGCTTTTCGCCGCGAACGCGCGCGCCGGCGCGCCGGCACAGATGCACCGCGAACTTGATCCCGGTGAAGCCGCTGACCAGCTCGTTGATCATGTCGGCGGCGAAATCGGCCGAGCGGTCGGGATCCTCGTAGGTGCGGCGCACATCGGGATCGACGAACAGGCACAGGTGCGGGTCGTCGATCTGCACGATGTCGATGCCGATATCGCGGATCAGCTCGATCTCGCGCCGCAGGGGAGCGACGCAATCACGCACGAAGTCCTCGCGCCGCGGGTAGGCCTTCTTCGAGCGTTCCGCGTTCCACAGGCGCTCGCCCAGCAGCGCGGGCGCGGGCAGCGTGATCTTGGTGCCGACGCGCGCCACGCTCTTCAGAAACTTCGCCTCGCTGGCGATGAATCCGGCCGGCTTGGGCGCGAGCTTGTCGGTGACCACGGTCCACGGCCGCCCGTCCGCCGGATTCACTTCCAGGGTGAAGCCGTGCGCCAGTTCGGCGATGACACCAATATAGGAGCGCCGGCGCCATTCGCCATCGGTCACGACGTCGAGTCCCGCCATTTCCTGCATCGACACCGCGTAGCGGACGGCGGCGTCCATGGCGCGCTCATCGGCCGCGTCCCAGGCCGGCTTCGCGATCAGCTCGCGCACGTGCTGCGGCCGCGGCATCGAGCCGACCACCGAGGCGGGGAACAGCGGCAGTGCGGTCACAGCCGCCACTCTTTCTGGGCGAGATCCAGGTCTTCCTGCGTGTCGATCTCGCGGTACTGGCCGTGGGTGTCGACGTGGCCGAACTCGACGCCCTGCTCGATCATGTCCTGGAACAGGTGGATCAGGTAGGCCTTCTGGAACTGCGCGGCCTCGCGGTACGGCTTGCCCCAGTGCTCGCGCCGGCGGCGGTGATAGTGTTCGCGCAGCAGATCGGCGCCGCGCACGCTGAACTTCGCCACGCCCATGAACTCGCCATTCGCGTCATCGTACGGAATGTTGCGCTGCACGCGCTCGACGCGCCCGTTCATCGTGATGGTCTTCTCGGCATCCTGCGGCGGATGCTGGGTGCGCGGCTGGTAATGCGTGCGCCAGTCGGTGTCGATGCCGAGCGCGATGTCGGCGCGGGAGGCGACCAGCTTCGCCACGAGGTCGCCGGTATAGAGAATGTCGGCATACGTCGTCACGAACGGCTGGTCCATCAGGTCCTCGGCAACCATCAGCGAGACGAGGATATTGTTGTCCTGCCACTCACGGTTGTGCCGGAACGTGAAATGCGGATACTCGCGCTGGACGGCTTCGATACGGTAGCCCCCGATGAAGCAGATCTCGGTGACGCCGCCCGCGGTCAGCGCTTCGACGGTGCGGTCGAGGATGCGCTTGCCGCGGATCTCGGCAAAGCATTTCGGCGCATTCGCGGTGGTCGGCATGAGCCGCTGCCCGCGTCCGGCACCGATGATGATTGCGCGCATGATCCCGGGGTTCCGTGTCGGGCAGGCAACGATACCGGCGCGGCGTGCAACGCCGCTGGAGCCGTCCGCGCCGTTACCATGAACGCGTTACAGGCGTATGACACCCGGGACGGCAACGGCAATATTCAGCCAAAGCGGCTGGAAAATCAATCCGGCCCGCCTGCCCACCGCAAGATTCTTGACAGCCGTCGCGCACTTCGTCCAACATCGCCCGCAGTCACAAGGGAGCGCCCGGTCCGCGCGGTCGCAAAGGCACCTCGAGACTGGTCGAGCCACGATCCGGCCGACGGGGTCGCCAGAGGAAAGCATGCTCAAAGTCGAGCGGTTGACGAAGACGTTCGGATCGCTGGTGGCGGTCGATAACCTGTCCTTCAGCGTGCCGAAGGGGCAGATGGTCGGGATTATCGGGCGCTCGGGCGCGGGGAAATCCACGCTGCTGCGCATGTTGAATCGGCTCGTCGATCCGACCGAGGGGCGCATCCTGTACGAGGACGCGCTCGGACACGAAGTCGACATTTGCGCGCTGAAGGGGCGCGACCTGTGCCGCTGGCGGCAGCAGTGCGCGATGGTGTTCCAGCAGTTTAACCTGGTCGCGCGCCTCGATGTGCTGACCAACGTGCTGATGGGGCGCCTGAGCTACCAGCCGACGGTGCGCTCGCTGCTGAAGCTGTTCACGCCGCAGGAGCGCGCATTCGCGGTCATGACGCTCGACCGCGTCGAGATGTCGCCGTTCATCCTGCAGCGCAGCGACACGCTCTCGGGCGGCCAGCAGCAGCGCGTCGCGATCGCGCGCGCGCTGGTGCAGGAGCCGATGATCCTGCTCGCCGACGAGCCGATCGCCTCGCTCGACCCGCGCAGCGCCGCGCGCGTCATGGATATCCTGCGCACGATCAACCGCGAGGATGGCATCACCGTGATCTGCAATCTGCACACGCTCGACACCGCCCGCGCCTACTGCGAGCGGCTGATCGGCCTGCGCAAGGGCGCAATCGTCTTCGACGGCCCGCCCGCGGCGCTCGATCGCAACCGGGTCGAGGAGATCTACGGCGGAGAGGGCGAGGATGAGATCGACGAGAACGTGACCTCGATGGTGCTGCCGGGAGGCAGGCGGACGGGCATTGCAGCGAGGTAATCCGAACGCCGTGGGCAAGACAAAATGAAAGAGGAGAGCAACATGACACGATCCAAGCTGTTGATGCTGGCCGTTGCCGTCTGCGCGGGCGGCAGCCTGTTCTCGATCGCGGACGCGATGGCCCAGGCCGACTGGCGCAAGCAGTATCCGAAGTTCCGCTACGGCGTGCAGAGCGTCGAGACCCAGGCCGCGTCGCTGACGCGCTACAAGGGATTCGGCGAGTACGTGAAGAAGAAGCTCGGCGTCGAGCTCGAGCTGTTCCTCGCCTCGGAGTACGCGGGCGTGATCCAGGCGATCGGCGCGAAGCAGCTCGAAGTGATGGACATGGGCGCATCGGGCTATGCCGCCGCCTGGCTCGAGACGCGGGGAGCCGTCGAGCCGCTCGTCGTCCCGACGAATCCCGACGGCACCATCGGCTACTACTCGGTCGCTTTCGTGCGCGCCGACAGCCCCTACAAGAGCCTCAAAGACCTGAAAGGGAAGATCTGGGCCTGGGCCGAGCCGAACTCGTCCTCGGGCTACCTCTTCCCGCTGGTCGGCCTGCGCAAGATGGGCATCGAGCCCGAGAAGTTCTTCGGCAAGGTCGTGTTTTCCGGCGGGCACGAGCAGAACATCGTCGGCGTGCTCGACAAGGCCTACGATGGCGCCGTGACCTGGACCAACGACGTCGAGAAGCACACCCGCGGCGGGCTGCACATGATGCTGTCACGCGGCGTGTTGAAGAAGGAGGACATCCGGATCATCTGGGTCTCGGACATCATTCCCAACCCGGTCATCGCCGTCCGCTCCGAGCTGCCCAAGGAGATGAAGGCCGAGTTGAAGGCGATGTTCCTCGGCATGCACAAGGACGACCCGAAAGTGTTCAAGGAAGTCGTGCGCGGCGAGTCGCAGGGCTACCGGGAAGTCAAGCATTCCGTCTACCAGATCGCGATCGACCTGCGCCAGCAGCTCGCGAAGGAACGTCGCGGCAGGAAGTAGGACAGCGAACCCCGCGTAATCACCGCAGGCGGGCGCCGCACGGAGCTCGCGTCGTCCCCGCATGAGCACCAGCATCCAGGTCCGGCGCTTCGAGGAGGAATTCGCGCGCCTGCGCAGACGACAGCGCTTCCAGCTGTTCGGCTACTCGCTGCTGTTCCTCGGAATCTTCCATGTCGCGGCGGAGTTCAGCCAGTTCACGCTCGAGCGCCTCGTCGCCGGGCTGCCGCGCATCGGCGAGTACATCGGCAAGACGCTGCCCGAAATCCGGTACGTCAGCCTGTTCAGCGATGTCGCCACCTGGTACTACGGAATCCTGAAGTGGCTCCAGCTGCTCGGCGACACGCTGCTGATCGCGCTGATGGCGACGCTGTTCGGCGCGGCCGGCGGCTTGCTGCTGTGCTTCCCGGCGTCGCGCAACCTGGTGGGGCGCTACTGGATTTACTTCGCGTTCCGCCGGATCGCGGAAATCGCGCGCTGCGTGCCGGAAGTGGTCTACGCGCTGGTTTTCGTCGTTGCCTTCGGCATCGGCCCGTTCGCCGGCTTCCTCGCGCTGATGGCCCATACGACCGGCGCGCTCGGCAAGCTGTTCGCCGAGGCGAACGAGAACATAGAAGAGCGCCAGCTCGATGGCGTGCGCGCCGCGGGCGGGAGCTGGCTCGAGGTCATCCGCTACGCGGTGCTGCCCCAGGTGCTGCCCAACTTCACGACCTATACGCTGTGGCGCCTCGAGCTCAACATCCGCTCCGCGGCGATCGTCGGCTTCGTCGGCGCCGGCGGGATCGGCCAGGAGCTCTACCAGGCGATCGGCCTGAACTACTACGAGGACGTGAGCGCGATCGTGCTGATGATCGTCGTGACCATCACGATGATCGATCTCTTATGCGAGCGCATCCGCCACCGCATCATCGGCCGGGAAAGCCTGCAATGGGCCTGAGCGCCGCCTCGGTCGACTCCGCCCAGCTCGCGTCGTGGCGCGAGCGCTTCCCGCGCGCCTTCGGGCGCACGCCGCGCGAGCGCGCGATCCTGCTCGCGTGCGGGCTCGGGCTCGCCGCGTTCGTCGTGTTCTGCCTGGTGCGCTTCGATGCCTCGCCGGCCCGGATCGTGAACGGCATGGAGCGCTTCGGCAGGATCGCCGGGGCGCTGTTCCCGCCGACCCCGGGGGACGCGTTCTGGGACCTCACGAAGGCAATGCTCGAGAGCGTCGGCATGGCGTTCCTCGGCACGCTGATTGCCGCCGTCATCGCCGTGCCGCTCGGTTTCCTCGGCGCGCGCAACGTGCTGCCGATCCGGCTGCTGCGCTTTCCGATCCGCCGCTCGTTCGATTTCCTGCGCGGCGTGGACGCGCTGGTGTGGGCGCTGGTCTACGTGCGCGCCGTGGGGCTCGGCCCGCTCGCGGGCGTGCTCGCGATCGCGACGACGGACGTCGGGATCTTCGCGAAGCTTTTCGCCGAGGCAATCGAGAATGTCGACCGCAAGCAGGTCGAGGGCGTGCGCGCGGCCGGCGGCAACGCCATCAAGACCGTGCGCTTCGGCATCCTCCCGCAGGTGCTGCCGATCATGCTGTCGAACGTGCTCTACATGTTCGAGTCCAATACCCGCTCCGCGACGATACTCGGGATCATCGGCGCCGGCGGCATCGGCTTCGCGCTGTCGGACCGCATCCGCGCCCACCGCTGGGACGAGGTCGGATTCATCATCATCATGATCATCGTCGTGGTCGCACTGATCGACTTCTTCTCGCACCTGCTGCGCACCCGCGTGATCAGGGCCGGCGGGACCCGGCCGCTGGTGCTGGCCGAGGAAACGGCCGCGCCCGCGGCGCCGGAAGCGACGGACAAGCGCCGCTAGCCGGGCGGCGCGTATCATTGCGCCGATGACGCAGCCCTTCGTGCTCGCGCAGATCAGCGATCTCCACGTCACCGCGGGCGGGCGGCTGGCCTATCGCGTGGTGGACACCACCGGCATGGTGCGCGCGTGCGTCCATCACCTGCTGGCGCTGAAGCAGCGGCCGGATGCCGTGGTGATCACGGGCGATCTCACCGACGGCGGACGCCCCGAGGAGTACGCGATGCTGCGCGAGCTGATCGCGCCGCTCCAGATGCCGGTCTACCTGATCCCGGGCAACCACGACGAACGGGGCGCGCTGCGCGCCGCGTTCCCGGATCACGCCTACCTGCGCCAGTCGCGCGACGTCGTCCTGTACGCGATCGAGGCACACCCGCTGCGCATCGTCGCGATCGACACGGTCATCCCGGGCGCGGGCGGCGGCGCGCTGGGCGACGAGAGCATCGCGTGGCTGGACCGGACGCTGGCACTGGCGCCGGACCGGCCGACGGTCGTGCTCATGCACCACCCACCGTACGTCACGCACATCGGCCACATGGATGCGATCGGACTGCGCGACCCGGAGGCGCTCGCCGCGGTGGTACGCCGCCATCCGCAAGTGGAGCGCATCCTGTGCGGGCACGTGCATCGGCCGATCGAAGTCCGATTTGCGGGGACGATCGCGGCCACGGCGCCCAGCCCCGTGCACCAGGTCGCCCTCGACCTCGGCGTCGATGCGCCCTCGCGGTTCGTGATGGAGCCGCCCGCGTACCGGTTACACGCCTACACGCGGGAGTCCGGCGTGGTGTCCCACACCGCGTACGTGGGCGAATTCGCCGGTCCGTATCCGTTTCGCTGACACCACCGATCCCAGGATCCACGCACCCTGGATGGACGAAGCCACCAACCGCACCCTGAATTGACCGCGCCGTTCCCCCTTATACTTGCGGTCTTTTGATCCTGGGAGAGAAGCATGCACACGCCAAGAGAGGTCCCCAACCATGCCGCCGGCGCGTTGCCCGGCATCGCCTTCACCGGCTGCGAGCTGCTCGCCGCCGCGCCGGCGCAGGCGCTGGTCCGTGCCGGCGCACCGGCCAGGGCGCGGGTCAAGCCCGCCCCGCGCCGCCGCGAGGTGAAGGTGGGCGGGCGCCGCGTGAAGACGATCGACGTGCACGCGCATTGCATCATTCCCGAGGCCATGGCGCTTCTGGGCAAGTCGCGGGAGACGCAGCGCGGGCCGGGAATCGAGCAGGTCGGGCCGCGGCGCATTGCCGAGATGGACGAGCAGGGAATCGACGTGGAGGCGATCAGCATCAACCCGCAGTGGTACCACGCGGAGCGCGACCTCGCGGCGCAGGTCGTCAAGCTCCAGAACGAGCGGCTTGCCGAATACTGCGCAACCTATCCCGACCGCTTCGTCGCCTTTGCGTCAGTCGCGCTGCAATTTCCCGACCTGGCCGTGCAGCAGCTGGTGGACGGGGTGAAGCGGCTTGGCCTGCGCGGCGCGGCAGTCGGCGCGAGCGTCGCCGGGAAGGAATTCTCCGACCCGATGTTCCACCCCTTCTGGGCGAAGGCCGAGGAGCTGGGCGTGCTGATTTTCATCCATCCGCAGAGCACGCCCGATCTCGCGCCGCGCTTGAAGGGCAACGGCTGGCTCGCGAACACCATCGGCAATCCCCTCGACACGACGATCGCGCTCTCGCATCTCATCTTCGAGGGCACGCTCGACCGCTTCCCCGGCTTGAAGATCTGCTCGGCGCACGGCGGCGGCTACCTGCCGTCCTACGCGCCGCGCTCGGACAACTGCCTGCGCGTGGCGCCAGACATGGACACCGGCGTG
>Ga0209640_10006381_pt1 | contig 10326 bp, 5 predicted proteins | sample RifCSP10_1_FD_184018 | JGI IMG/M metagenome (GOLD analysis project Ga0209640, IMG submission 184018) | Soil microbial communities from Rifle, Colorado - Rifle CSP2_sed 10_1 (SPAdes) (version 2) | ecosystem: Environmental > Terrestrial > Deep subsurface > Rock core/Sediment | place: Rifle... | reverse complement strand
CGATGCGCTCGAGACCGCTCGGATACGAACCGTTCCCGACGGGCACGAGCTCCGGCTCGGGGACGAGCTCCGGCTCGGGAGCAAACTGGGGCTCGGGAGCGAGCTCGGGCTCGGTGGCGACGGCGGCCCTGTTCGGGAGTACCGCGACCGCGGACTCGGCGCTCGACTCCACGGCCTCCCACTCCGCGGCCTGCTCCACGGGGAGCCAGCGGGTGACGACCAGCGCGACGACAGCGCCGAAGAGGTAGATGCAACTCGCGGCAATCCAGATCTCGCGTGCGCTGAAGGTGGTCAGGAGAACCCCCGCTGCGGCCATCGACAGACCCACCACGGTGGAGTTCGAGCTCATGATCGTCGCAAGTGCACGCCCCCGATATTGGTCGGGGGCCCCACGCTGCATGAGTAGCCGGTTGCAGATGAGTGCCGCGCCGTTGCCGGCCGCACCTCCGACGACGAAGGGTACGGCGAGCCAGATCGTCCCACTCAAGGCGGCTGCGCCCCAGCCGACGCCCATCAGCGCGATCGACCCGACGTAGTGGCGTCTCAGCCCGACCATCCCAAGAGCGGTCGGCGCCAGGAAGCTCCCCAGAACGAGCCCCACGCCGGTCGCGGCGAAGAGCGCTCCGAAGCCGATGTCGCCGGAATGGAGATCGTCCTTGGCGAAGAAGACCTCCGCGACATTCAGCGCACCAGCTCCGATCAAGACGACGTTCCAGACGACGAGTACGTTGCGGAGCGGGCGGGAAGTGGCAACGAGCCGGAGCCCGTCCGCGACGTCGCGCCAATGCCCGCGAGTGACCGGCTCCTCCGACTGCAGTTTGCTCCCGGGAATGCGCGCGAGCAACGCCGCGGAAACGAGGAATGTGACCGCGTTCACCGCGTAGGGCACGGAGGTCCCCCACGCTGCCAGCATGATGCCGCCAACGACGGGGCCGATCATCCAGGCGAGGTTCTCCATGGTCTGTACGAGCGAGTTCGCGTTCGCGAGCTCTTCGTCCGGGACTAGATTCGGAAGACCGGCGTTCGAGGCGGGCATGAAGAAGCCGGTCGCGATACCCGACACGGCTGCGAGGCCGACGATCATCTCGGCGCTCGAGACAAAGGGCAGAGCGGCGAAGACCCCAAAACGCGCGAGATCGGACACGATCATCAGCCCGCGGCGCGAGAGGCGATCGACGAGCGGGCCGAGCAGGAGCCCGATGAGGACGATCGGGAGGAAGTCCGCAATCAGGAGTGCCGCGATCCAGATGCCGGACTCGGTGCGGTCCTTGACGGCGACGAGGAGCGCGATGACCGCGATGTACGTGCCGAAGCTCGAGCCCGCTGTCGCGAGGAAGAGGTACCCGAACGAGGGTGACCGGCGAAGTAGGCCGAGACGGCTTGAGCTCTCCACGACCGCTGGTGACCGTACCACCTGTTTCTGTTTTCGACTACGGCGTTTCAGGCCGTGTCCTTCCTGGTCATGGCCGCAAAGTTCGCTGCTCGAGCCGTGCCGCCTGCCGCGAGAGAAGGTGCTGGGGTCTGACCCCCAGCGCAGTCTCACCCGAGCATCGCTTTGGCCATACGCGCGGCCGTGACCTTTGCGAGCCTGCGCTCCTCAGCAGCGGGAGGGGGCGTGAGACCCGCTCCGTAGACGATCGCGACCTGTGCCCTCGACTGCTGGAGAGCGACGAGGTCGACGTAGACGCGAATCCCCTCTCGCTCCGCAACCGCGCGGTACAGGACTGATCGCTGCCCGAACCCCGGAAACGGAATCTTCCGGAATGAGACGAGACGAACGCTCGTGCCTTGCACCTCACGACGTAGGCCTTCCCGGATGCACTTCTGTCCGGCGGCACTCGTACCGCGTTTCCAGGACGCGTCGGAGTCCGCTCGTGACTCGTAGACATACGCAGTCGAGGTCAGGAACTCGAAGCCGCCCGCGAAGCTCGGGGACTCCGCCTCGCCCGTCAGAGTCAAGTCGGACTCGTCGAGCGCTGCACAGTAGAAGTCGCTCGCTCCGCCCGAGGCCGGCCCGGCGGCAAACGCCGGACTGAAGTCGGACTTGCGGAGAAGCATCGACTTCGCGCGTGCTTGATCTGCCGGTGTGATCCGTTTCTGCGGGTCGCCCCGGGCAGCGAGCGCTGCGCCCATTCGACGAGGGCAATGACGACCGCCAGGGAGAGGAGACGGCGCACTATTCTCAGCTTAGGGATCGCTACGGCTCGTACGAGAGGTTCACGCGGAGCCAACGCTCGACCTCGGCGACCTCGAAGCTCTTGCGCCCGGCGTAGTCGACGACCTGGTCCTTGCCGACGCGGCCGACCGAGAAGTACCGCGCTTGCGGATGGCCGAAGTAGAGGCCGCTGACGCTCGCTGCAGGCGTCGTGGCGCAGCTCTCGGTCAGGCCCATGCCCGAGCGTTCCGCGTCGAGGAGCGCGAGCAGCGTCCGCTTCTCGGAGTGGTCGGGGCATGCCGGGTAGCCATAGGCAGGCCGGATGCCACGGAACTGCTCGCCGATCAGCTCGTCGCCCGAGCGCGCTTCCTCGGGCGCGTACCACTCGCGCCGGGCGATCTCGTGCAGTCGCTCGGCGAACGCCTCGGCCAGCCTGTCGGCGAGCGCGCGAACCATGATCGACCGATAGTCGTCAAGCTCGGCGGCGAGCCGCTCTGCGCGCGCCTCGCCGCCGTGAATGGCAACGGCAAAAGCCCCCATGTAGTCCGTGAGCCCTGTCCCTGCCGGCGCGACGTAATCGGCAAGCGAGCGATTCGGGCGCGAGTCGGCGTGGTCGGCCTGCTGGCGGAGCATTGGGAAGCGCACGCCTCCCTCGAGCACGACGTCGTCGCCTTCGGCAGACGCCGGCCAGAAGCCGTAGACGCCGCGCGCCTGCAGAAGTCCCTCGGCGACGATCTCGTCGAGGAGCTCGTTGGCGGCGGCGAAGAGATCGCGCGCAACCTCACCTTTCTCCGGGTCGTCGAGGATGGCCGGGTAGCGCCCCTTGAGCTCCCAGGCGTGGAAGAAGAACGTCCAGTCGACGTACGTGCGGATCACGCCGATGTCCTCTTCCACGAGTCGCGATCCCGTGAACGCCGGCACCGCGAGGTCCTCCTCGTGCCATTCGATGCGCGTTCGCCGCGTGCGCGCCTCTCGCAGCGAGAGCATCGGCTTACGTCCACGCTCGGCATGGAGCGCGCGGAGCCGGTCCTGGTCGACGCGGTTCTCGGCGTCCAGCCGCGCGCGGCGATCGGTATCGAGCAGGTCGCCCACCACACCGACGACACGCGAGGCATCGAGCACGTGGAGCGTCGGCTGGTCGTACTCGGGTGCGATGCGAACCGCCGTGTGCTGCTTCGACGTCGTCGCGCCGCCGATGAGGAGCGGGAGCTCGAAGCCGCGCCGTTCCATCTCCTTGGCCACGCCCACCATCTCCTCGAGCGACGGCGTGATGAGGCCCGACAGGCCGACGATGTCGCAGTCCTGCTCGACGGCGACGTCAAGGATTCGATCCGCCGTGACCATCACGCCGAGATCGATGACTTCGTAGCCGTTGCAGCCGAGGACGACGCCGACGATGTTCTTGCCGATGTCGTGCACGTCGCCTTTGACGGTCGCGAGCACGATTCGTGCGGCCGACTGACGTTCCGTCTTCTCGGCCTCCATGTACGGCTCGAGGTACGACACGGCACGCTTCATCGCACGGGCGCTCTTCACAACCTGCGGGAGAAACATCTTCCCCGCGCCGAAGAGGTCGCCGACGATCTTCATGCCGTCCATGAGCGGCCCCTCGATGACATCGAGCGGCCGTGCGGCGCCGCGCCGCGCCTCCTCCGTATCCTCCTCGATGAAGTCGACGATCCCGTGAACGAGGGCGTGTGCGAGCCGCTCGCCGACCGGAGCCTCGCGCCAGGAGAGGTCGAGCTCGCGCTCCATCGCGCCGCCGGTCACCGTACTCGCGTACTCGACGAGGCGCTCCGTCGCATCAGGCCGGCGGTCGAAGAGGACGTCCTCGACCCGCTCGAGCAACTCAGGTTCGACGTCCGCGTACACCGCAAGCTGGCCGGCGTTGACGATCCCCATGTCGAGCCCCGCGCGAATCGCGTGGTAGAGGAACGAGGCGTGCATCGCCTCGCGCACCGGATCGTTCCCTCGGAACGCGAACGAGAGGTTCGAGATGCCGCCGGAGACGAGCGCCCCCGGGCATCGCTCCTTGAGCAGCGGGACCGCGTCGATGAAGGCCTTCGCGAACCCGGCATGCTCCTCGATACCCGTCGCCACCGCGAGGACGTTCGGATCCATGATCACGTCCTCGGGGGCGAAGCCCGCCTCGCCCGTCAGCAAGTCGTACGCGCGGCCGAGAATCTCGACTTTTCGATCGACGGTATCGGCCTGCCCTCGCTCGTCGAAAGCCATGACGACAACCGCGGCGCCGTAGCGGCGAATCGTCCGCGCCTGCTCGAGGAACGGGTCTTCGCCCTCCTTGAGCGAGATCGAGTTGACGATCCCCTTCCCCTGAAGGCACTTGAGGCCCGCTTCGAGCGCTCCGAAGCGCGAGCTGTCGACCATCACCGGCAGCCGCGCCGCCTCGGGCTCGGTCGCGACGAGGTTGAGGAACGTCGTCATCGCCTGCTCGGCGTCGAGCAAGTCGGCGTCCATGTTGACGTCGAGCATGTTGGCGCCGCCCCTGACCTGCTCGAGCGCCACGTCGACCGCGCTCTGGAAGTCGTTCGCCTCGACGAGCCGCCGGAACTTCGCCGAGCCGGTGACGTTCGCCCTCTCCCCGACGACGACGAACCCCGTGTCCGGACGCATCACGAAGGGATCCAGTCCGGAGAAGCGCGGCAGGCGCGAGGGCTCCGGAACGCGCCGGGGCGGAAGTCCCGCAACAGCCCGCGCGATCGCATGCGTGTGGTCGGGCGTCGTGCCGCAGCATCCGCCGACGAGGTTGACGAGCCCATCCTCGGCGAACGCGCGGAGGAAGCGGCTCGTGTCGTCCGCATCCTCGTCGTGCAGCCCGAGCTCGTTCGGGAGGCCCGCATTCGGATGGCAGGAGACGTAGGTCGAGGCGATGTTCGAGAGGCTCTCGAGAAACGGGCGCATTTCAGTCGCGCCCAGCGAGCAGTTGACGCCGACGATGAAGGGCTCTGCGTGCTCGACCGAGATCCAGAACGCGTCCGAGGTCTGACCGGAGAGGTTGCGCCCGCTCTTGTCGACCGCGGTGAACGAGAGCCAGAGGGGGAGCTCAGGAGCGACGGCGCGCGCCGCGACGATCGCCGCTTTGGCGTTGAGCGTGTCGAAGATCGTCTCGACGAGCAGTAGGTCGACGCCGCCGTCGCGGAGAGCGGCGATCTGCTCCTCGTACGCCTCGCGCACCTGGTCGAAGGTAACGGCGCGGTAGGAGGCGTCGTCCACACGCGGGGAGAGCGAGAGCGTGACGTTGAGCGGGCCGACCGAGCCGGCGACGAAGCGCGGCTTCTCGGGTGTTCTCGTCGTCCACTCGTCCGCGACCCGACGCGCGATGCGCGCGCCCTCGAGGCTCATCTCGGCGGCGAAGCCCTCGAGCGCGTAGTCGGCCTGGCCGATGCGCGTCGCGGTGAAGGTGTTCGTCGTCGCAATGTCGGCGCCGGCCTCGAAGTACGCGCCGTGGATCCCGCAGATCGTGTCCGGTCGAGTCAGATTGAGAATGTCGGGGTCGCCCTGGACGTCGCGCGTATGGTCGCGGAACCGCTCGCCGCGGTACTCCTCCTCGGAGAAGTGACGACGATGAATGAGCACGCCCCAGGCCCCGTCGAGCACGAGGATTCGCCGATTGAGGGCTTGCTCGATCTGGCTTCTGATGTCCTTCACGATTCGGCTCCCGCCTAAAGAGGTCGGGAGCCGGGAAAGGCCCTCTGGCTCTTTAGGCGTTTGGTAACCCGGTCGCCAAGCTGCCGTTCAAAGCTTTCCGGGGTTGCCTCTCAGGCTAGCGAATACGGCCCCAAGCGATCAATTCCTGCGCGATAGCCGGAGGACTGCATGCGCGCGGCCTACTCGATCGCCTCCTCGCGAGAGGGCGGATTCAGCCCGAGCCTCTCCCTCTAGCTCGACTCCGACTGGCCGATCCTGGCGCAAGCGCCACTACCGCGCCTGACTTCGCTCGAGCCAGAGTCAGACTCCGTCGCCTGGCCGAGCGTCAGGGGGCGAGGCCTTCAGCGTCTCGCCCGGCCGTTCTCCCTCCCGCAGCTCGCGCCAATGCCCCTCACGAAGCGCGCCGGGTTTCGAGAGAACGAACGGGGTCAGGTCTCCCATGTTCCGAGCACTTGGAACAGGGGATGAAGTGACCCCTATCCGGTCGTGCGCCCTGAGACTGTGAGCTGGTTCTCCGCGTGGATGATGCGCTGCTCGAGTTGCCAGCGGTCGGCCTGAGATTCTCCCGCATCGACCTTCTCGAGCTCGGCCTTCGCAGCCTCGAGCTGGCCGCGCGCGCGTTCGTCGTCGATCTCCTTCACGCTCACCGCGTCGTCGACGAGCGCCAAGGCGCGATCGAGCTCGACCTTGAAGAAGCCCGGACCGGTCGCGAACTCGAGGATCTCGTTCGGGTTCAGGTGGATGCGCGTCGAGCCGGCCTTGAGCGTCGCGACCAACGGCGCGTGCCGTGCGAGAACGCCGATCTCGCCCGCCGCGCCCGGCACGACGATCATCTCCGCCTCTCCGTCGAACGCGGCTCCGTCCGGAGTGACGAGCGCGACGTCGAACTTCGGGTGCGACTCGGCCACGCCGCGCTCCGTCTACGCGGCGACCGCTTCGGCGGCGCGCGCCTTCTCGACCGCGTCCTCGATCGTGCCGACCATGTAGAACGCCGACTCCGGAAGCTCGTCGTGATCCCCCGCGATGATCGCCTGGAAGCTCCGGATCGTGTCCTCGAGCTTCACATACTTGCCCGGCGTCCCTGTGAACTGCTCTGCCACGAAGTTCGGCTGCGAGAGAAAGCGCTCGATCCTGCGCGCCCTTGCGACGACGACCTTGTCCTCGTCGGTCAGCTCGTCCATGCCGAGAATGGCGATGATGTCCTGCAGATCGGCGTAGCGCTGGAGGATCTGCTGGACGAGCGTCGCCACCTCGTAGTGGTCGTCGGAGACGATTCCGGGCTGGAGCGCACGCGAGACCGACTTGAGCGGGTCGACCGCCGGGTAGATCCCCTTCTCCACGATCGAGCGCTCGAGGACGACCGTCGAATCGAGATGGGCGAACGTATTGGCCGGAGCGGGATCAGTCAGGTCGTCTGCAGGTACGTAGATGGCCTGCACCGAGGTCACCGAGCCCGTCCTCGTCGAGGTGATGCGCTCCTGGAGCTGCCCCATCTCGGTGGCCAGCGTCGGCTGGTAGCCGACGGCGCTCGGCATGCGGCCGAGGAGCGCCGAGACCTCCGACCCCGCCTGCACGAAGCGGAAGATGTTGTCGATGAAGAGGAGCACGTCCTGCCCCTCGTCGCGGAAGTATTCGGCCATCGTCAGCCCGGACAGGCCGACGCGCAGGCGCGCGCCCGGCGGCTCGTTCATCTGGCCGTAGACGAGCGCGACCTTGTCGATCACGCCTGACTCGGTCATCTCGAGCAGAAGGTCGTTCCCCTCTCGCGTCCGCTCCCCGACGCCGGCGAACACGGAGACGCCGCCATGCTGCTGGGCGACGTTGTGGATCAGCTCCTGGATGAGGACAGTCTTGCCGACGCCTGCGCCGCCGAAGAGCCCCACCTTCCCGCCCTTGACGTACGGAGCGATGAGATCGATCACCTTGATGCCGGTCTCGAACGTCTCGATCTTCGGGACGAGGTCCCGGAACGCCGGAGGATCGCGATGGATCGCCCAGCGTTTGGCGCCGTCCGGAAGCGCTCCCTTCTGGTCGATCGGCTCGCCGATGACGTTCCATAAGCGGCCGAGGGTCGGCTCGCCCACCGGAACCGAGATAGGCCCCTCCGTATCGACACACACCGCGCCACGCGGGAGCCCGTCGGTCGAGTCCATCGCGACGGCCCGCACGCGATCGTCTCCGAGGTGCTGCTGCACTTCTGCGATCAGGGTGCGCGTCGTGCCGTCCTGCTGGGCGATCTCGATCTCGAGGGCGGTATAGATCTCGGGAAGTCGGTCGGAGAAGACGGCGTCGATGACGACCCCCTTGATCTCGATGATCTGACCCACGTTCCGGCCGTCGGGCTCCAGCATGTTGGGCATTCGAGTTCCTCGGAATACGATTTCAGAAGAAAACGGCCCTCACCTGGGCCGAACGAGCGCCCGGAGTCTAGCGAACGGGCGCTAGGGGCCAGCCACGAAGCAGCGAATGCCTGCTAACTGCGCGCCGCCGGGAACGTCTACAGAGACGTGCGCGCAAGCCCGGTTCTGCCAGAGGTCTGCCATCGGACCCGCCAACACGTGTCCATACGACTCGACTCGACGCTGTCCGAGCTCGAAGAGGTGCTCGTGACTGCTCACCTTGCGCGGTGCGCAGCATGTAGCGAGTTCGCGAGCGATCTCGAGGCGTTCACCGAGACCTTGCGGACGGCGCCGCTTGCCGAGCCGTCGATGCCTTTCGAGCTCCCGCGCGGTCCCAGCCGGTTCAGTGCGGCTCGAGTGAGCTCGGCCGCAGTTGCGGCAATCACCGTGGCCATCGCACTGAGCGGGATCACCGTCAGTGGGGTCGTCGGCCTCGACTCGGCGCCGGCCCGCATCTCCGCAGCGGACGTCCAGACCGCGCATGAACGCATGGTCCTGAAGGACCAGTTGATGCAACAGATGGACATCGCGAACGCTCCGCTGAAGAAACGCGTCCCTCGCGGCTTCGAGGCCGCCAAGGACGCGACCGTGAGTGCCACCGGGAGTTCACGATGACGGAGGTGGAACCTATGTGACAGCGCGGTCGGGTCCGCGACATCGTCCTCGAAAACGACTCGTAAACAGACCCGACGATCGGTTAGGATGCCAGCCTCGCGCCCGGCCAAGTGCGGCGCGATAAGGACGAAACCTCAAGGAGGAAAACGAATGCGAAAGGGAACGAGATGGTCGCTGTGGGCGGGTGCCCTCGTGGCCATCGCGATCATCGTCGTCGGCTCGGCGGCGGGAGGCAACCAGCAGAGAGCTCAGAACCTTCGGGTCATCGACCTCGGGGTCGCATCGACGCTCGACCCGGGCCTCGCCACCGACACGACCTCGTCTAACGCGATCCAGGCTCTCTTCGAGCCGCTCGTACGATTCGGTCCGCCACCTCAGTTGAAGGCGGTTCCGGCAGCTGCGGAAAGCTGGACCGTGAAGGGCAACGCCGTCACGATCAAGCTCCGCAAGGACCTGCGGTGGACGAACGGGCAGCAGGTGACCGCGGCCGACTACGTCTACTCGTGGCTGCGGGCGATCTCGCCCGAGCTGGCGAGCGAGTACGCCTACCAGTTCTTCGGCATCCGAGGAGCAGAGGCGTACAACAGCTGCAAGGAAAACTGCGCAGCGCTGCGCTCGCAAGTCGCGGTCAAAGCACTGAACAAGACCACGTTCCAAGTGACGTTGATCTCGCCACAGGCGTGGTTCATCCAGCAGCTGAACCACGACTCGTTCATCCCGGTTCATCGGGCGACGGTCGAGAAGTTCGGCGAGAAGTGGACCGAGCCGGAGAACATCGTCACCTTCGGCCCCTTCAAGCTCGCTTCCTGGACGAAGGACGCCGAGATGGTGCTCGTCAAGAACCCGAAGTGGCGGGGCGCTAGTAGCGTCAAGCTCAACAAGGTCACGATCACCGGGCTGAGCGACGCGGCGACGGCAGAGAACGCGTACTCCGCAGGCAACGCCGACATCAACGAGTACGACCTGACGGCGGCGCTCGTCGACAAGTGGAAGAAGAGCAAGGAGTACAAGACCGTCGGCACTATCGGAACCTACTACTACGGGTTCAACGTCAAGAACATCCCGGACGTGAACCAGCGCCGCGCGATGGCCTTCGCCATCGACCGGAAGGCGATCATCAAGTTCGTCACCAAGGGCGGCCAGTTCCCGGCTCGGGCGTTCACGCCGAACAAGGCGCCGGGCGCGAAGGAGATCAACAAGAACTCCATCATGCCGCAGGTTGCGAAGTTGGCCCAGGCAAAGGCGTTCATGGCGAAGGCCAAGAACCCGAAGCTGAACGTCAACCTCTACTTCAACACCTCCACCGGCCACGCGGCGATCGCCACGGCGGTCCAGGCGTACTGGAAGGAACTGGGGATCACCACGACCCTGAAGAACATGGAGTTCGGCCAGTACCTCGACTTCCTGGGGCCGCCGCCGAATTCCGACGTCGATGTCTACCGGCTCGGCTGGATCTATGACTACCCGGACGCGTACAACGGGTTCGAG
>Ga0209640_10006380_pt1 | contig 10328 bp, 11 predicted proteins | sample RifCSP10_1_FD_184018 | JGI IMG/M metagenome (GOLD analysis project Ga0209640, IMG submission 184018) | Soil microbial communities from Rifle, Colorado - Rifle CSP2_sed 10_1 (SPAdes) (version 2) | ecosystem: Environmental > Terrestrial > Deep subsurface > Rock core/Sediment | place: Rifle... | reverse complement strand
TTTCTATAGATGTAACTGATAATGTTGGCAACGTAACGCGCTTAGACAATAAATTTCAAGTGGTGAGCTTCCCCTTTAAAAAATCTACGATGCATGTGAGCAATGAAAAGATGGTAGAAGAGAAGGATCTTGGAAAAGATAATAAGCGTATTGAAGAGCTCTTTATTCAATGTGCTAAAAATTCTCCGAAAGAAAAATTATGGAAGGGAGCATTTTGTACGCCAATCGAAGTACAGCGTGTGAGCACTGAGTTTGGAACAGTTCGCACTACGCAATATAAAGGCATGTATGCCCATAAAGCGATTGATGTTTTAAATGTACCAAAATCAGTGGTCTGGGCTCCGCAGCGCGGTAAGATCGTGGTGAAGGATCGATTTATAGATACCGGAAATACCGTAATAATTGATCATGGATTGGGTGTTGTCACTATGCTCTGCCACCTTGATAGCTTTGCAGATGTGCAAGAGGGGCAGATGGTGAATAAAGGAAATCCTGTAGGTACTATTGGAAAAACAGGATATGCAAGCGGCTATCATCTCCATTGGGAATTACGTATCAATAACGTGCAAGTAGATCCAATGCAATGGACTAAGCCGATATTTTAAGTTTGAACATAAATAAAAAGGCATGTAGATTTAAATCTGCATGCCTTTTTTGTTTGATATTGCTTTTTATATGCAAAATACTCAGTAATCGCCATATAATAAAAAATGAGAGTGTCTGTTATTTTTTGATTTCCTTTGCCCGTACTAATAATTGTACTATATCAGGACGTTTATCTTGTGCAGCCCAAAAAGTTGGAGTCTCTTTATTGTTGTTTTCAGCTATTTTTGCCCCTTTAGCGAGTAATTTTTTAATCATAGTTACGTTTTTTTTCCTTACAGCCTGATGCAAAGGAGTATCTCCTAGTCTATCTTTAGTATTAACATTTGCCCCAGCAGATAAAAGCAGGTCAAATACCTTCTCGCTATTATATTGAATTGCTATATCTAAAGGAGTATGGCCATTGTTAGTTTCAAGGTCTAGTCGTGCATTTGCAGCTAAAAGGTGCGTTGCTATTTCGGGTTTATTTTCTTGTGCTGCTGCATGTAAAGCCGTCCAGCCTGTCATATCTTGAAGGCTAACTGGTGCTCCTTGTTGTATTAAGTGTTGAATCAGATTGGCACTACCACCTGAAAGCACTGCAAATTCCAAAATTGATTGGCCATCATCTATATCTTTACCTTTTATACCGTATGCTTTGATAAAGGCCGGAATCTTTTGCGGCTCATTATTCATATTAAAAGGCTGATTTGCAAAGGTATTTGACCTGCTTTTATTTGTAGCTAAATGTGATTTAGTTGCCGGTGGTAAAGGAGAAGTGGCTTGTTCTTTCGACTGTGCTTTATATGCTCCAAAAGCTGCAGCAGCAGCAGTTGCCATAGCGGCAATTGCAACAACGCCAACCTTTGCTTTCAGTATATTAAACTTTTTTTGTTCTGCTGGTGTAAGCGCATTCATTTTACGGCCACTTTTCCACCATTTTACCAGTAGTTGCTTGGTTGAAAGATCCGTTTCTTGCATTGTTGGCTGTGCAGTGTTGATTGTAGGGCAACTTACTCCTAATCCAAGACTGAGCAGTAAAGAAAGTGATATATGCCTCTTCATACAAATTTTCCTTTTTTATACGTATATTTAATAATTAAAACCATTGATAGCTTCAATACAAATAGTAATAAATAATTCACTCAAAAGACAATAGTTTTATATTTTTCTTATACAATTATTTACCTTGGAGGTCGCTTTACTGTAATTGCCCTTCAAAATAAAGCTTTTTGTTAAATTTTTTTCTTCATGCAAGACTATCTTTGAATCTATTTTCTATAAAAGGGAGTTTTTATGTATTTCATTCCTGAAAAAGGTCGCTTTTATCGCTGGGCTGCCCATACTCGGCCATTATATCGCTATGCAGTTACGCTTGGGATTATAGCGGGCATTGCCGCTACGTGGTTTTTTTTGATAGACCCTTGGTTTGTTGGATTAGTGCAGTATGAGCAGGCGGCTTTAAATCGAGCTGAGCAAGAAAAGCGAGAGGCATGCAGCGCCGAGCGGGCTACTACGCTGCGTACTGTGCAGATTGATAAAACGCAGGCAGCATTACAGCAGCTGGCCTACAATCAAAAGAATAGCGATTCGATAGCAGTTATTTTTGATACAGCGCAAAAAACGGGCTTGCAGATTAATGCATTTTCCAAAGAAAAAGAGAAGCGTAAAGAGTGGCGTGCCAAGCAGTATGTATCACTTGCAGGCACTGGAACGATGGATCAATTGTTGCAATTTCTTTCTGCCCTTGCTGATTCTTCATCTATGATTCAATGCAAACAGCTTGCGCTACAGGCAGCAGAGCAATCTCTTTTTTCAGCACAATTTCAGCTGGAATGCGTTTCTGTAATTGCCTGACGAGGCCACTGCTTTATAACACATCGCCCTCTTGATTGCTCGGCAAACATTCCAAGTGTGCCGGGAACTTGGCCGTAGATAGCTGCAATTTTTTCTATAGAAACAGATTTTGAAAATGTTGTGATTAAATTGCCATCTTCATCTTGTGTTTGATCAATAACTTCAAGTGCTTCATTGGCACATACAAGAAGCTGTGCATACATACCTGCAAGTTTTGACCCCTCGGGAGCATCTTCTCGCTTACCATTCTGCCAATCAAAATCACGAAGTGCTTGAATGCACGCTTCTATCTTTTGAGCATTGATACGCTGTAAAGTTATTTTTTTTGCACAACGGCCCGCTCCGGACGGCTCATCGATTTGCAACTGTAGCGAGAGTGGCAGGGGATGTTTTTCTGAGAGAAATGCTGCAAATTCGGCTATAGTTATGTGATATGATTGTGGATGAGTAACATCGGCAGCGATAAGCAGCCCTCCAGTGCTGGTACCTACTAATGCAAGCAGCGCTATATAGAATAATTTCATAGGCAAAATCCTATTGCTTAGTGCGTGTTATCGGTTTGAATCCATCGCATTTGTCTGCTGCATACGAGTAATTCTGGATACAGATCACATTCTGAAATAGTTGATGATTTTGTGTGTAAGAATTCAAACGTTGCAGGGCCTTCAGTTGGATAGCCCAGTTGAAACCATTCTTTTATTCCGCCTTTATAATCAGTGACATCAGTAAATCCCATACTTGCAAGTAAGATGTATGCTTTTTCACCCGCATCACATTCATCCAATGCGCAGTACACAATAATTTTTTTATTAGTATTCCATGATCGAGCAGTATCGACAAGCTGTTTGAGTGGTACATTAATAGATCCGGTGATATGGCAGTCTTCATGCAAAGATGCAGGAAGCACATTAATCACACAGAGAGTGGGATTATTTTCAAGGGCGTTTTTTAAATCATCTGCGGTAATAAGAGGGGGATGTGAAAGTGATATTCCCAAATGAGTTTGAAGTTCTTGAGCAGATACCCGATATAAATTTTGTGTAATCTCTGCCACTTTATCAAAAAAAGATGCTTCAACTGGGCAGGTATTTTGAAAAAAACTGAGAAGGCACAGTGCAAAAAAATGATTCCAGCGAATGGAGATGTGATTCATTACTCTTCCTTTTTTTAAAAATTAAACCCTTCAACTTGGAACAAGCTGAAGGGTTAGGGGGGTGAACAATACGCGTACGCATTGTTCATTTAGGGACCAAGTTAAATCTATTTTAAGTACTCAATAGATGCGTAACAACCTATCATCTGGTCTGAGATTTGTCAACCTTAAAAGTAGGTCTGGATCTCCCAATCGGTGATAGTTGTATTATATTGCGCAATTTCTTGCTTCTTATTTTTTACAAATTCATTGAGCAAGCATTCTCCTAAAATGTCTTTAGCGATTTTTGAATGCTGCAATAATAGAATTGCATTTTCAAGCGAGCGTGGTAACGATTCTATTCCGCGCGCTTTTCGCTGCTCATCACTGATTTGATATAAACTCTCATCAACGGGATCTGCAAGCGGTAATTCTTTTTTAATCCCATCAAGGCCTGCTTGTAGCAGTGCTGCAAAGGCAAGATATGGGTTTGCCATAGGATCGCCCGATCTGAGTTCTGCACGCACAGCATTCGGCTGTGTATCATTGGCCCGTGGAATACGAATCATAGCGCTTCGATTTTTAGTTCCCCAACACAAATTAATGGGTGCTTCAAAACCGGGAATAAGTCGTTTGTATGAATTTACGGTTGGATTAAAGAGCGCATTGAGTTCTGTAATATGTGTGAGCACTCCAGCAAGAAAATGCTTGGCTGTTTTAGAGAGTTTTGCAGTATCATTTGCATCGTGGAACGCATTGCAGTTATTGGTGATATCCCAGAGGCTGAAATGGATATGCATACCGCTTCCATTTTTACCTTGGAATGGTTTTGGCATGAAAGTAGCTTTTAAATTATTAAGATTGCAGAGCGCTTGAATTGTTTGTTTTGCACCGATGACTCGATCTGCAATTACAAGGGCATTATCATATTTGAAGCTCATCTCATGCTGGCCAGGGGCAACTTCGTGGTGAATTTTTTCAATAATGATGTTTTGCTCAAGCAGCCAATTAAAAAGAATTGTTTTAAAATCAGCTGCAGCCGGATGGGCTGATGGAGCAAAATACTTTAATGCATCGCAGGGAGTAATAGATTTATCGAGAGAAGATTCATTGCAGATAAAAAATTCTAATTCTGGCCCCACAAGAAAATGAAACCCCATAGCGTGCGCATCAGCGAGCGCTTGTTTTAAAATATTTCGTGGATCTCCTGAATAGGGAGTATTTTCATCGCTATATACATCACATAATACACGTGCTGTTTTCTGCTCATAATCAGACCATGGCAAGATAGCGAGTGTATCCATGTCTGGTCGAGCAAGCATATCGCTCTTAGTAATACACGTCATTCCGGGGATAGATGAGCCATCGAAATTAAAACCATTTTTTACAATCTCTTCAACAGTGTCTGCAGGATAGATTACTTCTTTTGGAGTGCCATTTAAATCGGTGAATTGATATGCGATATATTTTATCTGCTCAAGCTCAAGCGTATCTTGATAAGGGATTGATTTCGCACAGAGTGGCAGGGATGAGAGAAGAAGAAAAATAGCGAGTATTTGTTTTTTCATAGATGCACTCCTTTAGTATGTGAACGGATGTGATAAAAAACAGTGACACTTAAGAATACGAATAATTGTATAATCGTCAAATCCGTATGGGAATAACCAAAAGAGAATTTTTCTATGCGTTACTCAATGACGCCAGATATAAATTTTGCAATAAGAGGATACTGAGTAGCATTTTCAGAAAGCTTATCCGATTGTGCCGTCTCTACAATTTTTCCATTTTCCATTAAATAAATGGAGCAGCGTAATGTATTAAGTAAGGCAGTATCATGCGTTGCGATTAATACGATGTATCCTGCGTTAGCAAGTTCTTGAATCGTATTGGCTACATGGGTAGTCAGTAGCGGATCAAGTGCAGAGGTGGGCTCATCAAAACAGATAATTTGTGGACGAAGTGCAATAGTACGTGCAAGAGCAAGGCGTTGTTTTTGGCCGCCAGAAAGCTGAGAAGGATAGGTATCTTTTTTGTCAGCAAGATCATATCGCTTTAATAGTTCGAGTGCGATATGCTGCGCTTGATTGCTTGATTTTCCGGCACTTTTTTCAAGAGGGAATGTGATATTTTCAAGCACTGTCATATGGGGAAACAGATTGAATTGTTGAAACACCATGCCGCAGGTATGTTCTTTAGAAGCTGCAGTAAGATCAAGTGGCTTTCCATTAAGATAAATAGTGCCCGAATCAATCGTTTCTAAATTATTAAGTACGCGTAGCAGTGTAGATTTTCCAACGCCTGAAGCGCCAAGAAGTACAGCAATGCCTCCTTGAGGCACTGAGAAAGAAACGTTATCAATAACTTTTCGTGTTCCAAACTGTTTGGAAAGATTTTTAATGTTGAGCATGTTGATTCATCCTTCGCTCAATAAGAGAAAGAAGCAGAGAGAGTGCGGTTGTAATAATTAAATAGCCGAGCGCAACTCCCAAATAAATAGTTAACGCATCAAGAGTGCGGCTTGATAAAATCTCACCTTCTTTTGTAAGTTCCTGCACGCCCACAATGGAGGCTAAACTGGAGTCTTTAATCAATGTAATGAATTCATTACCTAATGCAGGAAGTACAACGCGTATTGCTTGCGGCAATATAATATATCGAACAATCTGTGTATTGCTGAGGCCGAGTGTTTTTCCAGCTTCTCGTTGCCCTTGAGAAACTGAATTAATTCCTGATTTAATGATGTGGGCAATATAGGCGCCGCTATTGAGAGCAATTGCCCAGACAACACCCCAAAAACGAGAGAAGCCAATGCCCAGAGTTGGCAATGCGATGGTAACAAATACAATCTGAATCAGCATTGGTGTACCACGAAATAGAGTGGTATAGATACTGAGTAAAAAACGAACAAGTCTATTTTTACTGGTAAGTCCCAGGCCGCACAGTGTGCCGAATAAAATACCCAGTATGCATGAAAGTGTGGCTATTTGCAGCGTAACTGCCGCACCACGCAATAAGTACGGAATAGAATCGGTGAGCAGTTGAAAATCAATCATTCAATTTCCATTTTTTTTGTAACTGAGCAACCGTGCCATCTTTAATCATCGCACTCAACGTTGATTGTATTTGTGAGTGGAGTTGTGGATATTTTTTTGAAATGGCTAATGCATACGATTCGCCAGTCCCTTCTAGGGGAGTTACAACATAATGTTCACTTTTTTGAGCAAGGAAAGGCTGTAGCGCATTCTTCGATGCAATGTAGACATCCGCTTGACCGCTATCAAGTGTAAGCAGTCCTGTGCTCACAAGCGGTGATGAGATGCGGACTACTTCAGAGGTTTCAATATCGCTTACATAATGATCTGAACTATATCCTTGATTGACTACGACTACTTTATGGGTAAGGTCTGCCGCATGAGTAATTGGTTGAGCTCCCGCCTTTTGAACAGCCATAAGAGCATCATCTTCAAGGTGGGGTAGTGTAAAGAGTGCTCGTTTTTCCCGCTCGGGAGTCGGTGTTATGCCGCCAGCAATCATATGAATTGATCCAAGTTGTAGCTCAGGGATAAGTGCTTCGAAAGACATATTAGTAAGAGTCACAGATTTTTTGAGGCGTTTGGCAAGCTCTGTAATAACGTCAATATCAAAGCCAACAATCTGATCTTTTTCAATAAATGAAAAGGGAGGATATTCTGCGTTTGTCCCGACAATAAGGGCTTCAATAGCTGGCTCTGCTATACGAGTAGTAGTAGGGGTTTTAGAAAAAAACCAAATCCCGCTAACGGTAACTACTAACAGAAGAATAAGTGTGGAAATCGTGCGACCAATCATCGTATTGCCTTATATAAGCCATTTATTTGTAATCAATTGTATTCTAGCAGCTTTTTTTATGGCTGTCAGTAAAATACGCCGTTCATTTTAAAAACTAAAAAAAATAGTATAATTAAGGGACTAGTGCAGCTTATCGTACTATTTTTTAAAGGAATTTTTAGATGAATCTATTTCGTATTTTGTTCCCAATTTTACTGATCAGTTTACATGGTTGGGCAGCTGAACCATCTAGCACAGAGCCCAAAGCAGACCCCGATATACTGACCGATCACGGCAAGTTGCAATACATTCAAGCGGCAGAAAAAAGAGGGGAAAAGTCGTTAGCACGATTTGCAGAAAGGCTATGGGGGATGCAAGAGCGAGAAAACTCTCAGCCTTCTGCTTCATGCATCTATCAAGATTCATCAGGCCCTCTTGATGATTTTGGACTAGCCTTTTCAGAGTTTCAATAAGGGCTTTTACTGTTTTTGGTGAGAAATTGCCTATATATCTATCTTTTTTGCCTAAAATCATTGCTTTTCAAAGCATCGAATTGTTAAATTAAGTAGGAGTAATAAGGCTTTATCATGCAAGGGCATGAGGGCTGTTATGTATATACTACCTATAGGAGGGTGTTATGAAGAAGATATCACGTATTGGAATGGTGAGCCTTGTTGCGTTATTGGGCGTATCAGCGCCACTTGCAGCGCAACAGAAGAAATCGTTTATCCAAAGTGCAAAAGAGTTCTTATCAAAGAATAAAAGTAAAATTGCAGCAGGTGTCGCGGCGGCAGCTGCCATTGGTCTTACGGTGGCGCTGGGCTATCATGCTAATAAAACTATGAATGCTATCGAAAAAGCAGGCTTGAAGCCGAGCGATGAGTTGTTTTCTGATGCTGTAGCGGCAGTGGGGCTTTTGGGGCCACTCGGAATGGATAGAACAATCAAGTTGATGCAGAAAGCAATCGATAGAAATTTAATTACTATAGAAGAAGCATCGGTACTTGTGCTAACTGATATCGGAAAAGCATTAGCAAATTATTGGGGTGTGAAACATGCAGAGTACGTTGCTAAGGCTGGATTTAGCAGGTTTCGAGGGGCTGTAAAAAGAGCCAAACAAGAAGCCGAAAAAGCAGTTAATGCCTTAAAAAGCGCACTGCGATTTTAACTATTAGAGAAATCAAAAAGTCTCCGTTGTTTTTTTTGAGCAACGGAGACTTTTGCTTTTAAAACAACTCATTCACTAATTCATCAATTTGCTTTTTACTCACGGTATCGGCCATTGCTTGATAGAAGCTCTCACCATATTCCCGAGTTTGTATTACGACAGGCATGGTGACGGCATGGCCAAGAAGTAGCGCTTGTTTTTTACTATCGAGTGATGCAAGGATGGAGCGCAAATTATTAGCTCCGGCTACGCCCGTGAGCACTGCTTGAATATCTTTCTCATCATTCAATTGCGCGACTACTTTTGTACCAATCTGCGATAAAATTTCTTCATCAATGCCGGATGGGCGCTGATCCACTACTAAAAGTGATACATAATATTTACGCATTTCCCGAGCAATAATGCCAAAAATTGTCTGGCGTGCCGCCTGTGGATTTAAAAATTTATGCGCTTCTTCGATGGTGATCATTAATTTTTTTGGCTCGTCTTTAATATTTTGAGAGCCTAAAAACTGTTCTGTTTTTTCTATGTATTTTTTATGGATTCGGCGGGTGATTATATTAGCAATCAGTAGATAGACAAAGGTCTGCGTATAATTGCCAAACTCGATGATGACATTAATGCCCTTATCAATGTATTCAATCATTTGATCGATTACATTATTATCCCTGAGTGCAGATCCTGAAGCATTGATAAAGAAAGGCAATCGCTCGATTCGTTTTAATTTACGATATAATGCCGCGATTGATTCAGTATGAGCGCCAATAGATTCAGCAAATTCTTTTAAGTTTTCTCCACTGGAAAGAAGTGCATTAAGCCATTCATGCTTATATTTTGCTGCAATAAGATGAGCCGCTTCAAGCGCAGTAGAGTGCAAATTAAGTTCTGATCCTAACGAGAGAATATCTTCAACCTGTATCGATTGGTAGGGAATGGTGATAGTAGCATCAGGATTGCCCCCACGACGCCGAGTAGAATCAGGATCGAGAGAAAAAATGGCCACTTTATCAGAAAATAATGTTTTTAATCCCTTCACGAAAGAGTGGTCTTTCCCTTCTTTACGCGCTTGCAATCCATATTCACTATGCATATCAAAGATAAGATTAACCGCTTTTTCATTTTTAATGAGCCCAGCTAAAACAAGCCGCGTTAAAAATGTTTTACCGGTTCCTGTTTTACCAAAAATCCCATTCGATCGCTCGGTGAGCCGATCAAGATTAAGGCATACGGGAGTAGTCATATCAAGCGGGACGCCAATATTAAAATAATTTTTTGAAGGATCAGCTTCATCGCCAAAAATAAGAGCAACGTCTTTATGATCCGCTTCAAAGACTTGTGAAAAATGGGGCGGAATTGTTTTTACAGGCATTGGCTGAAGATCTCTGCCCAGCATGAGCATTGGCTTGAGTATGGCTGTCGCATACATATCTTTTTCTTGTAGTAAATCAGACAATAATTTTTCTTCTGGTGATGGCGGAAAAAGTAAAATATCAGGATTGGTGACTTCAAGAGAAAGATCGGTGATGAGACTAAAAAAACGATGATGTGTTCCTGCAATACAGAGAAACTTTCCCGTCTTAATGGTCTCAAGATCAGTTCTGGGCGCGAGACGCATTGTAAGCCCATCGGTAAGAGAACCGGAAATAATAGTGCCGAGCATTTTTTTCATGGAGGTATCCAATTATTCTTCCGCTGTCATGATTACAGCGGTTGCAGATGTGCGATTTATTTTCACCACGCCATGTTTCACAGTAAGAGTCTCTTTTTTACCGGATTTTAATC
>Ga0209640_10006379_pt1 | contig 10329 bp, 7 predicted proteins | sample RifCSP10_1_FD_184018 | JGI IMG/M metagenome (GOLD analysis project Ga0209640, IMG submission 184018) | Soil microbial communities from Rifle, Colorado - Rifle CSP2_sed 10_1 (SPAdes) (version 2) | ecosystem: Environmental > Terrestrial > Deep subsurface > Rock core/Sediment | place: Rifle... | reverse complement strand
GCTCGAAGCCCTGAACGGCTACGCCATTTATCGCAACGCATCCTTCCTGGCCGGAAAGCTGGGCGAGGTCATCGCCGCCGAGTCGGTCACGATCGTGGACGACGGCACCCTGCTGGGCGGCTTCGGGTCCGCGCCGTTTGACGACGAAGGCGTGCGCACGAGCCGCACCGTGGTGGTCGAGCGCGGCGTTCTCAAAAGCTACTTGCTCAATTGCTACACCGCCCGAAAACTCGGCATGAAGACGACGGGCAACGCGTCTCGCGGACTCGCCGGCAATCCCGGCATCGGCCCCAAAAACTTTTTCCTCGAGCCCGGCTCCGCGAGTCCGGAAGAGATCATCCGCTCCGTCCCGAACGGCTTTTACGTGACGGAGTTCATGGGCTTCGGCGTGAACGTGGTCACGGGGGACGTCTCGCACGGCGCTACCGGCTTGTGGATTGAAAACGGTGAGCTGGCCTACCCGGTCCACGAAGTCACCGTTGCGGGAAACCTGAGCGACCTGCTCCGCGGGATCAGCATGATCGGAACGGATCTCGAATTCCGGGGCGCGCTCGCTTCGCCGACGCTCAAGGTGGAGGAGATGACCGTGGCGGGAAGGTAGATTTGGCGCGGCCGCGGCCGATCTTGTAGTATCTTCTTGTAGTATTGTGGGTCCTGCCCTTGCGCGGGAATTAGTCGGCGGAGATTTGCAGAGAAGACAGAAAACTAGTGACGACGAGGCCCTGATTCTTTCTATGGATACACGAAAAACAAAAGACCGAACCGAGCGGAAGCTTTTGAAGCGGAAAGCCCGCGCGAAGCAGCCGCCCAAGCCCAAGAGAACGGAGCCTCGCGGCTCGCAAAAGAAGAAAGTGAAGAAGGCGATCCGCGGGCAGTCGAAACGGTAGCCGGACGCGCCGGGGCGCACGGCTCTGCCTCTGCTTCGTGGACCAGCTGGTAGCCACGGCATGTTGTTCATGCCGTGGGCACGTTCCTGCTTGTTTCCGTTGAAAAACCCACGGCACGAAAAACGTGCCGTGGCTACCCTTGCCCAGGGAGCATTTCGAGCAATGTCTTCCATCGAAGAGTTCGTGGCCGGGCTCCCGAAGGCCGAGTTGCATCTGCACCTGGAAGGCGCGGTGGATGCCGAGACGCTCTGGACGCTGGCCGAGCGGCACCAGACGCCGCTGTTCCAGGCAGGCCGGGTGGCGCTCGAAGCGCTCTACCGGACCGGGGATTTCACGAGTTTTCTCCAAGCGTTCAAGGTGGTCTGCGAGCACATCCGGGGCCGGGAGGACTACGAGCTTATCACGTACAACGTCCTGCGGCGCCTGGCGGAGCAGAACGTCCGCTATACGGAGATCATGGTTTCGGCGGGCGTGATCCTGTGGAAAGGGCAGCCCCTGCGGAGCTGCATGGAGGGCGTTGCTGCGGGATACCAGCGGGCCCGGGAAGATTGCGGCATCTGCGCGCAGTGGATTTTCGATGCGGTGCGGCAGTTCGGCTCCGATGCGGCGCTGGCCGTCGCGGAGCAGGCAGGGGCGCTGCAGGATCTGGGCGTGGTCGGGTTCAGCATCGGCGGAGACGAACGCCAGGTGCCGGCCGAATCCTTCCGCAACGTCTTTGCGAGTGCCCGAGCCATGGGGTTGCGGTTGGCGGGCCACGCCGGCGAGGCGGCGGGTCCGGAGTCGGTCTGGGATGCACTGCGGATATGGGGCGTAGAACGGGTGGGCCACGGCCTGACGGCGGCCGGCGATCCCCTGCTGGTGCGTCATCTGGCGGCAGAGCAGATCCCTTTGGACGTGAGCGTCACCAGCAACGTCCGAACGGGCTGCCTGAGCGAGGCCGCACTGCATCCCGTGCGCCGCTACTTCGATGAGGGCATTCTGGTGACGCTCAATTCGGACGACCCGGCGCTGTTTGGCACCGATCTGAACCAGGAATACCTGCTCGCCCATCGCATGTTCGGCTTCGGCCCGCGGGAGCTGACGCGCCTGGCGGAGAATTCCTTCCGGGCCGCCTTCCTGCCTCCCCAGGAGAAGGCTTCCTTCCTGGCTGAGTTTCAGGCTGTCTCCCGCCTGCCGGAAGAGGCCTGAGATCGGGTTCGACTTAGGAAAACCCGCTGCCCCGCAATCATTTCCCTAGAAAACGTTCTCGTTTATACTCTCATGGCGATGGGGCGGGGTGGGGTATCCTAATGGGTAGGGCTTTCTGCCAGTACTGATTCCAGAGGGGAGGGATGGCTCCGGCGGACGGATGCGGATCGCGATTACAGGAGCGGGGGGAATGTTGGGGCAGGACCTGGCGGCTGTTCTGCGGCCGCACTACGAAGTCCTGGCGCTCGATCACCGGGCGTGCGATATCTCCGACGAAACGGCGGTCCGGCGGGTGTTCTGCGAGTGGCGGCCGAAGCTGGTAGTGAACTGCGCGGCCTTCACGGACGTGGACGCCTGCGAGTCCGAGCCGGAGCGCGCCTTCGCCGTGAACGCGCGCGGCGCAGGCCACGTGGCCCGGGCGGCGGAGCACGCCGGCGGCCGCGTCTTCTACATCAGCACGGACTACGTGTTTGACGGCGAGAAGCGGGAGCCCTATTGCGAAGACGATCCCACCCGTCCGATCAGCGTCTACGGGCGGAGCAAGCTCGCAGGGGAGCAGCAGACCTTTGGCATAAACGGCGGCGGCTCCAACGGCAGCGGCGCGGGCCACGCCGTGATCCGGACAGCATGGCTCTACGGATCCAAGCGCACGAACTTTGCCGACAACATCCTGGCGCAAGCGCTCGCGCCGGAGCCGCCGGAGAGGAAGATCGTGGCCGTGGCCGACCAGGTTTCGAGTCCCACCTGGACGGTGCACCTGGCCCGGAAGATCGCCGAGCTGGCGGGCACCGCCGCGCGCGGCGTCGTGCATGTCGTCAACACCGGGGCATGCACCCGGCAGGAGATGGCGCAGGCCATTGTGGATCAGTTGCGGGTCCCCATTACGGTTGGCGGAACGGCTTGGGCAAAGCTCAACCGGCCGGCGCCGCGTCCGGCTTATTCCGTGCTGGGCTGTTCCCGTCTGGAGCAACTGGGCCTGGCTCCGCTGCCGCCTTGGAGAGAGGCGCTGGAGGAATATATTCAACTAAGGGGAAGCGCAAAATAGGCAGTTCCGTGGCAATATGGAGCTTCCCCCGAGATCGGCTGTGCGTCGCGGCAGTGCAACTGCTAAGGAAGAAGAATTTGCCGTCCCTGAAAAATGGTTTTGGGGTGATCCGATGAAAACATATCGCTTCTCGGTGGTTGTCGAACGAGATGGGGATGGCTATTTTGCCTTCTGTCCAGAGCTGCAGGGCTGTTACACCCAGGGGGAGACGTATGAGGACGCATTAGGAAATATCAGGGATGCCATTCGTCTCCATGTGGAAGATCGTTTAGAGGCGGGGGAGGCAATCCCGCAGCCGGAGTCGGTGAGTTTGACATCTCTCGAAGTGGCAGTATGAGCGGAAAGCTTCCCCGCGTAACGGCTGCTGAGGTAATTCGAGTGTTGGAAAGATCAGGCTTTCTGCTTGTTCGGCAGAGTGGGAGCCACAAGATTTTCAGGAATGAGGAGGGGAAGAGAGCAACAGTTCCGTTTCACAGCGGACGTATCCTGCATCCCAAGGTCCTGAGAAGTATTTTGCGGGAAGCAAACCTGACCATCGAAGAGTTTCAGGCGCTTCTGAAATAACCGCAGTTGTTATCGGGAAATCCCGAATCCGCATCGCCCCGATTATGACGAAGCCGCGCATTTGTATCATTTCGCCCGTCACGCCCTACCCCGTCTATCACGGCGCGGGGAGCACTATCTACGGCTATATCCGAGCGCTGCGCCAGGATTTCGATATCCTGTTCGCCGGGTTCTGCCCGGAGCGCTACCGGGCCCGGGCGCAGGAAGGGCTCGACCAGTTGTGCCATAAGGCCTGGTTGTTCGAGCCCCCCCTCGGGCGGCGCCTCGACGCGTTTTCCCCCACGCCGTTTCTGTTTTCCAATCTCGAAAGTGACGTCATGCAGCGCGCCGTGGACCGCATTCTGGAAGAGGAACGCCCGGACCTGGTGCAAGTCGAGTACCTGGGCATTGCGAAGTACGCCGAGCGCGCCCGCTGCCCCCGAATCGTGCGCGCGCACGTGCTCGAGTGGTGGCATTACTATCTGAACTGGCAGCGGACGAAAGGCTTCCGGACGCGCCTCGAGAACCTGTTCTGGTGCCTGGATTCGATCCGCCACAACCGGCGGACGCTGCAGAGCTTCGACCGGGTGCTGGTGACTTCGGAGCCGGAGCGCGACCGGGCTCTCGAACTGGCGCCGACGGCGCGGGTCGAGGCGCTGCCGTTCCTGCTGCTCGATTGCGATTACTTCCGCCCGGCGCTCGACCCGCCCGCCGAGCCGCAGATGGTCTTTGTCGGGTTTCTTCCGCACACGCCCAATGAGGAGGCGCTGGTCTATTTCATCGGGCAGGTGCTGCCCCTGGTACGGCGCGAGGAGCCGCGCGCGAGCCTGGTGGTGGCGGGCGAAGGAGCGTCGAACGCCCTGCGCGGGCTGATGCACGACAACGGCGTCGAATATCTCGACTATGTGGAAGACCTGCGGGAGACGTACCACCGCTCCCGCGTTTATGTCACCCCCATCAACAGCGGCGGCGGGATTCGCACCAAGATCGTGGAGGCCATGGCGGCAGGCGTGCCGGTGGTTTCGAGCTCCTTTGCGCCGGTGGGCCTGGGCGTGCAGCCGGGACACCATTTGATGGTCGAAGACGATCCGGCCCAGGCGGCTGCGGCGGTCGTGGATCTGCTGCGCGACGAGGATCGCTGGCGCCGCATGCAGTTTGCCGGCCGCAGTCTGGCCGAAAACTGTTTCAGCCTGGAGCGCGTCGGGCCGCGCATCCGCGCGCGCTACCGGCAGTTTCTGGAAGAGGCCGCCTAGCGGCCCCCGTCTAGCGGCCCCCGTCTAGAGGCCCATAGAGGCGAGGACCCGTTCGGGTTTTGTGATGCAGCGCAAGAAGATCATTTACGTCGCGGCGGCTCCTCCCGGCGAGGCCTCGGCGGACCTGCGCCGTCTGGGGCTGCTGGAGTTCGGGGATGCCCTGCGCGATTCGCTGCGCGTGGTCGTCCCGGCCCGTCATGCGGCGGAACTCGAATCTCTGGCCCTGATTCCGAAACACATCCTGCTGCGCTACGACGCGATCTCGGCCGCCTGGCTTTGGGCGCGTCTGATGATCTTCCTCGGGCTATCCGGAGAAAATGAAGTCATTGTCTTCTCGCCGCCGGGGCAGTCGCGCTGGCTGAAATTGCTGGCTCTGGCGCTGCGCGGACGAGTGAGCTTTTCCGCTGGAGAAGGAAACTGCGTTCCGTTCAGCCTGGTCGGGGTGCTCCGGGCGGGGTGGCGGCAGAGGTTTGCCGCGCACGGCCCGATTTGCCTCATCGCAGCGGCTTCCACCGGCTCCCTCCAAAAGATTCTCGCGGACGTGCGCAGGCGGTATCCGGAAGCTCCGGTTCATGGAGTCCTGCCGGTTTCACTGGCACAATCGGACTTTCCTTTAGGATCGGTCATAGGATCGATCAAGGGACTGGATTCCCTGGACGAGGTCCAGCGTTGGCGGTTGCAGGCGTACGCCCGCATTGCGCGCCGGTGTTTCGGACGACAGCGTTTCCGGAGAATCATCCTTCCCTGGACCAATGAAAAGGCCTCGGAGCTTCGGGGTATGACCTGGTGGTTTTTGCCGCTGTGGCGCGTCGAAATCTACAATGAGAATCTGGACGCCTTTGGGGGGAGAAATCCGGCGCGGCTGGTGCGCCACGGCGTCTGGCGAATCCGGCGGCGATGGGAACGGCGCCGCCTGGACCGGGAAGCGTTTCTCCGCACGTTGCCCGTTGGCGTGATGGGCTCTGCCTCCTCGTTCTACATCGAGAAAATACTCCGGGTGCTCCGGGAAAAACAGCCCCAAGCGGAAATCCACGGACTTCTTCCGGAATCGCTGGTCGTTCCGGCCGCCGGACTGTTTGACTCGACGGAAGTGCTGCGCGGCGGCTTCTTTGCGCAATGGCTTGCGGCTTGGCGATTCCTCCGAAGACGCCGGGAGGATCAGTGCTGGGTCATCCCCTGCACCAATGAGCCGTATTCGAGCATGAAGCTGCTGGGGTTTCTGCTGCCGTTGTCGCGCCGCCTGATTTATAACGAACTTGCGGACGGCTTCGCGGCGCGCCGGGTGCGTACGCTCTACCGGCACTACGTGTGGCGATTGCGCGATCATTTGTCCTACCAGATTGTTGCCGCAGCGGCGGGAAGCAACCGGGTCGCGCGGCTGGGGCATCTGGTTCTCTATTCGGGGAGGCTGCTGGCGGGCGCGGGGGTTTTGTGGCAGGCTCGCCTCCGTTCCGGGCGAATCGCCAGGAATGCGAACAAGAGTGCGAAAAGGACTACCAAAACCGCGCCCCGGGTGGATTTGCTGCTCCTGGGCGGGCCCCAGGATGGACGCAATCTCCAGGATGCAGCCGGGACGGTTCCTGCGTCTCTCGCCGATGGCCCCGTACGCGTGGTGCGGGTTTCAGGAAACGGCTTGTTCCGCGACCTGAACGAAGCGATCCAGGCCAGCGACGCGGAGTTCGTTTGCCTGCTCGATCCGGAGTGCCGCATGGCGCCGCAGGACTGGATCGAGCGGCTGCTTTCGTCCTTTGACGACCGCACGGCCCAGGTCGGCCCGGAACTCGCCAGCCTGGATGGGGAAACGGTCGTGCGCGGGTTGCTGCTCGAAAGCCGCGGCGGCCTCGCCTGGAATTTTGACAATGCGGTCCGCTGGCATCGCCGCCCCGAGTGCCTGGAGGTGGATGCGCTGCCCTGGCTCTGCGTCGTGTTCCGCCGCCGGATTTTTGCGGAGACCGGATATTTTTCCGGTGATTCAGGTACCATGGCAGGTACGATGGCAGATACGATGGAAGGGTGGGCGGATGCGGAGTTCAGCAAGCGGCTGCGGGCGCTCGGCTGGCGCTCGGTGTGCAACCGCAGCGTCACGGCCGCGCACCCTGCCGTCCGGCTGGGGCTGCCCGTGGCATCACAGGAAGTGACGGAGGAAATCCGACGGTGAACCCTCTCAAACTCGCCGCGATCTGCATGACCGGATGTCTGCTCCTGGTTTTGCCCGGTTCCGCGCGCGCCCAGTCGTCTGATTTCGCTCCCTTCGAGGGCGAACGCCTGGTCTACCGGCTGCTGTGGCCGAGCGGCATCCTGCTGGGAGAAGCCGTCTTCGAGGTTACCCCGCAAGGCGACGAGCTGCATTTCGAGGCCACTCTGGAGGCGCGGCTGCCGCAGTACAGGTTCAATAGCACGTTTTCCGCCGTGGCCGAGCGGAAAGGACTCTGCTCGCTCCAGTTCCACCAGAAAATCGAGGAGGGCAAGGAAACCTCGGAAGAGTCCATGGAATTCGACCAGAAGGCGCACCGCGTCCGGCGCATCCAGGGCCGCAATACCACCACCGCAACGATTCCCGAGTGCGCCCGGGATCCGCTGACGTTTCTCTACTACCTGCGCAGCCGGGCGGCACAGGGACAGGCGGTCGAGTCGAGCAGGATTCACTACGGGAAAGAGATTGCTCTCGAACTGGATCAGGACGGCACAGGAACGGTGGCGGTCGGCGGCGTGCAGAAACCGGGCGAGAAATTGGAAGTCCGCTTCCCGGCCCGGAATGGAGAGCGAACCGTGGAAGTCTGGTTTTCCTCCGACCCCGCGCGGACGCCGTTTCTGTTCACCGTGCCGACGACGCTCGCGGATTTCCGGGCCGAGTTGGACTAGGGCCGTATTTCCATCTTGCAACCACACAGCAACCGCGTGGAAATTTCCAATGGTATCCGGACACGGATTCCGGTGTCGAGGCGGCGTTCCGGAAGTGTAAGCCCGGCGGGCTCGGACGCGTTCCGCGGGCGGATTGTCAGGGATTGTTCCAGAGCATGACGGCGATCCCGAAGGATCGTCGGACGCAAACGGGACTCTGCTCGGAACCGCCGGAAATCAAACAGTAATTTTGGATCATCAAGAATGCGCCGCTCGATTGCACTCAAAATCTTCAGCATCGCGTTGCTGCTGCTCTTGTTGATGGTATTTGTGGCTGCCGGCTCCATCTTCAGCGTGCGAGGCGTGCGGGACGAGCTGGCGGAGATCGCCGATTGCTACACGCCCGTTTCCCAGAGCATGAGCCGGGTCAACGTGTACTCCCTCGAACAGGAATTGCACCGGGAACGTCTCCTGGACTTGTTAGCGGCGGGCACGCCGGACGCAGAGGCCATTGCCGGCGCGCGTGCTTTGTTCGAAGCAACAAGTCAGGCGGTGGACCGGGAGATCGAGAGCACGGAGAGCTTGCTCGAGCGATGCGGCAATGGGCCGTCGGCGGCCCTCGAACGCGGGGAAGCGGCGCACTTCCAGCCGATGATCCGGGGGATCGCGAAGGAGCAGCGGGATCTGCGCGACCTTTCGGCCAGAATTCTGGCCCTGGCGGAGCGCAATGAAATGACGGCGGCCGCTGAGATGCGTTCCTTCCTGTCACGGGAGCGGGACGAATTCATCGCCTCGGTCGCCGAACTCCGCTCGGACATTCAGTCGTTCACCTTGGCGTCTCTGCAGGAAGCAGAGCAGCACGAAGGGCGGATCGTCTGGCTCTCCATCGTCATCACGCTCGGCGCCGCCCTGTCCGGCCTGCTGTTTGCTTCGCTCGCCGCCAGCGGCCTGGTGCGCCCGATCCGCCGGCTGCTCGACGGAACCCAGGCTGTAGAGAACGGCAAGCTGGAAACGGAGTTGCCCGTCACCACGCGCGACGAGATCGGCATGCTCACCGAGGCGTTCAATCACATGGTCCTGCAGCTTCGCGTAAAGGAACGGATCAAGGATACGTTCGGGAAATACATTGACCCGAGGATTGTGGAGGAGCTGATCCGGTCCGACGCGCCCGTGAGCAAGGCGGAGAAGCGCGTGGTGACGGTCTTCTTTTCCGACATCGCCGGTTTCACGTCCATCAGCGAGGGCATGACCCCGGCGGGCATTGTGAATCTGCTCAACCGATACTTCACGTTGATGGCGCAGCCCATCACCCGGCGCGGCGGGATCATTGACAAATACATCGGCGATGCCATCATGGCCTTCTGGGGTCCGCCGTTTGTGGGCGAATCGGAGCACGCCCGGCTGGCCTGCTTTGCCGCTCTGGACCAGATTCCCATGCTCGGCGAGTTCCATAAAGAAATGCCGGAGCTGACCGGCTTCCGGAAGGGTTTGCCGCAGATCCGCTTCCGGATCGGGATCGCCACCGGCGAGGTGGTCGTCGGCAACATCGGGTCCGAGCACATCAGGTCCTACACCGTGATGGGGGACACGGTGAATCTGGGCTCCCGGCTGGAGGGTGTGAACAAGCACTACGGCACCACGATGATGATCAGCGAAGAGACGCAGAAGATGGCGGCGGACGCGATCGAGACGCGGGAGCTCGATTCGATTCGGGTCGTCGGGAAGTCCGAGCCCGTCCGAATCTACGAGCTGCTGGGCCGCAAGGGAGAGGTGGAGGGGAAGATTTTGGAGACGCGGGACCGCTTCGAAAAGGGTCTGGCGGCCTATCGCAACCGGGACTGGGAGCAGGCCCGGACCTGCTTCGAGGCATGCCGGACGCTGGTGCCTGACGATGCTCCCTCGCAGGTGTTTCTGGAGCGCCTGACATCCCTGCGCGAAAACCCTCCGGGTCTCGACTGGGATGGTGTTTGGCAGTTCACCCACAAATAAGGTCGCACCAACTTTCAGCCCCGTAGGGGCGCTATCCTGTGGCCCACGGCGCAAGCCGTGGGTAGCATGCAGAATAGGGGCGCAAGCCCCGGAAGGGGCGACAGAAAGATCTCCTGCCGCCCACTATGGCAACTGGTCTAACCGGAGCGTGCACTGAAGCAGTCAGTTTTTTCTATCACCATGCGGATTGCCTTCTTCACTCCATTGAGTCCGACGCGGTCGGGAATCTCCGACTATAGCGAAGCGCTGCTGCCGCACCTGACGGCGCTGACGGGGCCGCCAACCGGTATGATCGACGTGTTCACCGAGGACCCGCCCGTCGGGCGAGAGGCGCAACCCAACATCTGCGTCCGTCCAATCGACTCCTTCGAGCGGGAGGCGGGCGCGGGGGCCTACGACGTGATTCTCTATCAGATGGGGAACAATCCGTTTCACGTCGCGATCTACGATCTGGCGCTGCGGGTTCCGGGGATCGTGGTTTTGCACGAATTCAGCCTGCACCACCTGCTCGCGGCGGTGACGATCACGCGGGGCGACTGGGACGCCTATCTGCAGGAAGTTGAGTACAACGGCGGCGCGGCGG
>Ga0209640_10006378_pt1 | contig 10330 bp, 5 predicted proteins | sample RifCSP10_1_FD_184018 | JGI IMG/M metagenome (GOLD analysis project Ga0209640, IMG submission 184018) | Soil microbial communities from Rifle, Colorado - Rifle CSP2_sed 10_1 (SPAdes) (version 2) | ecosystem: Environmental > Terrestrial > Deep subsurface > Rock core/Sediment | place: Rifle... | reverse complement strand
TCCTATCGCGTGGCGGTCGAGCGGTTCTCGCTCGAGCGCCAGGACGAGGCCCTCCGGCTCGCCGAGCGGATCGCGGAGGAGGCGAGCGAGCCGACTCCGCTCCGGCTCGACGCGCTCCGCCGCGCGCTGCCGCCCGGCGCGGCCCTGGCGCTGCTCGACGCCGAGGGCGCGACCCTCGCCGCTTCCGGCCTCGTCTCCGAGGAGCCGCTGCCGGCGGAGCTCGCGGCGACCGCGCGCCGCGGCGTGGCCGCGGTTTTCGATCCGGCGCGCGTCGGACGGCCGGCGGTCGTCGCGCTGGTCCCGCTCCCCGACGCGGCCGGCGCGCGCACGCTCCGCCTCGAGCTCCCGGCGCACGCCCTCGCGGCGCAGCGCCGCAGCCTCGCGCTGCTCACGCCGCTCGTCGTCGGCCTGACGATCGCCGCATCGATCGTCGTCGCGCTCTTCTTTCGCGCGCTCCTGCGGCCTTACGAGGAGCTGCTCGCGCGGGCGCGGGCGGCGGGCGGCCCCGGCGGGCGCGAGACGGGCGACGAGCTCGAGTTCCTGGTCGCCACGTTCGACCGCGCGCTGGCGGCGCTCGGCGCGCCCGCGGGCGACCTCGCGCCGCTCGCCGGCACGCTCGGACGCGAGCTCGACGGCGGATTCCTGCTGCTCGACCCCGACCGCCGCGTGCTGGTCGCGACGCCGGCCGCGACCGAGCTGCTCGCGGTGCCGGCTCCCGCGCCCGGCACGCCGCTCGCCGCCGCATTCGCCGCCGAGCCCGCCCTGGTCGCCGAGCTCGAGAGCTCGCTCGCCGCCGAGGCGCGGGTGCCGCGCGGCACGCTCAAGCTCGGCGCCGGCGCGGAGGCGCGCACCGTGGGCTATACGGCGGAACCTCTGCGGGGCGAAGGCGGCCGGCCGCGCGGCTGGCTCGTGGTGCTCGCCGACCTGACCGAGCACGAGCGGCAAGAGGCGCGCGAGCGGCTGGCCGACGGTCTGGCGCAGCTGGGCGAGCTCTCGGCCGGCGTCGCCCACGAGCTGCGCAACGGTCTCGCCGCCCTGCGCGGCTGGATCGAGCTCGCGCGCCGGCGCCCGCTCGAATCGGCCGAGCTCCTGGGCGAAGTCGACCGCGAGAGCCGCGAGCTCGCGCGCGTGGTCGACGAGTTCCTCGCCTTCGCCCGTCCCGGCACGCGTCGGAGCGATCGCTGCGACCTGGTGCCGATCCTGCGCCGCGCGGCGGAGAGCGCGGCCACCGCCGAGGTGCCGGTCGCGTTCGCGCCCGCGCTCGGCTCGGCGCCGATCTCGGGCGACGCGCTCCTGCTCGAGCGCGCCTTCCGCAACGTGGTCGCCAACGCCGTGCGGGCCGAGCGCGAAGCCGGCGGCGCGGGGCCGGTCGAGCTCGCGCTCGAGCCGGACGCGGCCGGATTCCGCGTCCGCGTTGCCGACCGCGGCGCCGGCATTCCGCCCCCGGTCCGCGCCCGGCTCTTCGAGCCGTTCGTGACCGGCAGGCCGGACGGCGTCGGACTCGGCCTCGCGCTGGCGCGCCGGATCGTCGTCCTGCACGGCGGCGAGATCGCGGCGCGCGACCGCGAGCCGCGCGGCACCGTCGTGGAGATCCTCCTGGCGCGTGACGCTTCGGATACCTCCGGTAGCGATCCGGCGTGACCTCAGCCGCCGAGGCGCTCTTCGGATAATCGTGTAAACAGTTGATTTTGAAAGGCTTATTCTGCATCTAGCGGCGTCCGGGCCGACGGGTACGGGGCTTGCTCTCCGTCGCGCGCAACCCGTACTTCGAGCTCCGCCGCGGGCGGAGGGAAGGGAGAGCATCCCGCATGACGCAGCGAGCGCAGCGCCCGGCGGCGGCGCACGAGGCCGGTTTCTCCGTCGTCGAAGGTCTGATCGCCAGCCTGATCCTCCTCATCGTCGTGCTCGGAGTCTTGCCGCTGATCTCCCAGTCGATGCTCAACAACGCCCAGGGCAACACCTCGAGCGAGCAGGCGAACGGCGCGGCGGACGGCATCGAGGAGCTCATCTCGCTCCCCTTCAACGCCCCCGAGATGACGATCGCCTCGGGTCTGACCTCGTTCCCCAATCGTAGCTATCGCATGCTCGACGACAGCCGATGGCAGGACGGCGCCTACACCGGCACCGGGACGCCGCAGTTCACGCGCACCGGGACCGTCGAGCTCTTCACCTTCGACGACATCGACGACGACGACGACTACACCTTCGACGATCCGCAGCTCGGCTCGTTCGCCGAGGAGTTCCCGGGCGCCGCCGCCTTCAAGCGCATCGAGATGGTCGTCGATGCCGAGCGCGTCTTCAGCGCGAACCGTTATCGCGTCACGATGATCCAGACCTTCTGAGGTCCCGCATGAGATCCGGCCCAGAGTCCACACATCGCGGGGAGCGCGGGTTCTCGCTGCTCGAGCTCGTCGTCTCGCTCTTCATCGCCATCCAGATCCTGATCGCGGCCGCCGTCGCCTTCGACGTCCACAGCAAGATGGCCCGTGTCCAGACCCAGGTCACCGATCTGCAGCAGTCGCTGCGCGTCGGCCAGTACGACATCGTCCGCCTGCTGCGCATGGCGGGCCGCGGCTCGCTGCCGGTGGCGCTCGATCCCGACGCCGTCTACGACCCGACCGACACGATCCCGGAGCTCCGCGGCTTCGCGATCGAGGTCCGCAACAACGTCGCCGGCGACGACCGCTACATCGCGCGCGGCGACGCCACGTCGCCGCAAGCGATCGAGGGCAGCGACATCCTGACCGTCCGCGGCTGCTTCAGCGGCACGGTCTACCAGGTGAATCCCGAGGATTGGACCGCGACGGATACCGTCGGAGCCGACGGCATCGCCGATCAAGGGACCTTTCCGATCCCGAAGACGAGCCAGGCCGGGCTCACCCAGCCGCTCGGGCCCCTGGTCGAAGAGATCGACGCCTACGGCGCGGCGGTGGTCAAGGGCCGGATGATCCTGACCGCCAAGGAGTCGCTGCAGACCTACGGGATCGTGACCGTCGTTCAGCGCGTCGTCACCGGCGCGGACACGGACCCGGACTCGGTCGCTATGACGGTCGATCTCGCCACGAATTCGACGCTCAATCCGGTCGACGACGAGACCGGCGTGCGCGTCTTCCCCGAGGCGATGGCTCCCCAGCTCGCCTGCTTCCTCGAGGAGTACCGCTACTACGTGCGCACCGTGGCGGGCGATGCCATCACGCCGCTGCGCCCCCGGCTGACGCGTGCCCGCTTCGAGCCCGGAACCGAGACGTCCTATCTCGGCGACGACTCGAACTTCACCCTCGACCTGGCCGACGGTCTCTTCGACCTCCAAGTCGCGCTCGGCCTCGATACCGACTACTGCGTCGGCTGCGACGCGGGCGAAGGCGCGTTCGGAGACGACGAGGACACGATCGGCCCCGACGACACGATCTACGAGGCCGACCTGACCGACGACGCGGCCGACGGCACGATCGACGACTGGCTTCACAACGATCCCGGCGACCGGCCGGCCGACAGCCAGTACGCGCTCCACGCCAACGGCGTCAACGCGGGCAACATCGCTCAGACCTACTTCGTCCGCCTGACGACGGTCGCCCGCACGCTGCGCCCGGATCGCGACTACGAGGCGCCCGATTTCGACACCCGGACCGACGGCGACTGGGTCGAGGACCACGACTACGACTCGGGCGCCGCCGCCAGCTGGAAGTCCGGCGACAATCTCAAGCACCGCCGCCGCTCGCTGACCACGATCGTCGACATGAGGAACGCCCAATGAACCGCCCACCGAACGCCCCGGCCGCGCGCGCCGCCGAGCGCGGCAGCGCCTACCTGTTCGCGCTCCTCGCCCTGCTCGTGCTGACCGTGATCGGGCTGTCGCTCGTCGTCGTCACCCAGACCGAGGTCCAGATCGGCGGCGCTCAGAAGAGTGCCAACCGCGTCCTCTACGGCGCCGACTCCGGCCTGCGCATCCAGATGGCGATGAAGATGGTGGCGCTCGAGAAGGACACCGTGACGCTCGAGACCGAGGCTGCAGTGACGCCGGGGTCTGGGGCCCTGGTCGGTACGGCGCTCCTCGAGCGGGTCGACATGTCGCCGTTCGCCAAGATCTACGCCGGACCGTGCTCGCTCTGCAGCATCAACATGGGGTCCGACCGGAAGTTCGCCATCAACCACGTGGTCAACGCGCAGGCGCGGCGCCTGCGCAACGTCACCGATCCGTGCGCGGACCCGCCGCAGGCGTCGAGGCTCGTCTCGGGGATGTTCTTCATCCAACCCTTCGGCGACGCTTCCCAGGCCGACGCGGGCAGCGAGTCCGGCGGCGCCGGCAGCGACGACGACAGCACCACGATCTCGGGCGGCGGCAGCTCGTGCGTCAACGGCCTCTCGATCGACTCGATTGTCTACTGATCTTGGCGGAGGAATCATGTTCGTTCGCAGGCTGGCCTCGAATCCCCTCGCGCGTGCCGCGGCGCTGGTCGCTGTGATGGCCGCATCGGCCGTCGGGCCGGCCGCGGCCGACGACCGTCAGCTCCTCAAGACCTCGAGCGGCGACCCGTATCTCATGATCCTCTTCGACACCTCGGCGTCGATGAACTGGGCGTCGACCTGCACCCAGGACGACATCGACGCGGGCAACTGCGACTTCTTCTGCGCGACCGAGAACTGCCCGGTGCCGCGGGCGGGCGACGATCCCGATTCGAAGATCTTCCTCGCCAAGCGCGCGCTCTACGACGTTCTCGAGGACGTCGACGACGTCTACTTCGGCTTCGCCAGCCTGAACCAGGACACTCTGGCGGTCGGCGCCAAGCACTGGATCTACACGGTCAAGACCGTGGTCGGCGAGGAGAACCCGAATCATCCCGAAGGCATCACCGACCTCTTCGCGGTCGGCACCGAGGAGGTCTTCGGGCCGATCCAGGGCTCGAGCCCGCCCTTCGACTACCGCTGCGACCGCTTCGAGCCGACGACGAACAACACGGCCGCGAGCGCGGAGACCTACGAGATCGGCTGCTGGCCGAACGAGACCGACGCGGTCTCGGTCTCCACGATCGACGACTGGGAGATCGCCAAGCTCCACCGGCTGCCCAAGGGCGGCGCCGACGGCACGACTTCGGTCCACTACTTCGTTTCGAACAAAGAGGGCAGCGAGACCCCGGTCTACATGGTCGATCTCGAGGGCGCCGACACCGCGTTCAGCTACGCGGACACGACGGAGATCGTCGTCAAGGTCCAGGTCTACGGCGACTGCACGGAGTCCGGCGGAACCGTGAGCTGCGCAACGGACCTCGCCGGCAACTTGAAGGTCACCTTCGAGCGCACCGAGGACACGTCGTTCTTCTTCTGGGAGCACACGCTGCGGAAGAACAACCGCGACGACGACATGACGAAGGTCGCCTACTTCGGCGGCTTTCCGGATTCCGTGCTCCCCGACAACGATTCCACGGACGGCGTCTCGTGGGCGACCGACGCCTACGCCACCGACACCTGTCGCGGCTGGGATCCTTCGGGGACCACCTACCCGTCCAACTCGAGCGACGCCTGGCCCGACACCGATCCGTTCGACTCCGCCCTCTATCCGGGCTACAACCTCCGGTTCGAGGACGACGGCTACACCTTCGACCTCACCGGCACCGACTGGGAGGACTACCAGTACCTGATGCTGCGCGGCGACGTCATCCCGCTCGATTGGCAGGACGACAACCTGGCGCGAGTGCTCGAGCGCCTGTCGCCGGCCGGCGATCCCCTCTTCGTCGACGGCGTGCCGACCAACCCCGAGTATCTCGGCCAGGCCTACTACTTCGACGACGACTACGGCGCCGGCGAAGGCTTCCTGCGGCTCAAGAACGAGGCCCAGCGCCCGCTCATCGGCCACGGCCTGACGCCGCTCGCCGGCTGGTTCTCGTTCTTCCGCTCCTGGTACTCCGGCTGCGGCAAGCCGGGCAACTGCAACGGCATCGGCTGGGGCGACATCGCCGCCGCCTACGACCCCGACTTCGCCTGCCGCAAGAAATACGTGCTGATGATCACCGACGGCGGCGAGACGTGCGACGGCAACCCCCAACTCGACGCCGAGGACTACTACGACGCGAACGAGGGCGCGTTCCCGGTGGGGTTCGAGTCGGGCCAGAACGCCGACCAGTGTCGGTATCGCGCCTCGCTCAAGTCGCAGGAGGACGTCGACACGCTGGTGCTCGGCTTCGGCGTCGAGAACAAGGAAAAGCTCCAGTGCGCCAATACGCCGGTCGTCTTCGTCGAGAACTACCAGGAGCTCTACGACGCGATCGTCGAGTTCCTCGCCAAGATCCAGGAAGAGGCGACGACCTTCGCCTCCGCCGCGGTACCGACCGTGCAGGCCAACATCGCCGACAAGATCTACCTGTCGAGCTTCACGCCGCTCGACGACACCGCGGTCTGGCCCGGCCGGCTCGACGCCTTCCTCAAGCCGCTGCCGCTCGACGCCAACAACATGCCGGATCGGGCCGAGACCTGCGACGCCTTCGACCCCGACACGAATCAGTTCGCCTGCTTCACCTGGGACGCCGGCGACTCGCAGGAGGCCTGGAACGACGAGGGCGGCTACAACCCGATCGGCATGCTGCTCCAGGCGCCGCTCGCCTCCCAGGTCTCCCGCTACACCGAGAGCACGCTCCAGCTCGGCCGCGGTGACGACCAGCGGCGCGTCTTCTACGGCCTGCCGGACAACGCCAGCAGCTCGATCATCGGCAACCGCGCCTACTTCACCTATCCCGAAGAGAAGAACAACACGGCCACCGACCTCGAGCAGACCAACTACGAGTACGCCTGGAACCTGGATATCTCGGCCGCCGCCTCGGCGGAGGCCGCGGCCAACCGCGAGACGATTGCCGACATCATCGAGTTCACACTCCAGGAGAAACAGGCCGAGATCGACAACCCCGACGATCCCGACAACCCGTTCCACATCCAGTACGTCCTGGGCGACATCTTCCACTCGAACCCGCTGGTCATCAACCCGCCCGACAGCTTCGACTTCTACAACAAGGACCTCTATTGGGGACGGGAGCTCTGCGGCGACACGGTCGCCAACACCCAGGCCCGCGGCCCGCAGATCTCCTACTCCTGGTACGCCAACAAGAACCTGTGCCGGCGGATCATGGCGGTCGTCGGCTCGAACGACGGCGAGCTCCACGCCTTCGACGCCGGCGTCTTCGAGGGCGGCGACTGCAAGGTGAACCTGCCCGCGAACGCGCCCGATCGCGTCAACAACGCCGACACCGACCCGGTCGAGGGCGAGTACAACTACGGCACGGGCAAGGAGCTCTTCGCGTTCATTCCCGACGCCATGATGCCGGTCGTCAAGACGCTCTCCGAAGTCGACGACCTGACCGTCGAATACGGCGTCGACGGCAACCCGCGCGTCGCCGACGTCTTCGTCGATCCGGTGCCCACCGCCGGCGTGCCGGAGTGCGAGGAGCGGGAGTGGCGGACCGTGCTGCTCGGCAACTACCGCGAGGGCGGCCCGGGGATCTTCGCGCTCGACATCAGCTTCCCCGACACGTTCGACAGCGACAACGTACCGCAGCCGATCGGCGGCGACGCGACCGGCTACGCTCCGTCGTGCACGGAGGAGCTCGGCTCGTCGACAGTCCCGGCGAACTGCGGCGACCTGCCGTTCCCAGCACTCAAGTGGGAGTTCCGCGACCTCGACGAGAACGGGCTCGCGGCCGACGACGACGCCAACGGCGAGACCGACCTGGCCGAGAGCTGGAGCCGGCCGCTGGTGGTCCGGATCCAGGTCTGCGTCAGCGCTTGCGGCACCGCGGACGAGCTCGACGAGGACCGCTTCGTCGCCATCTTCGGCGGCGGCATCTCGTCGACGCCGGCGAACGACTCGACCGACGTGGTCGGCAACTGGCTCTACATGGTCGACATCGAAACCGGCGAGACTCTCTACAAGCGCGGCGGCTCGGGCGGCGGCACCACCAGCCCGATCATCGGCTCGATCGCCGCCGACATCACGGGCGTCGACGACGACTCCGACGGCATCATCGACACGATGTACTTCGGCACCACGGCCGGCTACGTCTACAAGGTCGATCTGACCGACGACGGCGGCAACGAGGTCGCGTTCACGCTCGACGCCGACGGCCAGATCGAGGACCCGGCCGGCGAGGCCGGCAGGTACGATCCGTTCCAGGTCTTCTCGACCGGCGGACGCCCGATCTACCTCGAGATCAACGCCGTCTACGTGCCGCACGAACGCGCCAATGCCCTTCTCTTCGGTACCGGCAGCCGGTGGAACCTGTGGGACTTCGACGACGTCGGGGGGCGCTTCTACGCCCTCGTCGACGACAACTGGAAGGATGCCGATCGCGACGGCGTGATCGACCAGGTCTGCGGGACCTGCTCGAGCCCGCTGACCGAGGCGAGCTACCAGGCGATCGATCCGAGCTCGACCGCGGCGACCTCGAACTACCTCTACGGCGCCATCGAGTGCACGCAGCCGGGGTGGTACTTCACGCTCGAAGCGAACGAGAAGCTGATCACGGAGCCGTTCACCCTCTCGGCGGTCTCGATCTTCACGATCTTCGCCCCGACGCTCTCCGAACGGGACAACGTCTGCGTCTTCACCGGCGAGAGCAAGATCTTCGTGGTCAACACCGTGACCACGGCGGGCTACGCGATCGCCTCCGGCTCGACCGACCGGACGCGCTACACGATCCTGCCGACGTTCTCGACCCAGCCGGTGGCCGATCCGAGCGCGACCAAGAACGTCGCGGGCGGAGCCGGAGCCTCCAGCACCACCGCCGAGCTTTCCGACGAGCTCATCATGATCCGGGAGGATCTCAAGAAGCTCTTCCCGCCCACCGCGCGATTCGCGAACTACACGATCAACATCACGACCAGCCGCTCGGATACCGGCCTGGTGGTCATCGCGCCGGTGCCGGTGGCGATCGAAGCGCACAACTGGAAGGAGTTCTGAGCATGAATCGACGCTTTTCCGTCCGTCTCGCCGCCACCTGCCTCTGGGCTCTCGGCGCCGTCGCGTCGGCGCGAGCGGACTTGCTCGTCACCCGCGACGGCACCGCCACCATCGAGACCGTCGGCACCTGGAAGGTCCAGGGCCGCATGATCGTCTTCACCCTGCCGGGCGGAGCCCTGTCCACGATCCGCGCCGACGAGATCGATCTCGATCGCTCGTCGGTGGCCACCGCGCGTGCGGCCGAGCAAGTCGCAGCCCGGGCCGAGGAGAGCACGGCCAAGCCCGCCCCGCTGGGAGAGCCGATCTTCCGCATCACCGACGAGGACGTCGCGCCGCCGCCGCCGCCGCTAGAGGAGGAGGGCGAAGGCGAGGGCGAAGTCGAAGGCGGGAACGCGGGGCCGGCCGCCTCGAGCGGCCCGCTCGAAGTCATCTCCTGGGACCGGCTCGACCTCGCCGAAGGCGACGGCGTCGAGATCTTCGGCACCATCCGCAACAACAGCCGCTCGATCGTTTCGGCGCCCGGCATCACGGTGCTCGTCTACGGCGAGCGCGGCGGCCTGCTCGCCACCAGCGACGGCTCGGTGAATCTCGAGTCGATCCCGCCCGGCAAGACCGCCAACTTCCGCGCACCGCTGCCCGGCCTGACCGAATTCGCCGCCATCAAGTTCGACCTCACCGGCCGCGGCTACAAGGTGAGGGACGAGGGCGGCGCGAGCGAGGAGGGCGAAGAGGCCGGCGAGCCGGAAGACGCCGCGGCCGAAGAAGAGATCGAAATCGATCCGGGCGCGAAGTACGACGCGCTCGCCCAGGAGCCGCCCGCGGAGGCGGAGCCCGAGCCCGAGGCGACCGACGAGTACGCGCCGGAAGCCGACCAGGCGATCGACGAGGAGGCCGAGTCCGAGGAGCCGCCCCCGGCCGCCTGAGCGTTCCGATTCCGTTCGATCCGAGGGCCGGTTGTCGACCGGCCCTCTTCGTTTGCGCTCAGCGGTACCTGGGGTATCCCCCGAGATCGTGCGCGCGGATCCGCCGTAGCAGCGTCCGGTAGGAGATCCCGAGCCGCTCGGCGGCGCGGCGCTTGTCGCCGCCGCTCTCCTCGAGCGCCCGGCGCAGGCGCTCCGTCTCGTCGCCCGCGGAGCCGGCGTCGACGAGCGCGGCGAGCTCTGCGGCGCCCAGCCGCTCCCCCGGATGCAGGATCACCGCCCGCTCGAGGACGTTGGCGAGCTGGCGCACGTTGCCCGGCCACGGCGCCGCGGCCAGCCATTCGACGGCTTCGTTCGCGAACGTCGGCGCGCTCGCCCCGTGACGCGCCGCGATGCGGGCGACCAGGTGGCGGACCAGCGCCGGCACGTCCTCGCGCCGCTCGGCAAGCGCCGGCAGCGCGATCGGGAA
>Ga0209640_10006377_pt1 | contig 10332 bp, 11 predicted proteins | sample RifCSP10_1_FD_184018 | JGI IMG/M metagenome (GOLD analysis project Ga0209640, IMG submission 184018) | Soil microbial communities from Rifle, Colorado - Rifle CSP2_sed 10_1 (SPAdes) (version 2) | ecosystem: Environmental > Terrestrial > Deep subsurface > Rock core/Sediment | place: Rifle... | reverse complement strand
CTGCAGCGGCTTCAGCGCCGCCGCGTCACCCTCGCGGAGCGCCACCACCACGCCGACCCGCCCGCGCCCCTGGAGCGGCGCGCTGACCCGCTGCCCCCGCCCCACCGCCATCCCGGGCGGAACAACGTAAGAGAAGGCCCGATCGATCGGAATATCGAAGACGACGTCCGCGATCAAAGCGATCAAGCCGCTATGAGTGCCCGCGGCCTGGCGACTACGAGTGTCCGCGGCCTGGGGGAGTGCGGGGGCCATTCCGGGGCCCCCGCAGCTGAAGAGCTTGAAGCCTTGAACGAGTGTCCGCCGAACACCCCCTACCGGGCACGGCCGTCCGCCCGCGCGTCATACTCCCGCCGGGCCAGCTTGAGATCGTCCCACGCCATGCGCCGGTACTCCGGCCCCGGATTGCGCAGGAGGAAGGCGGGGTGGAACGTCGGCACGAGCACGCTCGCCCGGTACTGGTACGTCTTGCCGCGCAGCCGCGTGATTCCTTCCTTGGTCCCGAGCAGGGTCTGCGCCGCGAAATTGCCGAGGGCCAGGATCACGTGGGGCCCGATGGTGTCGATCTGGGCCATCAGGAACGGGCTGCAGGCCGCGACCTCGTCGGGCTCCGGGTTGCGATTGCGCTCGGGCCGGCACTTCACCACGTTGGCGATGTAGCAGTCGCGCTCGCGGTCGAACCCGACCGAGGCCAGCATCTTGGTGAGGAGCTGGCCGGCCCGCCCGACGAAGGGCAACCCCTGCTTGTCCTCCTCTTCCCCGGGGCCTTCGCCCACCACCAGGAGCCGCGCGCGCGCGTTGCCGGAGCCGAAGGCGATGTTCGTCCGGCTCTTGGAGAGCTTGCAGAGCCGGCAGCCCTGGCGCGCGCGCTCCTGCTCACGCAGGGCGTCGGCGGGGTCCGGGAACGGCACGGAGGAGAGCGCGAGCTCCCGCAGGCCGAGGTCGCGATGGTGGCGGAGGGTGTCGGCCAGCCCGCGCATGGCCAGGGCCACGGCCTCCCGCGGGTCGCTCATCGCCTAGCGCCCGGCGCGGTCGGGAGCCGGGGAACGATCGGCCGCGCGGAGACCGAGCACGCGGTCGAGAATGGCGTCGGCGACGTCCAACTTGCTCATCTTGGGCAGGTCCACCGCGCCGCCCCAGCGGTCGAGCAGGGTCACCTGATTGTCCTCGGCGTCGAAGCCGATGCCCTTCACGGTGACGTCGTTGGCCACGAGCAGGTCCACGCCCTTGGCGCGGAGCTTGGCGGCCGCGTTGGCCCGCACGTCGTTGGTCTCGGCCGCGAAGCCCACCAGGAACGCGCGGCCCTTGCGGGCGGCCAGCTCCTTCAGGATGTCGGGGTTGGGGGCGAGATCGAGCGTGAGGCCTTCGGCCTTCGCGGACTTGATCTTCGTCGCGCTCGGCTGCCTGACGCGGTAGTCGGCCACCGCCGCCGCCTTGATGACGATGGTGGCGCGCTCGAGATGCTGGAGCGCCGCCTCCCGCATGTCCTCCGCGGTCTGGACCGGCACGTACGCCGCGCCCGCGGGCGGGGTCAGCGTGGTGGGACCGGAGATCAGGATCACCTCGGCGCCCCGGCGCAGCGCGGCCGTCGCGACCGCCTGGCCCATCTTGCCGGAGGACCGGTTCGAGATGTAGCGCACCGGATCGATGGGCTCGCGCGTCGGCCCCGACGTCACCAGGACGCGCTCGCCGGCCAGGTCGCGCCGCGGCGCCAGGAGGCGCTCGAGCGCCTCGAGGATCGCGTCGGCTTCCGGCAGCCGGCCCCGGCCCGACAGGCCGGAGGCCAGCGCGCCTGCCTCGGGCTCCAGCACCGTGACCCCGCGCCCGCGCAGGGTGGCGACGTTCGCGGTCACCGCCGCGTGATCCCACATGCCGACGTCCATGGCGGGCGCCATCAGCACCGGGCACCGGGCCGCCAGCAGGAGCGTGGTGAGGAAATCGTCGGCGATGCCGTGGGCGGCCTTGGCCAGGAGGTTGGCGGTGGCCGGCGCCACGATCAGGGCGTGGGCCCGCTCGGCCAGCGCGACGTGCTCGACCGCCTCCGGGCTCTGCGGATCGAACAGATCGGAGAGCACCGGCCGGCCGGAGAGCGTCCGGAACGTGAGCGCGCCCACGAAGCGCTCCGCGTGGGCGGTCGTGACGACCGTCACCTGGGCGCCCGCGCGCGTCAGCTCGCGCAGCAGGTAGACCGCCTTGTAGGCGGCGATGCTGCCGGTGACGCCGAGGATCAGGTCTTTATGCTGGAGGGTCATCGTTCGCCCGGTCTACCGATGTCGTGGCTACCGTTTAGTTCTTCAGGTTCTGTTGTATGCGGGGGCCCAGAAATGGCCCCCGCACTCCCCCAGTGGCGGACACTCGGTTCGGCGCATGCCGTCGGTTCGTTTAGAGCTTGGGCGCGTCTTCTTCCTTGACGCGGTAGCCAACTCTCGCCTCGGCGATCTCCTCGAGCGCGGTGCTGGTGGGCTTCTTGTGGCGCGTGTCCACCTGGGCCTTGGCGCCGCGGTTGAGCTGCCGGGCCCGCTTGGCCGCGAGCACGACGAGCATGTAGCGGTTGGAGACGTTGTCCAGCGACTTCTCGAGCGATGGGAACGACATCAGGCTGGTACCTCCATATCGGGGAATCTGAGGGTCAGTCGGCTCGTGCGGCAGCGCTCGGCCTGGATGATGGTGGCGAGCTGGTCCACCGCGTCCTTCACGTCACGGTTGATGATCAGGTAGTCGTACTGGCGCCAGGCCGCGATCTCCTCGCGGGCCCGGCTGAGCCGCCGGGCGATGTCGCCCGGCGAGTCGCTGTTGCGCTCGCGCAGCCGCGCCTCGAGCTCCGCCATGGACGGTGCCATGATGAACACCGACACCGCCTCCGGGTAGCGCTGGCGGAGCTGCCGGGCCCCGTGGGTGTCGATGTCGAGCAGCACGTCGAGGCCGCGGCTCAGCGCGCCCTCGAGGGCCTTGGCGGGCGTGCCGTACAGGTGACCGTGCACCTCGGCCCACTCCGCGAACTCGTCGCGTCCCCGCATCGCGGTGAACACGCCCTCGGTGACGAAGAAGAAGTCGACCCCGTTCTTCTCGCCCGGGCGGGGCTCGCGGGTGGTGTAGGAGACCGAATAGTAGAGACCGGGAACGAGGGAGCGCACCTCGTGGCAGAGGGTCGTCTTGCCCGCCCCCGAGGGGGCCGACACCACCACCAGCGTTCCGCGGCGCTTGATCAGCTGCATCGAACTATCATATCCGCTCGCCTCGCCTTCGGCTGCAGCTCGCCAAGCTATTCGAGGTTGGCCGCCTGCTCGCGCATCTTCTCGAGCGTGGACTTGGCCGCGATCACCGCCTGGGAGATCTCGAGGTCGTCCGCCTTGGAGCCGATGGTGTTCACCTCGCGGTTGATCTCCTGGATGAGGAAGTCGAGCGTGCGCCCCACCGGACCGTCGCCGGCCAGCAGGGCGGTGAGCTGGGCGAGGTGGGCGCGCAGCCGCGCCAACTCCTCGGTCACGTCGGTCTTGTCCGCCCACACCGCGACCTCGGCGGCGAACCGCGCCTGGTCGATCTCCGCGCCCACCAGCATGGCCTGCATGCGCTCGCGCAGGCGGGCGGCCCGCCGCTCGACCGCGGCGGGCGCGCGCCGCGCCACCGTGTTCACGTGGCCGGCCAGCACCGCCCCGAGGCCGGCCAGCTCCTGGCCGAGCGCGCCGCCCTCGGTCTCGCGCCGCTGCAGCAGCTCGGCGAGCGCGGCGCTGAGCGCGCGCTCCAGCAGGGGCCAGGCCTCGTCCGGCGCCAGCGGCGCCTGCTCCTCGCGCGTCAGCACGCCGGACTGCGCCATCACCCAGCCGAGCGAGGGGCCGTCCGCCAGATCGAGGGCCTCGGCGAGCGTGCGCGCCGCCTCCGTGTACTCCTGGGCCTGCGCGAGATTGACGCTGAGCGGGTTCAGCACCGCGCCCTCCGCCGCGGTGACCGCGACGCTCACGTCCACGCGGCCGCGCTGCACCGCCGACTGGATCAGCCGCCGCGCGTCGGATTCGAAGGCGTTCAGGACCCGGGGCAGCTTGAGGGAGACGTCGAGGGTCCGGTGATTCACCGACTTGCACTCGACCGAGAGGATGGTGCGCGCCCCGGCTGCTTCGGCCCGGCCATAGCCGGTCATGCTGCGGATCATCGCTGCCTCTCCGGCCTGGGGGTGGTGAGGGGGCACTCCGGCGCCGCCATCACCGGACAATAGCCCAAAAAACCTTATGTGTCAATGTCTTTGGGCCAATCAAGCGTTGACAGACCCAGATGGCCGAGCAGCCGAAAGCGGGGCGCTGGACGCGCCAGGAGTTCTTGAAGACGGCCGGGATGGCGGGCAGCCTGGTGGCCGGGGCGTCCTGGTCGGGACGCGCCCGGGCCCAGGGGCTCCGGAGCATCTCGGCCTCGCACAGCGTATCGACCCTCGTGTACGGCCAGCGCCTGGTCGCCGCGCAGAAGAAGCTCTTCGAGGAGAAAGGCGTCAAGACGCCCGACTTCGTGGTGCCGGGCGGCGGGGCCAAGGTCGTGCAGGCGCTCGCGGCGGGGCAGGTCGCCCTCATCGGGGTGGTGGTCGGCGAGTTCATCGGCGGGGAGTCGGGGGGCGGGCTCGGCTACCTGATCATCCAGTCCCTCGGTACGCTGAACGCGGCCGACATGATGGTGGCGCTGTTCGTGCTGGGCGCGATCGGGATCGTGATGGCCCTCGGCATCAAGCAGGTGGAGGCGCGCCTGCTCCGCTGGCGGCCGGAGTATCAGAAGCGCTGACCGGGATCGTCAGCGCGAGGAGAAGGCGGTCAGCTCTTCCTCGTAGGCGCCCACCGCGGTATCGGCGCCGCGCAGCTTGACCCAGCCCTTGACCGCGGGGCTGTACCAGAACTCCTGCGACGCCCCGCTCTCGATCTCCCGCCGAGACACCTTGAAGGCCTGGAACGTCCCCGCGGGGGTCTTGACCTCCTCGTAGGCCTCCACCGCCCACACGCCGGTGAGGACGAAACGCCGGTCCTGCTCGGCGCCGTCCACCCACGTCACGGTGGCCGACCAGGACTTGCCCACCTGCAGCGGCCACTGCCAGTCCTCGGGCGGCATGGCCCGCCGCACGGTCCGGTCGCCGGTGACCCGCGCGAGGTAACCGAGCTGCTTCGTGTACCAGTAGCGCGAGTCCCCCGCCTGCACCTCGTAGGCGTCCTGGCCTTCGAAGACGCCCTCACGGAGCACCTGCCGGGTGATCGTGTAGGCCCCCTCGCGGCCCTTGCCCCGATACGTCCAGGAGTCGCCCGCGGTCCAGCGGGGCCGCTCGGCGACGTGGACGATACGCGACGTCCCCGCGCTCTCGCACCCGGCCAGCAGGGCCGCGAGCGGGAGGATCGTGAGCAGCAGCACGGCGACGCGATGGTGGCGCATGAGCCTGTGCGAGAGCATACCGCACTTGACAGGGGCGGCTCCAAGTCCTAGAGAAGTGCCCGAGGAGGACCGGACATGGCGACGACCCGGCCCGCGACCATCGAGCTCCTGACCCGGTCGGCCAGGCAGGTCGTCGACATCACAGAGCGCGTCGACGCGCTCCTGCGCAGCGCCCCGGACGGCAGCTGTCACCTCTTCCTGAAGCACACGACCGCCGGCCTGATGATCCTCACCGGCGAGGCCGGGGTTGCCGAGGACATCATGGACATCCTCCAGGCCCTGGTCCCGCGGAGGGCCTACCGGCACGACTCGCCGGCCCACGTGGCCGCGCACTTCCTGAGCGGCCTGCTGGGGCCGAGCGTCCACGTTCCGGTGCAGGCTGGCCGGCTCGCCCTCGGCGAGTTCCAGCGGATCGCGCTGATGGAGTTCGAGGGGCCGAGACGGCGGGAGATCGAGCTGCGCCTGCTCCCGGAAGCCTAGGCCCATCGAAGGGGGCCCCTTCTGAGGTCCAAGTGGGGGCCCCCTCCGAGCCTCCCCCAGGGAGGCGCGTCTAGGCCTTGAGGCGGGCGACGTAGGGCAGGTTGCGGAACCGCTCGTCCTTGTCGAGGCCGTAGCCGACCACGAAGACGTCGGGGATCTCGCGGCCCACGTAGTGCAGCGTGAGGTCCTGGGGCCGCGCGCATTGCTTGGCCAGCAGTGTGCAGACGCGGATGGAGGCGGGGTTCCGGGTCTGGAAGTTGCGCAGCAGGTAGGCGAGCGTGCGGCCGCTCGCGCAGATGCCCTCGACCACGATGATGTCCCGGCCCTCGATCGGCTCGTCCAGATCCTTGCGGATTCGCACCACCCCCGAGGCGGTCACCGGCCCGTAGGGGCCGACCGAGATGAAGTCCACCGTCACCGGAACCGTCAGGGCCCGCATGAGGTCGGAGATGAAGACCGCCGAGCCCTTGAGCACGCCGATGAGGTGCGCCGGCCGCTGGCCGTAGTCGGCGGAGATCCGGCCGGCGAGGCGCGCGACGTCGGCCTGGATCGCGTCGCGATCCACCAGGACTTCGCCCGGACCGTCGCCCGCCGCCGGCATCAGGCGAACCGGGTGGCCTGGAGGAACTCCCGCGACTGGCGGATCAGGTCCGCGGGCACCAGCCCCGCCCGCTCCCACGTGTCGAAGCACTGCGAGATCGTCAGCACCGCGTGCAGGGTGTACCCGCGCGCGGCGAGCAGCTCGCGGCCGCCCTGCTCCCGGTCCACCAGGATGACCAGATCCTTCACCACCAGGCCCGCTTCCTCCAGCGGGGCGATCGCCTCGAGCTTGCTCGCGCCATCCGTGATGATGTCGTCGATCAGCACCACCCGCTCGCCTGGCTTGAACTGTCCCTCGATGCGACGCCGGGTTCCGTAGCCCTTCTCTTCCCGGCGCGGGTAGATGAGAGGGACCCGCCCCGCGAGGCTGGCCGCCACCGCGAGCGGGAGTCCGGCGTAGGGGATGGCCCCGATGCGGTCGCCGCCGCAGCGGGCCACTTCCGCGGCCATGAGCGCGCCGATCCGCTCGAGGACGTCGGGGAAGGAGATGACCACGCGGAGGTCGATGTAGAAGGGCGAGACGACGCCCGACTTGAGGGTGAACTCGCCGAAGCGGACGGCCCCGATCTCGAAGAGGCGCCGGATGAGCGTCTCGTGTTCGTTCGCCGCGGTCACGAGGCCATCTCCTGCAGGACAGCCTCGGCGGCGGCGGCGGGATCCGGCGCGGCGGTGATCGGGCGCCCGACCACGAGGTAGTGGGCGCCGGCCTGGACCGCGGCGCGCGGCGTCGCGATCCGGGACTGGTCCCCCGCGGCGCTGCCCGCCGGCCGCACGCCCGGCGTCACGATCACCCAGGCCGGCCCGCGGTTGGTCCGGAGCGCCCCGATCTCGTTGGGCGAGGCCACGCAGCCGTCGAGGCCCGCCTCCGCGGCCATCCGGGCCAGGTGCAGCACGTGCCCCTCGACGGACGCCGCCACCCCCAGCTCGCGGCTCAGCGCGGCGCGGTCGAGGCTCGTGAGCACGGTGACCGCGAGCACGATCGGCCGTCGAACCCCCAGCTCCTTGGCGGCGGCGGCCGCCCCTTCGGCCGCCGCCGTCATCATGGCGCGGCCCCCGGAGGCGTGGACGTTGAACATGAGCACGCCCAGGCGCGCGGCCTCCCGCGCCGCGCCCGCGACCGTGTTGGGGATGTCGTGGAACTTGAGGTCGAGGAAGACCTCGGCGCCGCGCTTGTGGATGCTCTCGACCGCGGCGGGCCCCGCGGCGGTGAAGAGCTGGGAACCGATCTTGAAGCGGGTGACCAGGCCCTGGAGGCGGTCCACCAGCCGCTCCGCCTCGGCGAGGGTCGCCACGTCCAGCGCGACGATCAGGCGGTCCTTCGGCTCACGAGGCGTCATGGTATTCCTGGAGCGGCTTCACGGAGATCTCGCCCTTGAGCAGCGCCTCGATGCCGCCGATCGCGGCCTGGGCTCCGTCCACCGTGGTGTAGTAGGGGATGTTCTGGGTCACCGCGGTGCGGCGGATCAGGTAGGAGTCCCGGCGCGCGCGGCCGTCCTCCGGGGTGTTGAAGACGAGCGCGATCTCGCCGCGCTTCATCAGGTCCACGACGTTCGGGCGGTAGCTCTCGTTGACCTTGTAGACCGTCTCGACGGTCATGCCCTGGCGCTGGAGCAGCTTGGCGGTGCCGATGGTGGCGACCAGGCTGAAGCCCATCTCGGCCAGCCGCTTGGCGATCTGGAGCACCGCGCGCTTGTCGCGGTTCTTGACCGAGAGGAACACCTTGCCGGAGGTGGGCAGGGGCGAGCCGGCGGAGATCTGCGACTTCACGTAGGCCTTCCGGAAGTCGTGGTCGATGCCCATGACCTCGCCGGTGGACTTCATCTCGGGCCCGAGGATGGTGTCCACCCCCGGGAACTTGATGAAGGGGAAGACCGCCTCCTTCACCGCGATGTGCCGGACCTCGCGCTCCTCGCCGAAGCCGAGCGCGGCCAGCTTGTCCCCCAGCATCACCCGGGTGGCGAGCTTGGCCAGGGGCACCCCGATCGCCTTCGAGACGAACGGCACCGTCCGGGAGGCGCGGGGGTTGACCTCGAGGACGAAGATCTGCTCGTTCTTGATCGCGAACTGGATGTTGAGCAGGCCGACGACGCCCAGCTCGGTCGCGAGCGCGCGGGCCTGGGCCTGGATGCGCTCGACCTGGTCGTCGCCCAGCGAGTAGGGCGGCAGCGCGCACGCGGAGTCGCCGGAGTGCACGCCCGCCTTCTCGACATGCTCCATGACCCCGCCCACCACCACCCGCTCGCCGTCGGCGATGGCGTCCACGTCGATCTCGAGGGCGTCCTCGAGGAACTTGTCGACCAGGATCGGATGCTCCGGGCTCACCCGCACCGCTTCCTTCATGTAGTTCTGCAGATCGGCCTCGTCGTACACGATCTGCATGGCGCGCCCGCCCAGGACGTAGGACGGCCGCACCAGCACCGGGTAGCCGATGGTGGTGGCGATCCGCGCCGCCTCCTCGTAGGAGCGCGCGGTGGAGCCGGGCGCCTGCGCGAGCCCGAGCCGGTCCAAGAGATCTGAGAAGCGGCGGCGGTCCTCCGCGCGGTCGATCGCGTCGGGCGGGGTGCCCAGGATCGGCACGCCCGCGCGCTCGAGCGGGACCACCAGCTTGAGCGGGGTCTGGCCGCCGAACTGCACGATCACCCCGCGGGGCTGCTCGCGTTCAACGACGTTCATCACGTCCTCGAACGTGAGCGGCTCGAAGTAGAGGCGGTCGGAGGTGTCGTAGTCGGTGGAGACGGTCTCCGGGTTGCAGTTGATCATGATCGCTTCCACGCCCGCGTCCCGGAGCGCGAAGGCGGCGTGGACGCAGGCGTAGTCGAACTCGATGCCCTGGCCGATGCGGTTGGGCCCGCTGCCGAGGATCACCACTTTCTCGCGCGGGGTCGCGGGGGCCTCGTCCTCTTCCTCGTAGGTCGAGTAGAGATACGGGGTGTGGGCCACGAACTCGGCCGCGCAGGTGTCGACCATTTTATAGACGGGTTTGATGCCGGCTTCGACCCGGGCGTGCCGGACCTGTTCCTCCGTGGCTCCGGTCAGCTGGGCGATCCTCTTGTCGGCGAATCCCATCTGCTTGGCCTTCCGCAAGACGGCGGGGTCCCCGAGTCCGGCCGCAGTGATGGCCGCCTCGTACTCCACGATCTGGCGGATGTTGTCGAGGAACCACGGATCGATCGCGGACAGCTCGTGGATCTCCCGCGTGCCGAGCCCCCGCCGGTACGCCTCGCCGATGGCGAAGCAACGGTCCGCGTTGGGGATGCGGATCTTCTGCCGGATCTCGTCGAGGTCCGCGACCGGCCGGTCCAGCGCGAGCCCCCAGCGGTCCTGCTCGAGCGAGCGCACCGCCTTCTGGAGCGCCTCCTTGAAGGTGCGGCCGATGGCCATGACCTCGCCCACCGACTTCATCTGGGTGGTGAGGGTCTGGTCCGCCTCCGGGAACTTCTCGAAGGCCCAGCGGGGGATCTTCACCACGCAGTAGTCGATGGCGGGCTCGAACGACGCGGGCGTCTCGCGGGTGATGTCGTTGCGCAGCTCGTCGAGGGTGTAGCCGACCGCGAGCTTGGCCGCGATCTTGGCGATGGGGAAGCCGGTGGCCTTGGAGGCGAGCGCGGAGGAGCGCGACACCCGCGGGTTCATCTCGATCACCACCATGCGGCCGTCCACCGGGTTGATCCCGAACTGGATGTTGGAGCCGCCGGTCTCGACGCCGATCTCGCGGATGATCGCGAGGGAGGCGTCGCGCATGAGCTGGTACTCCTTGTCGGTCAGGGTCTGGGCGGGGGCCACCGTGATCGAGTCGCCGGTGTGCACGCCCATCGGGTCGAAGTTCTCGATCGAGCAGATGATGACCACGTTGTCCTT
>Ga0209640_10006376_pt1 | contig 10332 bp, 13 predicted proteins | sample RifCSP10_1_FD_184018 | JGI IMG/M metagenome (GOLD analysis project Ga0209640, IMG submission 184018) | Soil microbial communities from Rifle, Colorado - Rifle CSP2_sed 10_1 (SPAdes) (version 2) | ecosystem: Environmental > Terrestrial > Deep subsurface > Rock core/Sediment | place: Rifle... | reverse complement strand
AAAGGGCGGGCGTCGGCGACCCCCAGATCCAGCGGTTCGGCCGCGAGGAGGAGAACGAGGTGCTGGTGCGTACCCGCCTCGAGGAGGGTCAATCCGAGGGGAGCCGCGACCGCATCGTGGCCGCGCTCGACCGCGAGCTCAATCCGGGCGTCGCCGGCAAGCCGGACCTGAACCGTGTCGGCGAGCAGGCGGTGGCTGCCCTGCTGTTTGCCGCCGATCCCGACGGCCGGCGGCCGCAGGGAGAGGGAGGCCCACGGGAAGGAAGAAGGGCGACGAGTTCACGGCCGGAGGGCAGCGCATGAACCGTAACGTGGACAGCGCATTCTCCGCAGGCGACAGGATCGGGGCCGATGTCCAAATGCCTTCAACCGTCCCGCCGTCACCCGGTTCAGCCATCGCACCGATGTCCTATTTGGAATTGCTCACCGAGGAGGAGGCGATCCGGTACCTACGGCTTGATACAATCGAAGGACTTCGAAACCCGAAGGAAACGTTGGCTCGGTATAGAGCGATGGGGATGCTCCGGGGCACACAGGTGTCGAAACGGATCTTCTACCGTCGAGTTGAGTTGGAGCGTTTTCTCGAACGGTTGACCGACGAGGTGGAGTTCAAGGGCGCGGACCTGTGGTTCTTCTACCGGTCGCACCGAGCTGCTCTCCGACCGCCAAGGCCGTAATTGCTCCCGAGCACCCCGTGTGGACGATCGCTTCCTCCAGCGTATCGTCGTAGTCCAGGCCGTGCGCCAAAGTTCCATTGGCCAAGACCGCATTGGCTGCCGCCCGTTTCCCGGCAGTACCGATCAAGCGGCTTTCCTGAGGTCCCCCGAGGACAGACGCCACTTCAAGGACCATCTGCCCGAAGTCCATGGTGGAGGCCGCCAGGGCATTTCCCATAGTGTCGAGCAGAAGGAGCTTCGTCTTCTCAATCACCTCAGGAGGAATCGCCTCAAAGCTGAGATCGAGAAGAAAACGCGCTATCGCTTTCGAGTACGGCTCCATCTCCGGCTACTCGGTTTGCGCTCGCTCGTCTTTTTGCCTGCCTCCGTTCTTCCCCCGGCTACGGCCTTGATCAACGGCAGTATGCTCCTCATGCGCTCTAAATTGCCAACCGACTCGATCGCCTCTTCCGTGTTCCTACGGGAGAGAACGAGTCGAGCGCAGTCGCGAAATTTCTCCCCTATCTCAGCCCAGCTCATCGGCTTCAAGGGATGCCCCCTTGCTACGTCGGCCCTCCCCTCGATCGTCTTTCCGTCCTTGAGCTTGATGCGAATCCGAGATCTAACCTGGTCGTAGCCAAGGGCCTCCAGCTCCGGATCGACCGTGAGCGTTACCCGCCGCATCAAAGCGACCACCCTGGGATCGCGCACCTTTCGGTCGCTGAATTGGGCGATGCCAGCTTTGTGTTCCAGGACGCCAATCGCCATGCAGAATGGGATGCTAAATTTTCCTTCCAGAGCGGTTTTAGGCATCGGATAGATCAGGGCATTAGGCACATTCGAGTTGGTGCCGACTTCGATCGACTCGATGTCACCGGCGTGGAGATCGTTACTTTGAACCAAGTCCAGGATCAGGTCCTGGGCCGGGTGAGAGAGCGAGCCCGAAGGATAGGGTTTGATGGAAATCCCGGGCTCCTTCATGAAGTAGGGCCGCCCCAGACGGCCAGCGATCTTTTCTTCGTTATATCCGCCGGCCATGGCGCTGAAAAATCCCCGCTTGGCCTCCAGGATGTTGAGCGCGGATGTAAAGCCTTGTTGGGCTAGTTGGGCTGCGGTGACACCGTTTTCTGCGGCCCGCCCGGCATGCAAGGGCTTGGTCATGGTCCCAAAGTTTTCCCGGAGTCCCGCAGCCATGCTGGCAGCGATACCCAAAGCGCGGGCCAACGCCTCCGGCTTCAACCCTAACAGCTTGCCCACCGCCAGGACCGCCCCCAGGCCTCCCATGGTCGCCGTGGAGTGGAACCCCGCTTGATAGTGACGGGGATAAATGGCATCGGCGATCCGACACTCCACTTCCACTCCCAAAATATACGCCAGAAGCAGCTCTTGGCCAGAGATCTTGTGAGCTTCGCCGACGCCCAAGGCTGCCGCAAGCACAGGAACCGTAGGATGGGTCAAGAGTCCGTAAACCGCCTCTTTGGAGGTCGAAAGCTGAGTATCATCATAATCCATGGCGTGCCCCGCCACACCGTTGGCCAGTGCGGCCCTAGCCGCCGGCACCAGGAAGCCGGATGCAATAACCGTGGATTCCCCCCTTCCCCCTAACCTCCGGATATAGGTTTGGATGATATGCGATCCTCTCTCGGTCGAGCCGGCGAGCATCACGCCCAGGCCATCCAGGACAAATCCCTGGGCCAGGCGAATGATCTCAGGGGGAATGTCTTTGTACCTTGTTTTGTGGACAAAATTGACGACTTCTTCGGTCAAACCCATCGCACTCTCCTACGCCGCCGGAATGTACGGCAGATGAGCGATAACACTATCAAGTGCAATTTTCCAGCCCTTGACACGGCCCAACGAGTAAGTTAACGTCTCGTTTGTATATCTGGACACCTTATCCAGAGTGGTGGAGGGACAGGCCCGTTGAAGCCACAGCAACCGGTTCCATCCTTCGGGATGGAATGCTGGTGCTAATTCCCGCCCCGGTTTAGGGGGAAGATAAGGTGAGGGAAACCTCTCCTTATCAATGGGAAGAGGTTTTTTTTTGGCCTTTTTATGCGGATCGAGACCGTTGGTTGAGGGAGAAAAGGATGACGCTTCGCCTCACGCCCGAGCAAATCGAGCGCTATAGCCGCCAAATCATGATCCCCGACGTTGGGGGAAAAGGGCAGATCCGCGTGCGCCAGGGCCGGGTGTTGGTCATCGGGGCTGGGGGTTTAGGATCGCCCGCGGCTTTCTACCTGGCGGCCGCAGGCATCGGCACGTTGGGTCTCGTGGACTACGATCGTGTGGAGCTCTCCAACCTCCAGCGCCAGATCCTCCACTTTACCGAGGATGTCGGCCGGCAAAAGGTGGCATCGGCCGAAGAAAAGCTCAACCGGCTGAATCCGGAGGTCGAGATCCGCACCCTGGCAGTACGTCTCGAGGAGCGCAACGCAACCGAGATCCTCGCCGCTTACGATTTCATCGTCGACGGCAGCGACAATTTTGCCACTAAGTTTCTGGTCAACGATGCGGCCGTGGCCTTAGGCAAGCCTTTCTCGCACGCCGGGATCGTGCGCCTTCAGGGCCAAACCATGACCGTCATACCGGGAAAGAGCGCTTGTTACCGTTGCCTCTTTAAAGGGCCTCCGCCGCCGGGAGAGATCCTGAGCTGTCAGCAGGCAGGGATCCTCGGCGCGGTGGCAGGAACGATCGGGTCGATTCAGGCCACCGAGGCGATCAAGTTCTTTGCCGGAATGGAGGATGATCTGCTCACCGACCGGCTACTCATCTATGATGCCAAGACTTTGAGCTTTCGCACGATCGAGGTTCAGAGAGACCTCGGGTGCGCCGCCTGCGGCCGCAAGAAAGGAATCAAATCAACCACAGCGGAATCAAGCGTGGAGGCTGGGAAGCCAGGAAGCTAGGACGCCGTCACGCCTCCCTGTCTTCTAGCACGCCAGGTTATGTGAGAGGAGCGTAACGTATGAGTTTTGTCAAAGGATTAAGATGCAGGGAATGCGGACAGGATTACCCCAAAGAACCCTTGCACGTGTGCGAGACGTGCTTCGGACCCCTCGAGGTGGTTTACGATTACGATCGCATCAAAAAGAGCATCAGCCGGGAAAAAATTCAATCCCGGTCCAATAGCCTTTGGCGCTATCGAGAGCTCCTGCCGATCGATGGAGAGCCCCAGGTTGGGCTCTATTCCGGCTTCACTCCGCTCATCCGAGCGCACCGCCTGGGAGAGGTCCTGGGAGTGAAGGAGCTTTATTTGAAGGACGACTCGGTCAATCACCCTACCTTTTCCTATAAAGACCGCGTGGTCTCGGTCGCTATTTCCAAGGCGATCGAGTTCGGCTTCGACACGGTCTCCTGCGCCTCGACGGGCAACCTCGCCAACGCTGTCGCTGCCCACGCCGCCAAGGCCGGACTTAACTGCTACGTCTTTATCCCCAATGGTCTGGAACAGGGAAAGATCATCGGGTCGGCCATTTACGGCCCGCGCACGATCGCTATCCAAGGCAACTACGACGACGTCAACCGGCTCTGCAGTGAGATTGCCGATAAGTATGGCTGGGCTTTCGTCAACGTCAATTTGCGGCCCTACTACGCCGAGGGAGCGAAGACTCACGCTTTTGAAATCGCGGAGCAGCTCGGATGGAAGATTCCGCGCCATGTGGTCGTGGCCTCCGCGGGAGGGACCATCCTGCCCAAGCTTCACAAGGCCTTCAAGGAACTCAAGCTCGTCGGCTTGATCGACGACGGCGATTGTAAAATTTACACAGCTCAGGCCGCCGGCTGTGCCCCCATCGTCCAGGCGCTCAAGAAGGGTACCGATCTCATCAACCCGGTCAAACCCCACACCCTGGCCAGCTCGATCGCGATCGGCAACCCGGCTGATGGTTACTACGTGCTTCAAGCCGTGCGGGAATCCGGAGGTTGGGGCGAGTGCGTCACCGACGAGGAGATCCTCGAAGGGATCCGACTGCTGGCCCGTACGGAGGGAATCTTCACGGAGCCTGCCGGCGGAACCGAAGTGGCCGTGGCGAAGAAGCTCATCCAGCAGGGGAGGATTCCGCGGGACGAATCCATCGTCATCAGCATCACCGGCAACGGGTACAAGACCCTCGAAGTCGTCGCTCAGAACGTGGAGAAACCATTTAGCATTCAGGCAACCCTCGAAAGCTTCGACGAGCTTTATCACCAACTCCACCAGCCATCCCCGGGGAAGGCCGTCGCCGGGGAAACGTAAAAAACGTCTTTTTTCTCCACCTTGAAAGCTTAACTTGGAAGGATTAAAGTAACCAGCAGATCGGCTAAGGAGGATGGGTTATATGATGGTGCGTGTCCGGGTACCGACCCCGCTGCGCAAGTTTACCAACGGCGCCGACGAGGTCAAAGCTCAGGGAAACACCGTGCGTGCATTGGTGGATGACCTGGAGAACAAATTTCCGGGGATCAAGGAAAGAATTTGTGACGAGACGGGAAAAATCCGTAGGTTCGTAAACGTTTACATTAACGGGGACGACATCCGCTTCCTGCAAAATATGGAAACCGCGCTAAAGGAAGGGGACGCGATCTCGATTGTCCCAGCCATCGCCGGGGGGCGAAAATAGCCTCTCCCTTTTCGCACGCTATGCTGAAAGCCATCCCAGGGCATCGGGTCCTTAAGGAGGAATTCAGAACGCCGAAAAAGGTGGAGTCTGTCCTGGACCTGATCGGCGAAACCCCTCTTTTGGAGATCCGCGAAGTCATTCAAGGTATCGCTCCGGGCGTGCGCATCTTCGCCAAACTCGAGGGTTTCAACCCGGGAGGTTCGGTGAAGGACCGGGCGGCCTGGAGAATGGTTCGGGACGGTATCGAGTCCGGCAAGCTGAGTCGGGGAAAGACGATCCTGGACTCCACATCCGGCAACACCGGGATCGCACTGACCATGATTGGGGCGGTGCTTGGCTACCCGGTTGAGCTGGTCATGCCGTCCAACGTGAGCGCCGAACGCCAGCGGATCATCCAAGCATTCGGCGCCAAGGTGATCTTCACCGATCCCCTGGAGGGGTCCGACGGCGCGATCCGGCTGTGCCGTAAGATCCTCGAACAAAACCCGGACAAATATTTCAAACCAGACCAGTACTTTAACCCGATGAACCCCCAAGCCCATTACGAAACCACCGGCCCGGAGATCTATCGTCAGACTCATGGAGAGATCACCCACTTCGTCGCCGGGATCGGCACGGGCGGAACCGTCATGGGCACAGGCCGTTATCTGAAGGAGAGGAACCGGAAGATCCGGGTCATCGCGGTTGAGCCGGATGACGCGCTGCACGGCCTCGAGGGGTTGAAGCATATGCCGAGCTCCATCGTGCCGGGGATCTACCACGAGGAGGCGTTGGACCAGAAAATACCCGTCTCCACTGAAGACGCCTACGCGATGGTCTATCGGCTCAGCCAAGAAGAAGGGGTGCTCGTGGGCCAGTCCTCAGGAGCGGCGATGCACGTCACGCTGCAGGTCGCGAGAAAGCTCAAATCGGGCATTCTGGTGACGGTTTTTCCCGATTTCGGCGATAAGTACCTGACCACCAGCCTGTGGTTGGGTTGGCGCGAGAGAATGTCGGTCGGAAACCTCAACTTTTCTATCTGAAATGAAAAAGCCAGCGGCCAGACCCCAAAAGGAAAAAGTCTGTGAGCGAATCTATCTGACCTTTCCCAAGGAGTTGGTCAAAGAGCCGATTGTCTGCTCGCTGGCAAAGAAATTTGACATCATGTTCAACATCCGGGGATCCACGGTCACGTCGGAAATGGGTCTGGTCGCTCTTGAGATCGATGGTGAGCGGGGCGAGGTGGGCAGGGCGATTCAGTGGCTGAGAGAAAAAGGCGTGATTGTCGAGCCGATTGAAAAGAACGTCATCGAATGAGACAGGACCTCAAGGCGTCATCGCGAAAATCGACAGGATCAACACCCCACCCTCGTGGGCCGGCCCTCCCAAGAGAAAATAGCCGCGATTCCTGAGCCGTACCGTGGTATCGACGAGGGGCTTATCCCCTTGGAGCAGCCGCACCTTTAACGCCAGCCGTTGGTTGCGATATTCCTGCGGCAAGATTACGAGGGAGCGCCCGCCAGGGACCTCGAAGACGGCGTTGACCCGCCACTGGACTTTCTGGACCTCCTCTTTGATCAGGCGGTAAGAGCTGTACTTGATCACTTCGAGCTGATTTTTCATTCGGGAAAGCTTGGGGTCAAAATCTTCGCTCTCGTTACTGGCAAGGATGGTTCCGATGCGCAGGTGGAGCCCCTGAGGAGCTTTCTCAGCGGCACCCAGGGGCGCACTCAAGCCAACGAGCAACAGGCTACAGAGAAGCGTCAGTCGAGGCAGCTTCTGGAGCCGGTTCATCTTCCTCCTCATCCTCAAATAACCAGATCACCGTCGTTTTGGTTTCGGATTCGCGCAACAATGCCAGGTTAAAGCCGTGCCCGTCGATGGATTCCACCGCGGCCACGTTACTTCTCGGCCCCCAACCCAATCCGAAAAAAAATTGCTCCGCGAAAAGAACGGCCAGGACACACACAACGGTCACAGGGATGACCCAGGCCAGCCGCCGGGGGAGGATAACCGGGCGGAGCCAATCCCAGAACTCCCGGTGCCTTACCCTCCCCTGGGAGATCCGTCGCTCGATTCCGTGCCAGAAAGATTCAAACGTAACCTTGGACGCGCCCTCCTCAAGGGCGGCCCGGAGCACGAATTGAAGCCGCTCCAAGCGACTCCTCTCCGCACGACATGAAGGACAGGCTTCCACATGGGCCCGGATCTCCCGGGACTCCTTTTCGCTCACCTCCCCATCCAACCATGCGCCGAGCGTTCTTCTTACAGATTCACAATCCATTGTCATAAGAAATGCGCAAGTTTTTCTTGCAGCTTCTTGCGCGCGTAATGGAGCCGACTCATGACCGTCCCCTCCGAACAGCCCAAGATTTCACTGATTTCCTTGTAGGAGAGGCCCTCCACCGCCCTAAGTACAATGACCGCTTTGTGATCCGGAGTCAAATCGTTCAAGGCCGCCAGCAACCGACTCATGACCTCTTTTCCCTCAAGGGCATCGTAGGGATCCGTCCCATGCTCGCCGCGCTCGTATAAAAGCTCGTCGATAGCTTCCCTAACTTCCGCGGGCGCGCGCCTCTGACGCCGCTGAAAATCGATGCATTGATTGACTGCGATTCGGTAAAGCCAGGTATAGAAAGTTGAGCCGCCCCGAAACTCCCGGATCTTTCTAAAGGCCCGATAAAAGGTCTCCTGGGCTATCTCCAAGGCGTCCTCACGATGGTTCAGTATTCCCAGGATGACCATGAATACCTTTTGGTAATATTTGGCAGCGAGCTCCTGGAACGCCCCGACGTCGCCCGTCTGGCATTTCCGGACGAGCTCCCAATCGCTAGGCTCCACAATAACCCTTTGCTCTTCTTTGACGTCCGGGGCCATGGATTTATTCGGACGACCGGACAATTGATATCAAACCCTTGAATTTTTCGCTAATTGCAATAGAATTTGCGAGTTGGGTGGCACCGTTTCTAAGCCCAATCTAAGGCAGATCTGCTCCATGCTGGTTCAATGTCCCAGTTGCGAGACCACGTATCGAGTTCCCGAGGAACTCATCACCGGCCCTAATCCCACTTTTCGTTGTTCTCGTTGCAAGCACGTCTTCGCCCTAGAAGCCGACCGCGAGGCTAGTCCAGCCGCGGAACCTCCTCCTACCTCGCCGAAACCTTCTCAACAAGCGGTGGAAAAGGATCGAGAGCTTCCTTTTTCTTTCCCCCCTGCGGAAAAGTCGGAAGCCAGAGACGAGGAGAGCCCGGAGGCTCTGAAGCAGGAGGAGCACTTTGAGTTCGGCCAGCCCCAGAGACCGGCTTTAACAAAGGGCTCTGAGCCAAGGCAGCCCGAATTCTCCGATTTACAGATCGACAAATTCTTTCCCCCCAGAGAGAAATCTCTCGGGCCGAGCGCGTACGGCCGCGAGCCATCGGCCCCCAGCGAAGAGCAAGAAAAGGGCTGGACCCTGGCCCCTCCCGAATCGCAAGCCGAAGCGTCTTTGACCCCTCCCGAAGACGAGTCATCCTCAGGCATGGATGCAGCTCGCGCAGCGATCTCTGAATTTGAGGAGAATTGGGAGCGGTCTCGACCGCCGACCGAGGAAGACGAATCCGCCTTACGGGCTATGGACCAAGAGCGACCGGCTTCCACGGTCCCCTATCTTACGCTGTTTGCCGTTCTCCTGCTCGCTTACTCTGTCTTGACCCTCGTACATCAGACCCAACCGGCAGTTTTGGAGGGCCTGTTAAATAACGTCCCGTGGCTCGGCAGCTCAGTCCTTCAAAACGACCATTTGCGCCAAGGGATCGCGCTCCGGTCCGTGCGTCCGAGCTTTCAGACGATACTCGGAAATCGCGAGGTCTTCGTGCTCTCAGGGGTAGCGTATAATCGCAATACGGTAAGCGTTCGCGAGGTCCAGATTGAGGGGCAACTCTTCGATGCGCAGGGGAAAGAAATCGAACGGCAGGCCGTATGGGCGGGAAACGCCATCACTCCGAAAATCATCAAAGACCTCACCGCTCAGGAGATCTCCATTTTGCAAAAATTGAGCCCGCAGAAACGATTTGAGATCTCCCCGCAGAAGGCGGCGAGCTTCGTCATCGTGTTTCTGAGACCGCGGGGAACGATCAAAGATTTCAGCTGTCGCGTTCTGTCAGCCGAGGGGGCAGCCTAAGACGAGCTTCCTTTGCTCTTCTCTTTCTCCTGCCCTTCCTTGGGTGTCACGTCGATTTCGTCAGGCTCCTTGATGGATTTGCGAAAGCTGCGAATGCCTTTCCCAAGGCCTTCACCAAGCTCGGGGAGCTTGCGGCCGAAGAGAAGCACGACAATGATCAGGATGATCAGGAGTTCCCATATACCAAGACCAAACATATCTCCTCCAACAAGGATATTAGCCCGTCCTTACCCCACTTTGCAAGCATCTGCCATATCGGCGGCCTTTTCCCCATCAGTCAGAACCCGCTTGATCGAAATCGCGTTCGAGTCGCCTGGTGGAGAAAGTATCCGATCACCACTCATCCTGTCAACGTTGGGCCAGTTTTCCGAGAGGGATAGACATTGACTTCGGGTTGGAGTAATCAAGGTTTCAACGGCTTTTCTTCCAGGCTGGAGTCTTACCCAATGGAGGGAGTAACCGATGTCTGAGCCGCTACTGCGCTCTCGTTATGTCATGGCCGGGGGAGTCCGGACGCACTACGTCGAGGCGGGCAACAACGGCCATCCCGTGGTGTTGTGCCATGGAGGCGCGCCCGGGCTGTCGGGGGAAGCAGGCTTTGAAAAAATCATGCCTGCCTTGGGAACCAACTTCCAAGTGTATGCCCCGGATGGCGTCGGCGGCTTTGGGGATACCGACACCAAAGCGCCAGCAAGCGAAGGTGCCCAGAGCAGAGTGGAACACCTCAAGGCGTTTACGGGTGCCCTCTGCTTAGACCGCTTATGTTTAGCGGGCAACTCCCAGGGAGCCTGGGTGGCCGCCAAGTATGCTTTGGAGCATCCCCACCGGGTGCGGAAGCTGTTCCTGATCGCCAGCGGCACTATTGCTACCGCCATGGGGCTTGACCACTCGCAGACGGAGGGTCTCAGCGCCTTGCGCGCGTATGACGGCACCTCCGC
>Ga0209640_10006375_pt1 | contig 10332 bp, 7 predicted proteins | sample RifCSP10_1_FD_184018 | JGI IMG/M metagenome (GOLD analysis project Ga0209640, IMG submission 184018) | Soil microbial communities from Rifle, Colorado - Rifle CSP2_sed 10_1 (SPAdes) (version 2) | ecosystem: Environmental > Terrestrial > Deep subsurface > Rock core/Sediment | place: Rifle... | reverse complement strand
GGCGTAGCCAATGAGGTTGTAGACGCTCAGCACCGTCGTGCGCCGGCGGGCATCGACGGCGCGGGCGATCAGCACCTGCTCGAGCGTGAGGAACGGCCCGGTCTCGCCCGTGCCGACCGCGACGTTGCCGAGCATCGCGGCCAGAACGACGAGCCGGGGATCGCGGGAGACGAGAAGGATCAGCGCGGCCGCGGCCGAGAGCGCGCCGAGCGCCACGAGGACCGGTGGCCCGCCGTGCCGCTCAGCGGGGCGACGGACCGCCCAGGTCAGCCCGGCGCTGCCCGCGAGCGTGAGCGTCACGGCGATCCCCACGCCCGCCGGGCTCACGCCGAGCTCGCTCAGGTAGACGGGCAGCAGCACCCCGAGGAAACCGTAGCAAAACGTGCGCGCGGTCTTCGCGACGAAGACGGCGGTGACGTCACGTGAGCCCAACGGGTTCCCCTTCCGGCCCTCGCAAAGGGCTTGACAAATAGTCGCCATCTGTTGAGTATATTGGCAAGTGGAGGTGTCCCCAGGTGGAGGTGGTCCCATGAATCCCGTGGAGCGCGTTCTCTATCAGGAACTCACCCAGCTGCTCGACCGGCTGGCGACATCGGTGCCTGACGGCGGCCTCGAACGGATCCGCGCCGCGAACCCTGCCCTGCGGGCGCGGCTCGATGACGCGGAGGCGAATCTCGCGGCGGCGCGCGAGGCGCTGCTCGAGGGGTACGGCCGCTGGCGCCGCGCCCTCGAAGACGTCGAGAACATGTGGGCGCTGGCCGCGTGGCGGTCAGCCGCGGCCGAAGAGCCGGCCGAGCAGACCCCGCCGCTCGCCGCCTGAGGCAGCGCCTTCCGCCGCCCAGGCCATCCAGCCGGCCTCGAACCGCTGCCAGTAGTCCGGGAGCTCCCGCGCGAGCGCGGCCTGCACCGCGAGCAGGCGGGCGGTCTCGTCGCCCGCGCCCTGCGCCGCCGCCTCGACCTTCCGCTGCTGCTCGGGCGTGAGGTCGGCGGCGACGCTCCCGCGCAGGTGCTCGAGGAACGCGCGCACGGCGTGCGCGAACTCCTCGCGGTCCCGCGCGCTGTCGGCCGCGGGCGCCGGCAGCCCCCCCGCGCGGCGCCGCGCGACCAGCGCCTCCAGGCACACGAAGTCCACCGCGTCCTCGAGCCGCTCGCGGAGCTGCGCGTCGAGCCGGGCGGCCAGGTCGGCGGGCTGGCCCGGATCGCGCCGGAGCGACGTCGGGAAGAAGGGATGACTCATCGAGATCCCACTATAGCAATGCTAAGATCGTGACGTGGTCGCGGCTCGCGTCGTCCGCGTGACGATTCTCGCGTTGCTCGTCCTGCCCGCGCTCGCCGTCGCCGAGCCGCCCGATTTCTCCGGCGTGGACGAGGCGGCGAACGACGCGGTCGCCTCGGGCGAGATCCCGGGCGCCGTCGTGCTCGTGGGCCGCGGTGACGAGATCCTCCTCCACCGCGCGTACGGCGCGCGCCGGCTCCTCCCCAAGCCGGCCCCCATGACCCCGGACACGATCTTCGACGTCGCCTCCCTCACGAAGCCGCTCGGGACGACGCTCGCCGTGATGGCGCTCGTCGAGCGCGGCGCCATCGCGCTCGACGCGCCGCTCGGGCGCTACCTCAAGGAGTTCCGCGGCCGGGCGTTCAACCAGGTCACGATCCAGCGGATCCTCACGCACAGCGCCGGGTTCACGGCGTATCCCCCCAACGGGACCGTCGCCGCGGGCTTTCCGGCCGCGGCGGCGGCCATCGCGAAGCTCCCGTTCGACTACACGCCGGGCAACGGCTTCCAGTACAGCGACACGGGGTTCATCCTGCTCGGCGAGGTCGTCCGGCGCGTGAGCGGCGAGCCGCTCGACCGCTACCTCGAGCGGACCCTGTTCCACCCGCTCGGCCTTCGCGACACGACGTTCCGTCCGCGGGATGACGTCAAGGCCCGGATCGCACCCACGCAGTTCGCCAACGGCCGGATGCTGCTCGGCGAGGTGCACGACCCGCGCGCGCGGCTGCTCGGCGGCGTCGCCGGCCACGCCGGGATGTTCTCGACGGCCGCCGACCTGGCGCGGATCTCCCGCCTGCTGCTCAACGAGGGCGCGCTCGACGGGCGCCGCGTCCTGAGTCCGGCGACGGTGCGGCTGATGTGGGAGCGCGCGTCGGTCGGCGACGGGAAACGCGCCCTCGGCTGGGACGTGATGTCGCCGTTCTCGTGGACGATGGCGCCGTTCTTCCCGCCGGGCTCCGTCGGTCACACGGGCTTCACCGGCACCGCGGTCTGGATCGACCCGCCGAGCCGCGTCTACATGATCCTCCTCACGAACCGCGTGCACCCGGACGGCGGCGGCGCGGCGCGCATCCGCGAGCTGCGCGTGCGTGTCGCCGCGGCGGTCGGCGCGGCGCTCTTCACGCCGCCGCTCCCGGCGGCCGCGCCGGGCTCGCCGGCCGCCGATGCGCCCGCCGAGCGGTCCGCGCCGCCCCCGGCGCCGGCTGTGGCCGGCAGGGTGCGCACGGGGCTCGACGTCGTCGTGGACGAGAAGTTCGCGGCGTTCGCCGGCCGGTCGGTCGCCCTCGTGACGAACCAGACGGGCATCGACGCCATGGGGCGCCGGGCGGTCGATCTCTTCGCCCGCGCGCCGCGCGTGCGCCTGCAGGCGATCTTCTCGCCCGAGCACGGGATCACGGGTGAGGCGAACGCGGAGGTGCCGCACGGGCGCGATCCCGCGACGGGCCGCCCGATCTGGAGCCTCTACGGCCCGGCGCGGCGGCCGACGCCGCAGATGCTGAGCGGCGTGACGCTGATCGTGTTCGACATCCAGGACGTCGGCGTGCGCTACTACACCTACCTCACGACGCTCGTCTACGTCATGGAGGAGGCCGCGCGCCGGGCGATCCCGGTCGTCGTCCTCGACCGGCCGAACCCGATCACCGGCCGTGTCGTCGAGGGGCCGCTGATGGATGCGGACCTCCAGTCGTTCACGGGCCCCCACACGATCCCCGTCCGCACCGGGCTCACGATCGGGGAGTTCGCCCGGCTGGTCGCCGCGGAGCGGACGATCCCCGTGTCGCTCACCGTCGTGCCGCTCGCCGGTTGGACGCGCGCGCGGTGGCAGGACGAGACGGGGCTACCGTGGGTCAACCCGTCGCCGAACATCCGGTCGGTCACGCAGGCGCTGCTCTATGCGGGCGTCGGGCTCCTGGAGGCGACGAACGTCTCGGTCGGGCGAGGCACGGACACGCCGTTCGAAGTGGTGGGGGCGCCGTGGATCGAGCCGAACGCGCTCGCGGAGGGGCTGAACCGACTGCGGCTGCCGGGCGTGCGGTTCGAGCCGGTCTGGTTCACGCCGACCGCCGACCGGCACGCGCACGTCCAGTGCGGCGGCGTCCGGCTCAGCGTCACCGACCGCGAAGCGATCCGGCCCGTGACGGTCGCGCTCGCGGTCGCGCGGGAGCTACGCGCCCGCTACCGCGACCAGTTCAGGCCCGAGAGCATCCAGAACCTCCTCGTGAACCGGTCCACGATGTGGGCCTTTCTCAGGGGGGAGATCCTCGACCGGCTCGTCATCCGGGCCGACACCGACCGCAGCAGCTTCTTGAACCGGCGCGCGTCGTATCTCATCTATCGCTAGGGCCTCCCTGCCGCACGGACGTTGCGGAGATTGCTGCGGACCTGGTCCTGAGAGCCGGCGGGCACGGTGATCACGTCGGGATCGCCGTCGCTCACGAAGCGCTCGTGCGGGCGCCGTTCGAAGTAGCGGAGCCAGGACGCGAGCTCGGCCTCGACCGCCTGGATCCGCGGCAGCCGCACCGGATCGAAGGCCCGCGAGAACGGCGAGGGCGCGGCGCCGCCCGCCACCATCAGGATCGCGTCGTGGCTGTACGTCGCGCCGTTCGCCGAGCCGCGCAGCGCCCAGCTCACGTCCTTCGGGTACACGCCGTGCGGGAGCGCGAGCGTTCGCGGGCGGTAGTCCGGGACGTGCCGCTGGATCCACTGCTGCGCGCCCGCGATCTGCGCGCGCACGGTCGCCTCGTCGTACTTGCCGAGATTCGCGTGCCAGAGGGTGTGGTTGCCGATCTCGTAGCCGCGGCTCACGAGGTACTGGAGCTTCTTGCCCGCGTGCGCGGGCTGGTTGAAGAGCCGGTTCGGCGGGTTCGCGGCGGGCAGGACGAAGAAGGTCGCGCCGCGCCCGAAGTCGGGGCGCTCGCGCAGGAACGCCTCGAGGATGCCGACGGCGGATTTCGGATCGATCTCGAGCGTCCCGTTCTCCTCGAGGTAGCGGAACTGGCCGGGCGAGGAGTCGTCGAACGTCAGGACCACGGGCGTCGTGCCCGCCGGGACGGCGAGGCGGCCGTCGAGGAGGTCGCCCAGGCTCACCAGCCGGTAGCCGCGCGCATAGAGCGTCTCGAGGTCGCGGCGGAAGTTCTCCGGCGTGCGGGTCCAGCGGTCCTCCGGGTAGTCGATCTTGTGGTACTCGAGGATCATGATGCGGCCGAGCTCGTTGGACGGCAGATCGGCGGCCGAGGCGAGCGAGACGAACAGCAGCGCGGCGGTCAGGATCAGGACGAGCACCAGGAGGAGCCTCACTTGGCGGCGAGCGTCTCCTTCGGCCGCAGCGCATCGGCGGTGTAGTCGTTCCGCGGGTTCCAGAGCATCCAGCCCGCCGCGCCGGCGTCGTCGGCGCCCTTCATCTGCGCGCGGATCTCCGCGACGCCGAAGGGCCGCCGGTCGAACGCGTAGTCGCGGAAGTCCTGGAGCCACGGCCGCACGCGCATGCGGGTGAGGGCGGAACGCTTCCGGATCAGGCGGACGCTCTCGAAGACGACCTGGTAGGGATGCTCGACGGGGTTGCGGTAGCCCGGAATGCCGCGGTGGTAGCCCGACGGGTAGAGCATCGGCGAGACGTAGTCGAGGTGCGGCGCCAGCTCCTCGATGCGCTGGCCGATGTCGGTGTCGTTCTCGTTGAACGCGGTGTAGCCGAAGATGTCGGCGGCCACGAACGCGCCCAGCGGGCCGAGCTCCCGGCGGGCGCGCTCGAGGAACCCGGCGATGGCGGGCAGGCGCGTCTCCCGCGTGTTCGGCTTCGAATAGCGGGTCGTGCCGAGGCGGCCGTCGGAGGGGAATCGGACGTAATCGAACTGGATCTCGTCGAAGCCCCTCCGGACCGCCTCGCGGGCGATCGCGAGGTTGTAGCTCCAGACCTCCTCGCGGAAGGGATCCACCCACGCGAGCCGCTCGTTGTCGGTCCACGGCTTGCCGGTCTGGGTGTCGATGATCGCGAGGTCGGGGCGGTGGTTGGCGAGGATGTTGTCCTTGAAGGTCACGATGCGCGCGATCGTGTAGACGCCGCGCGCTTTCAGGTCCGCCATGAGGGCGTCGAAGTCCCGGAGCGTGCCGGGGCCCTGGGCGCCCGCCTCGAGGGCTTCCGGAATTTCCGTGCGGTACACGATCCAGCCGCGGTCGCCCTTCACGTCGATGACCACCGCGTTCAACTCGGTGCGGGCGGTCATGTCCAGGACGCGGCCCCGGATCCCTCGGTCGCCCACGCCGAAGTAGGTGAGATAGGCGGCCTTCTTGACCTGAGGCTTCAGCACGACCTCGACGCGAGCGGGCCGCGGCTCGACCGTGACCTTCTCGAAGCCGGGCACCTTGACGAGCAGCGGCGCGCTCCGCGGCGCGCCCTCGACGGTGAAGTCGCCGTCCCCGCGCGTGGTGTACTCGCGGCCGCCGACCACTACCGACGCGCCCTCGATCGGCTGACGGTTCGCGTCCAGGACCCGTCCGCTGATGGTCGCACCCCACGTCGGCGCCGCTACCGGCTGGGGCCGCTCGAGCGTCGGACGCAGCATCGGGGGCACCGGCGGCCGGGCCAGGGGCGTCGCGCGCAGCTCGGAAGGCGCCAGGATCAGGTAACCCGTCACGACCGCGACGGTGAGGAGCAGGAGCGCAAACCCGCCGTCCAAGAGATGCCGTCGTCCCGAGGCCGGCGCCGAAGCTTCGTCCATCGCTCTTGATTCGACAATACTGCGCATGCCGAGACGCGCCAAGCAATAATTTTTGCGGCTACAATCGTACGAAATGTCCCCGCGTCGCTTCGGCTGCGAGAGTGCGACGTCGCGCTCGGTGCGTGTGCGCGGCCTCCGCCTCCACCTGCTCGAGTCGGGCGTTCCGGGCCGCCCCGCCCTCTGCTTTCTGCACGGCGGATCCGCCCACGCCCACTGGTTCGATCTCGTCACCCCGGCGTTCGCCGATCGGTTCCACGTGGTCTCGCTCGACCAGCGAGGCCACGGCGAGAGCGACTGGCCCCAGCCGGCCGCGTACGCGACCGAGGATTTCGCGGCGGACCTCCTCGCGCTGATGGACCACCTCGGGTGGAAGCGGATGGCGCTCGTGGGGCACTCGATGGGCGGCCACAACGCGATGGGATTCGCCGCCTGGCATCCCGACCGCGTGAGCGCGCTCGTGATCGTCGACGCGCGGCCCGCGCTGCCACCGGAGCGCGTCAACCGCATGCACGAGCGCGGCCGCCGCCCGCCGCGCCTGCATCCGAGCCTCGAGGCCGCTCTGCGAGCGTTCCGTCTCCTGCCGAAGGAGACGGCCGCCGATCCGGCCCTCCTCGCGCATCTCGCGCGCGCGGGGCTCGCCCGGCGCGACGGCGGCTTCAAGTACCGCTTCGACCCGGCGTGCTACGCGGCGCGCCGGCCCGTGGACGCCTGGCCGCTGCTCCCGCGCGTCACGGCGCCGGCGCTGATCGTGCGCGGCGCGCGCTCGCCCGTCCTGCCGCGCGAGATCGCCGAGCGCATCCGCGAGGTCATCCCGAAGGCGTCGGTCGTCGAGATCGCGGACGCCTACCACCACCTGATGCTCGACGCCCCGGCGGCGTTCAACGCGGCGCTCGGCGAGTTCCTCGCCGCCCACGGGTGATCCCGCGCGCGTTCGCGGCCCTGGCCCTCGCGGCGCTCGCCGGATGCGCCACGCCGGTCCCGCCGGTCGGGCCGCTCGACGCCTCGGTGTCGGGCGCGCTCGAGTTCAAGGCCACCGACCGCCTGACGCTGTCCGGCACCCTCGCGTTCCCCGCCAGACCCGGCCCGGTGCCCGCGGTCGTCCTGATGCACGGCTGCGGCGGGATCGGCGCGAGCGTGCGAGGCTGGGAGCGCGAGCTCCGCGGGTGGGGCTATGCGACGTTCGTCGTGGACAGCTTCGGCGGCCGTGGCCTCCGCGAGGTGTGCGTGGGCGGCGGCCTCGCCTCCGAGGACCGGACCGGCGACGCCTACGCTGCGCTCGCCGTCCTCGGCGCCCATCCGCGGATCGACCAGACGCGGATCGTGCTGATGGGGTTCTCGCACGGCGGGGGGACGGCGCTCGTCGCGGCCGCGCCATCGGTGGCCCGGAGCTACACGCGCGAGGGCGCGCCGGGCTTTCGCGCGTTCGTCGCGTTCTATCCGCGCTGTCGCGGGATGTTTCCGGGCGCGAGCGTCGCCGCGCCGCTCCGGATCCACATCGGCGCGCTCGACGACTGGACGCCCGCGCCGCCTTGCGTGGAGCTCGCCGCGCTGCTCGCGCGGCGGGACGCCGACGTCAGGATCACCGTGTACCCGGACGCGCACCATGGGTTCGACGCCGTCGGAGGCGTCTTGTACCGGTACCTGCCCGACGTCCGCAGCCCGCGCGGCCGCGGAGCCAGCGTCGGGTACTCCCCGGAGGCGACCCGCGCCGCGCGCGCGAACGTCCGCGCCGAGCTCGCCGCCCTCCTGAAGTAACGCTCCGCGCGATGCGCGAAGCCGGTCGAGCGCCCACCGGCCGTCGTCAAGGTCACTCGGGCAGGCGCGCGAGGCGCACGGCGCAGACCTTGTACTCCGGGATCTTCGACGACGGGTCGAACGCGGAGTTCGTGAGAAAGTTCGCCGCCGACTCCGCGAGCTTCACGAACGGCACGAAGACGGCGCCCGGTCTCACCGCCTCGGTGACGCGCGCGTAGCCGGTCAGCTCCCCCCGGCGCGACTCGACCCGGATCCGCGCGCCGGTCTCGACACCGAGCCGGCGCGCGTCCACCGGGTGGAGCGCGACCTCGAGCCGGGGCGCCAGCTCGAGCAACCCCTGGACGCGGCGCGTGAGCGTCCCGCCGTGCCAGTGGTAGAGGAGCCGCCCGGTGTTGAGGACGAACGGGAAGTCGGCGTCGGGCAGCTCGGCGGCCTCCGCGGTCTGGGCCGCCGGGACGAACCGCGCCCGCCCGCGGGGGAACGACTCCGCATAGAGGTAGCGCGTGCCGGGATGCTCGGGCGCAGGGCACGGCCACTGGATCCCGCCCTCGCGGTCGAGCCGCGCGTGCGAGAGCCCGCGCAGGAAGGGCGTCAAGCGCGCCATCTCGTCGAAAATCTCCGCCGCGCCGGCGTAGTCGAACTGGCCCGTCACATTCGCGCCGAGCCTTCGTGCGATCCGCTTGGCCAGCTCGCACGTGATCCACCAGTCCGGCCGCGCCTCGCCCGGCGGCGGGAGCGCCGCGCGCACGCGCTGCACGCGGCGCTCGGAATTGGTGAAGGTCCCCTCCTTCTCGGCGAACGACGCCGCCGGGAGGAAGACGTGGGCGCGCTCGGCGGTCTCGTGCAGGAAGAGATCCTGGACGACGAGGAAGTCGAGCTGGCCGATCGCCTTCTCGGCGTGATGGAGATCGGGCTCGGACAGGAGCGGGTTCTCGCCGACGATGTACATGGCGCGCGTCTCGCCCGTGAGGCAGCCCTCGACCATCTCGGTCACGACGCGCCCGGTCCGCCCCGGGGGCCGTGTGCCCCACACCTCGGCGAAGCGCGCGAGCGTGTCGGGGTCGTACGGCGCGTACCCGGGCAGGTTCGTCGGGATGCAGCCGGCATCCCCGCAGCCCTGGACGTTGTTCTGGCCGCGAAGCGGCGAGATGCCGCTTCCCGGGAAGCCCATCTGCCCGGCGGCGAGCGCGAGGTTCAGCACGGCATGGGCGTTGTGGATCCCGTTCGTGTGCTGGGTGATCCCCATGCCCCAGACGAGGCACGAGCCCGCGAACGGCGGGCGCGCGTACCAACGCGCGGCCTGGGCGATGTCTTCGGCCCTCACGCCGGTGACGCGCGCGGCGTCGGCGAGCGTGAAGCGCTCGAGCGAGCCCCGCCAGGCGTGGAACCCCTCGGTGCGCGTCCGGACGAACTTCTCGTCGGCGAGCCCCTCGTCGAGGATCACGCGCGCCATCGCGTTGAAGAGCGTCACGTCCGTCCCCGGGCGGTGCTGGAGCCAGAGGTCGGCCTGGTCGCAGAGCTCGACGCGCTTGGGGTTGACGACGATGAGCCTGGCACCGCGGCTCACGGCGCGGCGGAAGCGGACCGCGATCACCGGGTGATTCGCCGAGGCGTCCGCGCCGACGACCATGAGGCAGCCCGCCTCTTCGTAATCCTGGTAGGAGTTCGAAGTCGCGCCCGAGCCCATCGAGGCGAGCATCGCCTCGACGGACGGCGAGTGGCAGAGCCGGGTGCAGTGGTCCACGTCGTTCGTCTGCATGACGACGCGGCAGAGCTTCTGGATGACGTAGCCGTCCTCGTTGGTGGCCTTGGCGCTCGCCAGGGCGCCGAAGCGCCCGCGGTGCCGCGCGAGCCCGTCGGCCGCGGCCTCCAGCGCCTCGTCCCAGCTCGTCTCCGCCCAGCGGCCGTCGCGCCGGACCATCGGGCGCGTGATCCGGTCGCGCGCGTGGACGAAGCCCGTCCCGAAGCGCCCCTTGACGCAGAGCATGCCGAGGCTCGAGCGGTTCGACGGCACGTCGTCGGCCATCAGGGCCAGGCGTTCGTCTGCCTGGAGAAGGGGGCTCGCGAACACGCTCAGCGTGATCCCGCAGCCGACGCCGCAGTACGGGCAGGTGGTCTCGACGCGCCTCGTGATCTTCGCCGGCGTCTCCTTCGGGCGCAACGCGCCCGTCGGACACGTCGCCACGCACTGGCCGCACGAGGTGCAGACGGACGTCGCCATCGCGCCGTCGCCGAAGACGCCGACCCTGGTCGCGTGGCCGCGGCCGACGAGCGAGATCGCGCCGATCTGCTGGACCTCGCCGCAGGCGACCGTGCAGCGGCCGCAGAGGATGCACGCCTCGCGGTCGAGCACGAAGAACGACTTCGTCGCGTCCACGTCGAACCGGTGGAGCGGTGCCCCGCCCGGCTCGAGCAGCCCGTGGCGCGCCGCCGCGGTGCCCACCTGGGCAAAGCCGGCGCGCTCCGGCGAGGGCGTCAGCATCGAGAGCGTGAGGTCGAGGACGCCGCGGCGCACGCGCACCGCGTCGGGATGCTCCGTCGAGACGACCATGCCGTCGCGCGCCGGCAGGTGACAGGCGGCGGGCA
>Ga0209640_10006374_pt1 | contig 10333 bp, 10 predicted proteins | sample RifCSP10_1_FD_184018 | JGI IMG/M metagenome (GOLD analysis project Ga0209640, IMG submission 184018) | Soil microbial communities from Rifle, Colorado - Rifle CSP2_sed 10_1 (SPAdes) (version 2) | ecosystem: Environmental > Terrestrial > Deep subsurface > Rock core/Sediment | place: Rifle... | reverse complement strand
CCCGGCTGCGACCGGCACGAGGGACAGCCAGTCCACGCCCGCCTGCAGCGGCATGCGCTCGCCGAGGAGCGCCTGCATCGCGGGTGCTAGCGCGTCGATCACGAAGCCGGGCAGGATGCCGGCCGCGAAGCAGAGGGCGGCGAGCGCGAACATGGCCGCGAGCGAGAAGCCGTCGGTCTCGCGCGCGTCGCGCGCGGACTCCGAGCGCGGCCGGCCGAGGAAGGTGATGCCGTAGACCTTGACGAAGCAGGCGGCGGCCAGCGCCGCCGCCAATGCCAGCAGTCCGCCGACCGCCGGCACCATGATCTTGAGCGCCCATTGCGGTAGTTCCGGGCTCTGGAGGATCGCCTGGAACGTCAGCCATTCCGAGACGAAGCCGTTCAATGGCGGCAGCGCCGAGATCGCGATGCAGCCGACCAGGAAAGCGAACGCGGTTTTCGGCATCCGGTGGATCAGCCCGCCCTGGCGCTCCATGTCGCGCTCGCCGGTCGCGGCGAGCACCGCGCCCGCGCCGAAGAACAGCAGGCTCTTGAAGACGGAGTGATTGAAGACGTGAAACAGCGCTGCCGTGAGTGCGAGCGCGGCGGCCGCCGGCAGGCCATTGGCGTCGAAGGCGAGCGCGAGGCCGAGGCCGATGAAGATGATGCCGATGTTCTCGACCGTGTGATAGGCGAGCAGCCGCTTGAGGTCGTGCTGCATCAACGCGTAGAGGACGCCCATCACCGCGGTCGCGCCGCCGACGAGCAGCACGAGAAAGCCGGACCACCACTGCGGCGAACCCAGCAGTTCAAACACGATGCGGATGAAGCCGTACACGGCGACCTTGGTCATCACGCCGCTCATCAACGCCGAGACGTGGCTCGGCGCTGCCGGGTGCGCGAGCGGCAGCCACGCGTGCAATGGCACCACGCCGGCCTTGGAGCCGGCGCCCAGCAGCACCAGCGCGAGGATCAGGAATGCGGCTCCCGGCGCGTGCACTGAGGCGCGCATTGCGTCGAAGGTGTAGTCGCCGCCGGCCGCGAGCAGGCCGAAGGCCAGCAGGAGCGCGAGCGTGCCGAAGCTCGCCATGAGCAGGTAGACGTAGCCGGCGCGCGAATTGTCACGGTCCTGGTGGTGCGCCATCACGAGCGCCCAGGAGGTGAGCGACATGAATTCCCAGGAGAGCAGGAAGCTGAAGGCGTCGTCCGCGAGCACCACGAGGTTCATGCCGGCGAGGAACAGCGGATAGAAAGGCAGCACGCGCTGCGGCGACTGTTCGTGTCGCCCGTAGCCGAGCGCGAACAAGGACGCCGCGGCGCCGCCGAGCCCGACCACGAACGTGAAAAACGCCGACAGCGCATCGAGTCGGAAATGCGCGCCCTGCCAGGGCAGGCCGAGCGGCATCCAGGCCAGGGAGGAGGTGGCTGCAGGATCGAGCAGGTGTGAAAGTGCGATCGCCGCCATCGCGACGCACACGAGGAGTGCGATGCCGTAGACGAGGCGCCGGCCCGCGGCGCGCCCGCCGAGTGCGATGCCGAGCAGCGCAGTCGCCAGCAGCGCGGCGACACCGGCGAGCAGCCATACGATGTCGGAATTCACTTGAGCCGGACGCCACGGCCGGTGGCGCGGCTCGCGGCGCCTTCCGCGATCAGCTCGACGCCGGCGCCGTCGAGCGCGGTGATCAGCTTCATCATCGAGTCGACGTTGCCGCGGATCACGCCGTCGCTCGCTTCCATGCGCTGAATCGTCGGCACCGACAGCCCGGCGAGATCAGCCAGATCGCGCTGATCGATGCCGAGAAGCCCGCGGGCGGCACGCAGTTGAGCGGACGTGATCATGAGTGGGGCGTTTGCCTGCCTGATGTAATATACATCAGAATTTATATGTCAGATAACTGCATAGATGGGACATACCAGCCCGCTGTCGCCTAAAGCCAAGCGGTCACCGCCGTAATCGGCTAGAATATGCGGGTCTGGTGATCCCTCGTTCTGTCTCGCTTGGCCCGTTCTGCCGCTTCGGCGCGCTCTCCGACCAGGTTCAGTCAACATCGAAGCATTGCCTAACCAGCAGGTGGATATCCGCCTGCCGAAATCCCATTAGAGAGTATTCATCAGTGACCAAGTTATTTGTCGGAAATCTGCCTTTCTCCGCGACCGAAGAGTCCGTCCGCGCATTGTTTGCGCCGCACGGCACGATCGAATCGCTCGCCCTCATCAACGACCGTGAAACCGGCCGCCCCCGCGGTTTCGGCTTCATCGAGATGTCGAATGCCGATGCAGCCAAGGCCATGCAGGCGCTGAACGGCAAGAACTTCGAGGGACGCGACCTCAAGGTGAACGAAGCCCAGGCGCGCGAGCGCAGTGGCGGTGGTGGCAACCGCAGCGGCGGAAATCGTTACTGATTTCCACGATCGATCGGCGGCAGGCCGGGACGAATGTCGGTGACAACGGCAATCATCTTCGGCCTGTCGGCGATCGTGATCTACCTCGGCAAGCGCTGGCATGGCGCCAGGACCGAGGTTGTTGAACTACAGGCGCAGAATGCTCTTCTCAAGCGACGTCTCGCGAAGAGCGCGCGCTAACCCAGTCCGGTTTCGCACGAGGGTACGTCCATGCGCATTGTGTCCCGCACGACCCGTTCGCTGCTCGAGCAGAAACGCGAGAAGTCGCTGCGCAGGCGCATCGCGGCGGGAACGATTGCGAAGGCGTTTCCGCGCGTGGAACAGGTCCGGCTGCAGCTTCGGTTCCTGCCGACGACGGGCTCGGTGCCCGCCGCGCAGATGCACGCCCTGTATCCGTCGGCGCCGGCGTATTTCGAGTTCGCCTGCCCTTACGGAGACTGCGACGGCAGCTTCGATCTCAACGCCGTCGTCCGGCCGCTGCTTGCGGAAACCGGTTCGCGGGCCGAAGGCACGCTCCAATGCTCGGGCACGCGCACGGCCGCCGGCATGACGCGCCAGCCTTGCCGGCTGCGCGCCGATTACTGGATCAGCGCTCAGCACCAGGCGATCATCCGGGCCGCGGGCTGACGCTCAATACGCGGTTGATTTAGACTCCGGGCGAGCGCCAGCAGCGCCGGGAGCCGGGCATGAGCAAGCTGACCTGCGGCCTGATCCAGATGGGCCTCAAGGGCGATACCTCGATGGCGCCGGATCGCATCCGCGATCTGATGATCGAAGCGCACATCCCCTATATCGAAAAAGCCGCATCCAGGGGCGTGCAGGTCCTGTGCTTCCAGGAAGTCTTCACGCAACCGTATTTCTGCCCGGGCCAGGACCGCAGGTGGTACGCGGCCGCCGAGCGCATCCCGGACGGCCACACGACGCGGCTGATGCAGGAGTACGCGAAGAAGCATCGCATGGTGATCGTCGTGCCGCTCTACGAAGAGGCGATGACCGGCGTGTACTACAACACGGCGGGCGTCATCGACGCGGACGGCTCGTTCCTCGGCAAGTACCGCAAGAACCACATTCCACAGGTCGATCCGGGCTTCTACGAGAAGTTCTTCTTCAAACCGGGCGATCTCGGCTATCCGGTGTTCGAAACAGCCTATGTGAAGCTCGGCGTTTACATCTGCTATGACCGTCATTTCCCCGAGGGCTGGCGCGCGCTCGCGCTTGCCGGCGCTGAATACATCGTGAATCCCTCGGCGACCGTCGCGGGCCTCAGCAAGTACCTTTGGGAACTCGAGCAGCCGGCGTCGGCCGCCGCCAATGGCGTGTTCATCGGCGCGATCAACCGCGTCGGCACGGAGGAACCCTGGGCCGCGAAGATGGGAAAGTTCTACGGATCGAGCTATATCGTCAATCCGCGCGGCCAGATCGAGGCGCAGGCCAGTGACGACAAGGACGAACTATTGGTCCACACGATCGACCTCGACATGATCCGCGAGGTGCGGAACACCTGGCAGTTCTTCCGCGACCGCCGCCCGGAGACCTACGGGCCACTGGTCTGAGACGATGCCCGGGCTGAAAACCGTCAGTCAGGCCGTGGCGGTCGGCGGCTTCGTCGAACTGGACGCCGGCACCGACGTGACGACGAGCCCGCGCTACAACGCGGACATCGCGCCGACGCGAGTCGACCAGCGCACCTGGAATCACTGGCACATCGCGGCGCTGTGGATCGGCATGTCGATCTGCGTGCCGACCTACACGCTCGGCGGCGTGCTGACGGCCTATTTCGGGCTGTCGATCACCGAGGCGCTGTGGACGATCCTGCTGGCGAATGTCGTGATCCTGATTCCGCTGACGCTGAACGCGTTTCCGGGCACGAAATACGGCATTCCCTTTCCGGTGGTGCTGCGTTCGTCCTTCGGCATCATTGGATCCAACGTGCCGGCGCTGATCCGCGCGCTGGTCGCCTGCGGCTGGTTCGGGATCCAGACGATGTTCGGCGGCATCGCGGTGCACCTGCTGCTCTCGGCAGTGTCCGATTCGTGGGCCGCGCTCGGCGGCCATGGCGAAGTGCTTGGCTTCTTCATTTTCTGGCTTGCCAATATCTGGGTCGTGATCCGCGGTTCCGAGTCGATCAAGCACCTGGAAGCGTTCGCGGCGCCGATGCTGCTCGCCGTCGGTGCCGGCCTGGTCGTCTGGGCCTGGCCGCAGGCCTCGGTGACCGAATTGCTCGCGCAACCGCCGGGACGCCCGCAGGGCGCGCCGTTCGCGGGTTACTTCTTCGGCGGCCTCACGGCGATGGTCGGCTTCTGGGCCACGCTGTCGCTCAACATCCCCGACTTCAGCCGCTTTGCGGATTCGCAGAAAAGCCAGATCATCGGCCAGGTGATCGGCTTGCCGATCACGATGTTCCTGTTCGCGGGCCTCGGCGTGCTGATGACGGCGGCGTCGCCGGCGCTGGTCGGTGAAACGGTGTCCGACCCGATCACGCTGATCGGCCGCATCGACAATCCGTTCTGGACCGTCGTCTCGATGCTCGTGATCATCCTCGCGACGATCTCGACCAACACGGCGGCGAACATCGTCTCGCCGACGAACGATTTCCAGAACGTGGCGCCGCGCCTGATCAACCAGACGCGGGGCGTCCTGCTGACCGGCGTCATCGGCATCCTGCTGATGAGCTGGGAACTGATGAAGAAGCTCGGGTGGCTGCAGTCGGACGTCAGCGTCGAGAGCCTCTATTCGAACTGGCTGATTGGCTATTCGAGCCTGCTCGGCCCGATTGCCGGCATCATGATCGTCGACTACTTCCTGGTCCGGCGGCAGCGCTACGACCTCGCCGGCCTGTACCGCGACGACGGCCCTTACCCGGCCTGGAACCGGGCCGGATTTGTCGCGTTCCTGGTCCCGGTCGGGCTGACGCTGATTGCGATCACGACCGGCTGGCTCGGCTGGTTCTTCGACTACGGCTGGTTCACCGGGTCGCTACTCGGCGGGATGATCTATTATCTGCTGGGCCGGAAGAGGTAGGGAACTTGGCACTCCTGATCCGAGGCGGGACGGTCGTAACGGCGGAACAGGCGGTTCGCGCCGACGTGCTGTGCGACGAGGGCCGCATCGTGCAGGTGGGCGCCGACCTGAAGGCGCCCGCTCGCTGCGAGGTCCTCGACGCAGGCTCCCGGTACGTGATGCCCGGCGGCATCGACCCGCATACCCACATGCAGCTGCCCTTCATGGGCACGGTCGCGAGCGAGGATTTCTACAGCGGCACTGCGGCCGGCCTCGCCGGCGGGACGACGATGATCATCGACTTCGTCATTCCGAACCCGAAACAGGACATCCTGGAAGCGTATCGCGAATGGCGCGGCTGGGCCGAGAAAGCCGTCGCCGACTATTCATTCCATGTCGCCATCACCTGGTGGGACGAGACCGTCGCCGCCGGCATGGAGACGCTGGTCCGCGATCACGGCGTCAACAGCTTCAAGCATTTCATGGCCTACAAGGGCGCCATCATGGCGGACGACGAGACGCTGGTGAACAGCTTCTCGAAGGCGATCACGCTCGGCGCCATCGTCACCGTGCACGCGGAGAATGGCGAACTCGTCTACCGGCTGCAGGACCGGATCTACCGCCAGGGCATCACCGGGCCCGAGGGCCATCCGCTGTCGCGGCCGCCGGAAGTCGAGGGCGAGGCCGCAAATCGCGCGATCCGCATCGCGGAAGTGCTGCGCGTTCCGATCTACGTCGTGCACGTATCCTGCCGCCAGGCGCTGGAGGCGATCACCCGCGCGCGCAATGAGGGCCAGCGTGTCTTCGGCGAGGTGCTGGCAGGCCACCTGCTGGTCGACGATTCCGTCTACCGCGACCCGGACTTCACGCGCGCGGCGGCGCACGTGATGAGCCCGCCGTTCCGTTCCAGCGAGCACCAGGCGGCGCTGTGGCGCGGCCTGCAGTCGGGCAACCTGCAGACGACGGCGACGGACCACTGCTGCTTCTGCGCGCCGCAGAAGGCGGCGGGCAGGGACGATTTCCGGAAGATCCCGAACGGCACGGCCGGCATCGAGAACCGCATGGAAGTGCTGTGGCACCACGGCGTCGGCACCGGCCGGCTGACGATGAACGAGTTCGTGCGCGTCACGTCGACGAACGCCGCCCAGATCTTCAACATCTACCCGCGCAAGGGCAGCGTTTCCGTCGGCGCCGACGCCGATCTCGTGGTCTGGGATCCGAATGCCGGCAAGACGATCTCCGCGAAGACCCACCGGCAGAACGTCGACTTCAATATCTTCGAGGGCATGACGGTCCATGGCTGCGCCTCGCATACCGTCAGCGCGGGCAAGGTCGTTTACGCGAACGGCGACCTGCGGATCGAGCGGGGCGCCGGCCGCTACGTGAACCGGCCGCCCTTCGCGCCGTTCTACGATGCCGTCCGGAAGCAGACCGAGCTCGCGAAGCCGAGCGCCGTCACCCGCCCGCGGCGCTGAGCCGATGGATCGCCCGCAACCCGACGTCGCCCCGGGCCGCCTCACCGCCGCGGAGATCGAGCGGAATTTCCAGGACCTGCATCCGCCGCTGTCGAAGTCCGAGGCGCTGATCGCCGCCGATCGCTGCTACTTCTGTTACGCGGCGCCGTGCACCACCGCGTGTCCGACCGGCATCGACATTCCGCGCTTCATCCAGTCGATCCGGAGTGGCGACGTCGAGGGCGCTGCGCGGACCATCCTCTCCGAGAACATCATGGGCGGGATGTGCGCGCGGGTCTGCCCGACCGAGGTACTGTGCGAACAGGCCTGCGTCCGCAACGTGCACGAAGACAAGGCGGTCGACATCGGCCTGCTGCAGCGCTATGCGACGGACCCGGTCTTTGCGTCCGGCGAGCAGCTGTTCGATCGCGCGGAGCCTTCCGGCCGGCGTGTCGCCGTCGTCGGCGGCGGTCCGGCGGCCCTGTCCTGCGCGCACCGCCTGGCCTGGCTCGGCCACGAGGTCACGATCTTCTGCCGCGACGGCAAGCTCGGCGGGCTCAACGAGTTCGGAATAGCGGCCTACAAGACTGTCGACGACTTCGCGCAGCGCGAGGTCGCATACATTCTGTCGATCGGCGGCATCGAGGTGCGTGCAGGCATCGCGCTCGGCCGCGAATTGTCGCTCGCGCAGTTGTGCCGCAGTCATGACGCGGTATTCCTGGCAGTGGGGCTCGCCGGCGTGAATGCGCTCGGCCTGGAGTCGGAAGGCCTCCCCGGCGTGGTCGACGCCGTCCAGTACATCGCCGAGCTGCGCCAGGCCCGCAACAGGACGCAGTTGCCGGTCGGCCGGCGCGTGGTCGTCATCGGCGGCGGTATGACTGCGATCGACGTCGCCGTGCAGAGCAAGCGACTCGGCGCGGACGACGTCACGATCGTCTACCGGCGCGGCCGCGAGCAGATGGGTGCGAGCCGCTTCGAGCAGGAGCTTGCGCAGGTGAGCGGCGTGCGCATCCGGCACTGGGCGCGGCCCGTGCGCCTGGTCGGCAAGGAACACGTCACGCGCGTCGAGTTCGAGCACACGCACATCGGAGCCGATGGCCGGCTCGAAGGAACGGGCGAGACATTTGCATTGCAGGCGGACGTCGTCTTCAAGGCGATCGGCCAGGAAATCGACTGGGCCGAACTGGGCGCCGCTTCGCGGGTGCTGCGCGTCAGCAATGGCCGTATCGAGGTGGATGCCGATCGCAAGACCTCGCTCGACAATGTCTGGGCGGGCGGCGACTGTGTCGCGGGCGGGCAGGACCTGACAGTGACGGCCGTGCAGGACGGCAAGCTCGCCGCCCGGTCCATCGATCGCTACCTGCGGTCGGACGGGGGGATCCCATGAGCAAGTCGGCAACGGACGGCGTCGACCTGGCTTCGGAATTCCTCGGCATCCGGTCGCCGAATCCCTTCTGGCTCGCGTCCGCGCCGCCGACCGACAAGGCCTACAACGTGAATCGCGCCTTCGAGGCGGGGTGGGGCGGCGTGGTCTGGAAGACGCTGGGCGAGGATCCGCCGATCGTCAACGTCAGCGGCCCGCGCTATGGCGCGATCCACGCCAACGACCGCCGCGTGATCGGCTTCAACAACGTCGAATTGATCACCGACCGGCCGCTCGCAACCAACCTGCGGGAGATCCGGCAGGTCAAGCGCGACTGGCCGGATCGCGCCGTGGTCGTTTCGGTGATGCTGCCGATGAACCGCGAGAGCTGGGCGAAATACGTGCCAATGATCGAGGACACGGGCGCGGATGCACTCGAACTCAATTTCGGCTGCCCGCACGGCATGTCCGAGCGCGGCATGGGCTCGGCGGTCGGCCAGGTGCCGGAATACCTCCAGCAGGCGACCGCCTGGTGCAAGGAAGCCGCCCGCGTCCCGGTCATCATCAAGCTCACGCCGAACGTGACCAATATCCTCGCGCCCGCCAAGGCGGCGAAGGACGGCGGCGCCGACGCGGTATCGCTGATCAATACACTCAACTCGATCATGCGAGTGGATTACGACACGCTGACAATGTACCCGGCGACCGATGGCATGGGCTCGCACGGCGGCTACTGCGGCCCGGCGGTCAAGCCGATCGCGCTGCACATGGTCGCGGAGATCGCCCGCCAGGAGGCGACCCGCGGGCTGCCGATCTCCGGCATCGGCGGCGTCACCGACTGGCGCGATGCGGTGGATTTCCTCGCGCTGGGCGCCAGCAACGTCCAGGTTTGCACCGCGGCGATGGTTTATGGATTCAAGATCATCGACGACCTGACGAGCGGTCTCTCGCATTTCCTGCGTGACAAGGGCATGAGCAAGGTCTCCGACCTCGTCGGGCGGGCTGTTCCCTCCGTCACGGACTGGAAGTACCTGAACCTGAACTACGTCGTGAAGGCGCGGATCAACCAGGACCTCTGCATCAAATGCGGCCGCTGCCATATCGTCTGCGAGGACGCCTCGCACCAGGCGATCACGCACACGGTCGATGGCGAGCGCCGCTTCGAGGTCATCGACCAGGAATGCGTCGGCTGCAACCTTTGCGTCAGCGTCTGCCCGGTCGTGGACTGCATCACCATGGAAACGCTCACTTCCGGCGTGGACCGCCGGACTGGCCGCGCGATCACGGCAGAGAAGGCGGACTGGACGACGCATCCGAACAACCCGATGCGCCGCCAGACCCCATGACGCCCGATTTCCACACGATGCTGCGGGTCGCGATCGAGGAAGCGCGGCAGGGCCTCGCGGAGGGCGGCATCCCGATCGGCGCCGCGCTGTTCGACGCCGGGGGAAGGATGCTCGGGCGCGGCCACAACCGGCGCGTGCAGGAGAACGATCCCTCGGTCCACGGCGAAACGGATGCGTTTCGCAAGGCCGGCCGCCAGCGCTCCTACCGCGACAAGATCATGGTGACGACGCTGGCGCCCTGCTGGTACTGCAGCGGGCTGGTGCGGCAGTTCAACATCGGTACCGTCGTGGTCGGTGAATCGGTTAATTTCGCGGGCGGCATCCGGTGGCTGCGCGACAATGGGGTGAAGGTCGTGGACCTGAAGTCCACCGACTGCATTGACATGCTGGGTGCGTACATCCGGGCCAATCCGGGCGTCTGGAACGAGGATATCGGCGAGCTGTAGTCAGGACGGCCGTCAAGTGGATTATGATCCGTGCCACGTCTCTAACACCCTCAGGGGGGATTGCAATGAACAAGAAAAAGCTGGCGCTGGTACTGGGCGCCATGCCGGTCGCGGGCCTCGGTGTCAACCAGGCCGCGCTCGCGCAGGAGGCAGAAAAGCCCGTGTTCGAGGAAGTCATCGTCACGGCGCAGAAGCGCGAGCAGAGCATCTACGACGTGCCGGTCGCGATCAGCGCGTTTTCGGCGGCGACGATCGAGAAGCAGGGTATTTCGGACCTGACCGACATCGGCAAGTTCGTGCCGAACCTGAACGTGACCGGGTTCTCCGCGGGCCACACGTCGTCA
>Ga0209640_10006373_pt1 | contig 10333 bp, 11 predicted proteins | sample RifCSP10_1_FD_184018 | JGI IMG/M metagenome (GOLD analysis project Ga0209640, IMG submission 184018) | Soil microbial communities from Rifle, Colorado - Rifle CSP2_sed 10_1 (SPAdes) (version 2) | ecosystem: Environmental > Terrestrial > Deep subsurface > Rock core/Sediment | place: Rifle... | reverse complement strand
CCCCGACACAGAAGAACCGCGTTCAGCGGTCGTCGGCCATCACCAGCCCCATCGCAGCCGCCGTTTGCAAATAGCTCAGCGCCGAGTCCCAGACCGGCCCCGGCTCGTCGGCGACGATTGCCACTCCGGCGGCGAGAGCGATCCCGGACAGAAAGGCACCGTCGTCGATGATGGTCACTCTTCTCTCGGCCCCCACCGCCAGACAGGCAGCCAGCTGATCGGGGGACTTGGCCAGTGCGACATGTCTTTCCCCGAAGACGACGTCGGAGGCTTTCAGCGCACCGATCGGATCGGGGAATCTGACTTGGTGGTCGGTGCCCTCGTCCAGATCGGGATGGGCCACGGCCACGACCCTCGACTCCGACTCGCGTGCCGCCAGTGCCAGGGCCACTCCCACCGGGGAAGCTCCCCAGACCACCACGCCGTCGGCCGGGTCGTCCCCATCCCAAACCAGCCTGACTCCGAGTTCACGTGCCTTGTCGGGTGCCCCGTCTCCGGTGCCGATCAGGACGTCGCAGCCATCGGCGTCGGGCACGACTCTGAAACTCCGGCTACGCGCCGAGCCGATTACGACGACCTCGTCGATTCCCGGGTGAGCGCTGAGGGAATGGGCTGCCCGTACCGCGATGTCCCCGGTGACGAGGACTCCAACCTTCACGACGGTTCGACTGGATTCCAGGCTGCGTCGGGAATGACGACCTCGGCCTCGCGGCGACGCCACAAGAAGAAGGCGGCGATGGCGCCGAGAATGATGACTGGGGAGATCCGCTTCACGACTCGCAGTCTATGGTCGGTTCTCAGCTTCCCGAACTTACCGGCCCTCCATAGGTCCAGGCGTCCAGAGGAATCCCCTCGGTGAGATCGCCGGCCTGCTCGACGCTGTCGGCCCTGACCTCGATGACGTACTGCCCACCGACGACCAGCGTCTCGTGTGACATGGAGCCGGGATCACTCAAGGTCTCGATCGACTCTTCCACCTCCTGTGACCATCTCTGCAGATCACCCAACACGAAGGGAACCTCATGCACCACGAGCCCCGGGTCGTCGATCTCGGGGCAAGCCACCTGCCAATCGATCTCGCCGACATCGGTGATGCCAACGTGCAACTCGTCGCCTTCCGTCCATTGCCCACCCCAGAGTCTCTGCTCGAGATCGGGTGAGAGCCCGACGAGAACTGTGAGCGGGTCGACACGCTGCGATGCATCGAGGTCCATTCCGGAACAGGGCAGGTACTCGACTGTCGGTTCGGGGGGAAGCTTGGTCTCGGCGATGCCACAGCCCGAGAGGGTCGCTCCAAGCAGGAGGAAAGCGAGTAGTCGTGACGACATGGGCGTTGCAGATCTTCCCACGGCTGAGCCGATAAGACTGCAATTTGACTCAACAGAAGTTGACTCAATACTCTACGACCAATGGATCTATCCCAGCGAGCTCGGATCCACCACGCCCTCGGCGACCAGGTGAGGCTCCAGGTCATCGACGAGCTGTTCCTCGCCGACCGGACACCGGTGGAGATCGGAGACCTCGTCGGTCTCCCGAGCAACCTGCTTGCCCATCACCTCGCGGTGCTCGAGCAGACCGGGCTGCTGACCCGGCACCAGGGGGAAGGCGACCGTCGAAGACGCTACCTGTCGCTGAATTATGACCTCCTCGCCAACACGGTCACCAGGTCTCCGACGATGGCGCGTTCGGTGTTGTTCGTCTGCACCCACAATTCGGCTCGGTCCCAGTACGCCGAAGCAGCCTTGAGGGACCGGATCGGGGTCGAGGTCCAGAGCGCCGGAACCATCCCCGCCGATCAGATTCATCCCAAGGCCGTCTCGGCGGCGGCGGAGATGGGAGTCGAGCTGGCTTCGGGGAATCCCAAGGCATACGACCAAGTTCGAGGGACGCCCGACCTGGTGATCTCGGTTTGTGATCGGGCCCGGGAGGCAGCGATGCCGTTCCGAGCACGTCACCTCCATTGGTCGGTGCCCGATCCGGTGGAGGTGGATCGGGTGGAAGCTTTCAGAACCGCTTTCAGAAGCATCAACGAGCGTCTCGACCGACTGGTCGATGCGTTGAGAGGAGAAACAATCTCATGACGACACGCGCCGAACTGACCGCTGGCGAGCAACTTCAGATGAGACAGGGCGCCGAGCGACTCAAGAAGCGATTCGAGGGACAGCTCAACGTCGAGTCGATCGAGCGTTTCCTGTTCGACTCCTTGGACCAACTGCTGGAGCGGGCCCGGACCACGGCGTGGGTCCCGCTGCTCGCTGAGCGGTTCGCCACAGACCGGATACGGGCGACAATCCGCCTCGAGTCGGGTCTGACCACCCTCAACCCGAGTGTCCTGTTCCTCTGCGTCCACAATGCCGGTCGGTCACAGATGGCAGCCGGGTTCATGCGATCCCTTTCTGGCGGAGCCGTCGACGTGTTCTCCGGAGGGTCGGAGCCGGCCGATTCGGTCAACAGGGCCGCGGTCGAGGCCATGGCTGAGAAGGGAATCGACATCGGGCGTGAGATCCCTCAGCCCTGGGCCGACGAGATCATCAGAGCGGCCGACGTCGTCGTCACCATGGGTTGTGGCGATGCTTGCCCCATCTTCCCCGGGAAGAGGTACGTCGACTGGGAGTTGGACGATCCTGCCGGCAAATCGGTCGCAGAGGTGCAGCCGATTCGGGACGATCTCGAGCGAAGAGTGAGAGAATTGATGACCGAATTGGGTGTCGAGGCGGTCCGCTGACAGACCACTAAACGACAGACCACTAGAGCGAAGCAAGCGACTCCAGGGCCCGGTCGACTTCTCCGGTTGTGTTGTAGTGGACGAACCCGATTCGGACCAGACCGCCCGTGTCGAGAAACCCCAACCGATCCATGACGTTGACCGCGTAGTAGTGACCTGACCAGACGTAGAGCCCGGCACCCGCCATGTGCGCTGCGACTTTCGACGGGCCGACATCGTCCACCGAGACGGCAAAGGTCGCCACCCGACGGTCGTCTGCTTGGGGCGGGCCATACACCGTCACTCGCTCCATCGCGGAGACCCCTTCGAGGAACCGGGTGGCGAGCGAGCGTTCATGATCATTGATACGGGCGTAGGCGCTCACCAGCCGTTGTCTTCTCGACCCGTGGCGGTCTGTGCCGAGCTCGGTCAGGTAGTCCACGGCGGCGGTCACTCCGGCGATCGACTCGAAGCTCTGGGTGCCGGTCTCCAGCTTGTCGGGCGGATCGGAAGGTGCGGGGCGGACCTTGTAGAAGTCGAGCTCGGCCAGACGGTCGAGCTTGCCATAGAGGATCCCGGTGTGCGGTCCGAAGAACTTGTAGGCCGAAGCAACCAGGAAGTCGCAGTCGATCTCCGTGACGTCGATCAGACGGTGGGGACCAGCGTGCACCGCGTCGAGGTAGACCAGGGCACCGGCTTCGTGGGCCAGAGCTGTGATGGCGGCCACGTCGACCGCGGTGCCGATGGCGTTGGAGGCGACACAGGTGGCCACGAGCCGCACGGTGTCGTCGAGCAAGTCTGCGATAGCGCCCGGGTCGAGTTCCCCGGTGGAGGGGTCGAACTCGGCGATTCGGACCTCGACCCCGGCGTCCTGGGCCGCCCGCACCCAGGGTGTGAAGTTGGCGTCGTGATCGAGGCTGGTGACCACGATCGCGTCCCCTGGCTTCCATGTCCTGGCCAGGGATCGACTGATGGCAAAAGTGATGCTGGTCATGTTCTGCCCGAAGGAGACCTCGTCCGGTCGGGCGTTGAAGAAGTCCGCCATTGCCTCCCGACCCTGGCTGGTGATCCGTTCGGCGTGCTCCGACGCGGCGAATCCCCCGCCGAGATTGCTGACGCCGGTGGTGAGGACGTCGCTCATGGCTTCGATAACCGACCGGGGGACCTGGGTTCCTCCCGGTCCGTCGAGGTAGGCAGCCTGACCGCCGGTATCGATGCGGGCCAGCGCCGGGAATCTCGATCGGATTGCGTCGATGTCGAGGGGAGTCGGGCCGTCAGTCATGGCCGTTGTCTAGCAGAGCAGGGTCAGCCGCCGGCTGAACCGGGGTCGCTCCCGGTCGGCGGTGGAACCTGGCTCGACGTGGGAGCAGGTGCGGCTCTCAGCAATCGGCCGAGGATTACTGGAGCCACCAGAGTGGTGAGGACCACCATCAGCACCACGATGGCGATCTCCTCGTCGCCCACCACCGAGGACAGTTGGGTTGCGCCGAGGGCGGCGAATATCAGGCCGACCTCGCCCCGGGGGATCATGCCGACGCCGACCACGATGCGCCGGATGGGCCGGCCCAGGGTTCCCAACCCGGCTGCGATCTTGCCGATGACGGCGAGGGCCGTGATCAGGAGGCCTGCCCCGAGCACACTCGGCTCGAACATCACCGTCACATCGACCTGGGCCCCAACGGCGAGAAAGAAGATAGGAACCAGGAAATACCCGATCGGTGCGATCTCTGTCTGGATCCGGTGGATGTGATCCGCCTGCGCCACGATCAGGCCGGCGACGAAAGCCCCGACGATGGGCTCCAGGCCGGCCAGGCTCTCGGCTGCTATCCCGACGGAGATGGCGATGACCAGGGTGCCGATGATGTAGCTGCCCGGGACCTTCAGCGCATCGAGCAGTCTGAGCAGGTATGGCATGAGCAGAGCCCCTACCCCGATGGACACGGCAAGGAACAGGATCACTCGCAATCCAAGGCCCACCACGGCAGACGTCTCGAATTCGCCGCTTCCCCCCAGGAGCCCGACCACGACGGCGAGGATGACAAGACCGATGACGTCGTCTATCACCGCAGCACCGATCACGACCCGGGCCTCGTCGCTCTCCATCGTCCCCAGGTCGGAGAACACCCGGGCGGTGATTCCCACCGAGGTTGCGGTCATCGCTGCCCCCAGGAAGAGGGCAACCTCAGTCGATCCTCCGCCGAGACCGAGGGCTTGGGCGGCGACGTAGCCCAATGCGAACGGGGTGACGACGCCGATCCCGGCCACGAACATTGCCACTGGGCCCAGACGCAGCATGTCCCTCATCTGGATCTCAAGCCCGACCTGGAACAACAAGACGATGACTCCGAGCTCGGCCAGGATGGATATCAGACCGCCTTCGGTGATGTCGATCCAGCCGAGCACGCTGGCCCCCACGATCATGCCCAGGATCAGCTCGCCGATCACCGGAGGTTGACGGATCCAAGCCATCAACTCCGCTCCCACCTTGGCGGCCACGAGGATGATCAACAGGTCGACGAGCGAAGAGACGATCTCCACGCAATAGCCTCCAGTTTCGAAGGTGCGGTCTGTCAGGACCGGCCCGACCCTCCGGTCTGATCCAGTTCTGGTCTGAGCGGGCCAAGCTAACAGCGCGAGCCCTCGTGATGACCGCTATGACTCACCTTCCACGGACTATTGGTCTGCAAGCACTGCGAGAATGATCACGGTCTTGGAAAGGGTCTATTCATGCGCCTCGAAGGTCAGGAGCTGTTTCGCGCCGTGACCCTGTCGCCGGGAGTTGGCTAGTGGGTCAGATGCTGGAGTGGCTTGTGGACTCTGACCCGGCGATCCGCTGGCAGGTGATGCGTGACCTCACCGACGAGCCGGCGTCAGCTATCGCCAAAGAGCGGGCCAGGGTGGTCGACGAGGGCTGGGGGGCGCGGCTACTGGCCCTCCAGGCCGACGACGGGAACTGGGGTGGCGGTGTCTACTCGCCCAAGTGGATCTCCACCACCTACACCCTCCTGCTCCTTCGCCATCTGGGTGCGAACCCCGACGAGGCCCGGGTCCGGGCTGCCATCGCCCCGGTCAGGGAACGGGTGACCATGGGCGGAAAGAACCGGCCCTTCTTCGACTACGCGACCGAATTGTGCATCACCGGAATGGCACTCGCTCTCGGCTCGTACTTCCTCGACGACGCCAGGTCGATGCCCCAACCAGAGGTCCTGTTGGACCGACAGAAGGAAGACGGGGGCTGGAACTGTCAGGTCAGCTCGGACCGATCCTCTTTTCACACCACGATCTCGGTGCTTGAAGGGCTGCTCGAGTACGAGCGGGCCGTGGGCGGCGACCCGACACTGGCCCAGGCCCGTGGCCGAGCTCACGAGTATCTGCTCCAGCGACGTCTCATGTACTCGCTGCGCACCGGTGAGCTGGTCAACCCCCGTTGGCTGCTGATGTCGTTCCCGCCACGATGGTTCTACGACGTGCTCCGTGGCCTCGACTATCTCCGGGAGGCAGGGACCCAACCCGATCCCAGGACCAGGGAGGCGATCGAGGTCATCGAGGGCAAACGTCGCAAGGATGGCCGCTGGCCGCTCCAGAACCGTCACCCTGGCAGGGAGCACTTCGTCATGGAGGAGGGCTCGGGCAGGCCGAGCCGATGGAACACACTGCGGGCGTTGCGTGTCCTCGACTGGTATGCCGACGACGCGGGGGCATGATCCGTCCGGGTTCAGATGTCGACCTCACCAGTGGTGGGTTGGTGGCGTTGGTGTCATATTCTAGTATGAGAATATGACCTCGAAGACGCTCACGGATGCCGAGCTTCTGGTGCTTGGCCTGGTCGCCGAGATGCCGCGGCACGGCTACGAGCTCGATCAGGTGATCGAGCAACGCGGTCTGCGGGAGTGGACCCAGATCGGCTTCTCCTCGATCTACTTCGTGTTGGGCAGGCTGGAGAAGCTCGAATACGTGGTCTCGGAGGCGCCGGCAGGAGCGAAGGCGAAGAAGGTCTTTCGGGTAACCAGGATCGGGCAAGCGGCCTTGGCGGAGCAGTCTCTGACCGCGCTGCGCACCGTGCGTCCGAGCTACAACTCGGTGCTGTTGGGCATGGCCCACTGGCCAGTGCTGAAGCGCAAAGAAGCCCTTGGGTCTCTCGAGGAGCGCGGGGCAGCCGTGGCGCTCGAGATGGAGCGGCTCGGCGAGATCCAGGTCACCCAGCAACCGCTGCCCGACTACATCGAGGCGCTGTTCGAGTATGCACTTGGACAACTGCGCGCCGAGGCGGAGTGGGTCACGCAAACCCTCGCCTACATGACCACCAAACCCTGGCTGGAGGAGGAACCCGATGAGCACCCTCGATGACAGAGACCTTTTGGAGGAGCTATATCTGCCACCTTCGGACGCATTCATCCTGGTGGATGTGCCCGACCTGCCGTTCGTGATGATCGACGGAGACGGCGGCCCGGATGGCAAGGCGTTCGCCCCGGCCATGCGATGGCTCTTTGCCGTCGTCTACCCCATCAAGCAGATCGCCAAGGAGCGGATGGGGAAGAACTTCGTCGAGCCGCCCCTCGAGTGTCTGTGGTGGGCTGATGACATGAACGATCTGATCGCGGGGAACCGAGACAAGCTGAGATGGAGGCTGATGATCGTCACCGCAGACTGGGTCGATCAGGAAATGTTCGACCACGCGGTGGCCAAGGCGTCGGAGCGGCTGGGTGAGCCGCCGGGCAGCTTGAGGCTCGAACGGTTCGCCGAAGGGACGAGCGTGCAGATCATGCATGTCGGCCCCAACAGCGAGGAGCCCGCGACCCTCGCCCGAATGCACCACGAGTTCCTGCCGGAGCACAACCTCGTCCCCATCGGGTACCACCACGAGATCTACCTGACCGATCCGAAGCGGGTGGCCCCCGAGAAGCGCAAGACGGTGCTGCGTCAGCCCGTCAGGCAGCTGGAGTAGCGGATCACTCTCAGCCGAGATGGCGTTTCAAATAGGAGATGACGTGATCGATTGCGTCTTCCTGCGTGTCGTCCACCTCGGGCTCACCGTCAGGTCCGCTTGAGGGGAAGACGTATCCGTGTAGCGGGTGGTCATAGGAGACCCACTCGACGTCTTTGCCCGCCTTCTCCATCAGCACGTATGTGGCTCGGAATATGCCCTGCAGATGGTCGGTCTCCCTGCCCATGACCAGCATCGGGGTGTCGATCGTTGCGATCCGACCCATGGCGATGCCGATGTCTATCCGGTCGAGCACCTTCTCGACCTCGGACATCTCCATGTTCTCGATGTTGCGCAGACCCGTGGAGTCATCGACCGAGACGGTGTCGTCGGGATCCAGCGCCAGGAACTCGTGGGCCGCCGGCTCGCTGGCGACCGCGGCGGCGACACCTTGGTACTCGGAGACGATCTTCAGCGCCATCTCACCTCCGTGGCTCATTCCGATCAACCCGACCCGGTCGCCGTCGATGTCCGGGCGCGATTTCAAATGCTCGATGATGGCGATCTCGTCTTCGTACTCCAGTGGCGAGCGATTGAACAGCTCCCGACCCTGGCGCGTGTCCCTGACCAGCTCGCCTCCCAGGTTGTATCCCAGCTCGACCTCGGTGCGATAGCGGATCCAGGCGCAAGCGAAACCGGCGTCCAGGAGACACTCCATGATGTGTCCCCGGTTCCGGATGGCCTCCCGGATCCAGGCCATCCCGCCGCCACCGTTTCCCGAGGCGAGGAGGACGACCGGGAAGGGGCCGTCCCCTGACGGGAGACGCAGCCCGATCGGCGCATAGAGCCCGTCCCAGGTCTCGAGATAGATGAGATGAGCCGGATACCGGGAGCCGGGGACGGTCTCGACGATCTCGATGCTCTCGGGATCGAGCACCGTGCCGCTAGAAGGTTCATTCATACGGTTCCTTTCGAAATGGGGCTGCCCGCATCGTACGAGCGAGGACCGACCGAGGTGCCGGTGCCCGGAATCGAGAATCTCTTTTCCACGGGCTGGGTACGTCGATCGACGGTTGTGAATCGGCCTGCTTCTTGGTCGGTTTCGGCTTCCGACAACGGGGCACGCCCCTAGGAGGTACGAGCCCCTTGTCAAGAGGCCTATTGCCCGCGACGCCGACTGCGCATAGCTTGTGGCCCATGGGGGTAAGAGGCCTGCGCTGCCAACAGTTCGGCTACTTGTTTCGTTCCTTCGCGTCGCGGTGGCTTGGTGTTCTCGCCCTCGGCATCGTCGTGTTGACCGCACTGGTGGCCACGCCGACCGTCGCTCGAGCCGGCGATGATGACTACCCATATACCGGTTCCATCCCCGACCGGACAGGCGTCGAGTACAACCAACTGTTCACCGACTCCCTGAAGACCCTGCACGGGCTCAGGGAGGTTTCGAGCAAGCGGCTCTACATCTTCGGGTCCAGCCGCGACGACCTGATATATGACGTCCAGTTCTCCCGTGGCTACCAACTCCGGCCGGAAGCCGACCCGGGCCGGCTCGTCGGTAGCGGCTCACAGGCAATGCAGCCCGAAATGGCCAAGGCCTGGTCGGCCTTGCGTGCGGAGGCAGCCCGGCAGGGATGGCGTCTGTCGGTGACGTCGGCCTTCAGGTCGGTCGACCTGCAACGCTCGATCGCCCGCAGCAGGTACGGACACGCCAACACCTGGTCCGAGGTCGACGCAGTCGCGAAATGGATCTCGGTGCCCGGCACATCGAAACACCACACCGGATACACGATCGACATCGGCTACGCCGGTCGCAAGCTCCAGTCGTACGACTCCGCATACCGTTGGCTGGCCGCCGACAACTACGCGGTCGCCAAGTCCTATGGGTTCATTCCCTCATACCCGCCCGACGGCGGCAAGCAGGGCCCGAATCCGGAACCGTGGGAGTGGAACTGGATCGGCATCGACAATCTGCTGTGCGGAAGCGGCACAGAGACGTCGACCGATGGCACCTTCTGCGATGACGACGGCTCGGTCTTCGAGGGCTCGATCGAGTGGCTGGTGTCAGAAGGGATCACCGAGGGATGCAATCCGCCCACCAACGACCGATTCTGCCCCAACGACCACGTCACCCGGGGACAGCTGGCAGCCTTCTTCGTCCGAGCCCTCGACTACAGCGACGTGGGCCAGAGTGACCTGTTCGTGGACGACAACGACAGCATCTTCGAAGCGGCTATCAACAAACTCGGAACGGCCGGACTCACTCGAGGTTGCAACCCGCCGGCCAACGACCGCTTCTGCCCCAACCGCGACGTGACCCGAGGAGAACTGGCAGCGTTCCTCGTCCGGGCCATCGGTTATGCCGAGACAGACGGCGGCGATCTGTTCGTAGACGACAACGACAGCCCTTTCGAGAACGCCATCAACAGACTCGGGTCAGCCGGACTCACCAAGGGATGTAACCCACCTGACAACGACCGATATTGCCCCAACGACTACGTCACCCGGGGGCAGCTGGCGGCATTCCTGCGTCGCGCCTTCGGCTGAGCCGAGGACTCAGTCGAGCCACAACGTCCGAACCTGTGCCACCACACCGGAGACCGAGCGAGTTTCGAAGGCTCCGAGCATTTGCTGGTGTTTCCCAGGTCGGTGACTTGTGGGCCCAGGAAGACTTGAACTTCCGACCTCATCCTTATCAGGGATGCGCAGAG